>ERZ1106943.822-NODE-822-length-36868-cov-8.918208_pt1 | contig 36868 bp, 24 predicted proteins | sample MGYA00403671_ERZ1106943 | MGnify/ENA primary metagenome ERZ1106943 (study PRJEB35170, sample SAMEA104062427) | human gut metagenome | biome: human gut; feature: human-associated habitat; material: faeces | place: Denmark | collected 2012-06-14 ...
ACCACGACAACAGCATCGACTCGCTCAGGGAGCAGATCCGTCTGCAGGCCGAGGCCATTGCCAATGCCAATCCCTCCGGTGCCGTGATTTCACAGCAAATACTCAACTCCGAGCCTTATCAAGAACTTTTGCGCCACCTTCGCGAGCATAGCCCTGTACACGAGGACAGCGGACTGTGGGAGCGACTCCAGACAGTAATACTCGACTCATCCCCCAACTTCCTAAAAAACATAAACCTCTTGGTCGGCCACGACCTGAAACCTCAGGACCATCATACTCTCATGCTGATTAAATGCGGCATGAATCCCACACAACTCTCCACCCTGACGGGACGCGCCAAGGGAACCATCTCCTACCGACGCCGCCAGTTACGCTCACTTCTTTTCTCCGACCAAATCGACCCTAAAAACCTCGACCATATCATCCAGGCCCTCTGAAACTGGAGCCAGCCTGATTAACCACCGTTCAAAAACACACTTTGGGTTTATAAATTTCACCATACAACAACCTATAAATTAGCCATTTATTATTTTCTAACTATTTTCGCACTATTTTCGCACCAATATTTTTGGCGGAAATAGTACATCCCATTACTTTTGCAACGTGTTCATAAAAACATTTGATAACTAATCCTGATTAAAATTATTATTTTGCAAAAACTTATAAAATCATTTTTGCTTATGAAAACTGCTTATTTAGGTGCTGTCGGGGCGCTTGCTCTTGCGCTGGGGTCATGCTCGTCGGACGAGCCTAACAATCCGTTCGATGATCCCAAGTGGCCTACCACCGACGAAATCACGCTCTCTTCGGTCGATACCCGTAATATCGCCGCTCTCAGCGACTTCAACGATAAACTGATGTCACAGGCCGCACTCAACTCCACAGACGGCTCATTCTGCGTCTCTCCGCTAAGTGTCTCAATCTATCTTGGTATGATAGCCAACTCATGCCAGGGCGAGGCCCGGGAACAGATTGTCAAGGCCCTCGACTGCTCTGACCTGAACGATTTCAACTCGTTGAGCACACGCCTGCTCCGTTATCTTCCGTCATCGAAGAACGGCGCGGTCACACACATCGCTAACCACGTCTGGATCGCCGACCGTTACAGCGTTCCCGAAGCATATGTCAAGACCATGTCCGAAATATTCAATGCCGGAGTCGACAATGTCGATTTCAGCAATGATCAGACTTTCAAGACCATCAACAGTTGGACATCATACCATACAAACGGCATGGTAAAGTCTCTTTTCGACGAGAACGAATGGTATTCCCAGCGCAATGTCCCTATGGTCTGCGCCAACTCCGTATATTTCAAAGGCTCGTGGAATAAAGAATTTGATAAAAAGAAAACCCGTAACCAGACCTTCCACGCAGTCGACGGAGACATCACCACCCCTATGATGCACAAAACGGACGTCTTCAGATACGCTTCCGACGACAAGGCCCAGATGGTTTCGCTCGACTACAAGCAACTGACAACTGTCTTCGAGGTATATCTGCCCGCCGAAGGGACGGACGTCCGCAACATTCCTCAAATAATCAACGAAAATGAACGCGCCGCCCTGCGTGACGCATCAGCGAATATGAATGTTGCCCTTTCGATGCCATCATTCATGATGGAAGGAAATTTGTATCTGGATGATTTCTTAGAATCACTCGGAATAACAGGATTTGAAAACTTTGATTTCTCCCCAATGGGAATTTCAGACAAATATGACCTCATGACACGCCATAAGACTGCAATAAAAGTCGACGAGAAAGGCACTGAAATGGCCACTGTAACATATAACGGCATGCAAAGCGCGCCGCAAATAACCCACATGATTGTCGACCGTCCGTTCATGTTCGTTATCCGCAACAAGGCCACGCAGACTGTCCTGATGGCCGGCGTTGTAACCAACCCTAAGAACTAAGGCCACGGACAGCCATTTGCAAACCTAAACCTTTGAATCAAATATAACACAAACTCGGAAAGGGACCGTCCCGAAGGGCAAGGCGCGTGGCGTCTTGCCCTTTTTTGTTCACCTGACAAAAAATCTCCATTCACGAAAGCGCCTTAAGGATTAATCCACACCAATTTACCGGGAATCGGGAGAGTAAACGAGATGGGACATGAAAATGTGACAAATAAGTTGTAACTTTGCAGGAAGAAGCAACCCGCAAAAATTAATTAAGATTTCAGGAGCAAAACCATATACAGACATGAAAAAGACAAATAGAATCCTTAACTTTCTGACGGCCTCGCTGCTGGTCGTGCCGGCCGGCGCTGCCGCATCAGTTAACCCGGTTCCCGCCGCAGCCGCCAATCCGGCAGCAGCGGGCGATACCATCGTGTCGACTTCGGTCTATGCGTGGGTCGGAGACACTTTGGTTCAGGGGCCTTACAAGGCTTATGCGCCTTCGGAACTCGAAATCGTTTCGACCTATTCGGCACAGCCGGGCTATTTCATGCCTGTGGACAAGCAGTGGAAGGCCAAGAATGACCTGACACCCTACCCTCACCTGACAACGCCCAACCGCCTGCACGCGGCCATCTACAACATGGGCCTCGACGAGATGATAAACAACGTCGAGCCCGACACCACCCTGCGCACAGGCAAGGAGTGGGCCGGAGTGTGGACCCGCGACGTCTCCTATTCGATAATACTCTCCATGGCCTACCTTCAGCCCGAGGCCTCGATGATATCGCTCCGCAAGAAGGTGAACGCCGAGGGACAGATAATCCAGGACACAGGCTCGGGCGGCGCATGGCCCGTGTCGAGCGACCGCATGGTCTGGGCGCTCGCCGCCTACGAGATCTACAAGGTGACCGGCGACCGCAAGTGGCTGGAATACATCTACCCAATCATCAAGCGCTCGTTCGAGAAAGACTACAAGTCGACCTACTGCGAGGACGGCCTCGTGAAAGGCGAGACATCGTTCATCGACTGGCGCGAGCAGTCCTACCCAAAATGGATGCTCCCCGCCGACATCTACGCCTCGCGTGCGATGAACACCACGATAGTCCACGCCGCAGGACTCGAGATACTGTCGAAGGTAGCCGCCGAACTCGGCCACAAGGCCGAGGCCAGGGAAGCCGCCGAGAAGGCCGCGAAACTCGTTGAGGCAGTCAACTCCTACTTCTGGATGCCTGACAAGGGCTACTACGCCATGTACGACTACGGCCGCAAGCACAAGATACTGAACCCTCGCGCCGAGACACTCGGCGAGTCGCTTGCCATCATCTATGGCATAGCCCCCGAGGAGCGCGCCAAAAGCATCACCGAGAACAACCCCGTGACACCCTTCGGAGCAGCCATCTTCTATCCTCAGATCGCTGACATGCCGGCCTACCACAACAACGCCCTGTGGCCGTTCGTCGGCTCGTACTGGGCCATAGCCAACGCCAAGGCCGGCAATGAGCCCGGCACCCTCGAGGCCATCGGCGCAGTGTTCCGTCCCGCCGCCCTCTTCGCCACCAACAAGGAGAACTTCGTGCTTGACAACGGAGACATCGCTACCGAGCTCAACTCGTCGAACATGCTGTGGTCGCTCGCCGGCAACCTCGGAATCACCTACCGCATACTCTTCGGCATCAACTTCGAGCCTAAAGGCATCGAGTTCAAACCCTTCGTACCCAAGGCATTCGGCGGCGAGCGCACCCTCGACAACTTCCGCTACCGCGACGCTGACCTGAGCATCACCGTCCGCGGCTACGGCAACCGCATCGCCTCGTTCACTATCGACGGCAAAGAGCAGAAAGAGGCCTTCTTCCCCGCCCGCATGAAAGGCAAGCACACAATCGTCATCACCATGGCCGACAACGAAATCGCTCCGATGAAAGTCAACCGCCGCGCCAACGCCAAGGCTCCGCTGACCCCGCGTGCATGGCTCGACGGCAGCACACTGCGCTGGCAGCCAGTCGAATATTCCGCATGCTACGAGGTGATACGCGACGGCAAAGTCATAGCCAAGACCCGCTCAACCGAATTCGACGCCTCACAGCCCGGAGAGTATCAGGTAGTGACATACAACGGCGAGGGCATACCCTCGTTCGCCTCGGCACCCGTCTCCACCAATGCCCGAACCACCATCGAGATGCCCGGCGAGAAACGCGCCATGACCTCTAAGGAAGTATCCTACAAGCCCGAGGGCGAAATCACCGGCTCGCACGGCAACGGCTGGGCCGAGACCGATCACACCAAGGCGCTCCCCGCAATCGACTTCAACGCCCCCGCCGACGGAACCTATACCGTCACACTGGTCTACGCCAACGGCAACGGCCCGGTGAACACCGAGAACAAATGCGCCATCCGCTCGGTTGTTGTCGACGGCCAGAAAGTCGGCACAGTAGTGATGCCCCACCGCGGAGTCGGCAACTGGAGCGACTGGGGCCTGACGAACACCGTCAGCGTACCACTTAAGGCCGGAGCACACAAAATCGCGTTCGAGTTTCGTCCCGAGGACGAGAACATGAACCTCGGCACCAACCACGCCATTGTCGACCGCGTCATCATCGAGGAAAAATGACCATGGCCGAAAAAGTCCACATAGCGGTGATAACATCAACGCGGGCCGACTGGGGACTGCTCTCCGGACCCGCCGCCGTCCTGCGCGACACGCCGGGAGTCAGACTGTCGGTGATAGCCACCAACATGCACCTGAGCGCCGCCCACGGAAACACCATTGACGAGATCACCGCCGAGTTCGACGTCGCTGCCCGCGTGGACATGGCCGTCGCCGGAGACAGCCCCGTGGACCGCTGCCGTGCGATGGCCCGTTGCCTCGAAGGAATGGCAGAGGCGCTCGACCGGCTCAAACCCGACCGCGTCGTGATACTCGGCGACCGCTACGAAATGCTCGCCGCGGCATCGGCAGCAGCGATGCTGATGATTCCCATCGTGCATCTGCACGGCGGAGAAACCTCGCTCGGAGCCATCGACGACTCGCTGCGACACGCCATAACCAAACTCTCCACGCTGCACCTGACCTCCACCGAGAGCCACCGCCGCCGCGTCATCGCCATGGGCGAGGCCCCCGAACGGGTCATCAACACCGGCGCCATCGGAGTCTGGAACGCCCTGCACGCCAAACTGCCGACGCGCGAGGAATTGGTCAGCAGCCTCGACGGTTTCGACATCGGCCGCGACACCCTGATTGTCACCTATCATCCCGCGACAGCCGATACATCGGCCACACCGGCCGAACACTTCGCCGAACTGCTCAAGGCCCTCGACGCCCGTCCCGACCTGATAATACTCTTCACCGGAACAAACAACGACGCCGGGGGCGACTCGATAAGCGCCATGATGAGCGAATGGACAGCACGCAACGCCCAACGCGCCAAGGCCGTGAAGTCACTAGGCTTCAGACGCTATCTCGCCGCGCTGAAATATTCCGGCGCATGCGTCGGCAACTCGTCGAGCGGCATCATCGAGGCACCCTCGCTCGGCATCGCAACCGTAGACATCGGCCTCCGACAGAGCGGCCGCACGGCCTCCGAGTCGGTCATCCACTGCGACGATACCGCCGGGGAAATCCTTGCCGCCATTAACAAGGCCCTCTCGCCCGAGTTCCGCCGCTTCGCGGCAAGCGCACCGAACCCATACGAACACGAAGACACGCTGCGGCTCATCAGCGACGCCATACTCCACCGCTGTCCCGCCACACCGGTCAAAGCCTTCCACGACATAGAGACACAAGCAAATGACTAAGAAGCCACTGTTCATAATTCCGGCCCGGGGCGGATCGAAAGGCATCCCGCACAAGAACATCAAACCACTGTGCGGCAAGCCGCTGATATACTACAGCATCGACGTAGCCCGCGCACTCGCCGACGACAGCCACATAATCCTCTCCACGGACGACCCCGAGATAGCCGCGACAGCCGAGGCATACGGACTCGCTGTGCCGTACATGCGTCCTGCGGAACTCGCCACCGACACAGCCGGATCGCGCGAGGTGATACTCGACGCCATGGACTGGGCCGAGCGCAACAATATCGACTTCGACAGCGTTGTCCTGCTGCAGCCCACCTCGCCGATGCGCACAGTCGGGGACGTAACAGCCGCCATGACACTCTATACGCCCGAGACCGACATGGTGGTCAGCGTGACACCGGCCTCGTCGAATCCATACTACAACTGCTTCGAGGCCGACCCCGCAACAGGCTATCTGCACGTCTCCAAAGGACCCGGCACATATACCCGACGGCAGGACGCTCCCGAGGCGTGGGAATACAACGGCGCCGTCTATGTGATAAATCCCGAGTCGATACGCCGTCACGCCCTCGGAGAGATGCCACGCAGGCTGCCCTCGCCGATGCCCGCCGAAAGGTCCGTCGACCTCGACACTCCCACCGACTGGCTGATAGCCGAAGTGCTGATGGGCGAGCAGAACAAAACAAAAAAATGATTGCCAAGATGTTAGAAAAACATATCATAGACAGCCGGACGCCGCTGCGACAGGCCCTCGAGAGGCTTAACGCCCTTTCGGGCGGAGCGATGACGCTGTTCCTGACCGACAGCGAAGGCCACCTGACCGGCTCGCTGACCGACGGCGACGTGCGCCGCGCACTCATATCGGGCCATTCGCTTGACGAAGCCGCCCCGTCGGCAGCCAACCACAATCCACGGAGCCTGCGCAAGGACGCGCCCGACACCGTCGACCGCCTGCGCGAACTTCGCCAGAAAGGCATCACACTGGTTCCCGAGACCGACACCGAAGGACGAATCGTAGACATAATCGACCTCGGCACCACCCATACGCGCCTTCCGCTTAGCGCCATACTGATGGCGGGAGGCAAGGGCGAAAGGCTGCGCCCGCTGACACTTACCACACCGAAGCCTCTGCTCGAAATCGAGGGCAAGCCCATCATCGACTACAACATCGAGGCGCTGGCACAGTGCGGCATCGAGGACATCTCAGTGACAGTCAACTACATGGCCGAAAAACTCGAAGAGCATTTCGCCATGCCCAAAGCAGGTGTCCGGGTGAAGACCGTCCGCGAAGACCGTCCGTTAGGCACCATAGGCTCGGCGCGACTTGTCGACCTTCCCGAGGACGGCTACACGCTTGTGATGAACTCTGACCTGCTTACGTCTGTTTCATTTGAAGACATGTACCTGAGGCACCGCGACAGCGGAGCGGACATCACCATAGCCGTGATACCCTATCAGGTGACCGTGCCCTTCGCCATACTCGGACTCGACGGGGACAGAGTGCGGACCATCGAGGAAAAGCCCTCGTACACCTACTTCGCCAACGCCGGCATCTACATTTTCCCGAACAGGCTGCTGCGCGGACTGCTCGACGGACGCACCGACGCCACCGACCTGATAGAGAACGCCATATCCGACGGACTGAAAGTGGTGACCCACCCCGTCGACGGCTCATGGATAGACATAGGCTCGCCCGCCGACTTTGCCTCGGCAAAGCAGATGATGCGCCACCACCGTAACTTCAACCGGATGCGCTGACGCCCGACCAACAACATAAAACCACCTTACGACAAGACAGAACCATGCCAGAATCGAACTTCATAGACTACGTCAAGATAATGTGCCGCTCAGGCAAGGGAGGCCGCGGATCAGCCCACCTCCACCGTGCCAAATATGTACCCAAGGGAGGTCCCGACGGGGGCGACGGAGGCCGCGGGGGCGACATCATACTGCGCGGCAACAGCAACATGTGGACGCTGCTTCCGCTGAAATACCGCCGTCACATATTCGCCGGAAACGGCGAGCCGGGCAATGCCGGACGCTCGTTCGGCAAGGACGGCGAGGACGTGATAGTCGACGTGCCCTGCGGCACCGTTGTGTTCGACGCCGAGACCGGCGAGTACATACTCGAGGTGAAGGATGACGGCGAGAAAGTGACCCTGCTGAAAGGCGGCCGCGGGGGCCTCGGCAACTGGCACTTCAAGTCGGCGACCAACCAGACACCGCGCTACGCCCAGCCAGGCGAACCCGCGCAGGAACGCTCGGTCATCCTGGAACTGAAACTGCTGGCCGATGTCGGCCTGGTGGGATTTCCCAACGCCGGAAAGTCGACACTGCTCTCGGCAGTCTCAGCCGCACGTCCCAAGATCGCGGACTATCCGTTCACGACCATGGAGCCGCAACTGGGCATCGTTTCGTACCGCGACAACCGCTCGTTCGTTATGGCGGACATACCCGGCATCATCGAGGGCGCCAGCGAGGGCAAGGGACTGGGACTTAGGTTCCTGCGCCACATCGAGCGCAACGCCGTACTGCTGTTCATGGTCCCGGCCGACGCCAACGACATCGTGGCGGAGTACAAGGTGCTTCTCGCCGAACTCGAGAAGTTCAATCCGCAACTGATGGACAAGCACCGGATTCTCGCCATATCGAAGAGCGACATGCTCGACGACGAACTGATGGAGGAAATCAAGGCCACGCTTCCCGACGACATTCCCCACGTGTTCATCTCGGCGGTAACCGGACAGGGACTGACCGAACTCAAGGACACACTGTGGCGCACCGTCACGGACCACAGCAACCGCATGGCCGCAGCGACAATAACCCACCGTCCGCTCGACATTCGCCATCGTGTCACAGATGAGGACGAACTCGAAATCGAGCCTTTCGAAGACGAAGAAGAGGACGAGGGCGAGGACCTTCGCAGAATCTCTCCCGAGGCATGGGCCGCCGGCTTCGACTGGGACGAGGACGAGGACGAAACAGGTCAGAAGCCAGAGTGACGATGTTTTAAATACGTGATGCACAATGCGTAATGCGCAATAAAAAGACCAAAATGTCAATGTTCTCTTAGACCATAGGTCTGGGTGACAAGTGACGAAGTTAATTTTGTCACTTATAACCATGACTTCATACCTATATTTATTTTGTCAGAGCGGGGCGGGGGCGCGAGATGGTGCCTCCGTCTTTGGTCTTGTGGAATGTCAGGCGGCGATTCCGGGTCGTGTGATTTCGGAATTGTGGGAATTAAGTCATTATTGGACACGAAATTATGCTCCGCCGCAGGTATGAGTAGGGAGGGGTTCTTACGGCGGCAGGATGCCGCCAGTCCATTATGTACGCGGCGGGGCGGTTTTTCTGATTTCAGCGCCAACAGTGGCCGGCGAGTCGGGGTTTTTCGCTTTTTATGAGCCTGGGGAATGGTTGCTTCAGTTTTTGAAGAGGGAGGATTCAGGGTGATGGCGGGGCGATGCGGTTCATCGGCATCAAGACGCGCCTGGTGTGCGGCTATTTCGGCCTTTATCGCTTTCATGCGGGTGTTAAGTCTGGCGTCTGTGCCATTGAGTGACCGGGCCCTTTCTTCGAGGGTCTGAAGATAGCGTCTTAATGCGTCAATCTTGCCGAGGATTTTCTGCCTGCGGAAATAGGCGTCGGAAGCGGCCCAGGTTTTGTCGAAGGCAGATTCAGGATTAGAGTAAAACATAATTGCGTGTCAATTTTTTTAGATTAATAAAAAGGTTTAAAAAATAATTTCCCCGGGAGACCGGGCCTTGAAAATACACTGCAAAGATACGACACGCAGAGCCGGTTCATACGCCCCCGTACGAATAGATTGGCAAAATTTGAAAATTTTTTTCGAAAAGGGGAAAATTTTTTCACGATTTATCGCGAGGGACCCGGGGGCGATTAGTTGGGTTGGATGGGAGTTTGACGCTACTCCATTATGCCATTCCAATTTTTTTTGCATAATTGCTTTAGAATCACTAATTTTGCAACGAAATACCTATTACACCTTAAATCCAATCCTTAATGATTGATACTACGAAAGGATAAAACGGCAAAGAACTTTCGGTGTCAAGTCCAATTAACCCGGATTTATTTATTTAAAATGCTCTTGAATCGTATTTATAAAACAATACCTTTAAGACCGTACTAACCAGAAAAGTATATTTTTTACATTTAATACCATCAAATCATTATTACATCACTAACTTTATGAGAACCTCATTCATCAGCATTGTTCTGGCACTGGCAGGACTGACCGGCGCAGGCAGCGCCCAGGCCGCGTTCCAGGACGTAAAGGTGGATCTGACGAACGGCAACTATCTCACAGCAGATGAGATAAGCAGCAAGTCAATGGTCACCTTCGGCATGGCGTTTGGTGCGGATGGCTCAGGCCTGACGCGAGTCGACAAGGGCGACCCCGCATCCGTGATTACGCTAAGCGGCAAGTATCACTCCAACGAGCACGGCTGGGGCAACTTCACATCGACGGTAAGCGTCGACGGCCCCGTTAAAATCTCCATGGGCACCTGCGCATGGGGCGGCGACGTCACCATCAAGGACGCAAGCGGCTCGACAGTCGGCACCTTCAACACGAATACCGGCGCATGCTATCATCAGAACAAAGAGGCCAACATAGCCTCGACCATCTACAAGGGCGGCGCCACAACGCTGACCATCTCGGGCGGCAGTTACACCCCGTACTTCGCGGTCGAGACGGTAGACCCGTCCGAACTCGTAGAAGACTATGCCGTGAACTTCAGTCTCGGCGAATACACCGATGCCGGCCATATCCTTCCCGCCGGCGAGAAAGTAGAGAAAGGCAAGACGTTCACCGTGCCCGCCAACTTCACGCTCTACGTTCCCGGCAAGACCCTGATCGGCTGGACCGACGGCGCCAACATATATAAAGTCGGCGAGACAGTCACCGTCAACAGCGAGATGAACCTCACCCCCGTCTTCGCAGACAACAACGTGAGCCTGAACGACCGCAACGCGGAAGTAGCCATCCGCTGGGACTTCCAGCGCAGGAACGGCGCTCCCACTGTAGGCGAGCAGGGCAAGACCGGATGGTGGGTCGCACAGGCCACAGTCAACGGCGAGACAATCGACGTGAAGATGGACTATGACACCACCAACGGCAAACTCGCCAACGGCGCGTGGACAGACTGGGCCCAGCTCAACAACGGCACAGTCTTCACCATTCCCTCATGCAAGGGCGCCATCGTAGGCTATGAGTCGTACAGCGCTACGACGACCACCACCGTCGACGGCATCACAGTGAACACCGGCGGCTCGAACACCGCATCGTTCACCGTAGGCTCGCCCGCCGAGACAGTAGACATCGTCATCGGCGACGGCTCGTACTACCGCTACATCTCCGTAACACTTCCCAAGGTCGAGCAGGGCGGCGGCCAGACATTCGAGAACGCCGAAGCCACAGTGGCATGGCCCTTCAACTCGTCAAACTACGAGGAAGGCGTCACCACAAGCCCCGAAGGCGCATTCTCGATGACAGCGTTCGATCCGGGCGTATGCACGTACAAGGGAACCAAGACCTCATCGGAAGTCAAAGACGTGACATTCATCAACTTCAAGAGCGCCAACGGAGCGTCGGACATTGTGAAATGGGTAATCAAGCCCACCAAGGGCCTGACCTTCACACCCACCCGCATATCGTTCTACATCGGCCGCGACGGCACTGACGGAGCAGGTGACGACGTAACCGTATCGGGCCAGGCCGGCGAAGGCGATCTCGTAACCCTGAAGGTCATCACTCCGCACCGCCTGAACAAGGTACAGGCTGATGACAAATTCGGCAACAGAGACAACTACACCACATTATTCGACTACACCCTGACAGCCGAGCAGCAGGCCGCCCTCGCATCGGGCGAGACCTTCAGCCTGGTGATGAACAACGGCTATAACAACACCAAGGGCTGTGCATACTCCGACGTAAGAATCTACGGTACCGTCAGCGGCACCACCGAGACCGTACAGACCTACACACTGACCGCCAAGGCCAATCCCGAGGAGGCCGCCAAGATAACAGTCTATCCCAACATCCCCGAATACGAGGCCGGCTCAGAGGTCAAACTCACCGCAACCCGCAACTTCGGCTACAAGTTCATCAACTGGACCGACGGCGAAGGCACCGAGGTTTCGAAGGAAGCCGAGTTCACCTACACCGTGACAGCCAACGCAGACCTCACCGCCAACCTGACACCTGTTGAGACATACGAACTGAAAGTGAGCGTAGAAGGCGGCGCCAACGACTATCAGGTACAACTGATACCCGCACCCACAGTAATCGAGGGCCGCAAGATGTACGAGGCCGGCACAAAGGTGACACTCCGCGCACTGTCCAACCCCGTAGTATCGTTCACCAACTGGAGCGACGGACAGAGCTCAAGCGAAATCGTCATCGACATGGCCGGTGACCAGGCAATCACCGCAATATTCTCGTCGGAAGACGTACTCGCCGGCTGGGACTTCTACCAGAGCGGCAACAACGGCCGTCCGGCAGACTTCGCATCGTCTGACAACGAAGGCGTGGCACTAAATCTGCGCGACGCCGAAGGCAACCAGAGCGGCTGGCTCGACAAGAGCGAGGTCGGTGGCGGTTACGAAGGCCGTCCCGGCGGCGTGAACTGGAAGACCGACGGCCTGGGCAAGTGGTACTGGGAGACGACAGTCAACGCAGCATCCTTCACAGATATCAAGGTTGCCGGCGCGTTCGTCTACAATTACAACGCATACACCACACAGAAGGTCGAGGCCTCGCTTGACGGCAAGGAATTCGAGACCATCGGCACCGTAAGCCTCGAGGGCGTGAAGAACTGGAAAGACTACGAGTTCATCCTGCCCGAGAAATTCAACTACGCACCCGCAGTCACCATCCGCTGGATCTCGGACAAAGAGTCGAAACTCGACGGCACCACCAGCAACAATGACGGCATCTGCATCGGCGCCACCTACATCACCGGCGCAGCCAAACTCATCAACGACGGCACCGCTCCCGTTCTCCTGAGCCACGTACCCGCCGAGGGCGCAACCGGCGCATCGGCCAGCGGCAAGATTATCCTGAACTTCGACGAGAAAGTGAAGGCCGCAGAAGGCGCGACAGCCACACTCGGCGCACTGACCCTCGAACCCACCGTCACCGGCAAGACCGTGATGTTCCCCTACAAGAACCTCGAATACGGCACAGAGTATACCTTCACCCTCCCGGCCGGAGCAGTAATGGACCTCTGTGACAACGCCACCACCAAGGCCGTGACCATCCACTTCACCACCCGCACCCGTCCCGAGGTAGAGAAAGCGCTCTACAACTTCGTGGTTCCCGACGACGGCACGTTCAAGGAGGCTATCGCCGCCGCCAACAACCGCGCCGACAAGAACTCGCGCTACATCATCTTCGTGAAGAGGGGCCGCCACGAACTGCCCTGGAGCGAGACAGAGACCATCACCAACAACGGTGTGACACTGCCCAGCCCCATAACCTACCTGAACGCATCGAACACCTCGATCATCGGCGAGGACCGTGACGAGACCGTCATCGTCAACCTGATGAAGGACCTGACTCCCGCAGGCACCACCTATCCCATCGAAGGCCTGCACAACGTCACCACTCTGTACATCAACGGCGGAGTCGAGAACGTCTACCTGCAGGACATCACCCTGCTCAACGGCATGAACGACGCTACAGGCCGCGGCGAGGCCCTCGAGGACAACGGCAACAAGACCATCTGCAAGAACGTAACCCTGTGGGGTTATCAGGACACCTACTGCTCGAACAACCAGAAGGGCCGCTACTACTTCGAGGGCGGCGTGATGCGCGGCCGCACCGACTACCTCTGCGGCAAGGGCGACATCTTCTTCAACGGCGTGACCTTCCGCCAGATCGCCGGCGGTTACCTGGCAGTGCCCTCGACACCCAAGCAGTACGGCTACATCATGCGTGACTGCGAGATAATCGGTGACGGCGAAGGCGTCTCGGGCCACTACACCCTCGGACGTCCCTGGGGCAGCGGCACACCTATCGCCCTGTACATCAACACCAAGATGACCGTCATTCCCTCGGCAATCGGCTGGAACGAGATGAGCGGCGGCTGGCCCGCACGCTTCGCCGAGTACAACTCGTTCACCGCCAACGGCAACCCCATCGACCTGAAGGACCGCAAGCGCTCGTTCGGCGACGCCAACAAGGGTGGCATCCACGAGAACAATCCCGTGCTCACAGCCGAGGAGGCAGCCAACCTGACCGTCGAGACAGTAATGGGCGCCGATGACGAATGGGATCCCACCTTCTACACCGAGCAGGCTCCCGCTCCGACCAACGTCAAGGCCGACGGCAACAAACTGACCTGGGACGACAGCAAATACGCAGCACTATGGGCAGTATGCGCCGACGGCAAGGTAGTGGCCTTCACCACCGAGCCCTCGTTCGACCTCTCGACAATCGACTCCGCAAAGGCCGAGACCGTATACAGCGTACGCGCAGCCAACCAGATGGGCGGCCTGAGCGAGGCAGTCAAGGCTGACGGCAGCACAGGCGTAGAGAACATCACCGCAGGCTCAGCAGTCAGCGTCGAGTACTACAACCTGCAGGGCATCCGCACGAATGCCAGCGCCAAGGGCGTTGTCATCCGCGTAGAGACCATGTCCGACGGCAGTGTACGCACTTCCAAAGTCGTTCTCCGCTGAACCATAACTCCATGACCGATGTGCCTCAAACGGCACATCTCCACACAAGTCCCCGCAACGATGGCTGCGGGGACTTTTTTTTGATGTTTTCACGTCGTTTTCCACCGAAAGAAGCGCGCAGGTTGATTTTTTTTGCCTAAATTTGTAGGTTAGAAATTTTATACAAGGTCGCATGCCGTCAAATAATCATCCGCGGCATTAAGATGACCGAACGGCAATTGCACCCGGCAGGCACCAAACCATGGGAAGCCAGTTGTCACAACTTGATAAACTTACTGATTATGGCTAAGTTACAACTCTACATCACAAAATCGACAAGCGACTTCAAGTCGGTATACAATATCAACCCGTCGGAGGACGTGCGCAGCAGCGTCACCGACCTCCGCAAGGCCGTCAGCCAGATAGACTACGACTCGGCCGAGAAAAATATCTTCTATTTTCTGAAATCCACGAACGAAGGCACTTTCGTCACCGTGCTCCGGACCATTCCCTCGCGTCCGGGCGACCATCTGGCCGCATGGATCTACATGTCGGCCGACATGTCGGTGACCGCCGACGAACTCGAGAGCATAGTACGCCTGACGACACGTAAGGTGTCGGGGTCGGAGGTTAGTACGGAGGATGTCGCCGCACTGCGCGAGGCATTCAGCGCCGACTATCCGACACGCCACGATGCGCCGGCCCTGACCGGAGGGCGGCGCGGAGGAGGCTTCGCCTGGCGCCGGTACGGCGGTGACGAGGCACCGTCGCTGCACGAGATGCTCGGCCGCGGCCTGTGGCAGCAGTATTATCTGCCTTACGAAGGCGTGCTGCTGGTGGACGAGGAACTAGGCATCATGGCATCGGGCGACGACCTTACTGACCGTCCGCTTGGCGCCGAAGCCGTGGTCCTGCCGCCGGAATCGACCGAGGACGGCTTCAAGCCGTATATTTTCGGACGTCTGCTCGACCGCCCCATGCGAGCGACCATGGGATGCGAGCTGACCGTAGTGTGGCGCCGTCCGGGATTCGAGGACGTGACACGCACGGCGGCCATCACCGAACCGGTGTTCACTCCCTCGCCAGTGGTTACAGACGACTCGCGCAAGACCATCACGCCCAACTCGTTCAAAATCACATCGCAGTTCTCCCACCAGCCTGTAAGCGACTGCCAGATACGCATCAACGGATATGAAATCACCCCCGAGGGACGCTCGTTCACACGCGCCGAACTGCTGTCGGCCTCGGTGGTCGTGTCATGCGAGGGCTACTTCCCCTACTCCGGACACATTGACCTCGCCTCGACCACCAAGGCCCTGATACAACTGCAGGAGCGCCGCAAGATATATGTCTTCGAGGTTCCGGTGAAATCCAGCGATCTGGGGGCGCCTGTCAAGTTCGAGATACATTCCAAGAAACCGCTTACGGACTCGCCTCTCGAGGGATACCGTCTGCTTGATGAAATTCAGGAAGGCATCAACCGCACGAACTATCTGGGTTACAGCGGATCGGGCCTCGGATCGATGACGCGCCGCATAATAATCTTCGGCGCAGTGCTGATTGTCGGACTGATTGCGGGCCTGACCATAGGACGGTGCTCGCGCACGTCGTCACCGGCATTATCGGCGACCAACGCAAGCGCAGGCAGCGACAGCACGCAGACCACTCCCGCAGAGAATACCGTCAGCGAAGTGGCAGTCCCCGCGGCCACGGCGCCGGAGACCAGGCCTGCGGCCGACGCCTCGCAGGCCAAGGTGAATCCGGCACTCACGATGACCGACGCAATCAAGTATCTTGACGCATCGGGAAAATGGAACCGTGACGAGATGGAGAAATACAGCGACCTGCGGGGACTGTATGACGACATGAACAACTTCCGCATCGACCGGCTGATAAACACCTGGGGACCTAAACTCAACGGCTCGAAGAACTTTGCCCGCGTGACCGACCACGCGCAGAAAGGCCAGTCGCCCGCCAAGAAGAGCAAACTGAAGATAAGCGGAACCTACAACAAGGCTGATGACAATACCATAACGCTGCAGAGTTACCTCAACCGCATCGACCCTTGATTATCATGCCATAACCACACATAGCACAACATACTTCTAAAGACATGAAAACCAGAATTCTTGCATTCGCCGCCATACTGGCAACGGCACTGAGTGCCGCCGCCACAAGGCCGGCCATAATATCGCATACCCTCGCCGACGGCCGCAAGGTCACCGTCACCGCCGTCAGCGAACAGATACTGAAGGTAACAAACGCTGCAGCCGGGGAGCAGACACGCATATCGCGTGCATCGGTACTTCCCGACGACGGCCAGAACACCGATGTCAACATCACCACCAACAACGGCACACAGACCATGACCACCCCAACCGGACTCAGCGCTACCATCTATCCGGACGGAACGCTGAAAATCGACGGCGGAGGCGAGCGCACACTCGAGGACACGGGACTGCGCACGATGGAAGGCGGCGAGCGTCGCATGGCACTGACCGCAGGTGGTCCGCGGGCATATTACGGTGCCGGCGAGCGTGGCCACAAGAACAACCTATACGGCGACACACTGGTGATGTACAACCGGCAGAACTACGGTTACACCGGATCGGACCCGCGCATCTCGCAGATGAACATCACGATGCCTCTCGTGCTGTCGCCGGCGGGCTACGGACTGGTTTTCGACGATTACGCCGCAGCACGCCTCGTGCTGAAGGACCCCATCGTCTATCTGAGCGAATCGCCTCAGGCTGTCTCGTACTACTTCATTAACTCAAACGGCTCGCTCGCCGACCTCGTGTCGAACATGACCACACTGACCGGCCATCAGGAACTGCCGCCGCTGTGGGCAATGGGTTACATCACCTCGAAATACGGATACAAGGACCAGGAGGACGCCACATCCACCGTCAAAAAACTGAAGGATATGGGGCTGCCTCTGGACGGCATAGTCTTCGACCTGTACTGGTACGGAAAGGAACAGGACATGGGACGTCTCACATGGGACAAGGAACAATGGCCGGACGCAAAAGGCATGCTTGACGACTTCATGAAACAGGGTGTCAGGGCCGTGACCATCACCCAACCTTACATACTGCGCAACGGACGAGGCATTGACAACTACCGCGAGCTTGCCGAAAAAGGCATGATGGTGAAGGACGTCAAGACCGGTAAGCCTCTCGAAGTCAAGATATGGGTCGGCGAAGGCGGCATGTTCGACGTGTCCAATCCCGAGACAAGGAAATGGATGACCGACCGGATGGACTCGCTGATGTACTATGGCGTCACCGGATGGTGGGGCGACCTCGGCGAGCCCGAGGTGCACCCGGACAGCGCGCTCCATGCCAACGGCCTGACCACACGCCAGTATCACAACCAGTACGGCAACGACTGGTCGGAGATAGTATACGACATGTTCAAGGAGCGCTATCCGGACTGCAGGTTGCTGTCGATGATGCGCGGCGGCACAACCGGACTCCAGCGCTACGACGTGTTTCCATGGTCGACGGACGTGTCGCGCTCATGGGGCGGACTCGAGCCACAGGTAAGAATCATGCTGAACTCCGGCCTGTCAGGCCTGGGCTACATGTCGCATGACGTAGGCGGATTCGCAGTCGACGAGGCCGCGCCCTACGATCCCGAACTTTATGTCCGCTGGCTGCAACTCGGTCTGTTCTCGCCCATGCTCCGCACACACGCCCAGCAGTTCGCCGAGCCTTTCCACTATCCCGAGCAGAAGGACATCATCAAGTCCATCATATTCGAGCGCTACCGCTGGCTGCCCTACAACTACACCCTGGCTTGGGAAAACGCCACCAAGGGCTGGCCGCTGGTGCGTCCCCTCGACTTTCACTCGGCTACACCCTCGACACGATATGACAACATTTCGGACGAATACCTGTGGGGCCGCGACGTGCTTGTCGCTCCGGTCATGACCAAGGGCGCCACCGAGCGGACTGTAATCTTCCCCGAAGGCTCAGACTGGTTTGACGCCTCCAATCCGCGCAAGACATACAAAGGCGGCACCGAGACAGTTTATCCCGCGCCTCTTGACGTGCTTCCCCTGTTCGTCCGCGCCGGCTCGTTCATTCCCAAGGCGGCCTATCCGATGAACTCGACCGACAACTACCGCAAGAACAACTACCGCATCGAATACTATCCCGCGAAGGGAATGGCCTCAAAGGGCTATCTCTGGGAGGATGACACAAAAACACCATCGGCCCTCTCCGGCAACAAGGGCCGTCTCATAACATTCGCCGCCAGTCCCGAGGACAAGGGCAAAGAGATCGAGGTGACCATCACGGCCGAAGGCACCTACCCGGACGCATCGGATGCAAAGACAATGACTTTCGCATTCATGGGCCTCGAGAAAGAACCCAAATGGATTGAGGTCGACGGCAAATACACCAGCGTGACATGGGACAAGGCAACAAGCTGCGCATCGGTGGCATTCGTATGGAATGTCGACCGCCCCGTCACAATCCGCATGCGCCGGTAACAACAACTTTCGCCAGGCCCTGGCCTGGATGTCAAACAATAGAATATCAAGCAAAATGTTTTCAGGAATAGTTGAATCCACAGCACGTGTCGTCGCACTGAGACACGATGACGCCAACCTTCACATAACCCTCTCGTGTCCCTTCATCGAGGAACTCCGCATCGACCAGTCGGTGTCGCACAACGGCGTATGCCTGACAGTGGTCGCCATAGAAAACGGCACATACACCGTGACAGCAATCCGAGAGACTCTCGAGCGGTCGAACCTCGGCCTGCTGAAAGTCGGCGACGAGGTAAACGTGGAGCGCTCGATGCGTCTCGACGGACGCCTCGACGGCCACATCGTGCAGGGACATGTCGACACGACAGCCTTATGCACCGAGGTACGCGAGGCCGACGGCTCACACTACTTCAGGTTCGAGTACGAAATCGACCCGAGACTTATCGCCAAAGGGTACATGACAGTCGAGAAAGGCTCAGTCACAGTCAACGGCGTGAGCCTTACCGTCTGCGACTCGGAGAAGGACTCGTTCCGCGTGGCCATCATACCCTACACACTGGAGAATACCAACTTCAAGGCAATTGTTCCCGGCACGCGCGTAAACCTGGAGTTCGATATCATCGGCAAATATCTGGCCAGGCTTACACAACTCAGCCAGGACTGATAAACAATAGATACGGACGTCTTGTTATTTAGAATAATAGGAAATTGCACAGAAACATTTTCAAACGACAACAAGACACAACACATAACTACAAGAACACTACATGTCAGAATATTCATTTCAGCAATTAGGAGTGCGCGAAGATCTGCTCCGCGCCATCGAGGACATGGGCTTCTCATCGCCCATGCCAGTGCAGGAGAAGGTCATTCCGATACTTCTGAACTCCGACCACGACGTCGTGGCCCTGGCTCAGACAGGAACGGGCAAGACCGCGGCCTTCGGCCTCCCGGTGATACAGCGCGTGAATCCGGAATTTGTGGCGCCCCAGGCGCTGATACTCGCGCCGACCCGCGAACTGTGCCTGCAGATAGCCGGCGACCTGGCCGACTTCTCGAAGTACACTCCCGACGTTAAGACCATCCCGGTTTACGGCGGCTCGTCCATCGAAAGCCAGATACGTGCCCTGCGTCAGGGCGTACAGATCATAGTGGCCACTCCGGGGCGCCTGATTGACCTTATCAACCGCGGGGTAGTGAACCTCGCCGACGTGCACACGGTAGTGCTCGACGAGGCAGACGAAATGCTGAACATGGGTTTCGTGGAATCAATCGACGACATCCTGTCCCACCTTCCGGACGACCGGAAGATGCTGCTGTTCTCGGCAACCATGCCCAAGGAGGTAGAACGCATTGCCCGCAGATACATGCACAACCCCGAAGAGGTCGTGGTAGGCACACGCAACGAGGGCGCGGCCAACGTCACACACATATATTATATGGTACACGCGCGCGACAAGTATCTCGCGCTTAAACGCGTCTGCGATGACAATCCGAGCATCTACGCCATCATCTTCTGCCGCACCCGCCGTGACACACAGGAAATCGCCGACAAGCTGATAGCCGACGGATACAACGCCGACGCCCTGCACGGCGATCTGTCACAACAACAGCGTGACATCACGATGAAGAAATTCCGTGACCGCGTAGTGACCATACTCGTGGCAACCGACGTCGCCGCCCGCGGACTCGATGTCGATGACCTGACGCACGTCATCAACTACGGCCTGCCCGATGACACGGCGGTGTACACACACCGCTCGGGACGTACTGGACGTGCGGGAAAGACCGGTATCTCCGTCGCAATCATCCACTCGCGCGAGCGTGGGCGCCTGCGTGAAATCGAACACATCATCGGAAAGAAGTTCGAGCGACGCGAAGTGCCCACACCACGACATATCATAGAGAAACAGTTATACAATCTGGCCGACAGAATCGAGAAGGTGAAAGTCGACGAGACCGAAATCGGTAAGTATCTTCCGGGAGTCATGCGCAAACTTTCATGGCTCAGCGAAGAAGACCTGCTGAAACGCGTGCTGTCGCTTGAGTTCAACCGCCTGCTTGACTACTATAAAGATGCTCCGAATCTGGATTACATCGACGACCGGCCAGCAAAAGGCCGCAAGGGAGAGAAAGGCAAAGGTCCGGGAAGAGACAAGGCCACCCACGGCAAGGTCGGTCCACGAAGCGTAAAGGACAAGGACCGCCGCACGGCCGAGGAAGGCATGGAGCGCATCTACGTCAACGCCGGAAAGGCTGACGGCTTCTTCGCCAAGAACCTGATTGACATGATAAACAAGCACACCACCGGCAAGCGCGTCGACGTGGGCCGCATCGACCTGCTTCCGTCGTACTCGCTCTTCGATGTGCCGAGCGACGAGGCCAAGCGCGTGGTGGGTGCGCTTAAAGGTGCCGAATTCCTGGGCAAACGGCTGTACAGCGAACTTGCCTCGCCGGACAAGGATTACTCGCACAGTTCCGAAAGGAAGGCCCGCCGCAAGAAATAAACAAGTAATCACCATGCGCAGAATAGCGACTTTACTTCTATCACTGCTGGCACTGGGATGCATGCAGGCAAAGAATGTGGCCGAGTATTTCGGCGATGTCAAGGCCGACGAGGTTTTCCCGTCGCTGTCCTCGGTAGCGCGCCTTGATATGGTTGACTATTTCAATTCCGGCATGACCAATCCGACCAAGAACGAACTGGGCAGTTTCTCCCGGATCACGGCCCTCAGCGATACCATGATGAGCGTGGACTACACTACCGGGGTAAGACTCGAACTCACGCTTCTGCCAGGCAAGAAGCCTGTGCTGATGCTAATCGAGACTCTGCCGTTGCCGGAGAACGACTCGCGCATCTCGTTTTACAACGCCGACTGGAAACCTCTGAAAAAAACGCCGCTGAAATTTCCCGGGCTGACAGAATGGCTTAACACAAGGGACTCGGCCGAGCGCGAGAGTGTGGAAATGGTTCTGCCTTTCATGCTCTGCACGGCATCGTTCGACCCGCTGTCACAGGACCTCGTGTTCACATCCACTATCGACAGTTATTTCGCCAAGGAGAAACCGAAGATACTTTCGCTTCTGCGCAAGAGCCTTGTCTACCACTGGGACGGCAAAAACTTCAAACCTGTGAAAACCGATGAGTGAAACACAGATGAGCGGAGCGTTATCCCTGGCACAACTGCTCGAGCGCGTACGCCAGACCCTCGCGGGCAACACAGCCCTGCAGAACGTCTGGGTTGTCGGCGAGACATCCGATATGCGTCTCAGTGGCGGCCACTGTTACCTCGAACTGCTGGAAAAGGATTCGCGCGGCACCACGACAGCCCGTGTGCGCGCCAATATATGGGCCTCGCTGTGGCCAAGGCTCTCCGCCTACTTCCAGAGCCAGACCGGTCAGCCGCTTGCTTCCGGGATGAAAGTTCTCCTGCGCGTCAACGTGACTTTCCATCCGGCCTACGGAATCTCGCTCAATGTCTCGTCGATCGACCCATCCTACACTCTCGGTGACGCCGTGCGCCGCCGCAACGAGATACTCGCCAGACTTCAGGCCGAAGGCATGCTCGACCTCAACCGGTCCGTGCCCTGGCCCCGTCCCGCACTCAGAGTCGCCGTTATATCGGCAGCCGGAGCCGCAGGCTACGGAGACTTCGTCAACCAACTGTTCAACAACCGCCTGAACCTGCGTTTCGAAGTCAGGCTTTTCCCCGCTGTGCTTCAGGGCGAACGGACGGTACCGTCCGTGATCGGCGCGCTAGAGTCCATAGCCTCAGAATCCGACCGGTGGGATTGTACCGTCATAATACGCGGAGGCGGCTCGACCTCGGATCTCGCCGCCTTCGACAACTACGAACTCGCCGCCAACGTTGCCAATTTCCCTCTGCCGGTGATTGTGGGCATAGGGCATGAACGCGATGTCACCGTACTCGACTATGTGGCCAACATGCGGGTCAAGACCCCGACCGCGGCAGCCGAATGGCTTATAGGCCGCGCAACCGCCGAACTGACCCATCTCGAGCAACTCGCCTCAGACATCTACCGAAGCGTGAGCGAACGCATAAGCGGAAACCGCCAGCAACTCACATATCTCGCCGCACTGATTCCCGCCGCCGCAAAATCCTTAATCGCGAACCACAGCGCAAGGCTTGACCGCGCGACCATCGCAATAGCGTCTACAGGTCAGAGTGTAATCGCACCCCAACTGATGAGACTCGACAATCTTGCCAAGGCCATTCCCGCCGCAATAGCCGCACGGATTGACACGGCACGACGTCTTGTCGACGCCAAGGCCGCCCTACTGCAGGCATTGTCGCCCGAGCATGTGCTCGCACGCGGCTTCTCGCTGACAACCACGCCCGACGGACATGCCGTAACCGATGCATCGGCTGTCACTCCCGGCACACGAATAACAACTCGGCTCGCCCGAGGCATACTTACCTCGACCGTAGACAGTACCGGGGAAATATAACAGAATAATCTTAAACTTGAATAACTGCAAATGTCATATTCCGAACAACTCGCCGAACTCGAGAAAATAGTCGCCCGTCTGCAAAGCCCCGACTGCGACATCGACTCGATGGTCACCATGACCCGTCGCGCCACCGAACTCCTCGAAAGTCTCCGTCAGCGACTGACCGCGACCGACGAAGAACTCAAGGGCATACTCGCACGCCTGCAACCGGCAAATCAGTAACACAACAACATTTCCCATCTGTCATTAACGAAACCACAGGTCCAATCATCACACATGAACGTATTGAAATTCGGCGGAACATCCGTCGGCTCGGTATCCCGCATCAAGCATGTGGCCGAACTCGTGCTTGAGCGAGGCCGCAACATTGTGGTGCTCTCGGCAATGTCCGGGACAACAAACACTCTTGTAGACATCTGCGAATATCTTGAAAAAGACAACCGCGACGGCGCCCTTGAGACACTCAACGCGCTGAAAACAAAATACGACGGAGTTATCGCTGAACTATTTGCCGTGCCCGAAGGCGCATCCGACAATGAAACCGAGCGAACAGAAGGAGCCCGCATCGAGGCCAAAACCACCATTGACAGGATACTGGGAATGATTCGGTCAATCACAGCCCTCGACTACAACGACAATTATGGCAAGGAAATCCTGGCCCAGGGCGAACTTATCTCGACCAGTCTCTTCCACCTTTACTTGCTCAACCGTGGAATACGCTCCGTGCTGCTTCCCGCGCTGGAGTTCATGCGCATCGACGAGGAGGCCGAGCCGGACATGCGTTTCATCACCACCCATCTTCAGATGCTGCTTGACCAGCAGCGCGATGCCGACATCTACCTTACCCAGGGATATGTCTGCCGCAACGCCGAGGGTCGTGTGGACAATCTCCGCCGGGGCGGCTCGGACTATACCGCATCCCTCATTGGCGCCGCAATAGGTGCCGGCGAGATTCAGATATGGACAGACATCGACGGCATGCACAACAATGACCCGCGATATGTGGAGGGAACGCGTCCTGTCAGCGAACTGCATTTCGACGAGGCCGCCGAACTGGCATATTTCGGAGCCAAGATACTGCATCCGTCCTGCGTCCTTCCGGCTCGCCTCGCCAACATCCCCGTACGCCTTCTCAACACTCTCGAGCCGGAAAAGCCTGGCACACTCATCCATAATGTGCAGCAGTCAGGCAGCATAAAGGCTGTCGCAGCGAAAGACAATGTAACCGCAGTAAAGATCAAGTCCGGACGCATGCTTGTCGCATACGGCTTCCTGCAGAAAATATTCGATATCTTCGCCCGTCACCGCACATCCATAGACATGATGGCCACAAGCGAGGTCTCGGTGACAGTCACGGTCGACAACTCGGAGCGGCTCGCGGACATTGTCGATGACCTGAAGCACTTCGGTACGGTTACCATAGACACTGACATGACTATCATATGTGTTGTCGGAGACCTCAACTGGCACAACCGCCAACTCGAGGCCCATGCCGTGAATGCACTGAGCGGCATTCCCATACGCATGATATCATACGGAGGCTCTGACTATAACATCTCCATGCTCATCAACAGCGAGGACAAAGTCCGCGCCCTGCAGGCGCTTTCAGCCGCCCTGTTCTGATTTTTTTTCTGCGGCATAATCCTACAAAGCAGAAATACAATCCGACCGGTTTCAGATGATTAAATCTGTCTGAAGCCGGTCGGATTATTCAATGAGGACTATCTCAACGGACAATAAGTAGAGCGGTTGCGGCGCTGCCGGAGGCGACGGCGCGAACGACATATGTACCTGCGACAGAGGGAGCGCCGAGGCTTGCGGAGTTGCCCTCAGCGAAGTCTGCCGAGACGAGGCGTCCGGCCATGTCGTAGATCTCAACGCTACAGAGGGGCGAAGCCGAACTTACGCTGAAGTTGCTTCCTGCCTCAACAGGATTGGGAGCGACCATGATTCCGCGGTCCTCGGCATTGATGTTGTCGACACCCTGCTCGGCGGAATATTCGACTGTCAGCGATTTAAGTTTCAGCGACTGCTCTCCCTTGTATGCACTGCCGCTAGGCGAATAAACCTTCAGTGTCGACATTGCGAGAGGATAGATGCTGACATCGGCTACATCACCGATTTCCGATACCTCGAAAGAAACTTTTGCCGGGACGTTTGCCTCAATCTGTGTCTCGGGAACATAGTTGAGTTTTGCGCGGTCATCGCCAAAAGCGTGAAGGTCGAGTTCGACCTCGGTGACAGGCATTGTGCTCTCGAACTCAACAACCACACGCTCAGGCAGTCCGTAAAGTGTCATCGCTTTGGACAGCGATACCCACGAGCGGCCACGCACCGAATTGTATGTATAAGCAAGGGTACCGTCCTCGCCCATAGTCATGTTGCGGATGCCGGAAGCGGCCTTGGGAGTCCATTCAGTCCAGTTGCCATGTATGTCGGATACAGGTTCTGAGACGTTCTCGACGCTGACTGTGATGTTCTGGTCCATGGCTCCTAGTTTGCCGTTGATAACGGCGACCCCGTTTGAAACGCCATGAAGCACACCCTGTTCGTCAACATAGGCGATCTCAGGCCTGTCAGAGGTCCATGTGACGGATGCAGGATTGAATTCATATGTGACACGCTCGAAAAGTGTGGTAACCTCGATTGGATAGGTGTGTTTCGAGTCGATGGTGATGGTCGAGCGGACCAGCGAGGGATCGGAGGATACGAGATTGATTGTACGCGAACATGATACACCGTCTGAGGTTGTTACAGTAATCAGTCCCGAACCGGGCTGCGGGCCAACCTGGAAGGCGCTACCCTTGGCCTGGCCGATGGCAGGGTCAACAGTGACTGTGAAGTCCTTGAAATCGTTGTCGAGGACCGTACCATACTTGTTCAGGGCGATAACACGGGGTGTATAGACAGCATTTACAGGTGCCTGAAGGTCAATGTCGTAGAACTCGAGTGCGGCGACAGTCTTATCTTCGTCAGGCGAAGTGTTGAAAACCATCCAGCCGTTGTGAACGGCGCGGGGATTGCCCTCGGTGGTGCGGTTGATGATTGCGCCGTCTACCATGAGCATGGCCGAGCCTCCGGCATCGACATTGAGAAGATTCCATGCACCGAAGTGGCGTGCGATGTCGCACATCTCGGCAGTGACGCAACCGACAGAGCCACCGTAGACAAGGTCGGTTGAGCGGTCGATGGTCATCATATACAAAGTGTTGCCGTCCTCGCTGATGCCGTAAGCGGAACGCGAGTAGACCATGGTGTTGTAGCCGTCCCAATAGTTGTATTCAGTAATCTGGCCATGACGCATAACGCACATGTTGCCGCCCACGGCCTGATTGATTTCGGGACGAATGGCCTCGCCGTCAGGGTCGAAAATCCATGAATAGTTGATTGAGAGGTCATCTCCGGGCTCGAGGGTAGCGAGAGCGGCATCACGCGAACAGAGGGCGAGGTCGTATTCTCCAAGTGTTCCGCAACCGTTGGTGTGGCGCACTTCGGCAACCTTGAAACGGATGTCGCGGCCACCCATCCAGGTCTCACCCTCGGCAATATTGCACATCACCTCGTAGGCGTCGGCATTATCGTCGCGTACCCAGCCCTCGTTCTGCATGGGAACGAAATTCTTGTCCGGGCCGTACCAGGGAGTGTAGATTGCGACCTGATTGCCTCGGAATCCCGAGTTACAGGTGCTGAACTCGCGTTTGCCGAGTTTGGCGGTGGTAAATGTAAGTTCGTTATTGCAGATGTCGATGTAAACCTTGTTTCCAGGACCTACTGAAACAAGCCCCTGAAATGTCGGGGTATGTGCAATCTCGCGGGCATCGGAGGCAAGAATGCCGTTGCGCATCGCTCCATTGTACGGAATGGCACCATATACATTATATACAGGTGACGACGATACCACCCAGAAGTTGGAGTTCTGGGCCGCGATAGCATGATGGTCCTTAGAGTCATGGCGCACTGCGGCATCGGTAAGAAGCTCGTTACCGGCCGAGCGGTCATTGGGAAGATTGGTCTCAATCTGCACATAGGGGTTGCGCAGATCCACCGTGACCATATTTATGTTCAACGGGAACTCTGGGACACGGTAGCGGTGATACACGGCACCCGGACCGATGGGGCGCTCCTGAAGAGTCTGAATCGTGCAGGCCTTGTCCTGAATCTGTATACTGTCGCTGATAAGAGCGTGGGCAGGCAGAAGGGAGAATGCACTCAAAGCCAGAAGGTAGAATTTTTTCATGTGTAATGATGTTAAGGTTAATATATTAGGCGTTTTATCAGGTGGACCTTCTCACTCGTCGCCGAAGGGACGGCCTGTGGCGAGATGGTCCTGAATGTCATCGAGTATGGAGGTGAGTCCGTCGAGAGTCGAGGCCCGGAGCATGGCTATACGTGTGGGGCGGAACGAGGGAATGGCCTTGAACAGAGGCGAGGCGGCAAGATGACGTCGGATGTGCAGAATGCCACGGTACTCGTCGATGCGCTCAACGCTTTCGGCAATCTGGCGCCTGAGGAGCGCGAATTTATCGGCCACGCCAAGTTCTGGTCCGGCTTTGGCCGGATCGAGTACCTGCTTTATCTCATGGAAAATCCAGGGAGCGCCAATTGTCGCACGGCCTACCATCACGGCATCGACACCATAGCGGTCGAAAAGTTCGCGTGCGCGTTCGCCTGAAGTTATGTCGCCGTTGCCGATGACAGGTATGTGCAGACGCGGATTGGCCTTTACGCGACCTATCATCTCCCAGTCTGCCTCGCCGGTGTACATCTGCGACCTCGTGCGGCCATGCACGGTGAGCGCCCTGATGCCGCAGTCCTGCAACTGCTCTGCAAGATCGACAATTATCTTGGAGTTGTGGTCCCAGCCGAGACGGGTTTTCACTGTAACCGGACGTTTTACGGCATCAACCACAGCACGGGTTATCTCAAGCATTCGCGGGATGTCGCGTAACAGACCCGCACCGGCGCCTTTGCCTGCTACTTTCTTCACCGGACAGCCAAAGTTCAGGTCGATGATGTCGGGTCCTGCCTCGTCGACAATGCGTGCGGCCTCAACCATAGGTCCGACCTCGCGGCCATAAATCTGAATCGCCGTAGGGCGCTCGCCCGGCGCTATGTGAAGTTTGCGTGTCGTGGAGGCTATATTGCGTATCAGGGCGTCAGCCGAGACAAATTCAGTATATGTCATGTCGGCGCCCATCTCCTTGCATATCAAACGGAACGACGCATCGGTCACGTCCTCCATGGGGGCAAGGAAGACGGGACGCTCGCCAAATTCAATTTCTCCGATAGTCATAAGGATAATTATAATGACAGTGACAAAGGTACAAAATCCTCCGGAAAAGACAACAATTACACAAATTATAATCCATGCAACACTCACGATACCTTAAGTGGAACTATATGATGAACGATTGCGTGGAATCAGTATGTAAAAAACATATAAAACAAATCAGGTTTGAACTTTTGGGATTGGAATATTTTTATTAAATTTGGGGCGTGATAGGTTTGATTACGGCACAACCTGTTCCTGATGTCATCTATCGTCAACCTCTCGGCGGTCTAAGGCCCGCTATGTAAATTGTGTTTTATCCCCTACCAAATCCTGTAATCATGGAAAAGAACGACCCTGTTTCGGCCAATCCCGCCGAAGAACCCCTGAAGACCGCCAATGGCGGCGTGAAAACCGCAACTGAAAACCAAGCCGCCGAGAAGGCTCTGAACACCGACGATGTTGTCGTTCCGGCCGACGCCGACAAACTTGTCGACGAGGCCGCCGAACTCGCCAAAGAACAGACCGCCGACACACCTGCATCGGAACCCCTGCTTGCACGTGACGCAGATGTTATCCCCGCCGACGCAGAGAAACTCGTCAACGAGGCCAGCGAACTCGCAAAAGAGGAGACTGCCGACACACCCGCCGTGCAGCTCGAGCTTCCCCTTGATGCGGACATTATTCCTGACGCTGCTGACGCCACAGTCAACGCCGCAGCAGAGGAACTTCGCGAGCCCGCGCCCACAAACATGGCCGAACTCATCGAACAGGCCAAACGGGTCCTCGAACTTGACGGCGCCGACATAACACGCGAGAGCATCAACCGCCTCCGCAACTTCTACAATACACTCTCACATCCCGAGGCCAAAGCCGCGGAGGAAGCCAAAAGCGAGGACACACCCGAGTCCACTCTCCCCGAACTTCCCTCGCCCGAAACCGTCGCCAACGAGGAAGACGAGAACTTCAAGCAGATTCTCAACGATATAAAGGCCAAGAAGGCTGCCTTCACCGCCAGGCAGGAAGAGCAGAAAGCCGAAAACCTTAAGGCAAAGAACGAAATCATCGACCAGATCAACGCCCTGGCCGAGGACACCGACAACGTAAACCGCACCTTTCCCCGCTACCGCGAGCTTCAGGATCAGTTCAACGCTCTCGGCGAAGTTCCCGCAACCGAGGAGACCGCCCTGTGGAAACGCTTCCAGGAGGCACGCGAGCGCTATTCCGACAATCTGAAAATCAACAAGGAACTCCGCGACTACGATTTCAAGAAAAACCTCGAGAACAAGGAACTTCTCATCGCCGAGGCTACAAAACTCAATGAGGAGAACGATATCATAACCGCATTCAAGCGTCTCCAGGACCTGCACGCCAAATGGCGCGAGATCGGTCCCGTGGCAAAAGAACTGCGCGAGGACATATGGCAAAAGTTCAAGGACGCCTCTGCCGAGGTCTCGAAACGATACCAGACATTCTTCGAGGAGCGCAAGGCCCGCGAGGTCGAGAACGAGCAGGCCAAGACCGCTCTCTGCGTCAAGATTGAGGCCCTCGACTGGTCGAACCTCAACTCCTTCGCCCAGTGGGACGCCATGACGGCCGAAATCATCAATGCACAGAGCGAATGGAAGACCCTCGGTTTCGCATCGCGCAAACTCAACACACTACTCTTCAACCGATTCCGTGCCACCTGCGACAAATTCTTCGCAGCCAAGGCCGAATACTTCAAGAAAGCCAAGGACCAGATGGTCGAGAACCTTGCCCGCAAGACCGCACTTGCCGAGAAGGCCGAAGCCCTGAAGGACAGCACGGAATGGAAAAAGACAACCGACCTGCTCGTCGAACTTCAGAAAGAATGGAAGACCATCGGCACCGTGGCCAAGAAACACAGCGATGCCATCTGGAAACGCTTCCAGAGCGCATGCGACCACTTCTTCGAGCAGAAGAAGGCAGCAACATCCACCGTTCGCCAGACCGAGCACGCCAATCTTCAGGCCAAACGCGACCTGATAGCCGAACTTGAGAAAATAACCCCCGATACTCCCAAGAACGAGGTCATCCAGGCCATCGCCAACATCCAGAGCCGCTGGAAAGAAATCGGCCATGTGCCTTTCCGCGAGAAAGACAAGGTCTACGACCAGTTCCGCGCCAAAATCAACGAGGTCCGCAAGGCATTCGACCTGCGCGAGAGCCGCGAGCGCATGGACAACTTCGAGTCCAACATCAGCCAGATGGAAGGTGACCAGGGCAAACTGATACGCGAACGCGAGCGCCTGGCACGTGTACTCGAGACACGCCGCACTGAACTCCGCACATATGAGAACAATCTCGGATTCCTTTCAGCCAAATCCAAATCGGGCAACTCGCTCGTCAAGGACTTCGAGCGTAAGATCGAGCGCCTGAAAGAAGACATCCGCGAGCTCGAGGACAAAATAAAGGTTCTCGACAGCAAACTCTGACATAACCAATATCACGACTCCGTACCGCCGCAATCCATCCCGGCGGTACGGGTCTAACCATACTACAAAACCTCAACACGCTTTGCCAATCATATCCCGCAAAGGCAGATACGGCCACTATATCCAACTTATACTGACGGTCTGCGACCTGTTGCTTGTGAATCTGCTGCTTTTCGGCGTTTCCTCCATATTCGCCGGAAAGGTACCCGCACCTCATCTCGACATGCTCCTGATTGTCTGCAATCTCGCGTACCTTCCCGTGATAGCCTGGCAGGCACGTACGCTCCATCACCGCCGTGCCATCGTTATGGACCACATCGCGGTACGCTCGTTCGAGTCGGTCGGACTGCACGGTCTGTTTTTCCTCTCGATACTTCAGTTACTGGGCAAGAACTTCCCCTTCGGATTCTATCTAGAGTTCTACGGGGCGCTCTTCGTGCTCATGCCCGTGCTGTGGACAGCCGAGCATTATGTGATAAAGCACATACGCCGCAAGGGCCGAAACTATGTCCGCGTCGTGATTGTCGGCTCCAACCGCACGGCGATGCGCCTCTATCAGGAAATGATGACGGACAAGGGCTACGGTTACAATGTCCTCGGCTATATCGACGAGCAGCCAAATCCCGAGTTCGAGTGCAAATATGCCGGTTCGCTGCCCGGTCTCGACCAGTTCATCAAGGACAACTGGGTCGACGAGATTTTCTTCACCATGTCGGGCGAGCAGGCCGAGCATCTGACCAAAGTCGCAAAGATAGCGGATGACAATGTCTGCTCGTTCTACTATGTCCCCCAGATATCGCAGTATGTCAACGGCGGCTTCAACCTGCAGCCCCTCGGCGCCATGCCTGTGCTGACACTTCGCAACAACCCGCTTAACGCACCGTTGAACCGCGCGGTCAAGCGAATCTTCGACCTCGCCGTCTCATCGGTGTTCCTTGTGTTCTCGCCGCTGATATTCATTCCCGTGGCCATCGCCATCAAGATTTCCTCGCCGGGGCCGGTTTTCTTCCGGCAGAAACGCACCGGATACCTCGGACAGCCGTTCAACTGCCTGAAGTTCCGCACCATGCGCGTCAACGCTGACGCCGACAAGGCCCAGGCAACCAAGGACGATCCACGCAAGACCCGCGTAGGAGAATTCCTGCGCCATACCTCGATTGACGAACTGCCGCAGTTCATCAACGTGTTCCTGGGCGACATGTCGATAGTAGGTCCGCGTCCCCACATGCTCAAGCACACCGAGGATTACTCACGCATCGTCGACCGCTACATGGTGCGCCATATCGTGAAACCCGGCATCACCGGCTGGGCGCAGGTCAACGGCTACCGCGGAATCACCGACGAGGTATGGAAGATGGAACGCCGCGTCGAGTACGATGTGTGGTACATCGAACACTGGCATTTCTTCCTCGACCTCAAGATCATGGTCCGCACCGTAATGAACGCATTCCAGGGCGAGAAGAACGCCTTCTAAATTTCCACAAGCGTACATGTCTAAAAAAATTGCAAAAACCAACGCGGCGCGCCTGCTCGACCAGGCCGGCATTCCCTATCGCCTAATCCCCTACCCTGTCGACGAGGAACATCTCGACGCACAGCATGTGGCCGACTCGATAGGCGAGGACATCCGCTGCGTGTTCAAGACCCTCGTGCTCGAAGGCGCTGGAGCAGGACATTTTGTCTGCGTCATACCAGGCGGAGAGGAAGTCGACCTCAAGAAAGCCGCCAAAGTCGCGGGCGCAAAAAAGGCCGACCTGATTCCCATGAAGGAACTTCTTCCGCTGACCGGATACATACGCGGAGGCTGTTCGCCCGTCGGCATGAAGAAGCCCTTCCCCACGTTCTTCCACAAGACGGCGACCGATTTCGACAAGATTTATGTCTCGGCGGGAATGCGCGGCCTCCAGTTCGAGGTCAGCCCCACGGAACTAATCAACTATGTAGGCGGTCAGACCGCGGACATCACCCGCGACTGAACACCACGGAATTCCATAAGACACAATTCGACATGAACACCTTCGGCAAAATATTCACACTCACATCCTTCGGTGAGAGCCACGGTCCCGCCATCGGTGGCGTCATCGACGGCGTCCCCGCCGGGATTGCCATTGACACCGCCGAGGTCCAGCGTCAACTTGACAGGCGTCGTCCCGGCCAGTCAAGGCTGACGACCTCTCGTCCGGAGGCCGACCGCGTACGTTTTCTTTCCGGAATATTCGAGGGACGCACCACCGGCACGCCCATAGGCTTCATTGTCGAGAATACGGCACAGCGGCCGGGCGACTACGGCAATCTTGCCGAGGCATACCGCCCATCACACGCCGACTTCACATATAACGCGAAATACGGAATACGCGACTATCGCGGAGGCGGCCGATCATCGGCGCGCGAGACCATCAGCCGAGTCGTTGCCGGAGCCGTAGCGCGCCAGGCACTGAAGTGCATGGGCATAAGCATCACGGCATACACTTCGTCCGTCGGTCCCATATCAACAGCCTTTGACCCTTTGTCCGTAAGCGAAGAAATGGTCGAGACCTCAGACGTTCGCTGCCCCGACACCGCCACAGCCGCCGAGATGGAGAAACTGATACTCGAGGTCAAGGCAGACGGCGACACCGTGGGGGGCATTGTAACCTGCGTTGCCAAAGGTGTGCCCGCAGGACTCGGCGAGCCCGTATTCGGAAAACTTCAGGCCCGTCTGGCCGACGCCATGATGGGCATAAACGCCGCACACGGTTTTGAATACGGCATGGGCTTCGGGGGAGCGACGCGACGCGGCTCAGAGATGATCGACACCTGGGTTCCCGATGCTACGGACCCACGCGGAATGCGTACGCTCTCCAACAACTCAGGAGGCATTCAGGGAGGAATCTCCAACGGTGAAGCGATAATTTTTCGTGTGGCGTTCAAGCCGGTGGCCACGCTGCTCCGCGAGGTCAGGACTGTCGACATCCATAGTAACGAGACAAGCATCTCGGCCCGGGGCCGCCACGACCCTTGCGTGGTTTCGCGCGCGGTCCCCATTGTCGAAGCGATGACCGCAATGGTTCTGCTCGACGCCGTCGTGCTCGACCGTGCATCCCGAATATGAACAACCCACGCTCCGCAAAGATAATTATCGCATGTGACTCGTTCAAGGGTTCGCTTTCATCGTCAAGCGCCAACTGTGCGGTTCGTGACGGAATCCTTGAAACACTGAACAGTCTGGGCGTAAGTGCCGAAATACGCGCTTTCGCAATCGGCGACGGGGGAGAAGGCACTTCAGCGGCTCTTTCCGAAACATTCAAAGCGAGACCGGCAAGTGTCCGCACAGTTGGTCCATTAGGCGATCCCGTAACGGCAACCTATGCCATTTCCGCCGACAGACGTACAGCCATAATGGACATGGCCGCCGCCGCTGGACTGACTCTTGTCCCCGAGGGGCGGCTTGACCCATTGGCTGCTTCCACTCGCGGCGTCGGGACCATGCTTCTCGACGCGGCCTCTCGTGGATGCCCCGAAATCATCATCGGACTCGGCGGCAGTGCGACTACGGATGCCGGAACAGGTATGCTTGCAGCGCTCGGCTACCGTTTCCTCGATGCCGAAGGCAACATCCTGGCATCTTGCGGCGCGTCACTTCAGAAGATAGCCCGAATTGCGCCTCCGTCCGCCAAACCCCTCGAAGGCATTAAGATTACCGTGGCCTGCGACGTGCGCAACCCGCTTTTCGGTCCCGAAGGCGCGGCTTACGTCTTTGCTCCCCAGAAGGGCGCCGACCCAATGCAGGTCGAAGAACTCGACCGAGGTTTACGCAACTTCGCCGCCGTATCAGGCGGCGACTACGCTTTCCCCGGCGCGGGAGCCGCCGGAGGTCTCGGGTTCGCCCTGCGGACATTCCTCGATGCCGATTTGTGTCCGGGCATCGACCTCGTCCTTTCGGCCACAGGATTTACCAGGGCGCTTGATGGCGCCACCCTGGTGATAACCGGCGAGGGACGTTTCGACACCCAGAGCCTGATGGGGAAAGCCACAGGTGGAATCATGCGACTGGCAAACATAAAAAATGTTCCTGTTGCCATACTTGCCGGAAAAATTGATGACAGAAACGTGGCGCTTGACGGTCAGACACACGCCATGCTCGAAATCACTCCTCCCGGCATGCCTCTGGAACAGGCGCTCGAACCCGAGACAGCCGTCAGCAATCTCCGCCAGGCGGCAAAAAGACTTATACACACACTTTTCCCGTCACTATGACAATAAAGTTCTGCAACCGCCCATGACATCGACACACAAAAATCCATCCCGAACTCTTTTCACAACACGCATAGGCGTCCTTGCCGCAACCGTAGGCTCAGCCGTAGGTCTCGGCAATATCTGGCGCTTTCCCTACGAGGCGGGTGCCCACGGCGGCGGAGCCTTCATGCTCTGCAACCTCGTCTTCACACTGCTCATAGGCATTCCGATACTATGCGCCGAATTCATACTTGGCCGCTCGAGCCGCTCGAACGTCATGGGCGCATTCCGAAAACTTGCGCCACGGCAGAACTGGCGTCCCGTAGGTTATCTCTGTGTGTTTTCGGCTCTGCTGATTCCGGGATTTTACTCTGTGGTCGCGGGATGGACAATGGAATACTTCGCCCAGTCGGCTGTCGGCGCCCTCAACCTCGGCTCAGTCGAACACTACCACGAGTATTTCGACACATTCTCTTCTTCTGTCTGGACACCTCTGATTTGGATTGCCATTTTCATCGGGCTGAATTTCGTGATTCTCATACGTGGCACCCGAGGCATCGAGCGTGCCTCGAACATCCTGATGCCCGTGCTATTCGTCATCCTCATAATTTTCGCCGTCAACTCAATATGCATGGACGGCGCGAGCGAGGGACTGTATTTCCTTTTCCATCCCGACTGGTCGGCCATTGACTCGTCGACTGTGCTTTCGGCCCTCGGCCAGTCGTTTTTCTCGCTCAGTCTCGGCCTCGGATGCATGACGACCTACGCCTCATACTTCAGCGACTCTACCCGCATAGGCAGAAGCGCCGTCACGACAGCCTGCCTCGACCTGGTTGTCGCCATATTTGCCGGCGTAATCATATTCCCGGCGGTATTCACCTACGGAGGCTCGGTCGAAGCCGGTCCGAAACTTGTCTTCGAGATTCTCCCCGGCATCTTCCACCACCTTCCTTTCGGAGCCGTATGGTCGGCGCTATTTTTCTTCCTGCTCATTCTGGCCTCACTGACATCCACCATCTCGATGCACGAGATCGTCATAACCTTCCTCACCGAAGAAAAAGGCATGAGTCGGCGCAATGCCACCATCCTCGAATGTACCGCAGCCTTTGTCCTGGCAGTAATCGCGAGCCTAAGTTTCGGGCCGCTCGCCGAAATGAAGATTTTCTCGCTGTCATTCTTCTCTCTGCTCGACTTCATCACCTCGAACGTCATGCTTCCGATAGGAGGCCTGTGCATAGCCATTTTTGCGGGCTATGTAATAGACCGCAACATCATACGCGCACAGATGACAAACAACGGGCGCCTGCACCCGACATTGCTTCCACTCACGATATTCTCGCTGCGATATCTCTGTCCGCTGGCCATACTGTTAATCTTCCTGAGTTCGTTATCAATCATCTAAAAAATTGATTAGTTTAATATTATAAATTAAAAACCGAGATTTAACTAATTTTTTCCGGGAAAATCTTTGGTGTTTAAAATAAAGTTAGTACCTTTGCAACGCTTTCGGCGAGAAAGGGCGTTTAGCTCAGCTGGTTCAGAGCATCTGCCTTACAAGCAGAGGGTCGG
>ERZ1106943.827-NODE-827-length-36689-cov-8.488126_pt1 | contig 36689 bp, 24 predicted proteins | sample MGYA00403671_ERZ1106943 | MGnify/ENA primary metagenome ERZ1106943 (study PRJEB35170, sample SAMEA104062427) | human gut metagenome | biome: human gut; feature: human-associated habitat; material: faeces | place: Denmark | collected 2012-06-14 ...
TTTTCAAGCTGCCGATTCGTCTTTTTTAGGCCATTCCTTATCCCGAACTCACGTTACAAGATGATGATGTCGTTCGACGGCACGGACAACATCCAGGGCGTACCGCGCCGTTACCGCATCCACATCGACAAGCGCGACAAGGAGACGGGCGAAATCACGCTTGGCCGTCTCGAGGTGTTCTCGCTGAAGGCCGGAGGCTGGGTTCCCGGCGGCCACAAGTCGGTGCACAACACCAAGAAGGGCTTGTTCATGAACGTCACCGAGAAGGGGTGGCCGGCTGACACCTACCAGGGCGTTGTGCTGAAACCCGCCGAGAAGCGCAACGACGTGTACTGGTACGCTCCCGCGATGTGGTACAAGAACAAAGCAATCTACGAGACTATCGTCGAAAGTATGCGCAACAGTTACGGCACGTTCAGGACGGACGTTGAGAGGCTGTTCTAAGTTTTAGGGCAGAGATCAGAGAACTCTGAGTAATCTGAGAACTCTGAGGCATCGGGCATATTGGCTTTCGGGCTGTGGCGTTGATGGCGTCATGGCCCGAAATGCGTTATGGAGGGGGCTCGATGTGCCCGAGGTGCGCGAGGGGATCGAGTTGCCCGGAGGGGCGGTCAGGGTGGTATCAGAGGAATCAGAGTCATCAGAGAAATCATTTTTTCAAGATTTTTGGTGGGGATTGATGTTGGGGAATTGGTGGATTGTCAGAGGATGGATGGCGTGGGTGAGGCGAGGCGCAGGTCGGGGGTGGCGAGGGCGTCGAGGGTCAGGACGGGTGTGGCGTCGAGATGCAGGACACGGGGAACGAGCATCCGCAGGGGATGGGTGACGCGTCCGTTGACGGAGACGCGGCAGAGCGGGGCGCGGAGTGCGCTGAGGTATTCGCGGTCGAGGGTCAGGTCGCCGCGGATTGAGGTCGCGAAGACGGGGAGTTCGTAGAGCCGTGCCGGAGATGGCGACAGGCCTGCGCAGAAGGCGATGTTGCCGTTGGTAAAGGCTTTTTTGGCGTTCGAATTTTTCTGGTCGGTGCGGGCGGCGGCTTTTGCGGCGTTGGGGAAGAGGATGGCGGACCAGCGGACGGCGGTGGATTTGGAGGGGGCGTGGCGGCGGGAGAAGTCGAGCAGGCGCGTGGGGCGGTCGTCGGAGGCGTCGGTGACGAAACAGCCGCCGGGAGCGCTGAGCCATGCCGTGGGGTCGACGGGGTCGGTGGTGTAGGAACGCAGGGTGGCGGGAGTCAGGAGACTGCGCCTGTGCGGGTCGGGTGACATGATGTAGTGCAGGAGGGTGAACTCGGTGGCGACGAGGAGTTCCTGACAGAGAGGGTCGTAGGCGAGGTAGTGGGGGCGCGACGGCAACATGGGGACAAGCGTGACGGTGGACTTGCCGTGCAGGCGGTAGAGGCTGTAGCCGTCGATGATGTATATTCCGTCGGGGGCTTTGGCGACAGACGCGGAAGATGTGACAGACAGCGAGTTGACAAGAGTGGCTGAAATCGAGCGAAGGTCGGACGAGAGGACAATCTGGAGCGAGCCCTCGGGCGTGAAGGCGTAGAAGCGCTCGCGGCCATAGTCCCAGGCAGAGCCGGTGGAAGGTGCCGGGAGCAGACATGAGGGACGCGCGACAACCGCCTTGGCGACACTCAGCGAGAGCGGCGAGGCGACGGGTGCCGCTGCGACGAGAGCCGGGTCGGCGGGGAAGGTCATTGGCTCAAGGTCGGGTGCAACAGACTCGTCGCAGGATTCGGGAGCGATTGCCGACAGGTCGGACTCGAGCGACCAGGAGAAACGGCCCGAAGGAGCGGACGAAAGCGAGCGGAAGACCGAGACGGGGTCCATGCCGTCGACCTCGACACAGAGCGAGATGGATTTCATGCCCGCGAGCGGATAGGAAAGGAGCGGTCCGAATGCGACGGGAGCGTAATCGTCGCCCTCGCCCTGCCAGAGGACCGCGGTGCCGTCCTCGGCGACAACCTGCGCCCAGGCGCGCCATGCCTTGCGCTCGAGGCGGGATGCGAAACACTGAGGCGACCAGCCCTCGAAGGGCAAAGCGCGGATGTCGCCCCATAGAACCGCCCCCGAGGCCGTTGCGGCGGCAGATGCCACAAAGGAATGGGGACAGGAGAGGGGGAGTCTGGAATGTAGAATTGAGAATTTAGAATTAAGAATGGAGAATTGGGAATTATTCTGTTTCTGCCGTGACACGTCGGGGAGGATGACGCGGGATTCGGCGCGTACAAAGGGGGCGTCGATGACGGTGCGGTGGACGAGGAGCGAGTCGAGGCGGTCGATGGCCTTTGCCATAAGCGAGGTGTTGTTGTGGCGTGACGAGGCGACAAGCGCCGAGGGACTGAAGGCGACGGCGACGTGCATGAAGCCCTTGCCGGCAGTGCGCTGGAAACTGACGGTGGTGCGGAAATCGTCGCCGAAGGGGAAGAACTGGGGCGAGACATCGACGACGAGTCGGGCGGCACGGCGTCGCAGGGTCTCGGGGAGGACGCCGCAGACGGTGGCGCGGATGCGGAATGATGACATCGAGACAGTGCGCTCGGCGAAGGTGACACGGTCGTCGGAATCAAAGGCGAGGGGCGAGTCGAAGTCGCCTTCGGCGGGTTTCAGGATGACAGGGGGATAGATGTGGACGGTGTTGCCGTCGGCATCGAGGACTCGGGCGCGGGCGATGACGGGAGCGACGAAGGCTCCGGCGGTGCGGGCCTGGGCGCGGATGTTGTCGTAGGCCTCGCGGACGGAGGCGGTGATTCGGCGGCGGTCGGCGTCGGAGATTCGTCCCCGGGCGGGGTCGGTGCTAAGGGCGGCGAGGGCGACACTGGTGGACAGGGGGCCGAAATCCTCGGCGATGAGGCTGACGGCGGGCCAGCGGGGAACAAGGCCCTCGACGCGCCACGACGCGGAGGTGCGGAGGGCAGTCCAGGGGCCTTTGGCGGTCATGACGGTGAGCAGGGTGCCTTCGGGCGCAGGGGTAAGGATAGCCGAGCGGGGCGCCGAGGGCAGCGAGCCGACGAGAACGGGGTCGGAGGCGCCGGACTCGGAGAGGGCGAAGGCGTAGATGTCGAGATTATTGACGGCGATGAGCAGGGCCGAATCGGCGACAAGCGGACGGTAATCGCCTTTTGCAAGGACAGTGGGGAGTCCGGCGACAACGAGGGTCGAGAGGCAGTCCGAGGCGGGACGGAGATTGTGGCACTCGAGGGTGCGGAAGTTTTTGTTTTGAGAATTGATTAACATAAAGGTAGATTTTTTTGATTGGTTTGTAAATTAAGTTGGTTGGTTTAATTGGTTGGTTTGTTGTGTTGGCCGGGATGTTGTGTTGGCCGGGATGGTTTCCGGGCCGGATGGTATGTGTGTCTTCAGGCCCGGGGTGGTGTCTTTTCACGCTGCAAATATACGACGGCGGCGAAGGGTTTGCCCTCCGCCGTCTGAATAGATTGGCAAAATTTGAAAAAAAATTTTTGTCGGGGGAAATTTTTTTTCGATTTATCTGGATTAATCACGAAAATCGGGAGATGAGAAGAGTGGAGGGATGGGAATTGTGGGAGAGGTAGGATTCTGGCGGGAGGAGGACGCCTTTCCATGATACAGAGCGGCGGAGGTGAGGCCATGACTGTCAGGGTTAAATAATGTTAAATCGGGGGGGGTATTTTTTATCTGTCTATATTTGTTGAATAAATCAAAAATACCATTAAATAATCTAAGTTTTATGTCCAAACTATTCAGAAAGACCGCAGTGTTGCTGATTATGACCCTTTTGGGTCATTTCGGTGCAAGAGCGCAGGAGATCAGTTCCGTCTATGGGAACTTCAGGATGGATTTCTATGTCTATGACAGTCAGAACCATCTGTGCGAACTCATTAACATAGTCCAGATTACTGAACCAGAATATCCTTTGTACAACAGACTCAACATTCCGGCAAGTGTAAATTACAACGGTAATGAATATAGTGTAGCGCGCATAGGCAACAGAACTGTGTTTCAAGGCACTACAGCAAGCGGCATAAGTTTTCGAGACAATCCCAAATTACTAACGGGCATTGACCTATCCAATTTCTTTGCTTCATGCCCATATCTCCAGGAGGTAGTCGGTCTTGAGGATATTACCGAAATTGCACCCTATATGTTCTATGACTGTCCGGAAATGCGCCCTAATACCCAGATGTTCCCGTCAAGTGTTACAAAGATAGGAGAATACGCATTTGCCATGTCAACAGGACCCGGGAAAGAACCTGGGGCGGGTGCTATAATTGTCCCAAATATAAAGGAAGTTGCGAGCAACGCATACAGTAACCGCATCATGATTGAGGGGGCAATCCTTTTTAGTCCGGACACACTGCGTATCACCGGCCCGGACTATGATCGTCCGTATCCATTCGTGGCCCAAAATCATACTATCTACCGCAATATCGACTGTACAGGCTCAAATGGCGGAAACGCAGACATAATGCAAGGTATAAGAAGCAGCAACACCAATTTCGCTCCTTTGTGCAGTTCAAACCACGCTCTCGAAATTTTCTTTCTCTCAAATTCGCATGTCGGAGAACTCTCGTTCGGCGAGTGTCCGAAACTCAGGCAACTGGTCGTGCAGAACAGTTCGGCGGACGAACTCTCATATTCGTATTCGGCTGATAATGACAGCACCCTTAAGGTATGCGTCATACAGGGGAGCGAGATAAGCGACATGGCACTGGGAAACATAACCGGAAGTAAGACGCAGGCATTTATCATACAGAATTGCAAGGTCCGGGACCTGAAACTGAGTGAAGTACCTCCATTCCAGGGCATCAATACACTGTCGGTCGAGAAACTCGCCATCTCAAACTGGCTTGCGGACACTCTTGACCTTTCCGGGGTGAAGTGCTTCGGCGAAGACCAAAGAGTCTCTCTCCAGGCCGGAATGGGAGGCAAGGGCGTCAGGACCCTGATTTTCCCGGACAACCTGCATGGCACGGTCTATTACAACAACTGGCCATCGCTTGAAGACGTGTATATAGGCAAGTACATCACCGGTATAGGAGAGTTCAATGACTATTCCCATGAGATTGTCTACGCAGGCGACATGAGCGACTGGTGCAAACTTGTCATCGACGGGGGCCAGAAATCAAGTTGGAGCGAATTCTACTACAGTTGGCCTGACTCGCCCATGCATTACGTCACTAAACTGTGGTACGGCGACGGACGCAACAAGACCAGGTTTGTCGAGGACCTCGTGCTGACAGACATCGAGAAGATTCCGAGTTATGCCTTTGCCGGCTACCGTGGACTGAAATCGGTAAAGATAAGCGGAAACACCTACATCGACGAATGTGCGTTCAGCAGTTGCCGCAACCTGAAGAGCATCGACATCGACGGCTGCGCCGTTGGCAAAGGCGCCTTCGGCCATTCGTTCTATGTCGAGCAGATAACCATCGGAGCCAATACCAAATCATTCGAGCCCTACTGCTTCTCACGTACAGGCTTCAACGCGAAAACTCCAACCCGCGTAGACTACAAGGGCAAGCCGTCGCAGTGGGCGTCGATTGACTTCAAGGCGGTGGAGGATCATTTCGACGGCCGGCCCTACACTTTCTCGGCAGGCATCAATCCGGCATGGATAGCCAAAGGAGGCTTTTACATCCAGGACAAGATTGTGGAAACGCTCGAGTTCGACGAGATGATAGAGCGAGTGGCCGCCTATGCGTTCTCCAACATGAGTTCACTGAAGGAGGTGCGTTTCAAGGACAAGGCACCCCGCAACTTCGGCGATGACTGCTTCAGCAACTGTTCTTGCCTGTCCAGGGTCATTTTCTATGTCGCTCCGAGGTCACGTGCAGCCGAAAACCCGACAGAAGGCATCACGATAGGCAAGAATGCGTTCTATAATGACGCCATGCTCAGCGAGATATCATTCCTCGATGACGTAGAGGACATAGGCGCGAGCGCTTTCGAGGGCACTCCCCTGATCGAGAATCAGGCCAACGGTCCGGTATATATCGGAAGCACCCTTTACGAGTACAAGGGAAGCGCGCCGGCCAACACCGTGCTCGAAGTGAAAGAAGGCACAAGCGTGCTGTGTGCCAACAGTCTCAGGGGCCAGAGCGGCATCACCGGAATAGTTCTGCCAAAATCGCTCCTTAAGGTTTACGAGGGTGCCCTCAGCGGCACCGGCCTCGAGGGCAGCCTCACGGTACCGGACAAGGTGAGTGTCTTCGCAAGCAATATAGAATCCGAGAAACTGACGAAAGTCGTGTTCGAGGACAGCGACACCCCGCTTTACAAGACAGCCAAGGCCAGCGGCATCGAGGAACTGTATATGGGACGTAACTTCGTTCCCACGTACCATTATTACACAGACGCAGACGGCGAGCAGCGCCTGAGTTCGGTCACCGGCAACGACATTGCCACCGGAGCGAACCTGAAGGTCGTGACCTTCGGCCCGAAAGTAACCGAGATTCCGCTCTACACCTTCCCGACCAAGATGTGGGACCTGACGACACTGCGCAGCCTCAATCCCGAGCCTCCGCTGCTCCCGGCCATGAAGTTCGATGACTTTGACCGGGAATGGACCATGATAGACCGTGTGAATCCGGAGACCGTGGTTCTGGAGGTTCCACAGGGGTCACTGGAGAAGTACCGCAACGCCGAGGGATGGAAAGAATTCCTGAACATTCGCGAGACCTCCGGCATCGGGAACATCACTACCGAAAGCGGCAGTGCCGAGGTCAAGGGATACTACAATACGCTCGGCGTATTCAGCACCCGACCCTTCGAGGGACTTAACATCGAGGTCCGTGGCGACGGCTCAAAGCGCAAGGTATTCCACAAACTATAAGAGACATAACTAAGTACCTTATTGAGAATGCCGGGCTAATTTAGTCCGGCATTCTTTTTTTGTTAATCGGGGGGACAGGGATTAAGCGAGATTTATCGATAAATGAGACCAGAGGACCAGAGAAACCAGAGGAATTCGGGGGAGGGGAGGAGTTGGGAGGTGTGGGAGGTGTGGTGGAGAGATGGGATTTGGAGCAGAAGAGATTCGGGATAGTATTATTCTATTCCTGATGATTCAATTCTGTCAATAATTGCGTGAATGTTTCTCAAGACCAAAGTTGAATCCGGTATTGATTTATATGCCAAACGTGACAGTTCGCCTGTATAGATATCTGAGAGGCTTTCGCTCCAAATTTTTTCTAATGAATGAAAAAGTGGAGAATCAGATAGTGGCCGTCTATTCCAGTTCATAGGATTGTCAAATATTTCCCTGTCATGTTCAAGAAGTGATTGCAAGTCATTGAGAAATTCATCGGAATGGAAATAATCGGCACACTCCTTATTCTCCAACAAATAGTACAGGTCATAGAAATGACGGATTTTTTTAGGCAATTCAATATCATAATCGGGAGCCAGAGAAAATCTCAATAAGGATACAATTTTTTCTGTTGCAGTCATCCTTTTATCAAGAACATTCAAAGAGAAAGGTTCCAGACCATAGTGCTCAATAAAATCATGATTGCCAGACGATGACAGATATGTCCCTATAAAAGTGTCTATCACACATTTTTCATAAGGATACGGATTTGCAAAGGAATTTATCTCAACCATTATCTGACCAAGTTTTATCGGCGTACCTGTAACGGAATCATTCAATTCAGCCAATCTGTCATATCCGTATATCGCTTTATAATAACTCGACCCTTTGCTCGTCACACCGGGTGCCGGGATCTCGTCAAGGCCAACCGTCATGGATTTTGCCAGTTTTCTAATCAGCATCTTTCTCTGATTGCCATTCAAAGATGAGGCATTGACAATGGCTATATCAATATCTTCTGAGAATCTCGAACCGATAAAATATGCCTTCGAGAGACTTGTGCCTCCTTTGAATATAGCACGGTTGTCGGTGTCAGATTGCGCCAGCATCTTTAGCGACCGCGTTATCCAGTAATCCTTTTCAACAAAGATGGGATTTACCTCCAGATATTCACCTGTAGCAAATACAGCATCAGCAAAGAGTTTTTTATCTTCGTGCAGGTTCATATATTCTCCATTTAATTTTATTGGGAAGGACATCGTCTGTTATGGGAATTCTATATCTTGATATACCGTTCAAAGACTGGCGCAAGGGTTCGATAATGTTATCACCATATCCGAGATACTCCATAATCGCTCCAAGCAATGCTCTTACTGACGGAGCATAATTCAAAGCATATTCAACCATTTTTCCCTTTTGGTCATCATCAAGTTCATGTATTATGCAGATAATCCTTTTGCATGCCTCATTGGGAGAAGTGCCCGGTATGTTTTTTATAAATTTAAGGCAGTCCAATAACCTTAATAGGTCAATTGCATCTTCTTTGATATCATTGGGCTGAAGGACAAACGAGATATTATAATTGCCCCGTCTAAGCGGTCTCCTGTAATAGTTGGTGCCAATCTGAATCTCTGACGAAATTTGCGTGGTAAGGGAGTACTGAGAGAACGCTGTCGCACCGGTAAGGTAACCAATCAATTGACCGTCTTTAACCAAAAACTCTCTTGCTACCTGTGCCGGTGAGGGCTTTAGGTTTCCAAAAACAGTAACTCTTGGTTTATAATATTTCCCGTTTGAGAGTTTTGAAATCTCACCATTTTCAGCCATACGTTGCAATGCCCTTGCCGCAGCCTCACGTTGACTTATTTCACAGTCAATGTCTGAGACGGTAAAGACAAAATCATCCGGGAACTCCGAAATGGCTTGCTTTATTTTTTTTGACACAGTCATTGATATCTCCATTAATCAGTACTAATAATCAGTACAAAGGTAATAAATTGTCGGATATTTTACGTAAAAAAACCGACAAAATATCGATTATCAAACTGAGTGAGGGAAATCTGAGATACTCTAGGAAGGAATGGGAGTTTTAGGATTAATTCTCCGCAATGGAAACAGAGGAAATCTGACGCACTCTGCCAATACTTAACTTATTATAGACTTCGACGTTGCCGCTACTCATATTAACTACCCAGGCATTAGAAGGATCATATTCTTTTCCATAATACCAGTCTGCCATAATATATCCACCAAATGCTATCATCGAGGCATTAATGACTCCATTATATTCATATATAGCATTGCATTGGTCTACGGAGGGGAGGATATCTTCGCCGTAGCGGCTGACGGCTTCGTTCCAGTTCATTTTTTCGCTGTTATTCTCATCGTGGAGGGCGATGTAGAAGGGTGGACAAAAGTCACTATTTACTACAATTCCAAGTTTGGTGTATGATGTTGTATCTGGAACCTCGTGCCATTCATCATGTGTGAAGTAATGGTATTTTCCGTCTTTCATTGCGACCAGATCGCCTGTATAACCTGTCTCATGGCCATAAGTTTTTGAACTGAGGAAGTAGGCTGCGGCGATAGGGATTGCCACAATAAGGGCCACTAGCAGGATAAAGCCCGGTATGGTCCTTAGGAATGGTTTGGGTTTGGGCTTGGGATCGGGGTTGGGGAGGGTGGCATCGAGGTCGGAGAGGTCGGCGAGGAAGGATTGGATGGAGGGGGTGCGGTCGGCGGGGAGGGGCTGCATGGCGTGGCGGATGGCGTTGGCTATCTGCGCGGGGATGGTGACGGGGATGGTGAGGCCGTCGATGGCGAGTTCGGTGGCTTCGGGTGGGGTTGTGCCGGTGAGGAGATAGTAGAGGGTGGCGCCGAGGGGATAGATGTCGGCGACGGGTGAGAAGCGGCTGACTCCGCCGTCCTTGTACTGCTCGATGGGCGAGTAGCCACGGCTGATGCAGGCGGGTGTCGTGGTGGTCTGGTGGCCGCCCTCGCCGTAGTGCTTGGCAACGCCGAAGTCGATGAGGGTAAGTTGGCCCTTGCCGTCGACCATCATGTTGGAGGGCTTGATGTCGAGATGGTTCATGCGGTTGGCATGGAGGTAGTCGAGGGCCCGGGCGGCCTGTCGGATGTAGCCGAGGGCTGCGTCAAGAGACAGCGGACCCTGCTTTTTGACGAGTTCCTGGAGTGAGCAGCCGTCGATGTAGTCCATGACGTAGTAGGCGGTGCCGTTCTCGCGGAAGACATCGTGTATCTTGACGATGCCCTCGTGGTGGAGGCGTGCAATGCTGCGGGCTTCCTTGAGAAATTTGTCCATGTACTTCTCGACGGTGGCGCTGTTGCCGGATGAGGCGACGGAGACCTCGTAGGAGAATGCGTCGCGGTTGCAGAGCGTGGAGGGGAAGAATTCCTTGATGCAGACGTCGATGTCGAGCATCTCGTGACGCGCGAGGTATGTGACGCCGAAGCCTCCGTGGGCCAGCATGCGGATTATGGTGTATTTGCCGTTCTGAAGGGTCCGGCCCTCGGCGAGGGCAAAGATGTCGGGCATGATTGGGATGGTTTAATGATTGGGAGAGGCAAAGATAGGGAAATAAAATGGGAAATGCAGAATCTACGGGGGAAAAACAGAAGCGCAGGAGAAATGGGGATTTTGGGAGAGGGGGATTCGGGCGGCGGGACGCCGCCATTCCATGATACTGGCGGCAGGACATGGTTTGTGGGCAGGAGTGTATGGAAGATTGCCATGAAAAAAAAGGGATGGCGGGTGGGGGTTGGTTATGTCGGGGATTTTTGCTAAATTTGCGGGTCAGTTTGCACCACCGTGTACAGGGGCTAGGTTTTGGCCGCGCGGAGGGCAAATGAGGTCCATTTGGACTGAGTTTTATGTGAATAAATCAATATCATTGCAATGAATATATCTTACTCGTGGCTGAAGGATTACGTTGACTTCAGTCTTACTCCCGACGAACTGGCCGCGGCCCTTACGTCGACCGGCCTTGAGGTCGGCGGCGTGGAGCGCGTGGAAAGCATACGCGGCGGTCTTCGCGGCATCGTGATAGGCCGCGTGCTGACCTGTGAGCCTCATCCGGACAGCGACCACATGCACGTGACTACCGTGGACCTCGGCGAGGGCCGCGTGGAACAGATTGTCTGCGGCGCACCGAATGTGGCGGCCGGACAGACCGTAGTCGTCGCCACCGTGGGCACTGTGCTGTATGACGGCGACAAGGAATTCACCATCAAGAAATCGAAACTTCGCGGTGTTCCGTCGAACGGCATGATATGCGCCGAGGACGAAATCGGCGTCGGCACCTCGCACGACGGCATCATCGTCATCGACAGGGAAGTCGCCCCCGGCACTCCCGCCGCCGAATATTTCGGCCTGACCGACGAGTACGTGCTGGAGGTGGACCTCACCCCCAACCGCATCGACGCGGCATCGCACCTCGGCGTCGCCCGCGACCTGAGCGCATGGACATCGGTACACGCCGAGGCCGCCGCCCTGAAGGTTCCCTCGGACGCCGCGTTCAAGGTGGACGCTCCCGAGGAGAAGTCGGTGGCCGTGACCGTCGACGACAAGGAGGGCTGCATACGCTACTGCGGCGTCACCATCGAGGGCGTCAAGGTAGGCCCGTCGCCCAAGTGGCTCCAGGACCGCCTGACAGCCATCGGCCAGCGCCCCATCAACAACATCGTTGACATCACCAACTACATACTGAACGGCATCGGCCAGCCCCTGCACTGCTTCGACCGCTCGAAGATCAAGGGCGACGAGATCGTTGTCCGCACCTGCCCGGGAGGCTCCCGCTTCACCACGCTTGACGGCGTTGAGCGCGAACTGAACGAGGCCGACCTGATGATATGCAACGCCGAGGAGCCGATGTGCATAGCCGGCGTATTCGGCGGCCTTGACTCGGGCGTGACCGAGGAAGCCACATCGGTGTTCATCGAGAGCGCCTGCTTCCACCCCACCCGCGTGCGCAAGACCGCACGCCGCCACGGTCTGTCGACCGACTCGTCGTTCCGCTTCGAGCGCGGTGTCGACCCCAACGGTTGCCTGTGGGCGCTGAAGGTCGCCGCCCTGCTCATCCAGGAGATTGCCGGCGGCCGTATCGTGGGCAACGTCGCCGACGTCTATCCCAAGACCGTGGAGCGTCCCGAGGTTGAACTCTCGACCCGCCGCATGAACAGCCTCATCGGCAAGGAGATTCCCGCCGATACCGTCGACACCATACTCAAGGCCCTCGAGATCGAGGTCAGGGAACACGAGGGCGACATCCGCCGCCTGCTCGTGCCGACCTACCGCGTGGACGTGACCCGCGAGTGCGACGTCATCGAGGACATACTCCGCATCTACGGCTACAACAACGTGGAACTGCCGGCGCACGTGCGCGCCTCGCTGCAGTTCAAGACCCCGACAGACAGCGCCGACGACCTTCGCCGCCTGATTGCCGGGCAACTGACCGGCGCGGGCTTCAACGAGATACTGAACAACTCGCTGACGGCTGTAAGATACTACGGGGACCTCGAGCCCGAGCGCTGCGTGGCCCTGCTGAACCCGCTGAGCCAGGACCTCGGCGTGATGCGCAGGACACTGATGTTCGGCGGCCTCGAGAGCCTGGCCCACAACATCAACCGCAAGGCCCCGGACCTGGCCTTCTACGAGTTCGGCAACGTGTACGAGCGCAGGCCCCAGGCCGAAGCCACGGCTGAGAATCCGCTGGCGCCCTACGCCGAGCATGCCCGCCTGGGCCTGTGGCTGTCGGGCGAGAGCCGCAACGGCAACTGGCTGCGTCCCGCCGAGGCCGCGACATACTACGACCTGCGCGCCGCCGTCGACAACATCCTGGCCCGCCTGGGCCTGAATCCCCGCGAACTGCAGTGGAAGAACGGCGAGTCGCCCCTGTTCGCCTCGTCGCAGACCCTGAGCACGCGCTCGGGCAAGGTTCTCGGCCACGCCGGAACCGTGTCGCGCAAATACGCCAAGATGTGCGACCTGAAGGCCGAGGTGTTCTTCGCCGAACTCGACTGGGACGCCCTGATGTCGCTGGCGCTGAAGCGCAGCGTGACATACAGCGAACTGCCCAAGGCCATGGGCGTGAAGCGCGACCTTGCCCTCCTGCTAGACAAGTGCGTGCCCTTCTCGCAGGTGCAGCAGGTGGTACGCGACAGCGAGAAGAAACTGCTGAAGGACGTGACCCTGTTCGACGTCTACGAGGGCGACAGACTGCCCGAGGGCAAGAAATCGTACGCCATCTCGCTGACACTGCGCGACGACGAGAAGACCCTGCAGGACCGCGCCATCGACGCCGTAATGGCCAAGGTCATCGCCAACCTGCAGAAGCGCCTCGGCGCCGAACTGCGCTGAGCGCGCCAGTCCCCCCACCCCACACCAAGACAAATCTCAAAAAACAAAAAATCAAATAAAAAACTACTCCAATGGGAAGAGCATTTGAATACCGTAAAGCCCGCAAACTGAAACGCTGGGGCAACATGTCCCGAACCTTCACCCGCATAGGCAAGGAAATCACAATCGCCGCCAAGGCCGGCGGACCCGACCCCTCGACCAACCCGCGCCTGCGCGCCCTGATGCAGAACGCCAAGGCCGCCAACATGCCCAAGGACACCGTAGAGCGCGCCATCAAGAAAGCCACCGACAAGGACGCCGGCGACTACAAGGAAATCTCGTACGAGGGATACGGCCCCCACGGCATCGCCATCTTCGTCGAGGCCGCGACCGACAACAACACCCGCACCGTGGCCAACGTCCGCTCGTACTTCACCAAGTTCGGCGGCTCGCTCGGCACCCAGGGCTCGCTGACTTTCCTGTTCGACCACAAGGCCGTATTCAAGGTAGCCCCCAAAGACGGCGTGTCGCTCGACGACCTCGAGCTGGAACTCATCGACTACGGCGTAGATGACCTGGAGCATGACGAGGACGGCAACATCGTACTGTACGGTGCCTACGAGGAGAACTCCAACATCCAGAAATACCTCGAGGAGAACGGCTTCGAGATCATCTCGACCGAATTCGAGCGCATCCCCAACGACCTGAAGGACGTGACCCCCGAACAGCGCGAGAAAATCGAGAAACTGCTCGAGCGCATAGAGGAGGACGAGGACGTGCAGAACGTGTTCCACAACATGCGCGAACTCGACGAGGAGGGAGAGGAGTAAGACTCCCCTTCGGGTAAAAGAAAACGAACAGACAAAAAAACAGACTCACGATATGACTATCGGCCGCTTCGCCCCGTCCCCGACGGGGCGAATGCATTTAGGGAACGTCTACGCCGCGCTGATGTCGTGGCTTGCCGCCCGCTCGGAGGGCGGAAAATGGATACTGCGCATCGAGGACCTCGACCCGCAGCGCTCGCGCATGGAGTATGCCCTGCAGATGGAAGACGACCTGAGGTGGCTGGGGCTCGACTGGGACGAGGGAGGCACGGAATCCATCGGAACGTGCGCGGACGGCCTCAGAAGGGCCGGGAAAGGCCCTCACGGGCCTTACATGCAGAGCCGACGCCACGACCTCTACGCCGAGGCACTGCGACGCATCGAGGCGATGGGGCTGACCTATCCTTGCTACTGCACCCGCGCCGACATAATGGCCACACAGGCTCCGCACCAGTCGGACGGGCGCATAGTCTATCCAGGAACATGCCGCCCCGCATCCTTGGGCGGAAAACTCACCGCCGAGGACGTGCCGAACGGACACAGGCGCGCACCGTCGACGCGAGTCGTGGTGCCGGAGCGCGAAATAAAGTTCACAGATGCCGTCTGCGGGCCGCAGAGGGTGAATCTGGCAGAGGAGTGCGGAGACTTCGTCCTGCGGCGCTCAGACGGCGCCTGGGCGTATCAACTGGCCGTGGTGACCGACGACGCCCTGATGGGAGTGAACCAGGTGGTGAGGGGCAACGACCTCCTGGCATCGGCGGCACAACAGATCTACCTGTACGAACTGCTGGGCTACAAGCCTCCGGTCTTCGCCCACATACCGCTGCTGGTGAACGAGGCGGGCCAGAGGCTGTCGAAGCGCGACGCCTCGCTGAGCCTCGCCGTACTGCGCGAGAAATACTCAGCCGAGGAACTGACAGGACGGCTTGCCGCCGCCACGGGACTGATACCCGAATATGCGCCGACACGAGCCGCGGACCTCGTCAGCGGGTTCAGGCTGCCGGAGAATCCTCCGGCGACGATAACAATGGCCACAGAATGAGGCTGTCCCTGAAGGCGAGGGACTCGCATACAGGGACAGCAGTGGGCAGACTATTGCTTGAAAATGGTTGAGGGAGGCGTGAATCAGTCCCAGCCGGTGTCGAAGGGGAGCGTCGGCTGGGGCAGAAGACGGAACGTGCGGCGGTGATGCTCGCATGGTCCGTACTTCGCGATTGCCTCGCGGTGGTCGCGGGTGGGATATCCTTTGTTCCTGTCCCAGTTATACATGGGAAATTCCTGAGCAAGCGCGGCCATGTATCGGTCGCGGTGAGTCTTGGCCAGAATCGAGGCGGCGGCGATGTTCGCGAACTTGCCGTCGCCCTTCACTATTGTCTGCCAGGGAATGTCGCCCCACGGACGGAAGCGGTTGCCGTCGACGATCACGCAGCCGGGCGCATGGCCCCGGGCGGCGAGGGAGTCGAGGGCGCGGTGCATGGCGAGAATCGATGCGGCGAGGATGTTGATGCGCTCGATCTCGCGAGGCGAGACCGAGGCAACGGCCCACGCCAGGGCGTTCTCGCGGATGAAGGGCTCGAGTTTCTCGCGCTGCTTCTCGCTGAGCTGCTTGGAGTCGTTGAGCCAGGGGTGTTCGAATCCGTCGGGAAGAATCACGGCGGCGGCAAACACAGGCCCGGCCAGACAACCGCGTCCGGCTTCGTCGCATCCGGCCTCGGAGAGGCCGGGATGAAGGCAAGGTGGTAACGACATATGTGAATAAATATGGTCGGCGAGCCGTGGAATATTCCCGGCTCGCCGGAAGGGGTCAGTTGAGAGTATAGCCGAAGCCTGTCTTGTTACGTATCAGAGGAGCCGCGCTGCCGAGTTTCTTGCGCAGACGCGAGATGTTGGTGTCGACAATGCGGTCGTTGTTGGGACGGTCGATGTCGCGCCATATCTCGTCGTAGATCTCGCGTCGCGAGTAGGTCTGGCCCTGGTTGCGCGCGAGCAGGGAGAGAATGGCGTACTCGGTCTTGGTAAGCGAGACCGGGACGCCGTCGACTGTCACAAGACATGTCAGGGGGTCGACCGTCATGGGTCCGAATGTCAGGAGGCTGGCACGGGCGGCAGTCTGCTCGGCCAGCGGATGGCGGCGGAGCACAGCGCGTATGCGGGCAAAGAGTTCACGCAGAGAGAACGGCTTGAACACGTAGTCCTCGGCACCTGCGTCGAAGGCCTCGAGGATGTCGTCCTCGGAATCGCTGTGCGCGAGGATTATGACCGGAATCGAAGCGGTCCTCGGCGAGGCCTTGAGCGAGCGCAGAAGGTCAAGGCCCGTGAAATCCTGACTCATGGCGTCCGCTACGAGCAGACGCACGTCGTCGAGATCCATGGCGGGAACATCGGCCGCGCGGACGGCGACAGTCACCTTGTAGTGCTCGCTCTCAAGATTGTACTGGAGCAGGTCGGTGATGTGCTGTTCGTCATCGACAAGCAGAATGTGACCCAATGATTTGTCGTGCTGACCTGACATGCGACGTGAAATTATTAAAACAGACCCGAGAACAATCCGCAGACAAGACATGCAGCGTTGCGCAATCTTTCGGACAGTCCGGAGGGCCGTAAGGGGCTATTGCAAATTTTTAACAAAACAAATGTATAAAATCTTTTGAATTCCTCCAAATGTGTGACAAGTTTGTAAAGCAACTGTCACTAAAAATTATTCATGAGAAAATCTCACCTGAACATATAACAACCGGGAGTGGCGAAATTGTTCACGGCAGACTTTAAAAGCGCCATCCTCATGCCGGACAGGGGGGCGGCGAAGCGTGGTTCAGCGGCGGTTGCGCGGGTGGAATGCCAGAATCTGGTCACGCAGGCGGGTGGTGGTCACGTGGAGATAGATCTCAGTGGTGGCGATGGACGCGTGGCCGAGCATCATCTGTATTGCGCGGAGGTTGGCGCCACCCTCGAGCAGGTGGGTGGCGAACGAGTGGCGCAGTGTGTGCGGGCCGATTGGGCGCCGTATGCCGGCCAGACGGGCGAGGTCGCGTATGATCATGAACACCATGTTGCGTGTGATGGCTCCGCCGTGGCGTCCTAGAATCAGGGTGTCCTCGCTGCCGGGCCTGGGGGTTACGAGACTGCGGTCGGTGTCGACATACTCCTGAATCAGGCCGGCGTTGTACGGGTTGAGGGGTACCATGCGCTCCTTCGAGCCTTTGCCGGTGACCATGATGTAGCCCCGGTCGAGGGCCATGCGTGAGACCTGCAGCGAGATGAGTTCGCTGACGCGCAGCCCGCAGCCGTAGAGCGTCTCGACGATGAGCCTGTTGCGGCGTCCGAGAGGGTCAGAGAGGTCGATGCAGGAAATCATGGCGTCGATCTCGGCCACGGACAGCACAGTGGGCAGATGGGCGGGGAATGAGGGCGTCTCGAGCAGGTGCGATGGGTCGTCGGGGCGGCGCGAGTCCATCTCCATCCAGCGGAAGAACGACTTCAGGGCCGAGACCGTGCGGGCGACCGAGCGCGGGGAGATGTCGAGGCTGTGGAGGTCGGCGACAAAGGCGCTGAGATAGTCGGCGTCGACGGTGGCGGGGTCGAGGCCGTCGGCGGCGATGGTGTCGAGCAGGCGGGTGATGTCGGTGCAGTAGGCGCCGAGGGTATTTGGCGATAGGCCGCGCTCGAGGCTGAGGTAGCCGCGGTAGGCGCGCATGAGGCGCTGGCGTGCGGCGATGTCGCCGAGGGCGCTCACAGGCGTCCCTCCTCGGTGAGGGTGGCGACGCGGTCGATTATGGCGTCCTGACGGTTCTTGGCGGGGTTGAACTTGCCCTTGAGGCTGACTCCGAAGAAGCGTCCGAATCCCTGCCAGAAGGTAGCGCGGAACGAGCCGAGGAATGCCTTGACGATTTCGTATGACGACTGGTTGGTCTCGCGCTGGATGAGTTTGACGAGCAGGTTTGCCTGCTTCTTGGTGAATTTCTTGAGGACGGGCTTGTATTGCTCGAAAAGGTCGTGCTCCATCTGCTTGAGGTAGTCCTCGCGCTCCTTCTGGGTGTCGAAGGTCTCGATGTACTCGTAGGTCTCGACGAGGGTCTCGCGGATGAGTTTGGCGTATGGAAGGGTCTTCTTGACGTCGCGGACTGTGCGCCAGTAGAATTCCTCCTCCTTCTTGTTCTTGAACTTCAGGGGCTTGAAGACGGTGACGGTGCGGAGGCGGAAAACGGGAATCGAGTCGCCGGTGACGGGGTCGACCTCCCAGAACGCGTCCTGATAGAGCGCCTTGCGTCCGGTGGGCATGTGCTGTTCAGACACCTGCGGTGGAGCGGGCGTGTCGTTCCTGTCAGGGGCGGAGAAGGCGCCGAGCGAGCAGACGAGGAACAGCGCGGAGAGCAATATGTAGAGTACCTTAGATTTCAAATGGACAGGGTTGAGAGAGGGGTGAACGTGCCGGGGCGGAAACGTGGCTGTAATGTAAACAATCCGGAGTGGAAAACGTCCGTATGCGGGCGCGGAAAAATTCCTGACATATAAAACGCTCAGACCCGCGCATTTATTGCGCAGGCCGAGTGTGGGGGATTATGGCGGGATGGACCGGATGGGACGACGCGACGGGATGTATGGAGGCGGACGCGTGCCGGGATTATTCGGCCGGCTTGTGGTCGAAGGGGGGATAGTCTACGGTGTAGTGGAGGCCGCGGGACTCGTGGCGCTCCTTGGCCTGGCGCATGATGAGGTAACCGACGTTGATGATGTTGCGGAGTTCGCAGAGTTCGCGCGACACCTTCGAGCGCTTGAACAGGCGCTCGGTCTCCTCGTAGAGAAGGTCGAGGCGGTTCCAGGCGCGGTCGAGGCGCAGGTTGGAGCGGACGATGCCGACGTAGGCGCCCATTATCTGGCCGACTTCCTTGGCCGACTGGGTGATGAGCACCATCTCCTCGGGATGGGTCGTGCCCTCGTCGTTCCAGTCGGGAACGTCGGTGCGCAGGTCGTAGTGGTCGACGGCCCCGACAGCGTGGCGTGCGGCGGCGTCGGCGTAGACCACTGCCTCGATGAGCGAGTTGGAGGCGAGGCGGTTGCCGCCGTGGAGTCCGGTGCAGGAACACTCGCCGAGGGCGTACAGACGGCTGATTGACGAGCATCCGTTGACGTCGACCTTGATGCCGCCGCATAGATAGTGGGCGGCGGGGGCGACGGGGATATAGTCGCGGGTGATGTCGATGCCGAGCGAGAGGCACTTGGCATAGATGTTGGGGAAGTGGCGGCGTGTCTCCTCGGGGTCCTTGTGGGTGACGTCGAGATAGACGTGGTCGTCGCCGTGGAGTTTCATCTCGGAGTCGATGGCGCGTGCCACTATGTCGCGCGGGGCGAGCGACAGGCGCGGGTCGTACTTGTGCATGAACTCCTCGCCGCGCTTGTTGCGCAGGACGGCTCCGTAGCCTCGCATGGCCTCGGTGATGAGGAAGGAGGGACGGTCGCCGGGATGATAGAGGGCCGTAGGATGGAACTGGATGAACTCCATGTCGCGGACGGTGCCCTTGGCGCGGTAGACCATGGCGATGCCGTCGCCTGTTGCCACGAGGGGATTGGTCGTGGTCTGGTAGACGGCGCCGGTGCCGCCGGTGGCCATGACGGTGACGCGGGACAGGAACTTGTCGACGCCTCCCCCGGGGTTGAGGACGTAGGCGCCGTAGCAGGTGATGTCGGGCGTGCGTCGGGTGACGATGCGTCCGAGGTGGTGCTGGGTTATGATCTCGACGGCGAAGTGGTGCTCGTAGATGTCGATGTCGGGGCAGGCGCGGACTGCCTCGATGAGGCCGCGCTGAATCTCGAAGCCGGTGTTGTCGGCGTGGTGGAGGATGCGGAACTCGCTGTGGCCGCCCTCGCGGTGCAGGTCGTATGTGCCGTCGTCCTTCTTGTCGAAGTTGACGCCCCAGGCCACGAGGTCGCGGATGCCCTGCGGGGCGCCCTTGACCACGGCCTCGACGGCGACAGGGTCGGAGAGCCAGTCGCCGGCCACCATGGTGTCGTGGATGTGTTTCTCGAAGTCGTCGACGGCGAGGTTCGTCACCGAGGCGACGCCGCCCTGGGCGAGGGCGGTGTTGGCTTCGTCGAGGGTTGTCTTGCAGATGAGCGCCACGCGGCCCTTGCAGGCTGCCTTGAGGGCGAAACTCATGCCGGCTATGCCCGAGCCTATTACCAGGAAGTCGTATTCGTAAGTCATGCTCTGTGAATGTTTAACGAACAGAAATCAGTATGGATATGCAGCGTGGGCCGCAAGAGATGCGGCCCACGTGAGATTTTATCTGACGACGATGTTGACGATGCGTCCGGGAACGACGATGGTCTTGACCACCTGCTTGCCGTCGAGCCACTTTGCGGCGTCGGGCGAGTCCATGGCCGCGCGCTCGACGTCCTCGCGCGATGCGGAGGCGGGGACAGCGACCGTGAAGCGTGTCTTGCCGTTGAACTGGACGGGATAGTTGACTGTATCCTCGACCAGATAGGACTCGTCGAGTTCGGGCCAGCGGGCGTCGACGATGGTGGTGTCGTTGCCCAACTGATGCCATAGTTCCTCGGCGACGTGCGGGGCGAACGGAGCCAGCAGCACAAGCAGTTGCGAGAGGACCTCGGCGGAGCGGCACTTCTGGGCGCTGAGCTCGTTGACGCAGATCATGAAGGCCGAGATGGAGGTGTTGAACGAGAAGGCCTCGATGTCGGAGGTCACCTTCTTTATGAGTTTGTGGAGCGAGCGGAGGTTGTCCTTAGTTGGCTCGGAGTCGTCGGGCAGGAAGATGTCGCCCTTCCAGAAGAGGCTCCATAGTTTCTTGATGAAGCGGTTGACGCCGTCGATGCCGTTGGTGTCCCAGGGCTTGGACTGCTCGAGCGGGCCGAGGAACATCTCGTAGAGGCGCAGGGTGTCGGCGCCGTACTGGTCGACGATGTCGTCGGGGTTGACGACATTGAACATGGATTTGGACATTTTCTCTACAGCGTAGCCGCAGACGTATTTTCCGTCCTCGAGGATGAACTCGGCATCGCGGAACTCGGGACGCCAGGCGCGGAACTTCTCGGTGTCGAGGATGTCGTTGGAGACAATGTTGACGTCGACATGGATGGGAGTGACGTCGTAGTTGGCCCTGAGGCCGCAGGAGACGAAGGTGTTGGTGTCCTTGATGCGGTAAACGAAGTTGGAGCGGCCCTGGATCATGCCCTGGTTGATGAGTTTGCGGAAGGGCTCGTCCTCGACCACGAGACCGAGATCGTAGAGGAACTTATTCCAGAAGCGGGAATAGATGAGGTGGCCGGTGGCGTGCTCGGTGCCGCCGATGTAGAGGTCGACGTTGCGCCAGTACTCGTCGGCCCGGGGCGAGACGAGGGCGTCCCCGTTGTGCGGGTCCATGTAGCGGAGGTAGTAGGCAGACGAGCCGGCGAAACCGGGCATGGTGTTGAGTTCGAGTTTGCAGCCGTCGGCGGTGACCCAGTTCTTGGCGCGGCCCAGGGGAGGCTCGCCGCTCTCGGTGGGGAGGTACTTGTCGACCTCGGGCAGGAGCAGGGGCAGGCTCTCGTCGGGGAGCATGTGGGGAATGCCGTCCTTATAGTAGACGGGGAAGGGCTCGCCCCAGTAGCGCTGGCGCGAGAAGATGGCGTCGCGGAGGCGGTAGTTGACCTTGACGCGGCCGATGCCCTTCTCCTCGATGAAGCGCTTGGTGCGTGCGATGGCGTCCTTCACCTCCATGCCATCGAGGCAGAGTTCGGGACCGCAGGAGTTGATCATGCGGCCTTCCTTGGCGTCGAAACTCTGTTCGGAGACATCGGCGCCCTCGATGAGGGGAATTATGGGGAGGTCGAAGTGGCGGGCGAAGGCGTAGTCGCGGGAGTCGTGGGCGGGGACGGCCATGATGGCGCCGGTGCCGTAACCGGCGAGGACGTAGTCGCTGACCCAGACGGGAATCTTCTTGCCGGAGAGGGGATTGATGGCGTAGGCGCCGGTGAAGACGCCGGTGACGCGGCGGTCGATCATGCGCTCGCGCTCGGTCTTGTGACGGGTGATGTCGCGGTATTCGTCGACGGTGGCCTTCTGTTCGGGAGTGGTGACCATGTCGACGTACTTGCTCTCGGGAGCGAGGACCATGAAGGTGACGCCAAAGACGGTGTCGGCACGTGTGGTGAATATCTCGAGGTCGACGTCGCTGCCGTCGATGGCGAAGTGCATCTCGGCGCCCTCGCTGCGGCCTATCCAGTTGCGCTGGGTCTCCTTGAGCGAATCGGTCCAGTCGAGTTTCTCGAGGCCCTGGAGCAGACGCTCGGCATAGGCGGAGACACGTAGGCACCACTGGTACATGAGTTTCTGCTCGACGGGGTAGCCGCCGCGGATTGACACGCCCTCGCTGACCTCGTCGTTGGCGAGGACGGTGCCAAGTTTGGGACACCAGTTGACCATGGTGTTGCCGAGGTAGGCGATGCGATAGTTCATCAGGGTATCGCTCTTCTCCTTGTCGGACATGGCCTTCCACTGGTCGGCGGTGAAGGTGAGTTCCTTGCCGCAGACGGCGTTTACGCCCTCTGTGCCGCGCTCCTCGAAGTGGCGGACGAGTCGCTCGACAGGCTCGGCCTTGTCGGCGTTGCGGTCGTAGTACGACTCGAACATGCGCTTGAAGGCCCACTGGGTCCATTTGTAATATTCGGGGTCGCAGGTCTTGATCTCGCGGTCCCAGTCGTAGGAGAAGCCGATCTTGTCCAACTGGCTGCGGTAGCGGGCGATGTTCTGGGTGGTTGTCACCTCGGGGTGCTGTCCGGTCTGGATGGCGTACTGCTCGGCGGGAAGGCCGTAGGCGTCGTAGCCCATGGGGTGAAGTACGTTGAACCCGCGCAGGCGCTTGTAGCGCGAGTAGATGTCCGAGGCGATGTAGCCCAGGGGATGGCCTACGTGCAGGCCGGCTCCCGACGGATAGGGAAACATGTCGAGGACATAGAATTTGGGACGCAGGGGGTCGATCTCGGTGTGGTAGACGCGGTGGTCCTTCCAGTATTGCTGCCAGCGGCTTTCGATGTCGCGGTGTCTGTATTCCATTTTGTTCGGTTTTTTATGATAATTCGAGCATGCGCTCAATTGATTTGCGTGCCTGGGCGGAAGTCTCGGCGGGAATGGATACCTGAGGCTCTAGGCGCTCGAGACAGTCGGCTATCTTGCCGAGGGTGACGAGTTTCATGTATGCGCAGTCGTTGCAGCCACAGGTCTCGTCGTCGGCGGGGACGGGGATGAATGTCTTCTCGGGGCAGTCCTTGGCCATCTGGTGGAGGATGCCGCTCTCGGTGGCGACGATGAAGGTGTCGGCGCTGTCGTTCTTGGCGAAGGCGAGCAGTGCGCCGGTCGAGCCCACCTTGTCGGCGACGGTGAGCAGGGGCTTGCGACACTCGGGGTGGACGAGGACCTTCGAGCCCGGATGGGCCTTGCGGAGTTCGAGCACCCGGTCGAGCGAGAAACGCTCGTGGACGTGGCATGCGCCGTCCCACAGCACCATGCTGCGGCCGGTGACGGAGTTGATGTAGTCGCCGAGGTTGCGGTCGGGGCCGAAGATGATTTTCTCGTCCTTGGGGAAGGACTCGATGACCTTGAGGGCGTTGGACGAGGTAACGAGGACGTCGCTCAGGGCCTTGACCTCGGCGGAGGTGTTGACGTAACTGATTACGGTGTGGCCCGGGTGTGCGGCGATGAAAGCCTCGAAATCGTCGGCCGGACAGGAGTCGGCGAGCGAGCAACCGGCCTCGGGGTCGGGGATGAGGACGGTCTTCTCGGGGCAGAGAATCTTTACCGTCTCGGCCATGAAGTGTACGCCGCACATCACGACAACGGGGTTGTCGAAGGTAGTGGCGATGCGGGCCAGAGCCAGCGAGTCGCCGATGAAGTCGGCGATGTCCTGGACTTCGGGGCGCGTATAGTAGTGGGCGAGGATAATGGCGTTGCGTTCCTCTTTGAGTTTGGCAATCCGCGCCGTGAGCGCATCGACTGCCTGCTTGTCGTCTTTCATAAGAAGTATGATGAATTCAGCCGCGTGCATGTAAACACCCGCGGGCCCACAAAATTACAAAATTTTTCGCAACCGCCTATCATCCCGCCCACTTTTCCCCCGCGTTGCGTTTCCAATGTCTGTTCCTGAAAAAGGTTGACTCGGTTTTGTATGTTTACTGATTCATGTTTACTCTATTTCTGAGGATAGTTTACTAACCGAGTCAAACGCTTTGCCAAAAACAAAATGTTCCCCTCCCCTACTGACTATCCGATGTTAAAATTATGCTAAAGAACATATTTGCTGTTTAAAAAATAATCCATAAATTTGCGCTGTCAACTTTCTGATTGACAAACATACGAAATTAATAAGAAGCGTATTGCTTTTACTTGTAGAAGAAAACGTAGGAAATTTTCTAAAGATGCAAGGGAGCAAGCGGTTCTCACGCATAGCGTGGGCTGCTATTCCTACATCTTCATCTTTTGGTTTCCTACGACCATCTTCTAAAGTGTTGCAATTCAGTCCACGCTTTTTTTTCTTTCAAATTGGGATATGGGCTGAGATTCCATACAATTCTAGTCTTATGAATAGATTTATCCTTCATTTCTTAACTTTTCTATTTATTGGGTCGCTTGCTGTTACAGCATACTCTCAAAATTCCATTCCTGTTCAAGGGAAAGAATATGAGGGCAATATTCAAGGTATGGCATCCTTAACTATCAATTTCAAAGCGGATGGGAATGCGGTTTTTACCATGTCTGTTTTTGGGAATAAGGAAAGTAAAAATGTAACGTATGAGCAAAGTGGAAATCAAATAATTGTTCACGCTCAAAATGGAGACATGACGTTCACTCAGAGTGATACCAACGTATTATCTACAAATATGAAAGGTATCTCAATTCAGTTAACTTGTCAGACTCCGCCAGACAACGTTGTGAAAATTGAAAACGTCTCCAACCATGTATTCTCAGGAAGTTTTGGTAATAATGGCAAACTTACATTGTCATTTTTAGAGAATGGTTTTGTATCAGTTTCTGTATTTACGAATAATAAAAAGCAAGAGGAAACTTGGCCCTATACTCAAGATGGCGATACGATTGTTCTCACAGAACCTATGGGGCGAAATATTACTTTACATCTTAATGATAACAATAATCTAAAAGGACTGTTTACTATTGTTAATGTAACTCTTACTCTTATTCGTTGATTACTTGACTTTTCACTATAGGATGGAGAGCGGTTGCGTCAAAATAGGCGCAACCGCTTTTTTCGTAATATGTACAAGTTTAAAGCAGTTGAAACCCAATTCATCGTTATTTTTCGGCCCAACTATTGCAAAAATGCAACAGTTCAAAGCGACGTGAAGGCGTGAATGAAGTCTGACAGGTCGGAATGGTCAATAACTATGACTGAGCAGAAATTCATTATTTTTTATGGTTGAGAAATAATTAGTTTGACTTGTAGGGGTTTAAAAAATGTGGTACTTTTGCGAAAGTAAATTCTGAAAAAAGTTTTTATGCCTCAATATAAAATACCCCATCTGCCTTTGGCTTATGACATAGAGACTAAGACCATACTAAAACAACTCAATCAGGCCAATCGACGGCTCGCTGAGTTGAAAGGAGTCGCCATGACTATCCCAAACGAAAATATTTTAATCAGCACACTAACTTTACAAGAAGCAAAAGACAGTTCGGAGGTCGAGAATATCGTTACAACACAGGATGACCTGTATCAAGGTGCTGCGGCTTCACTCTCTAATTTTGCGATAAATGCTGCAACAAAGGAAGTGCTTAATTATAGAGAGGCGCTGGAACATGGTTTCCATCTTGTCAAAAACAAAGGCATTCTCTCATCTTCTGTCATAAAAGAAATTCAGAAATTGCTGGAACACAATTCCGCCGGGTTCAGAAGTATACCGGGAACTGCGTTGAAACGCTCAGACGGCAAAGTCGTATATACCCCACCCCAAGACAAACAGACTATCCTGAATTTAATGGACAATCTGGAACTGTTCATCAACGATAATAGCATCTCTGACCTCGATCCATTGATAAAACTGGCAATTATACACCATCAGTTCGAAAGTATTCATCCCTTTTATGACGGTAACGGCAGGACAGGTCGTATAATCTGTGTTCTATATCTTGTGTTAAGTAACAGACTTGATTTGCCAATTTTGTACCTAAGCCGTTATATCACACACAACAAAGGAGAATATTACCGACTTATTCAGGCTATCAGGAATAAGAATGAGGATAATTTTGAAGAATGGGAGGCATGGATACTTTTCATACTAAAAGGCATTGAAGAAACTGCAATCGAAACTACACGCCTGGTAAAAGGTATATCAAATTTAATGGCAGAATTCAAGTCAGTCCTTCGACCGAAATTTGGAAAACAATATCGCCATGAGTTACTAAACAACCTGTTTTTCCATCCTTACACCAAAGTGGAATTTCTGGAAAAAGAACTCGACATTAGCAGACCGACCGCGACACGTTATCTCAACGGACTAGTAGAGACCGGTTTGGTAGACAAAGTAAAAATTGGCAGAACCCATTACTATATGAATATTCCACTTATGGAACTTTTCATGAGCGTATCGGATTCAAATAAATCTGAAAAAGTATCTCCCATAGAGTCTGTATCAGAAATCCAATAATACTTCTCAAAATTTGCGATTTTTGAGAAGTATTCAGCCGTTACTTCTCAAATTTGGCGATTTTTGAGAAGTATTCGATTTGTACGACGTTTCGGAAATGCGCCCAAGCAAGAATTGGCACACGCGTGTACCAAATCTCCCCATTGGGATAATCAAGGTAAAACTGGCGATAGTTACGGAGATTACGTTCGCTAAAGCCCTTACCTAAAGTATACTAAACGCCTTGTGTTTCTTATTCAACATCAAGTGGGAGGAGGTTGTCGCCATTGAAGCGGTCGAAGTCCGATTGGAAGAGTCGGTCCTGGATGACACGGTATTTCTCAAACTCGGATTCCGCAAAAGTCTTGGCAAACTCGGCGGTAATCTTTCCGGCATCCTGCAGGGCGGCGTTGTCGGTCGCTTCAAGAATCATGTCGATACGTTTTGCCCAGTCTTCCATCGTCATCGGGATATGCCGTTTCGCCATGACCTCCGCCATATCGAGAACGGCGTTGACCAGGCGTCCCATTATTTCAAGTTCATTGCCCTTGAGATAGTTTTTGGCGATGCTGACATCGGTCTTGACAATCTTCCCTTCGGGAGCATTCTCCCATGTGGTCAGACCCATGTGCTCCTTCTCGGCATCGGCACGCTCGACGATAAGTTCGGCGGCGGTATGACCGTGAGTCGCATAGTGCATCTTATTCTGAATCTTCTTGAAGAACAGCCTGGTAGTGGGCGCATCACGGTTATAGTCGATTGCCGTGGCATAAATATCCGTCAGTTTCTGATAGAACCGCCGCTTACTGAGGCGAATCTCCCGTATCTCGGCCAACAGATGCTCGAAATAGTCGATGTTGAGAAACGCCCCGTTCTCCATGCGCTTCTTGTCGATCACATAGCCACGGATGGCAAACTGACGTAAGATGAAAGTACACCACTGCCTGAACTGCGTGGCCCGCGTGCTGTTCACGCGGTAGCCAACACTGATGATGGCATCAAGATTGTAGAAAGTTGTATTATACGATTTCCCATCCGATGCAGTTGTTTCCATTTTGGAAATAACTGAATCCTCTGAAAGTTCTCCGCTCTCAAATATATTTTTCAGATGTTTGCTAATGGCAGGAATCCCCACATCGAAAAGTTCTGCCATAGCCTTCTGCGTACACCACACAGTTTCATCATGGTACACCACCTGCACGCCCGATTCTTTCCCTTCAATCTGAAAAATCAGGAACTCCGCCGTGCTATTCCGAATCTCAAACTTCTTCGCCATAGTCAATTATATTAGATAGATACCATTAGTAGTATCTTTTCATCATTGGGGCTTGGATTTGGGGTAGGCGCGTTTGGAGTGGAGTTTGCTTTTTACCTGGTCGAGTTCGGCCATGGTGCTGTATTTTGCCTCGCCGAAAAGGTGGCGGACATCGGAGGCGTATCCAAGGGCCATAGCGAGGCGGATGAGCGATTCGAAAGAGATAAGGCCTTTCTGCTCGAAGCGTGCGACGGTTGACAGCGGCACTCCGGATTTCTCAGCAATGCGCCTGCGGCTGATGTTTTTCTCGACACGGCGACGGCGGAAGTTGTCGGCGACCTCGCGTGCGATGTCTTCCTCATTGTCCAGCACAAAGCCCTCCAAAAGTGCCAACAGGTTGTTACTATTGCCCGAATTCATCATAATACTACCAATATCATGCTACAAATTTACGCATTAATCCCGAAAGAAACAAAATAAATTTTAAGTCATAGTTACAAACTACAAGGCAAAAACATCAGAGAAAAATAATACTTCTCAAAATTGGCGTTTTTGAGAAGTATTCGATTGCCATTTGAAGGGGTTCGCCGACGTATATAGTTTATTTTAGTTCCCATTTTGGAAGGAATATCCTTGCAAATATAGGACTAAAATTTTTAAGAGAATATTTATTCCCAATTCTATTGAGTTAGAACCGTGGTCTTATGGTATGAGTCTCGCGGTGACGAAGCGGGTGAAGCGGGCGAGGCCGTCGCGGAGGCGGGAGCGCTGGGTGGCGATGTTCCAACGCATGAAGCCTTCGCCGGCGGGGCCGTACATGGTGCCGGCGTTGAGCCACAGGCCGGTCTCGTCGCGGAGTTCTTCCTCGAGGATGGCGGAGGGGATGCCGAGGGCGCGGCAGTCCATCCACACCAGATAGGTGCCCTCGAGCCGCGTCAGCGTGAATGCGGGGAGGTGTTCGGCGCAGTATTCAGCCATCAGGGTGTAGTTGCCGTGGATGTATTCGAGGAGTTGCTCGAGCCATTCGGCGCCGTTGCGGTAGGCCTCGACGGTGGCGATGACGCCGAAGGGGTTGACATCGCAGACCTCGTTGTCGTTGATGGCGCGGTCGATGCGCATGCGCATGTCGCCGTCGGCGCAGACTATGTTGGCAATCTGCAGACCCGCGATGTTGAAGGCCTTGCTCGGCGACACGCAGGTGACGGAGCGTGCCGCGAAGTCGGGTCTGATGGACGCGAAGGGGGTGTAGCAGTAGGGAGGGAAGACGAGTTCGCAGTGGATTTCGTCAGAGATGACGATGACGTCGTAGCGCATGGCTATCTCGCCCATGCGGGTGAGTTCTTCGCGTGTCCAGACGCGCCCGGCGGGGTTGTGGGGGTTGCACAGCAGGAAAAGGCGGACGGCGGGGTCGGCGCAGTGGCGCTCGAAGTCGGCGAAGTCTATGCTGTAGTCGCCGTCCTTATAAACGAGGGGACACTCGTCAATCCCGCAGCCGTTGTTGCGTATCGACGAGAAGAAGCAGTTATAGACGGGAGTCTGGACCAACACCTTGTCGCCGGGACGCGCGAGGGCCTTGATGATGGCCGAGAGCGCCGGGACCACGCCGGAGGTGTAGATGATTGTGCGCGGGTCGATGGCCCAGCCGTGGCGCGTGCGGAACCAGTCGCAGACAGCGGCGTAGTATTCCTCGCCGACAAGGGTGTAGCCGAAGATGCCCTGGTCGACACGGCGGCGCAGGGCATCGGTGATGCAGGGAGCGGTCCGGAAGTCCATGTCGGCAACCCACATGGGCAGGATGTCGGGGTTATCGGAAGAGTCCCATTTGTATGAGTTGGTTCCCCGGCGGTCGGTGGGGGAGTCGAAGTTGTAGGTCATAACTATGACTTATTACGTATGGAGATTTCGCAGTTGTCGGGGGCTTTGGCGAACTCGTCGTGGGTGATCGAGCCGATGGCGTCGGCTACGATGGTGCCGGAGGTGGGGTTCTTGATGTTGGTGATGGCTCCGCGGATGTCGGCATGGAGTGTCGAGTACTCGAAGGCGCGGTCGCAGTCAGGGCCGAAGGTGCAGTCCTCGAGGATGAGGTTGTCGGCGTAGCACAGGGGCTGCTCGCCGGTGATATGGCAGCGCACGAGACGCAGGTTGCGCGAGTGCCAGCCAAGATACTCGCCGTTGAGCTCGGAGTCGTAGACGGTGGTGTCCTCGCACTCCCAGAGGGCGTCCTTGGTAGTGATGCGGGCGTTGTGAATCTCGACGTTGCGACAGTACTGGAAGGGGTACTTGCTGTCGGAGACGAGGCCGTCGACGCGGATGTTCTCGGAGAAGAAGAAGGGGTATGTTCCGCCGTGGAGCGTGAGGTTGCGGACGCGGATGTCACGGCAGCGCCAGAAGATTTCGTCGGCGTCGTTGATGGTGACGTTCTCGATGTCGATGTCGAACATCTCGCGGAACATCTTGGGGGCCTCGATGACGGTATCGCGCATCTTCAGGTGGTCGGAGTACCACAGCGCGGAGCGTCCTCCGACATCGAAGAAGCAACGGTCGATCTCGAAGCCGTGGACGTGCCAGAAGGGGTAGTTGCCCTCGAAGCGGCAGTCGCGGCAGACGATGTTTGAACATTCCTTGATGGCGGACTCGCCCTGGCGGATTATGACGTTCTCGAGCAGGAGGTCATGGCTTCCGAAGAGGGGACGCTCGCCGCCGAATTCCTTATCTTTGATAACTTGCATGGTTGAATTTTGGTTTTATGTTCTGTATGGTTAATGAGGGAGGTGCCACTGGCTGAGGGAGGTTGCATCAATGGGCGCGAACGGGATGTCATTCGCGCAGACGTGAGTCGATGATGATGGTGACGGGGCCGTCGTTGACGAGGCTGACGGCCATGTCGGCTCCGAAGATGCCCTGCTCGACGGGAGGCAGGGCGGCTCCGAATTCGTCGCGTACCACGAGTTCGGCCGGGGTTGCGGCGCGGAGTTCACCGGCAAGGATGTCGCAGTAGCGCTGATAGAGTCCGCGTGCCTCGTCGCCGCGCGAGGCGCGGATGTACGACGGACGGTTGCCCTTGCGTGTCGAGGCGGTGAGCGTGAACTGGCTGATGGCGAGGACACGTCCGCCGACGGCACAGACGGAGAGGTTCATCACTCCGTCGGCATCGTCGAAGATGCGCAGCGAAGCGGTCTTCTTCGCCAGCCACGCGGCATCGTCGGCTGTGTCGCCGTTCTCGACGCCTACCAGCACCATAAGTCCGCGGCCTACGGAGCCGACGACAACACGCCCTTCGGGCCTGCCGGCAACCGGGCCGTCGACCTCGACGGAGGCGCGGGTCACTCTCTGTATGACGATTCGCATGAGGGATGTCGTTATGACTGTTTTCGGGAAAAACCGGCCTGAAGGGAAGTATTTGTCAAGTATAAACAAAAAACAGGGCCGTCAGTGTGCAAAATTAAGAAAATTTTTGCAACTGACGGCCACTGCCGGAGATTAAATTTTCACGCCATGCGCCGCACTGCCTTCATGCCGGAGACTGCATGGCTTCAGGCAAGATGTATCAGCGTACGACAACCTTGGCCGTGGTCGGACCGGCGACCACTACATAGAGGCCGGGGCTAAGGGCTACGGCTGCCTCGCCGACACCGCGGGCCACGAGACGGCCCTCGGGAGTGTATACGGCATAAGGCGCATCGGAAAGACCGCTGACAACGACATGTCCGGCGACTGTGCGGATGACGGCGGCGGAGGATGCGGATACGGACTCTATGCCTGTTGTGGAGTCGACGGTGGCGGGAGCGGAGAGTTCGGACTCACCGGGCTCGTAGACCGCGGAGACGCGGAAGGTGTGGACGCCTTCGGCAACATCGGCCAGGTAGGTGGTCTCGGCAACGGGGTCGGCGTTCAGTCTCGAGCCGTCGCAGTAGACGTTGTAGCCGAGGTGGACGAGCGGGCTGACGGATGCGTCGGGAGCATAGGAGATGTCATCGATCATGAGCTGCCATGTGTCTGCGGCAACAGAACGGATGGCGAAGCGCCTGGCGCCTGCGGGGAGACTGGCCTCGACGAGCGAGTAGGCCGACAGGCCGGACTCACGGACGGTGTAGACCTTGTAGGTGCCGTTGTTGCCGAATTCCTTGAGTTGGACGAACTTGCCGGGGTCATTGGTGTCCTCGGTCGCGTACCATATCTGAATCTGCTCGGGGCGGGTGCCGTTGTTGTCATCGAAGGCGTTGGCCATGAACGAGACGGTCTGTGCGCGGCCCGAGAGCAGGGGCGAGATTGCCCAGTCGTCGATGGCGCCGAAGTCCTTGCGGTAGCACGATGCGAAATACTTGGTGCCGGAGAAGGCGTTGTTGGGGCCTGCGAAACGCGAGGTCTTGGTGTCCCATACGAAGAAGCCTGCGGGCGAGCCCTGGGCGTGGCCGGGAGGATTGTAGCCGGCACCCTCGATCATCGGGCCGATGGGCATGCCGTCGCGGTCAAGGAAGGTCCAGTCGCCGTAGGAGTCGGCGAAGGGCTCGGCTGACTCGAGGTCATCGGTAATCCTCATCGACTGGGGATTGGCGGTGTCGATGCCCTTCCATGTGAGGACAACGCCGTCGGCGCCTGCCTCGCCGCGGAGGTCGGAAACGCCGTCAAACTCATTGACCGAGCGCTTGACGGTGATGGGCCTGTAGGAGTTGTTGGACTGGTTCTCGTCATCGGGGAACTCGATGCGGATGGAGTAAACTACCTCAGGCTCGTTGAAGAGCGACAGGGTCTGCTCGAAGCCTGTTGTGGTGCTTGCGCCCGGCTCGATGCCGATGACGGGGTTGGCTGCGATTTCCTTGCCGTCGCGGCTGAGGACAACAGAGGCTGACTCGACAGCGCGGCCGCCGTCGTTAAGGACGGTGCAGACGATGGTGAAGGGCTCGCCGGTGGTGACGTGCGAGGGCGATGTGGCCGACTGTGCGACGAGATCGTATTTGGGAGCCTCGCTGACGGTGATGTTGTCGAGCAGGGTATGTGACAGGCCGAGGCACTTGGCGCGGAAGACGAGCTGGATGGTCTTGCCGGCAAACTCGCTGAGCGAGACGCGGGTCTTCGACCACTCTGCGGTAGGAAGGGAAGAATGGTCGACCTTGGCGATTTCCTTGAGTTGTCCGTCACACTGTGCGTAGACGGTGAGGGTGTTGCGGTCGTTGTCGCCGAGGCAGTAATTGAAGAACTGGAGTTGAGGACCCTCGGCGCCCGCGAGGTCGATCTTGGCGGTTACGAGGTCGCCGTACTGGCCGTATTCAGAGCCTACGCCGGCATAGAAGAGGCCGTCGCTGTCCTGCGAGGAGACGTTGTCGAGGCCGCTGTACGAGGCCCAGGCCACGCCGCCGCGCTTGTCGGAGCCGAAAGGCACGTTGTTGTCGCCGGAGTAGAGGGCCGGAACCTTGGTGACGGCGCCGAGTGCGAGGAGTTCGCTGAGCGGGCCGTACTCACTGGCCTGTCCGCGGTTATAGGCTACGACGCAGTAGGAGACGAACGACTGTTTCGAGGCGTCCTTGAGGGCTACGATGGTCTTCTCGGTCTCGGGGAAGTCCTCGAGGAAAGTCGTGGAATAGCCGCTGCCTGTTGCCGAAGGCGTATAGATGCGGTAGGTGATGTTCTCGGCCTTGAGCTCGGTGCCCTTTATGTCCTTGGTGACGGGGTCCCACGAGACCTTGACGACACCCGGCTCGGTCTCGACCACGCGGACACTGCCGGGAGTGACGGGAGCGTAGGGGCCTACGTAGACCTTCTCGGCTACGAAGGGCGCGCCTTCCTCGCCTGCCTCGTTCTTGGTGAGCAACTGATAGGTGAACATGCCGCGGTGGTGTGTCTCGTCACGGAACGATGCCCCGGCGCCGGGGTCGAGGGTCCATGCCTTGAGTTCCTGGCCGTCGCGGAGCAGCGAGACGCTGACCTTGCCCTCCATGGGCTTGCCGACGTTGTTCACGAGCGGAGCCTTGAAGGCGATGTCGACATAGAACTCGCCGGTAGGCTCGGGCTTGACACTGACGTCCTGGAGAGCGCCGGGAGCGGAGGGGGCGTAGCCCTGCTCGACGTCGATGCTTACGCAGTAGAGGCTCATCTTGTTCTTGTCGGAGATGCAGTGGATGCCGACGTAGTAGACGCCGTCCCCGGGAACCTCGAGGGTTCCCTTCACCTCGGGATTGTCCTTGTAGCAGGTTGTGGTGGCCGTGGGGGGAACGACCTGGATTGTCATGGCCTCGGCTGTGGGAGCGGTGCCGAGACATATCTCGTATTTCTCCTCGTTGTATTTGTTGTACGAGCCGAGGATGGCGGTAAGGTCATAGCCCTTGCCTGCCTCGAGGCGGAGGCCGGGGGTAATCAGCCAGTCGTCACCGGCATTATTGCGGTCGTAGTTGTAGCGTGCGCCGACAACGCTTGCGGTCCATGTCTTGCCGTCGTTGTTGGCGTCGATGACTGTCATGTCATCGAGGGCTGTAGTACTCTTAAGGTCCTTGTGGTAGGGCAGAAGATGCGCCTCCTGGGCCGAAGCCTGCCATGAAGGGGCTGCCAGTGCGGCAAGAATAAATGCCGTGAGCAGATGTTTTTTCATTAGAAACTGTGTTTAGTGGGTAATGGGATGAATAACACTCAGACGTGAATGGATGGGGTTGGAATTGGATTCTTGCAGTAGGGAAATTTGATTTTTATAGATTTGAAAGTGTAATGAATGGGAGAGATGTTGTTTTTGAAACAAAAAAAGCGCCAATATGGTTGGCGCAAATGTAAAAATATTTTTTAGAATGTCAAAATTTATTTTATTTCCCCGAACATCTGCAAGCAATTCCAGGCAAAACCATGCAAAATGTCAAAACCACATGGTCGAGGGACTCCGTTCCCGGCAGCGGATGTGGCGTGAGGGAGGCAGACTCACTCCGGCGGCGTGGATTCAGGAGGACCGGGGACGGCGGTGGAAGTGAGGGCTGACTTGAGGAGTGCGGCCTTGGCGGGGCCGACGATGGCGGCGATTTCCTGTACGGGTGCCTCGCGTATTCGCTTGACCGAGCGGAAGTGGCGCAGGAGGGTGGCTGCAGTCTTGGGGCCGATGCCCTTGATTGAGTCTAACTCACTGGCAATCTGACCCTTGGAACGCAAATCACGGTGGAAGGTGATGCCGAAGCGGTGGGCCTCGTCGCGGAGATGCTGTACAACTCGCAGTGACTCAGAGGTTTTGTCGACATAGAGGGGATAGGAATCGCCGGGGAAGTAGATTTCCTCGAGGCGCTTGGCGATGCCCACGACGGATATCCTGCCGTGCAGGCCTATCTCGTCGAGGGCCTCGACCGCGGCCGACAACTGGCCTTTGCCGCCGTCGACAACGATGAGTTGGGGCAGGTCCTCGCCCTCCTGCATGAGGCGTGTGTATCGGCGGGTGAGGACTTCCTTCATCGAGGCGAAGTCGTCGGGGCCGACAACGGACTGAATCTTGAAGTGGCGGTAGTCCTTCTTGCATGGTTTGGCGTCGCGGAAGACCACGCATGAGGCGACGGGATTCGTGCCCTGGATGTTCGAGTTATCGAAGCACTCGATGTGGCGCGGAAGTTCGGGGAGGCGGAAGTCGGCCTTCATGCGCTCGAGGGTGCGCATGGTGCGTTCCTCGGGGTTGTGCTTCTCGAGGTGCTTGAGGTCGTCGGTACGGGTCTGCCGTGCGTTCTGCCGGGAGACCTCGAGGAGTTTGGCCTTGTCGCCGCGGCGGGGAACGGTGAAGGTGATGCCGGGCATCTCGACCTCGGGGGGGTCGGCTACGACAATCTCGTCGTAGGTCACGCCGAGCGACGTGCGCACCTCGTCGATGGCATAGGCGAGGAGTTCGGTGGCGGGCTCGTCGAGGCGGCGCTTGTAGCGCAGGGTCATGGAGCGTACCACGGCACCGCGGCGAACGTGCATGTAGTTTATGTAGACGTCGGTACCTCCCTCGTCGTCGATGCCGAAGACGTCGAGTTCGTCGATGCTGCGCGAGACGATGACCGAGCGCGAGCGGTAGTTGAGTATGAGATCGTACTGGTTCTTGAGTTCCTGAGCCTCCTCGAAGCGCAGCTGCTCGGCCATGGCCTGCATCTCGTCCCTGAGGTGGGTGAGGAGTTCGCCGGTCTCGCCGCGGAGAATCTGCTTGATGCGGTCGATGTAGACGCCGTACTCCTCGGGGGTGATCTTGCCGACACAGCATCCGCGGCATTTCTTGATGTGGTACTTCAGGCACAGGCGCCCCTTGCCGCGGCTGAGGTAGTCGGGCGTTATGTTCAGGGCACAGGTGCGTATGGGATAGAGGTCGGAGATGAGGCTTAGGACTGTGCGGGCCACGGCCTGGTTGGTGTAAGGGCCATAGTATTTCGAGCCATCCTTCACCATCTGGCGTGTCATGAACACGCGGGGAAAAAGTTCGTTGGTGACGACAATCCAGGGATAGGACTTGTCGTCCTTGAGTAGGACGTTGTAGCGCGGCTGGTGTTCCTTGATCATGGAGTTCTCGAGGTTGAGTGCGTCCTGCTCGGTGGGCACGACGATGTAACTCATGTCGGCGATGGCGCGGACAAGCAGGTTGGTGCGGAGGCAGTCGTGTGTGCGGTTGAAGTATGACGAGACGCGGCGCCTGAGGTTCTTTGCCTTGCCCACATATATTATGCGGCCATCGGAATCGTAGTATGTGTATACGCCGGGGGTTGTGGGGAGAAAGGATATTTTCTCCATCAGTTCGGGTGATTTCTGGTGCTTGGGCATGGCGGGATATAAGTATTAGGTAAGAGTTATGAGTTACAAAATATGTATCAGGTCCGGGTTGTGGGTTACGAGTCGCGGC
>ERZ1106943.879-NODE-879-length-35078-cov-8.680096_pt1 | contig 35078 bp, 25 predicted proteins | sample MGYA00403671_ERZ1106943 | MGnify/ENA primary metagenome ERZ1106943 (study PRJEB35170, sample SAMEA104062427) | human gut metagenome | biome: human gut; feature: human-associated habitat; material: faeces | place: Denmark | collected 2012-06-14 ...
CGCGACGCGCGGCAGCAGGGTGTCTTTGTTTGTATTCGATCCGATAAAAAGGATATCCCACCCGGGGGACCGGATGGGATATCTTTTTGGTATTAGTCTGCGGTAAGACCCGAACGCTCAATACCCTGGACCAGATATCTCTGGCAGAAGAGGTACATGATAACGAGCGGGAAGATTATTACAAGACCGCAGGTATTACGTATTGCCGCGTAGTACATATTCTGTCCGGCATAGTTCGTTTCAAGGACCTTCGGTATCTCCACCATATCAGGCATAAGCTTGATAAGCTTGGTGTTCGTGATGAACAGCTTGGTGTAGAAGTCGTCTGTCCACTGCCATGAGAAGGCGAACAGGAAGACGGTGATCATCATCGGAATGGAAAGCGGGAGGATGATCTGGATGAAGGTACGGAAAACGCCCGAACCGTCGATGTAAGCGGATTCCTCAAGCTCATCGGGCACGCCGCGGAAGAACTGACGCATCATGAAGATGTAAAGTCCGTTCTTGAAACCAAGTCCGCAGAGGGACATGATTATAAGCGGCCAGAAGGAGTTGTTGAGGTTCATGGAACCGCTCTCGATGATGCTCTTTATAAATGCGTCCTTGGAGGATGCCGGGAAGATGTTTATCATCTTGAGGATGTTGTTGAGCCATTCGATATTGCCGACGGTCGCATGACCGGAAAGCAGATGAGTGATGCCCAGCACGTCGAAGAAGCGGAACTTCATGTAGAGTGAAAGCTGCAGCGTCGGGTGCGGAACGATCATCGTCAGCATAACGGCAAGAAACACATACTTGGAGCCTCTGAATTTGAACTTTGCAAATCCGTAGCCGATAAGGGTACAGATGAAGGTCTGGATCAGAGCCGTCGATGCGGAGAGAAGCAGTGTGTTGCGGAACGCCTCCCAATATCCGTTGGCAAATATCGCTTTGTAGATATCAAGCGTGAAGTGCTTCGGGATCAGTCGGACGGTAACGTCAACAAAGTCCTCGGGAGCCATAAACGAACCGGCTATCATCGAGAAGAAGGGGTAAAGAACTATATAGGAAATACCCACAAGAAGGACGAGACGGAAAATATACCAGATCACGTTTGTGATAAACGCGCCGTTGATGAATTTTGCCTTCAGACGGTCCTTGAGCGGAGTTCTTTCAAACTCGACTTTTATCTTGTTTTTGGATTCCTTTTTAACACGCGGGGATTCCTGCACATTATTCATTGCTATTCCTTACCTCCTTTCAGTCTTTCTTCTGATAGAAGACGACGGTCGAGAAGATCGCCGCAACGATTCCGACTATCAGCATGACGATGAGGAAGTATACCCACGACATTGCCGAGCTGATAACGTTACCGTTTGTCTTCGTGTACTCGGACGCTATGAACTTCATGACCGTGTTCGAGTCTGTCGTAAACGAGTCTATGATCGTATAAACACCGTTGACCAATATCATCGGGCTTATCATCGGGAAGGTTATCTTCCAGAAGGTCTCCCAGCTCGACGCACCGTCTATCTGGCAGGATTCATAGATCGCAGGGGAGATGGACTGAAGTCCGGCAAGGAATATCAGCATCTGAACACCCGAACGGTTTACTATGTCGTAAATGTTGTTTATCGCCTTTACGACGTAATCGACGATCTCGGTACCGACCTTCATATTTGCGAACAAATACTCAATGTCGATGGCGGAAACAAGATCGGCGGTCGCACTTTCGCCCGAGGCGTCCATACTTCCGGTGTCCTCACCGATCTCGGCGATGATGTTTTGCTGGTTTATCGACTCCATAAGACCTGTGGAGAGGATAACGGGGATGAAGAATATTGCACGGAATACCGCACGTCCCGCCATCTTCTGGTTCAGAAGAACCGCCATGAAGAGCGAGAAGATGATGATAGCGGGAATGTCGAACAGAAGCTCCTGAATACCGAGCACCAGTGTCTGCACGAATTTTGAATCGTCTATCAAAGCCTCGCGGTAGTTCTGCCAGCCGACAAACTCGGTGACAAGTCCGCCGCCGGTCTGAACGCTTATACGCTCAAAGCTGTATTTGACGGAGTCGAAGATAACGGGCAGGTAGATGAGTACGAACCCTATTACGAAGGGCAGTACGAAGATCCAGCCTGAGCGTGCCTTGCGTCTGTCAAGAGAGGCAATGCGGCGCTTCTTCTGCTTTCCGCGAACGTTCTTGGTGCTCACGGTGTTTTTGAGTTGGATATCGTTAGTCACTTAAAGCACCTCTCTTTCAATCGGTTACAGTGAAGTATGTGGCGCTGCCGTCAGCCATGACCTTGACGCCGCCGTTCTTGGCGATCGTGTAGGACTTGCCGTCAAACTCGACCTTAACATCAAAGAAGTTGTAGTTGAGAATGAAGAACACGCCGTTCTCGTATGTCACCTTTACGATGTTGCCGCTGTCGTCGGTATACTTGGTGTAGTTATAGCCTTCGTCCTCGGCGGGCGTATCAGGTGTTTCTGTGTCGGCGGGCTTTTCGGTCTCATCGACAGCGGGTATCTCGGGGATCTTCTCAACGACCTCTGCGGCTATGCCGTAGCACTCGGCAACAAGCTCGCGTGCCTTCAGGAACAGATCCTCGACCTCGGCGGCAAGCACCGTGGTCTCGTCCTTTGCCTTCTGAACGTCAGCCTTGAAGGCAGCCGAATACTGGGGATCGGGGATCAGCAGCTCGGCGGCATAAGCGGCGCTCTTTGCGGCATTGACAGCTATCTTTCTCTGGCTTGCGATCTTCTTGATAGTGTTATTGATCGTTGTGACCTGACCGGTAGCCTTGCGCTGTGCGGTGGTCTGGGCGGTTGTCGCGTTCTTGTAGTTGGTCTCAGCCTCGCTCAGAGTCTTCTTGGCTGCATCGTCGGCTTCCTTGGCTGCGGTGTACTCGGCGTTTGCGGCATCATATACCGCTCTGTCGGCATCGTACTGAGCCTTTCCGGAATGGACGTTGCAATTCGCCTCGGCAGTTTTTACGGCTGCTTCTCTCGTGGAGATGACCGTGGTCTGAGCAAGGTACTTGTTTGCGGCTGCGGCAAGCTGGAGATTCTTGGTCCTCAGCTGCGTGTAAGCTGCTGTGGTCTCTTTGTCAAGAGCAGTGAACCTCTGGCTCGCTGCCTCGTAGCCTGCGGGATCCTTTGTCTTGTCAATGGCATCTCTTTCGGCTTTGGCTGCAGCAGATCTTGCATATGCTGCCTCATAAGCTGCGCTGAGGTTCTTCGCCTCGGCATCGGCGGCATTGCGAAGGGTGTCGTAATTGCCCTTGAGGGTGTTGAGAGTATCAACAGCCGATGTGTAATTCTTCTGCGCCGCTTCGAGAGCTGCGTAAAGCTTTGCATAGTCGGCATTCTTGGGATCGTCGAGCTGAGTCTTGGCGGCGTTGAAGATCTCGCTCTTTTCGCGCAGAGTCGCTTCTGTCGCAAGTGCGGCAGCCTTGGCTGCTTCGGCGGCGGCCTTGTAGGTCTCAACGTCGGCGGCAGCAGCTCTGTACTCCTCGATGTAGCCCTTGATCGCATCGAGCTGGTCGAAGAGACCGCGGTCGGTGCGTCCGGTGGCGGGATCAAGCACGGCGCCCGTTCCCTCGTAGCTGCTTCTTATGGAGTCAAGTGCGTTCTTGGCATTGTTGACAGCGTCGATACGACCGGAGAGCGCCATCTGGCGAAGCTCTTCCTGAAGCTTCTTTTCAGCTGCTTCCTTTTCTGCCTTGGCAGCATCCTCAAGAGCCTTGAGGTCGGCTGCGATCTCATCGGCATCGGGTACACGCTCGCCGATAAGGAAGTCGTGCCCCGAAATTCTGACGAGCTGCAGGTCGCGGGTCAGCTCATTGAGCTTCTTGTAGTACTTGATGATATCGCTCTTGAGGATATCATAACGAACGGAATAATACTGGCTGAGCTGTCTGTCTTCCTTCAGCTTCTCATAGTTCTGATAGCAGATGGTGAAGCTGAGTCCGGCGCCGTTTTCGATCGCCTTAAGGAAGCTGTAAGCGATGTTGCCTTCCATGTTGATAGGCGAACCTGCCATCTGAACATATCCGTGCAGCACGACACCGATGAAGGGGACCGCGTTGCTGGATCTGTTGTAACGGCTGGAATCCAGCGGAACGTTCATGATGTAGTCAACGTACTTCCACGCGAATGCGTTGGCGCCGTCGGTCATGACCTCGCTGAAGTCATTGGAAAGGTTCTTGAAGAGATCAACAGTGAAGCCCTCGGAGTCGTCGCGGTTGTAAGGCTCATCCTCGTCGAAGTCCGAGTTGAGGTCGGTGCCGAGAGTGGCGACCGAGATGCCGCTCTTGTATCCCTCGGGATAGTACTTGAGCAGGTTTTCGGAAAGCTTGCTGTAGAAGTGGTTGAAGTACGCGGGAGAGATAGCAAGCTCAAAGCGTCCCACAAAGGTCTGCTGTGTAGCGCTGTAATATCTCTTTGAGGTGTACTGGTCGTTGATGGTCCTTACGGCGTGCTTTTTGAGGGACAGACCGTCAAAGGCTTTGTCCTGGCTCGCGCGGACGTAAACGAAATCGAAATCCGGGAAAACTCCGAAGCCCTTTTCGTTTGCATACTTGACAAGGTCCTCATACCCCTTCTTACCGCCGACGGATTTTTCCCAATTGAGCTTATAGGGGATACCGCTGTACATACCGCCGTTGGCGTAACCGGTAAGTCTGAATTTGATATTGCTGATACCGTTTTCGGCAAGCTCGTCGTATATCGTCTTGACGTTCTCAAAGCTCGTGAGAGGAGTCATGACGTTGACCGGGATGGACATGATCTTTTCGACGGTCTCAAGAGTGCCGAATGTCTGGAGGTAAAGCGGGATGTCATCGTTGACATCATCTTCGGTGAGCGCGGTCAGATCACCCTTTTCGACGAGGTAGTCGCGGTATGCCTGAGCCATGCCCATCCATGTGGGAGCATAGTAGTCGGTGATGCCTTTTTCCTTTGCGATGCTCTCGTCGGTCAGCATGATGAAGCGTATCTTGTAGTTACCGACGAACTTACGCGAGGAGACGACCGTCCACGGTGCGTTCGAACCGACCGAAATGATGTTGGCAAGGTTCATCGTATCGCGGGGTCTGGGATAGAACTGCATCTCGATCGAGTTGTACTTGTGGGTATTGCTCGACGAGTTGGTCGCAATGGTGGCAAGAGAGTCGCCCTCTTCGATTATCGCAACAAAGCCGCGATCCTCGGTGCGCATCGTCTCAACATCCTCATACACTGCGGGAGTGACGACATTGCCCTCGGCATCGTATTCAGCCTCGGAGACGAGCTTTTTCTCGGTGCCCTTTTCGTGGTAGTTGGAAACGATACCGAAAACGGGGTATCTAACGACTTCGTTGTGACCGCCCGTGATCGTGTGGTAAGCGTAGTCCTGTCCGTAGACCTTGCCGTTGACGATCGTTGCGCCCTTTGTTGCGAGGTCCTCGTGACGGAAGAGCGTACCCGATCCGTCGGGGAAGAAGTCGTAACCGGTAAAGGTGTCGGTCTTATCGTCAAGGTAATAGTTCGCACCCGCGCCCATGTAGGGGAGAATGCTGAGGTAGGTGAGCTGATAGAGAGATTCGGTGAAACGGAGTCCGTTTACGGGAACTCTCGCTGTGAGGCCCCACTTGTCAAGCGTATACTCAATGGCGAGCTTGAAGAGTGCGGGAGCCTTGTCGCCCGTGTTTTCGTAACCCGCGGCGGCATGGTCGTTGTCAAGATCCTCGAATGTGTACTGAGGCACATAGGTCTTGATGAGCGACTCAACGTACATGGTCTCGGTGAGGGTGGCGTCGGGAGAGAAGAGATAGATGGCGTGCTCCTTGGTTATCGGGTAGAGGAGCAGCATCTCGTTCTTCAGCGCCTCGGTGGCAGCCTCGTTGAGGTCCTTACGGTTGTAGTTTGCTCTCAGCTTGTTGAAAAGGAACCATGTCTGGTTGCCGGAATCGGTAACGAGCTTGGTATACTGAGATTCGTTGTAGTAGTTGCGCCAGTCGGCTTCACTTACGAGCACTGCCTGCTCTCTTGAAACTTCCTGACCTGTAGCAACGTCGATGTACTTGCCGGTGGTCTTGTCGAGTCTTGTGTAGTTCTCGTTCGGAACGCCCTTTTCGGCAAGCTCACGGGATTCGGCGTTGATCTCGGCTGCAAAAACGTCGAGAATGTTCTCCTCAAATCTTTCCTTGAGGATCTGCTTCGGTACCAGCATACGGTTTTCCTCGCGGCCGATCGTATACTCTACACGGATACCGTTTTTAATGTTTTTGAACTTGATCTGTCCGCGCTGAGCCGCTTCGGTAAAGCTGTACATGAGCTTCTCGGTATCGTTGTCGGTGTATTTGATAACGACCTGCGAGAGGAGCTGCTTCTTTATCGAATCGGTGCCGGAGCTATAAACGTCGTACGGGTTGGAGAAGAGTATCTGTCCGCTCGCCATGTTTTTCACGGCGACCTCTCCGGTGAACTGGTCACCCCAGAGCTGATACCCGTCTTTTTCGTACATAAGCTCCATCTCCTCGAGCTTCGCCTCGGGAGTGGTTATTTCGGTAGTGAGATACTTTTCGAGCGTTTTCTCGTAATCGATCTCATCGGTCTCTTTCTTGGTCTTGTCGTCGATCACGTAAACGGGAGTTATCTGCTTCGCCGAGATACCGACCGTAAGCGTACCGAGCAGTGTCAGAACAGTCAAGAGAACCGCTAAAATTCTTTTCATATTAATTTATTACCCTGCCTTTCTTGGCTATTTGATCCGGAGATACAAATAAACCGTGAAAAAACTGTTTGCGGAGTGGTTCCGTTTTTTTCTTCACGTCGATCTCCTGCTGCCTGTTACATACGGTAGTTGATCTCGACAATGATGTTTGAAACGAAGCTTATTATCTTTCCGAGCAGTGTGGTAAAGAGGATGCCGATGAACATGATGAATCCCATGCCCACTATGGTGCTCAGAGATATGATGAAGTTTTTGCCGAGGGTGTAATCGTGTGTCACCATCATTCCGGTGAAGATGAGAAGTCCTGCCCAGATGAACGCAACGGTGCCGACGAAGGACACGACGTCAAGCTCGGCGGTAGTCGCAAAGTTGGAATAGATGGTAGCGGGGATTATCAGCAGCACGAGCGGCAGGAGCGAATAGGAGCATGCAATGAAGATGTCCTTGAAGCTGCCCTCACCGTCGAACAGTGTCGTAAGGCACCAGTTTGCAACGACCCAGAGCATCAGAGGAACGATAACGCTTATCGCCTGAGACACGATCGTTGTGTAGCTGCCGTGCGGGTTGACGAGGTATCCGGATCCGATAGCCTGATAGAAGAAGGTAAGTACCGCAGCCGCGACATAAACGAGTGCCGCACGCAGCGAGCCGCGATGCTCATGCTTAAGATCCCAGAACCCGTCAAAGGGATGGAAGATCAGGTGGAAGCCGTAAAGCAATTCCTCACCGAAGGTGCGTTTCCCTCCCGCGGTCGCGGCGCGCTTGTTGACCTTGCCTGCGTACTTGAAGAAGAGCACGACGGCGGTGATTATCGCGGCGGCGATCACGGGAATGAGGAGGATGTACTTGGATATCCACTCCTTGCGGATCTCCTTGTATGCATCGGACCAGTTCTCATTGTCGTAAGCTGCCTCGTAATACTTGAGCGCTTCCTTGTAGTTACCGTTACGGGAGTATGCCTGACCGATACCGATGTATGCGGTATCGAAGTTGGAGTTTCTCTTGAGTATCTCGGTCCAGTCCTCGATCGCGCGGTCGAACTGGCGTTCGTTCTGGTTCTTCAGAGCGTTGATAAGGATATCACCGTACTCTGTGCGCTGATAGACCGTAAACGACTTCTGGCTCTTATCGAGCAGAAGCATCGTGCCGTCGCTCTTATAGACGACAGCGGCGATCTTCGACATGTTGCCGAGCTGAGTGCCCTCATCGCCGAAGGCGAAGAGCAGGTTGCCGTTGAAGTCATAGGTGAAGACCTTGCTGCGGTTTTCGTCTATTATCGACCATGTCTTTTCGGGTCCGACTGCAACGTCGGTGACCTTGGAAGGACCGGTCTTTGAACCGTCGGTCTTTGAAGTACCGACATCGACCTCACCGGAAGGCGGGTAGAAGCCGTTACGCTTCATGACCTCGTCACCGGAGTTGTTGAGCAGCTTTACGGGTGCGTAGTCGCCTTTTTTGCTCTTGGTCTTTATAGCGTTCTGCTGAGCCTTAGAGTCAAGAGAGGATGTCGTGACGTAGATCAGCTTGTCGCGTATCGCTATATTATTATATTCGGTAGGAATTATACGTTCCTGCTGTGCGCGTGCCGTGTCGGACATGATCTTTCTCCAGACCTTATCCCACGCGGAGATCGAGACCTTCTGCGCACCGATGATGCAGATGAACTCACCGGTATCCGACATAACGATGATACCCTGATAGGTGGTGGAGGAAACAACATAAAGTCTGTTGTAATCATCGACCGCAAGAGCGACCGGCTTGTAGACCGAATCGTCCTCAAGGATCTCGTCCTCGGGCTCGGGGATGACCGCCAGGAATTCGCCGTCGCGGTTGAAAGTGACGATACGGTTCGCATCCGTGTCGCACACGAATATGCGGTCCTTGGTCACAAACACACCGGAGGGGTTGGTGAAATTATCGGGCACACCCTGCTCGTTAGTGAATTCGGAAATGATGAACTTCAGCTTGTAGTATCTGTCGCAAACGATTATGCGGTTGTTTTTTGCATCGGCAATGTAAACATTGTCCTCGTCGTCAACATACAGATCGCGGGGGTCTTCGATCCCCTTCTTAGCGTCAAGTCCGATATAGTTGGAATCGACCGTCGTGACAGGGGTATATGCGTCGGGGGAGTAAAGTGCGAAGCCGCTGGAGGAGTAGGTGTATGTCTGATAGGACTTCACCGCGCCCGCAGGCACCGCAAGGAGAGTGATCAGAGCGACAAGGAGCGCCGCAGCCGATATGATTCTTTGTTTGTTGTTCATTGACTGCCTCCTTAGTCTTTCATGCCGCTGGAACCCATCGTTTCGATGATGTTCGACTGTGTGATGATGAATACCGTGATCGGTACGAGCATCATGATAACGGTCGCGGCAGCGCTGGCGCCGGCACGCTTGATACCGCCGGCAGTGATCTGACCGATGGCGTAGTTGAAGGATTTGAGCTGCTCGGAGTGGATGTAGATCGACGAACCGGCGTTCCACAGATCCTGGAAGCAGTACACGATAAGGGTCAGCCACGCGGGCTTGACCATCGGCATTGCGATGAGCCAGAAGGAGCGGAACTCTCCGGCGCCGTCAAGTCTTGCGGACTCGAGCACCGAGTTGTTGACGTGAGTATCCATGAACTGCTTCATGAGGTAGAGACCGAGCGTTGCACCCCACGCGGGGACGATCCTTGCCCAGTAGGTATCGATCATACCGAGGATGCTCATCGTAAGGAAGTTGGTAACGGCGGTAACGGTCTTGTGGAACATGAGCGAGGTCCTGACCGTCTTGAACATCAGCTTGCCGCCGGGGAACTTGATCTTTGCCATCGCGTATGCGGCGAGAGAGGCGAAGAACAGGTTGCCGAGAGTTCCCACGACCGAGACGAACACGGTGTTGAAGATGTAACGTGAGAACGGGACCCATGAATCGTTCATCAGCGTGAACAGGTCCTTATAGTTGGAGCCTGTCGGCTTTATAACGATGAATTTGGGCGGGAACATCCACAGCTCGTCAAGGGGCTTGAATGACTGGATCACAACGTAATACATTGGAAGGAACATGAAAAGTCCGAGTATCGTGAGCATGATCGTGATACCGAGGTCGCCTCCGACCGAACGGTTAAGGACAACTTTATGTTTTCTTGTTCTGAGTCTTGCCATATTACTGTCCCACCTTTGATATCAGTTTCTTGACCAGCGTGTTGGCTCCTATCATTATAATAAAGAGAACAACCGCGATCGCCGACGAATAACCCGTTTCAAAACGCGATCCGCCGTAGTCGTTGAGGTGATGCACTATCGTCCATGCGCAATAGTCAGTCGAGGGGTTGCCACAAAGTGCGTCAACGACGCCGCCGAAACCGAACGACTGGGTTATCGACATGATAGCACCGAACATGAGCTGAGGCTTCATCGAGGGGAGGGTGACATACCACAGCTCCTGCCAGCGGTTGCGGATACCGTCGACCGCCGCTGCCTCGTAGAGCGAGTGATCGACGCCCTGGAGACCTGCGATGAAGGAAAGGAAGGATGTACCGAGCGAGGTCCAGAGGGCGACCACGATACAAAGCGGCATTATGTACTTCTTGTTTTCGAAGAACTGAATGGCTTCGGTCGTGATACCGAGGTCAAGCAGGACCGCGTTTGCCCAGCCGTAGGAGTCACCGGAGAAAAGAGTACCCCAGATGAGGTAGACCTGACCGGAGATGGACGGAGCATAGAAAACAAGGGTGACGATAGCACGGATCTTAGGGGGAAGCTCGTTGATGAACCATGCAACGAGCAGGGACATGAGGTAGGATGCAGGTCCGACTATAACGGCGAAGATGAAGGTGTTCTTGCAGGCAAGAAGGAAGATATCGTCGTCAAGGAACAGCCGGATGTAGTTGTCGAAGAACACGAAGTGGGGCATCTGCAGGATGTTGAAGTCGGTGAAGCTGACGATTATCGAGATCAGAACCGGCACAACGGTGAACAGGGTAAAGACTATCATGAAGGGAGCGACCATGACGTATGCCGCCCAGTTGCGCTTCATTTCATGCCATGTCCACGCCGCGCGGCTCATATCTTTTCTGGCGACAGCCTTCTTCGGCTCTTCATGCGCTGCCTGCGCTTTTTGCTGAGACATATGCTGTTTTCTCCTTACTTAGAATTTGGTGTGCGCGACGGCACTTATTTTGCCGTCGAACCGGACGCGGCGGGGTAGGACGACTGATAGGACTTGAGAGCGTTTGCACACTCATCGACCTTCTTGGCGATGTCGCCGAAGAGGTTGGCATCGGCAGCTCCGAGCGCCTTGCCGGCAGCTCTCAGCGCGTCGATGTAGGTGTCCTCACAATAGGTCGAATACGTCGGGATGTCGTCCATCGCCTTCTTCAGCGCGTCGATCTGCGACGTGTAAGCGGAGGCGGAGGATCCGAGAGCGTCAAGCGCTTCGTTTATCTGATCGCGGCGCAGGCCCGCAAGAGTCTGACCGATCTCAAGAGTGGGAAGCCCGAACTCGCTGCGCTTACGTGTGATCTCTTTGTTGATCGTCGTAATGTAGCTGAGCAGCTGAGTAACGGCGTCGGCGTTGTCGTTGTAAACGGCAAGGAACGCAAACTTGGTGTAACGGCCTATGATGTAAGAGCCGGGGTAGTTGGGGATGGAGGCGAGGTTGCTGAACTGAGCGTTCAGGTTCTCATACTCCTCGCGTGTCCAGGGCATCGATTCGAGAGCCTTGACGTTAGCGGTCGCGTACTTTGCGGAGTCACCCATGATAGCGACCATCTCGTTGGAGTAGTCGATCTGGCACTGCGCACCGGTGTGCCACTTCATGAACTCCCACGAATCTTTCTTCTTGGCTTCGTCCGCGCCCGTTATCATAACGATGGCGTTGACGGTGGAAACGGACACGTTGTTGATGGTGCCGTCCTCACGCTCGAAGCCGGGAAGCGGCAGGAACTGCCATTTACCGCGAAGCTCGGTGGCAAATACCACGAGGTGGTTGTAGGTGCTGTTGTAGGAGGCGATACCGATAGGCATCTCACCCGTACGGAAACGGTTTGCAAAGTCGTATTTGTAGGGGAAGGAGTACATCTTGAACAGGTTGCACATCTGTTCGAAGGAATCAAGAGCAAGGTTGGAGTCAAGGTTTATTCTCATACCGTCGTCGGCAAAGAGCGTGCCGCCCATCTGGTAAAGGAATATCTTGTAGTCGTTGCTCATACCGATGGTCATGTTGTTCTGCTGCAGCTTGATGACCGCGCTGAGCACATCCTCCCATGTCTTGGGGATCTCGATGTTGAGCTCGGCAAGGATATCGGTGCGCAGGAACATCATCGGGAAGTTCTGCTCTTCGGGCAGACCGTAGCAGTGGTTCACACCATCCGCATCGGCAAGCTGAAGAACGAACATTGCAGCCTCGGTGAACTGCTGATTCGGGTCGCCGGGAGTTGTGTTGGTGACGTCCTCGAAGCCGTCCATGACGCTGATGTCCTCAAGAGCGCCGCGGATAGCGTAGTTGATAACGCTGTCCTCGCCGAGTCCTATATACACGTTCGGTCCCTTACCGGAAAGGATAGAGGGAAGAAGCGTACCGCCGGCGACCAGCTTGAGGTCTACCGAGATACCGGTCTGGGGAGTAAAGTCGTTGTTGATAAGGTTACGGATGACCTGAGACTGGTCACGTCCCTTTGCGAGCCATACCTCGACCGAGCTTCCGTCCTCGACCTTGGTAGCGCCCATGCGGTTGTAGTTACGGATAAAGCTCTGGATAAAGCTCTGGAACTCGTGCGCGAATGACTGGAAGAAGTTTGCCTTTGCCTGAGGTCTTTCGGCGCTCACGCCCTGGATGCAGACAACGTCAAGCTTCAACGGCTGTGTTTTTGCGTCGTTGAGCCATGTACCGAGCGAACCGATACGGCTCTTCAGCTCGGTGAGGTTTCTTGCGATCTCGTCCTCGGGGTCGCTGCCCATACGCTGGAGGAGCCATGCGGCACGCTCAAGCGTTGCAACATTGGAGCTCTTTATGCCGGCGAGGTTAGTGAGTTCCGAAGCGACCTCGTAAAGTGTACGGGATTCGATGATGATGTGAGCAACGGTCTCGGGCATGATCTCGAGGAAGTTGTAGTCACGGTCTGCGTCGGGGGACGCGCCGGTCAGCTTCATGATCGAAAGGTATGCCTCGTTGATGGTATCAAGCGAGTTGCTTACCTTGCGGACGATATCGCCCATTGTGCCGAGAGCGGCTTCAAGCTCGATGGTGTACTCGACGCCCGCCTTGAAGTACATCTCAACATCGGTGTAATGCATCGAGGATTTGCCCGTCACGTCGGTGGCGTAGGTGCCGAAACGAAGAGCTTCGGTCTGCCAGTCGGTGCTGTAATTGAATCTCAGCTCGTTGGCTTCCTTAAAGGGAACGCCGTTGTAGTAGCCGTCCTCGCCTTCCTTCACACCGTCGCCGCTGTAAATGGAAAGGATACGGGAGGAATACATACCGTCGTTGATATTCTGCATAAAGCGGGTGATGATGGAATACATACCGTCGCTGTTGACCTTGAAGGTATATCTCACCCACTGACCGGAGGTCTGCCACTTATCGCCGCCTATCGTGTTGAGCACTGTGCGGGTGGTGTCGGAAGGACTTGTCACCGCGGACGCGCGATCCTCGATAGGATAAATGGTGGAAGAGGATGTCTGATAGGGGATCTCGGCCTCAAGCTTTATGACGTCGGTGCCCGCGGGGGCATTTTCGTACTGCTTGCGGTATTCCTCATAAGTAGGAAGAGCCTCGACGGGGAAAAGTCTGATCTCCTTTATCGCCATCGGCTCGTTGACCGCCTCGAGGGTTATGGTGTTCTCGCCCGCCTCGAAAACGAACTCGAAAGGATCGGTATAGAAGCCGTCAACGTCGCGCAGCTGATAATTGCGCCATTCGGGAGACTGCTTCATGGTGGCACGGAGCTCGTTGTTGTCAATATCCGTCTTGAACGGACGATTGATGCCGCGTCTTATGTCGTCCATGCTCATGCCGCCGATAACGGCGTCATCGTATACCGTGGTCCATACCTTCGAGAAGGTTATGTAGTACGCCTCCGAGAAGGGGACCTTACCGTTAATAAGGAAGGTACGCTGTATCGACGTTGCCTTGCCCTCAACGGGATAATACTCGATGGCAACACCGTACTTCGCCGCCTTCGGAACATTGAAGCGGTACACTACCGAGCCCTTGTCGGGAGTATAGAGCGACTCAACACCGTCATAGGTCTCTTTTTTGACCTCGGCGTCGGTCTCCTTTTTATCGTAATCAAGACCGTTGATCACGATGTCGCGCTCAGCGCGCGGATATTTCGCCTCGTCCGAGTGCTTCGTGGTGTACTCGTCGTAGCTTGAGGCGTTCAGCAGTCTTTTGACATCATCCAGCGTTTTGTCCGATACGGACGAAGAGCCAGAGGCGGTCTCGCCGGACGCAGCCACTGCCGTCGTCAGACTGCCAAGAACGAACAGTATTGACAGCACGACTGCCGTCAGCTTGGTGAGCTTCGTTCTTTTCTTCATCTTCAATGGTTTCCCTCCTGATTGTTTTTCCCGTGCCGGGGGATCCGTTACACGGGTAGGTTTTTCCGCGAATGGTAAGTGCGCAAGCGCCGGGACAGGCGTCGGATTAAGACCTTTGCGGCGGCGGCGAACGGCGCGCGCCATTGCGCGCGGCGCCTCACAGCCGGCTTGCGTCTTGATTGCGTCTTGATCACGGTACTGACAGAGCAGCTGCCGCGCATTTTGCGCCGCTGCCGCCGATAAAAACGACAGATCCGGCAAAATAAACGCGGGGCAACCGACCGCAGCGACCGCAAAAGTCTCAAGCCGTGACGTGAGCGGCGGCTCAGACCCGATGCGTTTTTCCGTTCCGCACGCGGAAGAGCGGAACGTTGTATGCCTTTTACGTCGCAAAACGCCGCACACGCCGAAAAAACGGCAGCACAGGATCTCGGCAACGCAAAAAGCACCATCCGGACGAATGCCGCACGAAAAAAACTCCCGCGTCTCCGCCGCCGGCACGGGATCCACGAAATGTTCCGACCGGGCGTATAAGCGGAGAATACCGCCGGAGCGCCGCCCCGACGGATGCATTACGTCTGAATTTACACGATTATAATATCATAAAGGCAAAAAACTGTCAATGCCTTTCTTTTTCCCGTCGCGACGGCGCAGGAAAACAGCGGCTCCGAATTTACGTCTCCGCGTTTTGCGGTCGAATGAACGCCTCAGTGCCTTTTCTTCACGTTTTCTACACAACGTATGAGCATATTGCCGCAAGGTAAATCAAGTTTACGCCAATCACGAAACAATGTGATTTTTAACGGCACTCCGAGGGCAAAAATGAGGTTTTTTGTGACTTCGGAATGGTCGCGGTGTGATGAGTAACTATAATTTACCCTTTTTGAATGAAATAATTGCGCGTGCAACTATAGCATCTCCCTTCCGATGACCGCGAGAGGACAATTTTGCCTGCCGAAAATAAAGTGCTGTACAAATTGCACAAAAATAACGACAAACAAAAAAATCACGACGGAGGGACAGGCAATGTCCGCGCATTCGGTACGTGATAATGTACGTGTTTCCTCTTTTATACTTTTTTGTCGTATTATTAAATCGGCTGTCCGAAACGTCGCAAAAAGCCATTAAACGCGCCCGGCAGCACCGTCGGAAAGAACGGAAAAAGGCGGAAAGACCTACGCTCGGTCTTTCCGCCCCGCGGCTCTGCAACACCCTCGGACAGCGCTTCTTATTTCATTCCGGCAGCCACTCCGATAAACACCGGCAGTGACACGGTACGGTCGATTATCATATAAACAAAGGGACGGTCGAGCGTTATATTTATCCTCTCCGGCAGGAGACCGGGATCTGCTGCCGTCGGAGCGGCGATCACCGTTGACGCGGCTGCCTTTGTGCCGTCACGGTCGATTTCCATCACGGTCCTGTGCATAACGCTTCCTATATAAATATTGTCGTCGGACGTAATGCCCGAAAAATCAGCCTCACCCGGCTCAAAGGCTCTTGTGATCCCCATATTGCCGAGAGCCATTTTGAGATCGGCTCCGTATTCGGCTCTGAACTCGGGAATGCGCGCGTCGATAACGGCTGCGGTCGTTTTTTTCAACGCCTCGGCAAGGGCTGCCGCATCGAGAGATGAAACAAACTCGGAGATATCGGTCCCGGCGTCGGGCAGCACGGCGACAAATGCGTAATTTCCGCCGTCATAATTTTTTATGAAGCCCCGACCGCCCGCAACGGTCAAAAGGCTGTGCTCCTCCGAATACATGAACCTCACCTCGTCCCGTGCGCCGCTCTCGCGGGTAAAATATCCGTCGCTTATATCGCCGTCACTGTATCTGCGTTCCCATTTGCCGTCAAAATACAGTGCATTGCAAAGTAAGAGCTCGGATGCCCGCACCGTATCGTAGTCAACGGCACTCTTTATCATCCCGTGCGTATTTTCGCTCACCCAATCGTTGATATCATCAACGGTATGCCTGTCAAACGGCGCGCGGTATGCACCCGCGCCTTGAAAAGCCGAGCATTTCCGCAAAAATTCTTCGTCGATGTCAAAGCCCTCGCGCAGCCACAACGAATTTGCAAGCGACAGCTCTTCCCCGCCGGCGGCAAAGCCCGCAAGATACCTTGCAAGCTCGGATACCGGAATGCCGCCGCCGATCACCCTTTCCATCTCCCCGAGCGTCTCGCCACATGCGCCATTTGCCATCATTGCAAGCGCCTCCATGACCGAAAGCGGCGACACGAGCGTATTTTTTCCGTCCTCAAGACAGGCGCTCAGCAGCTTCAGCGCAAGATCGGTATATGCGGCGGAAAATCCCGCATCCGGAGACAAAGGCGCGACCGCGCCGCCATCTGAGATCAGATCCGCGCGCTTGTCACTTGCTCCCGCGCGACAGCCAGCAAGCGCCGCCGCAAGCATGATGAGCGCCGATAAAAATGCAACGATCCTTCTTTTCTTCATTATTATAAGCTCCTCCCTTGCCGTTTCGCAACGGCAGCATACTGCTTTATGACACGATCTTCCGCCGCGTTCAGCCCACAGTCTCGAGCGCTCCGATAAATACCGGCAGCGCGGTCAGCGAATCTACTATCATATAAATAAAAGGACGGTCAAGCGTAACTTTCATTTTTGGAGACGGAACCTCCGACGATCCCGGCACGCCTATGACGGTCGCCGACGAAGCAAGCGTGCCGTTGCGGTCAAGAGTGAATGCCGTCTTGTGACGCATGCTGCAGATGCGGATGTTGCCGTCCGCTATTCCCGAAAAATCCGCACGCCCTGCCTCGAACGCCTCTTTTATCCCTATTTTTTTGAGTGTTTCGGTAAGATCGGCAGAGTACTCCGCCCTGAATTCCGGCATTTCAAGCTCAACATCCGCACGGACAAAGCTGCGGACAGTTGCGCGCAGGCTCGCGCCGTCAAATGATGCAGCGAAATCGCCGAGGCTCGTGCCCTCGTCGGGCATAAGGGCAATAAATTCATACCGCAAGCCGTCATACATTTTACGCACACCGACGCCGCCGCGCACGCTGAGCGCACTCGTCTCCTCCGAACGGAGCATCGTCACTCTGTCGGTCGTGCCGTCCGCACGCCTGAACAGACCGTCAACGATGTTTTCGTCCTTGTATGTCTGCACCCATCTGCCGTCAAAGAACACGGCGTTGCAGAGACAGATATCACTGTCGTTTAGCGCGCCGCGCTCAAGCATTTTGCCGATCATACCGTTCGTCCCCGCGTTTATCCATGCGTTTACGGCATCGACGGTCGAATCATCGAACGGAGCAGTGAACACGCCCGCGCCGTAAAGTCCGCCGTTTTTTTCGAGAAAGCTCTTTCTGACGGCAAAACCGTCGCGTATCCACACCGAATTTGACATCCGCACCAGGTCGCTGTCGAGGCTGAACCCGCGCAGGTACGCTGTCAGATCGTCCGTGCCGATCCCGCCGCCGATAACGCTCATCAATTCGTCGAGAGTCCTTCCCGAAGCGCCGTTTGCCGCCATTGCAAGCGCCTCCATGACCGAAAGCGGCGACACGAGCGTGTTTTTTCCGTCCTCAAGACCGGCGCGCAGCAGTCCCAACGCGAATTCGGTATACGCCGCCGAAAATATTTCATCGGTCTCCTTGACCATGTACACCATAGGATCCGGCGACACCGGCGCCGACGACTCTGTGCCGCGCTCCGATTCCGATGCCGTCTCCGGCGTCACGGTGTCCGTCGGCACACCGCCAGGCACCTCAGGCTGCGTATTTTCAGAGGCTGCCCTGCTCGATCCCGGTCGGACGTCGGTCACGTTCGGCGCTTTGTGCCGCGCGCCGCGTACAGCAATCAGCACTGCCGCACCGAGCAGCACGACCGCCATGCAAAGACTCGCGGCACGAACCGCCCGATGTCTTTTTTTCTTTTTTTTCTTATACTCATCGAAGCGCCTGAATATCTCCGCCTCGAATTCGCCGTTGCTTTTTCTCATAAAAACAGACTTCCCTCCTCCGAAAGCATACCGCGCAGCGCTCTTTTTGCCCGCGTGACCAGATTGTCGACCTGCTTTCGGCTTTTTTTCATAACACGTGCGGCATCGGTATATGACATATCCTCAAGATACACAAGCCTCACCGCCTCGCGCTGACTGTCCGGCAGCCGTCCGAGCGCTGCATACAGCGCCCGCTTTTTTTCTCCGGCTATGAACTCCTCTTCAAGCGAGCATCTGTCGGCAGCATCGGGCAATTCGTTTATGCTCATAACGCTCATCCTTGCACGGCGGCGCAGCCGGTCGATCGCCCGGCTCCTTGCCAGCATATAAAGATAGGTCTTCAGCGACACGCGGAAGTCATACCTGCCGGGGTGCGTCAGCAGATACAGAAATGTATCCATTGCAATATCCTCGGCTTCGTATATATCGTGGACGTACCCGTCGATAAAAAAGGTCAGTCCGTCGCGGTATATACAAAGAATGTCGCCGAATGCCGCGCTGTCCCCGTCAAGATAGCGGCGGTAGCATTCCTCACCGTTGCCCATAAGCTGCTTTATCCTTTCAGTCTTTCATTATTTATACGAACGGAAAGGGGGAAATCCTCATTTTTTCGGTTTCATTATATCAATATTCTCGATGTCTGTCAATGTTTTCGCCGCCCGGCAAAACGAAAAAAAGCGCCCGCGGCGCGGGCGCTTTTTTCATTTTCCCCAAACAGATCCCGACCGCGCGACAACGGAGCGGATCGAAATATCCGTTTTCAAATCGCAAAACCTTCTTATCCGGTCGGGTATCTCCTTATAGAACGCCTCGGCGATCCCGCCCGCGATACACGCCTCCGTATCGGCATCTCCGCCCAGCGATATTGCATTTCTGAGAGCGCTCTCGTAATCGTGCGACTGCAAAAACGCGATCATCGCGGCAGGAACGCTGTATGAGGCGCGGCTGTTAAAAACGTGCACACCGCGCAGGCTTTCTATCGGAGTCGAAAGGTCATAGCGAAATCTCTTTGACACGGCATCCCGTATTTCCTTCTTATCCGCGCCCTTGCGTGCCATATACACCGCAAGCGCCACGGCCCCGGCGCCGGCTACAGCCTCGCGGTGGTGATGGGTGTAATAGCAGCTCGCCCTCACCTGCTCGAGCATTTCCCTTTCGTCGTCATATGCGTATGCTATCGGCATAACACGCATCGCCGCGCCGTTGGCATAGCTTCGCACGATACGGAACGTATCGCTCCTCGCCCATTCCGAAAACATATTTCCGAATCCCGCATCGGGAAAACGCGAATAATACTGCCTGTACCTGACGGCATATTCCTTTGCGCGCTCCCGGAATCCGAATCTGCGTATGCCGGACGGGTCGGCAAGGATCGTGTCGCAGACCGCCGCGATCAGGACGGAATCGTCGGTGAATGTGCTGTCCTGACGAAACGGAAAATCGGGATCCTTGGTGCAGTGCACCTCATAGTAGGATCCTATAACATCGCCGTATATTGCTCCGAACATTTGCAGCCTTCCTTTCCGCAGACTCCTCAGACGCGGCACAGCCGCCCGGGAGAGACACCGCTCATCCCGCAAAAAACGGATCAGGGTGTTTTATTTTTTACAAAAAACAAAGCCCGGCTTCGGTCGGCAAAGAACCATAGCTTGACAGAGATCATTTAAAGGGTGCCGACAAACCGTAAGTTATCAAAAGCAGATCTCACAATACCTGCAAATATGATGCTTCCCACGATAATCTTCTTCATCGGTCATCGTTGTCTTTTGCATACCGCACTTCTCCATTACACGAAGACTCGCCGTATTTTCGGAGAAATAACCGGCAGTGACCTTTCGGAATCCCATTTCACGCAATTCCGCAATGACCGCTTGTACTGCCTCCGTTGCATAGCCGTGTCCCCGGTATTGCGGGTGGATCACATATCCGATCTCTATTTCATCGTCCTCGATCCCGCAATCGTTGACAAAACCGATCAATTTTCCGCTCAGATATATGCCGCACTCCAAATGTTCAGTGTCCTCCGGCCGGCTGAAACCGATCAGTTTCCTCACAAGCTCTTCCGCACGGCTTCGGGATTCCATTTCCGGTACCATAAAAGTGCTCGTGACCTCCGGATCTGTAAGCAGATCGATCAAGGCATCAATGTCTTGTTCGGAGTACGGCTTTAAGACGAGCCTTTCCGTTTTGATTTGCGTTTTTTTCATGATGGGTAATGCCATGGATATCCCTCCGCAGCTTTCGATTTGTCAAAATCATTTTGCCGTAATGCAGCCTGTCAGACAATAAACAAAAAGCCCACTGTGATTCTTTCGAAATTACAGTGGACTTTTGGTGCGAGAAACGGGACTTGAACCCGTATGGTGTTAACCACACGCCCCTCAAACGTGCGCGTCTGCCAGTTCCGCCACTCTCGCATGCCGCCCGTATTCGGGCAACGTAGATATTATACCGCATCGCTCGCCGTTTGTCAACCCCTGAATTGAATTTTTTCATCCGATATTGAGAAAATTTTCGATTTTTTTTGCGGCGGCAGCCTTTATTCTCACGTTTTCGACTTTTTTATTCATCGAATGAATTATTTTGAATAAACATATTGACATACTTTTCTTGATATTATATAATTGATAATGCAAGGAACAGATAGCAATTATGCAAAAACAACTTTTCTCAATGCTAAATTATATGCGGAGGCGTAAATCATGACAGGGTGCTTGCACCCGACATACCTAATGCCGACAAAAAGACGCGAACCGATCTATAACAAAACAAAGAAAGGAACAAACGATATGAAAAAAATCATTATACTTTTGACATTACTTGCGATGCTTCTCACGTTTGGCGTCTCATGCGCTAACGGCAGCAATAACGGAAGCGGCAGCGACACCGTCGCGACATCGTAGGCACCTGCCGCAGACAGCGGCACGGCGGAAGAAACGGCTGCGCCTCGGCACTACCCCGATGTTGAAAAGCCGAATGATCTTTATGCCGACAAAACGGCTGCCGGCAACACGTTTTCGCTCTTTCTTTACACTGCACGCCCCGCGGCGGACGGTAGCGGATACGCCAGCGACTATTACACATTTTACGGCATCGAATATCCCACATCCGCGCTGACCGAGGCGCCCGCCGAGGGCATAAGCTTTCGTATGCGGTCGGGATCTTTTCAATACACGGACACGCGTTACGCCGAAACATATTTCATCCCCTCAGGCGACCGCGAATGCGATTACCTTCGCGCCGTTCTCACCCAGGGCAGCTACACCGTAAAGGCGACCGAAAACTCGGAAATAACATCCGATGCGGACGCACGCGGCTTTCATGCATCTCTTCATGATCCCATGCTCACCGTATATGAATACACAGACGGCAAGCTGACCGCCTATTACTCGGTGCATCCAAACGGCAGATTTTCCGTCACCCGCGCGGGCTCCGACGAGACTCTCTTCTCCGAAAGTGTGCTTGAGGAAAAAGACATAGCTCTGCTCTACGCCATGGTGACAAAATACCTCACCGCAGAGATTGCGGAGAGCGCCGGTGACGTCGACTATACCACCAGAAAGGGCGATGTTACCGTTACCGACGGCACTAAAACGGTGACCATATCGCGTGATGATTTCACTGCCATATGCAAAAAGCTGTTAAAAAGACCAAACCTCAGTCTTTACTCTCGGAAGCACCGCGGCGCCGAGCTGCCGTCCTCCGACCGTATGCTGACGATCACCTCGGTCGATGATAAAGGCAAACCGCGTCTGGCATATATCGTTGCCGGCAACGACGATTCGGCGCGCATTTACACAAATGAAGGCACCGGTCAAGCCTACGGAGAATACGACCAGTACCACAACTGCCGTATAGTCTGCTACTTTGAGGGCTATTACGTTTCAAGAGACGATTCTTACAAATTATTAAGCTTCAAGGATGTATACGCCGCACTTCTGCCCGACTGAGGCGCCGGTCAAAAGCCGACGGGGCCGTCACGCGTTTGCGTGACAGCCCCGTTTTTTATTGCTTATTTTGCGCTCAGCTTTACCTTGAGTATCACGCCGCCGCTCCAGTTGCTGTTGTTGCCGACAACGTAGAAGTAATCTCCGATATGGCAGATATTCTCCGGCTCTCCGGGGAACGTGAGCGGGTATTCGCCGACGTATCCTCCGTCCTTTGTATAAACTATGACGCAGTTCTTTTTGTATCTGACAAAGTAAAGATATGTATCGTCGCAGTCCATGCCCTGAGTCACATAGTCGTGCATCTGCGACATATACCGTTTGACGAACTTGAAATCCGCGTCGAGCTTTGCAAAGGTGTCGCCGCCGCTGACGCCGACCCAATAGCAGTCAAGCGACTCGTCGTAACTCATGCAGTAAATGCTGATTGGCAGCTCGATCTTGCGCTTGAATTTAAGGGTATCGGCGTCGAACACCGACACCATCTTTCCGTCGGGGTAGCAGTGAACGACCAAAAGCTCGTTCGTGTTCTTTTTGTACACTATATCGTTGCCGTGCGAAACGCGCAGCCGCTCGCTCCTTGCGACGGTCTTCATAGTTTTTATATCTATCTTCTGAAGGATGCTCTCCGCGTTTATGGTTTTGTCGCCGTTATGCGTTATAACGTAAAGATACTTTCCGTCGGTCGTGCCGCCCTGGATGACCTTACAGCCGTCAACGGCGTTCACAGCTCCCGCAAGCGCCGAGGTGAGCGTAACGTCCTTGCCGTCTCCGAAATAATCGTCAACGGCGGGCGTATACATTTCGCTCTTTATGTTGATGTCGTGCGGGATCATGATGTTGCCGCTCTCGTCGGTATAATTTTCAAGGATGAAGTCGATACCCTTTCTTATCATGTTTGCCGACTTGCCCGTGAGGACTATTTTGTCACCGACGCTGCGGATGACGTAGAAAAATCCGTCCTCACCGTCGATCTCGCCGTTCACCGCGACGGATTCGTCGAGATCGGTGTGCCCGATAAGTATCTCATATTTCGAGGGAGCCTGAGACTTTGCATACCAGTCCTCGTACAGCTCCATCCTATAGCCCGTTTTTTCTTCGATCTTTTTGCGCAGCTCCTTGGCAGCCTCCGTCTCGTCGCTGCTGTCGGAAGCGGGGCGCACTATCCTGAATTCCGACGCACCGTCCTTTACAAATGCAAAATCCGCGGGCGCGGGCTCAGCCGTAGATACCGGTGTGGTCGCCTCGGCGCCTCCCTCCGGCTTGCACGCGGCAAGGGTGAGCGCCGCAAAAAGCACCGCCATAGCAGCCGCGAGCGTTACGATCTTCTTTTTCATATAATTATTTATCCTTCCGTGCAAAATATCAGTTTTTGGGCGTCACCTTGTAGATAAGCCCACCCGTCCAGCTCGGGTTGCTGCCGACGACATAGAAAACGTCGCCGACGTGCGAGATATTCTCCGGTTCACCGTCAAAAGCTATCGGGTATTCGCCTATATATCCGCCTTCCTTGTCATAAACTATAATGCAGTTGGTCTTGTATCTGACAAAGTAAAGGTATGTGTCGTCGCAATCCATGCCCTGGGTGACATACGGGTGATGCTGCGAATCGTATCTCTTGACGAGCTTGAAGTTTGCGTCGAGCTTTGCAAAGGTATCGCCGCCGCTGACGCCGACCCAATAGCAGTCAAGCGACTCGTCATAGCTCATGCAGTATATCTTGAGCGGCAGCGTTATCTTGCGCTTGAACTCAAGCGTGTCGGCATCGTACACCGACACCGTTTCGCGGTTGGGCGCGTTGTGGACGATGAACAGCTCGTTTTCGTTCTTTTTATATACGATGTCATTGCCGTGGTCTACAAGCACGCCGGCTTTTCTTGCAACGACCTTCATGGTGCTTATCTCTATCTTGGCAATAACGCTCTTGGCGTTCGTTTTGCCGCCGTCGTTGATGATGACATAGAGATATTTTCCGTCGGTCGCGCCGCCCTGAATGACACGGCAGCCGTCCGAAGGCTCAAGCTTGCCCACAAGGTCGAGCCTCATGGTAACGTCCTTGCCTTTTCCGAAATGATCGGCAACGGCGGGCGTGAACATTTCGCTCTTTACGTTTATGTCGTGCGGTATCGTGATGTTGCCGTTTCCGTCGGCATAATTTTCAATGATGAAGTCTATCGCCTTCTTTATCATATTGGCAGACTTGCCGGTGACGACTATTTTGTCGCCGACGCTGCGTATGACATAGAAAAATCCGTCCTCGGCGTCGATCTCGCCGTTCACCGCAACGGATTCGTCGCAGTCGGTGTGCCCGACGAGGATCTCATATTTCACGGGGGTCTGCGACTTTGCGTACCAGTCCTCGCATATCTCCAGCTTGACGCCGGTCTTTTCTTCTATCGCCGCGCGAAGATCTCTTGCAGCCTCGGTCTCCTCGCTGCCGTCCGACGAGGGGCGGACTATCCTGAATTCCGATGCGCCGTCCCTTACGACCGTAAAGTCTGCGGGCGCGGGCTCAGCCGTCGATACCGGTGTGGTCACGTCGGCGCCTCCCTGCGGCTTGCACGCGGCGAGCATAAGCGCAGCCATGACCGCAGCCATTGCAGCCGAAAGCACCCTCAGCGTTCTTTTTTTCATATCTGTACCTGCCTTCTCTGTTGCGGGAACGTGTGCATTTTCGCCCCGCACACTGCCCGAACCTATATTTCGAAATTCATTATACCACATATTCAACAGAAAATAAAGTCCCGCCGCGCACTTTTTCAAACAATATCGGCAAAATGTCAGCAATATTTGACAAGCTGATAATTGTGTGATATAATGTAGGTTGCGATTTTGTGCTCACCGATTTTACATATCATCTTACATACCGGATATCATGGAGGAACTCACATGCAAAAGCTCTCCCGACCCGCCGCGGGCGCGGTCAAGGCTGCGATAATAATCGCCGCCGCAGTGCTTATCTACATACTCATATGCTCTTCGACCGGAATATTCTATCACCGCTTTATGAGCGGCTCGAAAAAGATCGCCCGCATCCCCGGGCTTTCGGACAACTTTGTGCCGCAGGGCGTCTGCTACTGCGACGAGCTCGACGCGTGGCTCCTCTGCGGATATGCCGACGGCGCCCCCTCCCGCATTTATGTGGTCGGGAACGACGGCAAGCTGCGGAAATCGCTGAACCTGCGCCGCGAAAACGGCGATATTTACGACGGTCATGCGGGCGGCATATCCGCCTCGGGCAAGCACGTATGGATCAGCAATCAGAAAAAAGCCTTTCACCTCACGGCAGCTGCAATTGCGGAAGCCGAGGACGGCGGATATGTTGCGTTTGACGGCTATTTCGGCGTCGGCGTAAACGCCTCCTTCACATTTGCCGACGAAGAGCGCTTCTGGATAGGCGAATATCACAGCGGCGACAAATATCAGACGCGCGACGAGAATCACCTCACCGCGCCCGACGGCTCGGCATACGGCGCGCTGATATACGGATATACCCGCGACGACACACAGCCCTACGGTGTGAACACCGAGGAGCCGGTCATCGCCCTCTCCGTGCGCGATATAGTGCAGGGCTTCTGCGTCACCGACAGCGGAAAGTATGTTCTCTCCACCTCGGCGGGCGTGGCATCCTCTCATCTTTATATATATGACTGCACCGGCACCGAAAGCACCGACACGGTGACCTACGGCGGCAAGAGCATTCCACTTTACTACCTCGACTCCGGCACGCTTGCCGACACCGTAAAGCTCCCGCACATGAGCGAGGACCTTGACTATCACGACGGCAGAGTGATCGTGGCGTTCGAGGCGGGCGCACGCAAATACGGCGGCGGTCTTCTTCCCTTCTCGATAAAGCATATAATGGGCTATACACTCGGCTGACACGTTTGCGTCGGCACACCGAAATTGAAAATTAAGAACAGGATCGAAAAAATGAAAACAAAAAAGATCATCCCCGCGGAATTCAGGGACTTCTTTTTCGAGACCGTGAAGTCTCTCATGGCGGCTCCGAGTCCCTCGGGCTATCCGCGCGAGATCGCGCCCCTTATCGAACGTCTTGCAGCCTCTGTCGGCTGCAACTGCGAACACACCGGAAAGGGCGGATTCGTTCTGACCTACCCCGGCGCACACCATGACTCCGCCATAGGAGCCTGCGCGCACTGCGACACTCTCGGCGCAATGGTACGCTCGGTAGATGCCGGCGGCGGGCTTGCATTTTCGCAGGTCGGCGGACCGCTTCTTGCAACTCTCGACGGCGAATATTGCACCGTCGTCACCCGCGACGGCAGAAAATACACCGGCACGGTGCTCTCAAAGAGCCCGTCCGTCCATGTGTACCCCGACTCGAAGTCACGCCCGCGCGATGCCGAAAATATGTATGTGAGGCTCGACGAGGACGTGAAGTGCGCCGCCGACGTGCGCGCGCTCGGCATCGAAAACGGCGATTACATCTGCTTTGACACAAAAACGACCGTAACGGACACGGGATTTCTCAAATCCCGCTTTATCGACGACAAGGCAAGCGTCGCCTGCCTCATAACTGCGGCAAAGGTGATGCACGACGCGGGATTTGTTCCCGAAAACGATATAAAGATCGTGTTTACGATGTACGAGGAGGTCGGTCACGGCGGCGCCTGCATGCCTCCCGTGCGCGAGATGCTCGGCGTCGATATGGGCTGCATAGGGCTTGATCTTTCCTGCACCGAGCACGACGTTTCCATCTGCGCAAAGGACGCGGGCGGCCCGTATGACTACGAGATGACCTCGCGCCTCATTTCGCTCGCAAAGGCGGCAGAGCTTTCGTACGCCGTCGATATATACCCCTTCTACGGATCGGATATCGGAGCTATGTGGCGCAGCGGCAGCGATATCCCCGGCGCACTCATCGGTCCCGGCGTTCACGCCTCTCACGGCATGGAGCGCACTCACTTTGACGCCGCCGCAAACACCGTGGCGCTGATACTGCTTTATTTCGGCTTTGAGGAGCCGTGCACGGAAAAGGCGGAATGACATGGAAGAGACCGCAGCACACAACAAAAAGCTCCGCGCGGGCATAATAGGGCTCGGCTGCCGCGGCGTCTCGATGACGGGACTGCTGGCGGAAAGAGACGACCTTGACATTACGGCTGTCTGCGACGTTTACGACGACCGCATTTCAATGATGCAGGAAAAGCTCGCCGCGGACGGACGGGCGCGCCCCGTCGGATTTACCGATTACAATGAGCTCATCTCCTCTCCCCTCACGGACGTGATATTCGTTTTTGCGGCGTGGGAGGCTCATGTGCCCGCCGTTGTCGCGGCGATGCGTGCGGGCAAGCCCGTTGCGTTTGAGGTCGGCGGCGCTTACAGTCTCGACGACTGCCGTCTTCTCGTCAGCGTATGGGAAGAAACGCATACACCGGCGATGATGCTGGAAAACTGTATGTACGGCATACGCGAGATGACCGTTACCGAAATGGCGCGCGACGGCATTTTCGGCGATATCATGCACGTTGACGGCGGATATATGCACGATCTGCGCAGCGAGATCGCAAACGGGGCGAAAAACCGTCACTACCGCCTGCGCAACTATCTCTCCCGCAACTGCGAGAACTATCCCACACACGAGCTCGGCCCCATATGCCGTCTTCTCGGCATAAATGAGGACAACCGTTTTCTTACCCTCTCGTCCTTCTCGACAGCAGCGCGCGGTCTCAACGACTACGCCGCGAGAACGCCCGGCATTGATCCCGCTCTTGCCGATGCTCATTTTGCGCAGGGCGACGTTGTGACGACGATCATCACGACCGCAAAGGGACAGACGGTAAAAATAACGCTCGACACGACCCTTGCGCGTCCGTACAGCCGCGGGCTGACCGTCCACGGCACGCGCGGGTTCTTCTGCGAGGACAACCTTTCCGTCTACACAGACGACACCAACAGCGAGGCGGATCACTTCCGCTGGCGCAATTTCTGGGGCAATTTTGACGGCTGGATCGAAAAATATCAGCCCAAGCTCTGGCGCGACTATACCGCCGCAGGCATAAAGAAGGGTCACGGCGGAATGGACTTCCTTGTTCTTGACGCATTCATCACTTCGGTGAAGGAAGATCTCCCTATGCCGATAGATATTTACGACGCCGCGGTGCTCATGGCGGTCTCGCCGCTCTCGGCGCTTTCGGTATCGAAGGGCGGAGCGCCCGTTGCGTTCCCCGATCTTCTCAACGGCAGGGATCCCGCATCCATCCCGCGCTGCGAGGGCATATATTCACTTCACCGCACCGCGAAAAAAACAAATCCTTAAAATTCTGTCTGGAGATATGGCATGAAAACACCGAAGTTCATAAAGGCACACCTGCGTGAGACGCTTCTCGTGCTGATAGATGCCGTAATTGTCACGGTGCTCTACTCCTTCTGTTATTATATCAGCCGCGCGTACACTGTGTTCGATTCGCCCATCCACGCATACCTTCTTCACCTTGCGGTCATTCTGCCGGTATACCTCGTCGTGCTGCTTGCAATGGGAGTGTACCGCAGCCTCTGGAGCTTCGCTCAGTCGCGCGAATATTTCATCTGCACGATCGCATCCATGATCGCGGGCGCGGTATTTTTTCTGATAACGCGCATCATATACCACAACTACCCTCTCCCGCTGTATTTTTATCTGCTCACGATGTGCACCATCGCGATAGCGCTCGTATCCGAGCGTCTCGTCTACCGTCTGCTGCGCGATTACTCGATATCGCGCAAATGCCACGGTCACGGCGGCAAAAACACCCGCCGCGTGCTCATAGTCGGATGCGGAGACGCCTGTCAGCTTCTCCTTAACGAGATAAAAAGCCACCCCGAGAGCGGAATGATCCCCGTATGTGCCGTTGACAACGACGCCGGAAAGGTCGGAAAGTCGATCGGCGGCGTCAACATCGAAGGCACCGATGCTGACATCGAACGCCTTTGCCGCAAGCACAGGGTCGATCTCATCATAGTGGCTATCCCCTCCGCAAACAACAAGCAGCGCGCCAATATACTTGACAAATGCGCCGCTACCGGCTGCGCCGTCAAGCTTTTGCCGCGTCTCACCGATTTTTACAGCGACAACTCGACCTGCATACAAAAGCTGCGCGACATAACACCTGAGGAGCTGCTCGGCAGAGAGCCCGTCACGATAGACAACTGCCGCCTTTCGGCATTCATCAAGGGCAGATGCGTTATGGTAACGGGCGGCGGCGGCTCGATAGGCTCGGAGCTTTGCCGGCAGATAGCTGCATACGCTCCCTCAAAGCTCGTTATCGTCGATATTTACGAAAACAACGCCTATGAGGTACAGCAGGAGCTCGTAAGAAAGTACGGCAAGGACCTTGACCTTGAGGTCTATATCGGCTCGGTGCGCGATTATGACCGTATGCTTGCGCTGATGAAGCGCACAAAGCCCTTCCTCGTCGTGCACGCCGCCGCTCACAAGCATGTGCCGCTGATGGAGGTCTCACCCGCCGAGGCGGTCAAAAACAACATCTTCGGCACGCTAAACACCGCGCGCGCCGCGGTCAAGGCAGGCGTTTCGCGCTTTGTCATGATATCGACCGACAAGGCGGTCAACCCCACAAACTTCATGGGCGCGACAAAACGCGTGTGCGAGCTTATCATCGAAGCCATGAACGGCAGGGGAACTCTCTTCTCCGCCGTCCGCTTCGGCAACGTGCTCGGCTCAAACGGCTCCGTCATTCCGCTCTTCAAAAAGCAGATCGAAGAGGGCGGCCCGGTCACTGTCACACATGAGGATATCATCCGCTATTTCATGACCATCCCCGAGGCGGTCGCGCTCGTGCTTGCCGCGGCGTCAATGGCGCACGGCGGCGAGATATTCGTGCTCGACATGGGCGAGCCGGTCAAGATAATCGACCTTGCGCGCAAGATGATAAGTCTTTCGGGCTTTGAGGTCGGCAAGGACATCGAAATAAAGATCACGGGGCTGCGCCCCGGCGAAAAGCTCTATGAAGAGCTTCTCATGAAGGAGGACGGTCTTGCGGCGACCGAAAACGGCAAGATCCATATCGGCAGACCCGCCAAGGCAAGCCTTGACACGCTCATGCCGAAGCTCGACGAGCTTCATGCCATCGCCTGCGACAACGACACCGCCCCCGAAAAGATCGCGGAAATGCTTGAGGAAAAGCTTTGCGAGCTGATCCCCACCTTCCATCACAACAGAGGCTGAGACACAAAAAACGGTAATTAAGCTTTCATAACATAAAATACTGTTTTCGGCTCATACTGATTGTATCCCGAAGTGCCGACCGCCGCACGGCGGCCGCGCACGCTCCGTGAAAGGTACAGGTGTTATGATGCCGGATCACGACTCCGCAAAAAAAGCGCGTCCCGCAAGACAGAAGGGGCGCGGCAGGATGCCGAGAGCAGCGACCGCAGTGCTTATCGCTGCGGCGGCTCTCGCCCTTGCCGTGTTTCTTTCGGCGGGCGCGCTTTTTTTGCGTTATTACCGCATGATGAATATTAACGGCTCCGCCGGTGCGGGCGACGGGACGTTCGATTATGACGATAGCGCCATTTCGGGGCTTGCATCGTCCCCCGCGACAGCTCAGCCCGACGACCCCGATAACCCATACGGCACTGTGCCGTCCGACAACACGCTGCCGGGCGCTGCCGACACCTCGCAAATAGCCGACTATGACCTTCCGGCAAAAAAAGGCGTCGTGAATATACTGCTAATCGGCGCCGATCACGAGACGAAATACGGCAACTCCGACGCGATCATCGTTGTGTCGGTCAACAGCGCCGATAAAAGGATCACACTCACCTCGATAATGCGCGACACCGAGACATATTTTCCCGGCATTGAAAACGGAAAGCCCGCCATATGGCTCGACAAGATAAGCAACGCGCACGCCTACGGCGGTCCCGCGCTGCTGATAAACGCCATTGAAAGAAATTTCGGCATAAGGATCGCCAACTACGCCGAGGTGCATTTCGAGGAATTCGTGGAGGTCTTTGAGGTGATCGGCGGTATCGACATCACGATGACCGGTGAGGAGCTTGCTGCCTTCAACCGCGAAAGCGACGTGCCGCTGCCGTGGGACAGTGCGGGATCGCCCGTACACCTTGACGCCGCGCAGGTGCTCTCGTACGTGCGTATGCGGCATCTGAGCGGCAGTGATTTCGGCAGGACGCGGCGGCACCGTGCCGTTCTTGCCGCGGTATTCGACAAGGTGAAAAAAATGAACCCCGTACAGCTCGACCGGCTGCTGACGACAATCCTGCCGCTGGTCGAGACCGACCTCAGCGCCGCCGACTGCCTTGCATATCTGGCAAAGGCAGCGGGCTACCCCGACTACACCGTTGAGGATTTCCGCATTCCGATCGACGGCAGATACACCGCCGAGCTCGGCAACCTTTGCGTGCGCGGCGACGACAGAGCATATACCGTAAACGCCTGGCGCGAGCAGGTCGCGGGGACAAGATGAAAATGATGAAAATACCGAAAAGCCGGAGTCGTATTAAGCTTCACTGCCGCTCTCCAGTGCTTCGATTTTACTCGCTCAGCCGCCTGCGGCGACAGCCCCCTCTTGAGGGAGCCTTGGCAAGGCTTCAGACTTTAAATCCACAACGCCGTTTCATACCACTTTGGCGTAAACCCTTGATTTTACAAGGCTTTTTGAAAACTGAATATGGTTCTTGTTTTTAATGTCCCTACACGATGTCCCTCCAATTTCTCGGGCAGGACATCGGGAGATGACTTAAAATATGAGATGCCGGTGTGTTGGAATTGGCAGACGAGGCGGACTCAAAATCTACTTCGCCGTTTCATACCACCGTTCCGTAAACCCTTGATTTAACAAGGTTTTCGTAAGGATGTTTTTAAGATTTAGGATTATGCGGTATGGCACGGGATATGCTATACCGCATTTCCTTTCCAGAGAGTGACCTTTGAATGGTCAAATTCTCCGATATGGTTATAGATGATTTCAATTTCCTGTAACCGTCTGCCGCTGCTCTTGTCAGGTGCATGGACGATAATCTTATCGACAAACTCCCGTAAGATTTCAGGTGTCAGTTCGGTCAGGTCCGTGTATTTCTTTACGATGGCAAGAAAACGTTTCACATCAACACTTTTCTTTTCTTCCTGCTGAAGCTCATTCTGAATTTTGTCTGCCTCGGCCTGTAAGGTATGCTGTTCATCCTCATAGCCTTTTGACATTTTCATAAACCGCTCGTCAGAAAGTTTGCCTGTGATATTGTCCTCATAGATACGCTGGAAGATGGTGTCCAGTTCCCCGATACGCTTCTGCAGCTCAATCAGCTTCTTTTTCTTCTGCGCCAGCTCACGGTTTTTTTGCCGCACATCGGCATCCATCACCATCCGCACAAATTCATCCTCATAGTTGGAAACATAGCGGATGACTTCTTTCAGGTTTTCCAGGACAATTCGCTCCACTACCACGTTACGGATATAGTGCATGGTACAGTTGGAAGTATTGCTCCTGTAATTTCCACAGATATAATGATGTTTTTCTGCCGGTTCATCAGCTTTCCGATGGAAGGTCAGTTTGCTCCCGCAGTCTGCACAGTAGAGCAGGCCGGAGAACATGGGCATTTCCCCCATCCTGGTAGGCCGCCTTTTCCCGGCCCGGATTTTCTGGACGATCTCAAACGTTTCCTTGTCAATGATGGCCTCATGGGTATCTTCAAAGACCTTCCACTGATCGGGAGTATGCTTGATTTTCTTATGGCACTTGTAAGACTTGTTGTGCGTCTTAAAGTTTACCGTATGCCCCAGGTAATCCACCCGGTCCAATATCATTGCGACAACCGGGCCGTTCCATGCGTATTTATGGGGAGGGAGTACGGTACGCGGTTTCTCGCCTCTTTCCAATGCGTAGTAGGTGGGGCAGAGGATTTCTCTTTCCGTCAGCATATTTGCAATCTGGGTAGGACCATAACCACTGACACACAGACGGAAGATTTCACGGACCACTTCGGCGGCTTCTTCATCCACGATCCATTCCTTTTTGTTTTCAGGATTTTTCCTGTAACCGTAAGGAGGATGGGAGCCGATATGTTCTCCGGCCATTCCCTTTGAACGCTTCACTGCACGGATTTTCTTGCTGGTGTCCTTTGCGTACCATTCATTGATGATGTTGCGGAAGGGGGTAAACTCGTTATCTTCCTGGTTGCTGTCCACCCCGTCATTGACTGCGATAAAATGAACATCATGCTCCGGGAAAAAGATTTCCGTGTACATACCTACTTGCAGATAGTCACGGCCCAGGCGGGACATATCCTTGACGATAACCCGCTTTACCTTGCCGCTCTCCACATCTGCGATCATGCTCTGGAAGCCGGCCCGGTTGAAAGTCGTGCCTGAGATACCATCATCAATGTAAAACTGGATGTTGGTGTATCCCCTGTCCATTGCGTACTTTTTGAGGATTTTCTTCTGAGATGAGATTTGTCAAGGGGGCTTTTGCGAAAGAATATAAATGTTGGCGGGAGTTATGATGATTCCGCATTGTTTTCTATTATGACATTATATAATAAATCTGACAGGGATTGCACTTATCCTACAGTGTCGGGAATGCTTCCAATTTCACGAACCTCCGCGGGAGATAAAAGTGGTTGGTGGCATCATAAATAGCATATCTGCCCATCCGAACAATTTTAACTTGAATGAAAGGAAATCAAGTCATTTGACTTTATTCTTAACCTGACCAAATAGTTTTCTGTCAATCCTTAGTGATGATATTCCTGTCGCATCCCCATGACTTCCATTTCCGTAGTATGTTCCAGTTTCTTTCAGATTAAGTAAGCCGATTGGTATATCTCCACCATAGGCGCAAAAGAGTAGCCTAACCTTACTGCCCACAAATGCACTTTACATAATATTCACAAAATATTTACAGATTGGTTGAACATAGGCGTTGCGCTTTTACTTAAACCACGCTATAATTAGATTGCGAGTATTATAGAATGCTTGTAATCTAATACGACGGAGGTAACATTATGCGTAGTTTCCCTTATATTCGGTCCAGCTCTCTGTGCATGCCAACTCGATGTGTCCCCCAGTTGTGGCGAGGACAAATCAAAATCATTCATATATGCGCATGAGTTGGACTTCTAACGGTCTACTTATGCGCTCTTTTTGTGAAAGTAGGAGGTAATTAGAATGCATTACAAACGAAGTGTATTAGCGCTATTTTTATCAATCGTTCTAATGGTTTTTTTGCTTTCTGCTTGTTCCAACAATAACACAGAGTGCAAATTGTCAGAATTGAAAGATGACAAGCTGATCCAATATATAACTGATTCTAAAATAGCGATCCCAGAAGATATCGACATAGACACAATCCGTGGGATGATTATTGAATTAGAAAATAATTTGGATCATCCAGCACCCGTTATGGGCTACACTTTGGTTGCAGACTTATACGAAGATCTCCGCAATTTGGTTGTTGAATATGAACCGAGCAAAGAATGATTCGCCTGTTGCTCTGTTTTCTTCTCGCTACGACCTGATTATATGACAAGGAGGATCAAAATGAAACGATTACTTACTATGTTGCTCTCGTTTTGCATGATTCTATCTATTGGGGCTCATACCGCAGCCGCCGCTGAGACCACTCTGTTGGAAAGCGAAAATGGTGTGTTATTATCTTCTCTGGATGATGAAGAGTGTAGAGAATTTCTTTTGAATCAGGGCGTTTCTATTCCGGAAGAATTAAGTGGCATTGATTTGCCAGAACTTTTTGCTGATCTTGAAAATAACCCTGATATGATAGTGTCTTTAGGGTGGACTACTCTGGCCGATTTTATTGAGGAGGTTCGTACCGTAGTAAAATTACACTATGATTAGCTCCTATTAGGAAAACACACTGTCAAAGGGGTATGTAGCGGGGGTTAGCCCGCTACTGCGGGTTTTGTGGTGTTGATTTCAATGTATTCTGCTATGC
>ERZ1106943.898-NODE-898-length-34463-cov-7.246919_pt1 | contig 34463 bp, 30 predicted proteins | sample MGYA00403671_ERZ1106943 | MGnify/ENA primary metagenome ERZ1106943 (study PRJEB35170, sample SAMEA104062427) | human gut metagenome | biome: human gut; feature: human-associated habitat; material: faeces | place: Denmark | collected 2012-06-14 ...
GCCACTGGTGTTCCTCCTAATATCTACGCATTTCACCGCTACACTAGGAATTCCGTCAACCTCTCCGACACTCAAGAAATACAGTTTCAAATGCAGTTCAAGGGTTGAGCCCTTGGATTTCACATCTGACTTGCATTCCCGCCTACGCGCCCTTTACACCCAGTAAATCCGGATAACGCTCGCCACCTACGTATTACCGCGGCTGCTGGCACGTAGTTAGCCGTGGCTTTCTTATAGAGTACCGTCACTTGGATATCATTCCCTATATCCACCGTTCTTCCTCTATGACAGAAGTTTACATAACGAATTACTTCTTCCTTCACGCGGCGTTGCTCGGTCAGGGTTTCCCCCATTGCCGAAAATTCCCTACTGCTGCCTCCCGTAGGAGTCTGGGCCGTGTCTCAGTCCCAGTGTGGCCGGTCACCCTCTCAGGTCGGCTACGCATCGTCGCCTTGGTAGGCCGTTACCCTACCAACAAGCTAATGCGCCATAAGTCCATCATCTACCAGTCCCGTAGCACTTTTCATATAGAGTTCATGCGATCTCTACACCTATGCGGTCTTAGCTGACGTTTCCATCAGTTATCCCCCTGTAGATGCCAGGTTACTTATGTATTACTCACCCGTTCGCCACTCTTCACCGAAGTGAAGCGTTCGACTTGCATGTATTAGGCACGCCGCCAGCGTTCATCCTGAGCCAGGATCAAACTCTCATAGTTTTTATTTCCTAGTTCATTATTATTTCTGGTTTTGTATAAATTTTTTCTTTATAAAAATTGACGTTGTTTTGTTGTTTTATTCTGTTTAGTTTTCAAAGATCAGTTCACTTTGGTTTTTAACCTTAGTGCTTTATTAGTATATCACAGCCAGTTAAATATGTCTACTTTTTTTACATATTTTTTATTGTTGCAATATCTTAATTTATCAAGCTTTCTAATCGCTCGACTTTCTTATTTAACCACAACTCAAAATCATTTGCAAGCATTTTTTTAATTTTTTTTAATGTTATTAGCGGTCACTAATTAAAACAATCTAATATCAATTGTTACTATATATAAAGGAAAAGAAAAAGCCCATATTGCTACGGGCTAAATATAAATTGATTTTTAATAACTATTATCTTCTATTAGAAGAGAATATTGCTACATATTGTAAAACTCGTAAAAATAAATACATGAAATCAACGTATAATTCAAAAGCACAATATTGGCATAAATTTCTAGAATTAATTCCAGAATCAATTATTGTTTTAATTCGCCACATATCTATACTAATAAATAGCATAATTACTCCGAATGTAACAAATGATACAATCCAGTCTATTGTAGTACTCCTTAGAAAAATATTAATTAAACTAATAATTAACGCTCCTAAAAGCAATACAACGCACATGCTTGCCATTCTATTTAATGATCTTTTCGTTAAATATCCATATAAAGCCATTACACCAAATAAAGCAGCCGATATCCCGAAAGATACAATCAACAATTTGCTATCAATAACTACCACTATTGATGACATCATAAGTCCCATCGTAATAGCGTAAATTACAAATGGTATTGTTAATGGTTTATTATTTTTCAAAACACGATATTGAATAATAAAAGTCTCAACAATCATAAGAATAATTGATCCTATCATTACACCTAGGTATGCTTCTGGGGATATAAATCCTAAAGATAACAATGCAGCAAATCCATACGCTGATAAAGCAGTTACTCCCAAAGCCATAAATAACCACCCAAATACTTTTGCTAACGAGAACTCATTAGTTTGAGAAATAGTTGAATTATATTCCATTAAAAATCCTCCTTACTTTTATATAGAGATATTATATATTAGTTTGGGCATTTTTAAAACAAATTAGCAAAAAAAAGATTAGTGGATAACCACTAATCAATAATATTTTCTAATAAAGCTTTGAAAGAATCAACTTTTAGTGAGGCACCGCCTACTAAAGCACCATCAATATCTTTCATACTTAAATAGTCTTTAACATTTTCAGGTTTTACAGAACCGCCATAAAGTATTCTAATTTCATTAGCAACACTTCCAAACATTTCTGTTAATACTTCACGAATGAAAGCACAAACTTCTTCTGCTATTTCTTTTGAAGCATTAACACCTGTGCCAATTGACCAGATTGGTTCATAAGCAACAACAATGTTTTTAGCTTTTTCTTTATCAACACCTGCAAGTCCAATTCTAATTTGATCACGAACAATTGCTTTTGTAATACCACTTTCAAATTCTTCGAGTGTTTCACCACAGCAATACACAGGAACCATATCATTAGCAATCATCGCTAAAACTTTACGATTACAAGATAAAGAAGATTCACCATTATATTGACGACGTTCTGAGTGTCCAATAATTGACCAATTAATGCCAATTTCTTTTAACATTGGAATAGAAATTTCGCCAGTATATGCACCGTGATCTTCATAATGAAGATTTTGAGCAGCAACAATCATATCTGGGTTAATCTTTTTAACTGCTTCTAAGCATAAAAATGTTGGAGCAACACCAATTTCGATACCTTTTTCTTTGGCTAGTTGATAAATTTCAATACTATCTTTAGCAAAAGCTTTCGCTTCTTTGATAGTTTTGTTCATTTTCCAGTTGCCAAGTAATAATTTTGTTCTATTTGATTTCATAATTAGTCACCTATTACATCAATACCAGGTAAGTGACCATCATTTTCAATCATTTCAAGAGAAGCGCCACCGCCAGTTGAAACATGTGAGAATTCATTGTTGTAGCCAAATTGTTTGCATGCTGCAGCAGAATCTCCGCCGCCAATAACTGTAAATGCCTTACCTTTTAATTCAGCGCAAGCTTTACAAACAGCAATTGTACCTGCTTGATAAGCTTCTTTTTCGAATACACCCATTGGTCCATTCCAGAAAATTGTCTTTGCTTTTTCAATTTCTTTAGTGTAGATTTCACGGGTTTTTGGTCCGATATCTAATCCTTCAAATCCATCAGGAATATCATTTGTTGGAACTGTTTTAATTTCAGTTGGATTATCAAAATCATTTGCACAAACACTATCAACTGGTAATAAAATTTTGCCAGAAGCATACATTTCTCTAGCATAATCTAATTGATCTTCTTCAACGGGAGAAACACCAACTTTTCCACCTAATGCTTTTACAAATGTATATGCCATAGCGCCACCGATAAGAATCTTATCGCATTTCTTTAATAAAGAATTAATAACTTTAATTTTATCAGAAACTTTAAATCCGCCCAAAATGGCTAAATATGGTCTTTCTTCACAATCAACAACTTTTGAAAGATTAACTACTTCTTTTTCAACTAAGAAGCCAATAGCAACTTCTTTTCCTTCTGCTTTTAAAATTTCAGGAACACCATATGTAGATGCATGCGCACGGTGAGCAGAACCGAAAGCATCCATAACAAATGCATCTGCTAAACTAGCCCATTCTTTAGATAATTCTGGATCATTCTTTGTTTCGCCTTTTTCAAAACGAGTATTTTGAACAAGTAAGACATCTCCATCTTTTAAAGCATCAACTGCAGTTTTTAATGTTTCACCACGTGTTTCAGGACAGAAAGCAACTTCTTTTCCTAATAATTCACCTAAGCGAACTGCAACTGGAGCTAAAGTATTTTTTGCTTTTCCTTCTGCAAGTTTAACTGGATCTTTGTGATCAATTTTTCCTAAATGGCTCATTAAAATAACTTTTGCACCTTTAGAAATAAGCTCTTTGATTGTAGGTAAAGCTTGAACAATACGGTTGTCATCTCTAATTTGTCCATCTTTCAAAGGGACATTGAAGTCACAACGTACTAACACACGTTTACCTGCGACATTTAAATCTTTTACTGTTTTCATAAAAACTCTCCTTCTTCGTACTAATATAATTAGTACTAACCGATAGTTATTATAATACAACTTAAATAAAAATGAAACAAATTGCATAAATCTTTCATTTATTTTATTTTTCACACATTATTTATGAATAAATAAAATTATTTTGTCTATCATTTAAATAAAGGGGAGATAATATGCCAATAATTCCAACTATTATTACCAACAATTATGATGGGAAAGAAAGTAAAGATATTTTTTCTTTACTTCTTGAACAAAGAATAATCATGATTAATGACGAAATCACTGATCAACTTGCAGCGCTTATTGTCGCTGAAATACTTTTTTTAAATGCCAAAGATCAAGCAGAACCTATCACTATATATATAAATTCGCCTGGTGGATCAATCTATGCCGGTTTAGCAATTTATGACATAATAAAAAAAGTCGAATGTCCAATATCCACAATCGGAATTGGCTTATGTGCATCGATGGGTGCTTTTTTGCTTTCTAGTGGAGACAAAGGTAGAAGATTTGCTTTAGAAAACACTGAAATCATGATTCATCAGCCACTAGGTGGTTCGCAAGGTCAAGTAAGCGACATTGAAATAATGACTAAAAGATATTTATATTGGAAGAACAAATTAAATCAAATGCTTGCTGCTCATACTGGACAAGACATTAAAAAAATCGCGAAAGATACCGATCGCGACTATTTTATGTCAAGTTTGGAAGCAAAAGAATATGGGCTTATAGATGATGTGATATCACTCAATACCTTGAAATAAAGTTTGAAGATTTATTTTTAAAGCACGAGCAATTTTAACTAAAATCATAAGGCTAGGATTCCTTCTGCCATTCTCTAAATCACAAATATAATTCTTATTTACATTGCTCTCTAAAGATAAGTCCTCTTGTGACCAACCTTTTAGTTTACGCAAATACTCAATTCTTTTACCAAGTTGAGCATTAGTATTAATACTATTAATCATTTGGTGCTTCTCCTTTTCTATATGCATTTGCTTTTTCTTTTATTGCTCTAAACATATGATTTACGCTTGATTTAGAAATGGTTTTTTCTAATTTTATACTTAAAAGTTCCGCTAATTCAACCATAGAAGCACCTTCATGTTCTAAGCGTAGTTCCGCTAATAATTTAAGTTTATCATTACCAATATTTTTTAGTCCAACCATTTGATCAATTAGTTTAATATCTTCTATTTGTTTTTGAGCTGATTGAACAGTACGAAACATATTAGCGTCAGTACAAATTTGTAAACGATTATCATTATTGTTATAATCTCGATTAATTCTTACATTTTCATACTCTAAGCAACAATCAGATGCACCAAGTAGTTTTAAGAAATCCGCAATCTGATCGCTTTTTTTTAAATATACAACATAGTGGTTGCGGCGCTTAATAATTCTTGGCGTAAACTCGATATATTTAATTCTAGTTATTACGTTAGCAATATATTTAGACAATTCCTCATCAATTGTGGAAATTTCTAAATGATAATTAGAACTATATGGACTATTAACAGATCCAGAAGCTAAAAAAGCACCAATTAAAAATCCTTCAAGACTTTCTCCGCTACGAACAAAGGATTTAGTATTGCCTTCAAAAGATAACATTTCTAAATCTTTTAATATTTCATCCACTTTTTGTTCGATTATCACATGATAAACAATACTCTTTTTAAAATGCATGCTTTTTAAATAAGCAAAACGTGGAGAAATTTTATATCTTACTTGTAAGCATTTAAAAACAAATTTAGCCACTTTAGCATTTTCAGTTTGTAAAATGATTTTATCACTATCTTTTTGTATACTTAAGCGACCATTGATTTTACTAAAAGCAGATAATATTGCTCTAATTTTGTTTTCTTCAAATTCTTGTGAGGCTATTTCTTGTTTAACCAAAAATGTAAAAGATATTTCGTTATCCATATACTTCACCTCGCAATGTTTTTATATATTATCACATAATGAGTGTACTTTTAAAGAAATTTATGGCATTTTTATGGAAAATGTTTTTTATTTCCTCAAGAGAGTATTTTTCTTTTATCAAACTAATATATAATTTATTAAGATCACATGGTTTTTGAAGTCCTTTTATAGAACCACTACTACTAACATTGTTTAAATAATAATCAAAATCTAGCCCTAAACATATTTTATCTAATCCAATCATACTTTTTAAATAATTTATAATTTTTATATAATCATTAATATCTTTACCAACAAATTTATGATAAGTATTAACACCTACTAAAATATTTTTACTTTTTAAAATACGCAACTGATTATCAGTTAAATTGCGTTCATTATTTTTAAGTCTTCGCACATTAGAATGACTTACAATCATCCTACCATCATAAAAGCGTATAACATCATAAAATGATTTAACATTTAAATGCGATAAATCAAGTATAATATTTTCTTTTTTTAACTCGTTTAATAGAATTCTTCCAAATTGTGTTAAGCCTCGTTTTTTATTTTGATAAGTACCCGTTGCAATTTTATTAGCGTCATTCCATGTTAAAGTAACAATTCTAATACCAGCATCTTTTAACAATTTAATATCACTTAATGAGCGTAATGGTCCTAATCCTTCTAAGCCTAAAATAAAATTATGTTTTTTTAGAAGTTTTAAATTTGAATTATAAAATTTCTTAATTTTACCTAATACAAAAAGGAATGAGTCATAAGATTCATTCCCCTTAAAATAATAATTCAACGCCGCACCATAATAGCCATTCATTTCATGTAAATGATAAGAAAATGAATGATTATTATTTATAATATCAAACAAAACATCCGTATGAGTATCAAATATCATTTATTAACCTCGCAAATATTCTATAACGCTTGTTGCTGCAATCGCCCCATCACTAGTGGCAGTAACAACTTGTTTTAATTTTTGATTTGTTACATCGCCTGCCGCGAATAATCCTGGAATATTTGTATCCATGTTATTATTTACGATAATATAGCCATTTTCATTACATAAATTTTTAAAACTTAAAAACTGCGTATTCGGTATTTGTCCAATATATGGAAATAATGCCGAAACATTAATTACTTCACCATTATTTAGTTTTATTTGCTCTAATGATTTATCGCCAATCAATTCTTCAATATTAAGAGATAATTTCAAGATAATCTTTGGATTGTTTTCAATTTGTTCAATCACCTTTTTATCGCCTCTAAATTCATTTCGACGATGAATTAAATATACTTTCGAAGTAATATTTGTTAAATATAATGCTTCTTCTAAAGCAGAATTTCCACCACCAAGAACAGCAACATCTTTATTTTTATAAAGCGGTCCATCACAAACTGCACAATAAGAAATTCCATGATGTTCAAATTTATTAGCGTTAACTAAATCTAATTTTTTATCTGTTGTTCCGCTTGCGACAATAATAGTTTTAGCCAAGTACTCTTCATCATCGGATTGAATAACAAATAATTGATCTTTTTTCGTAACATTAATGATATCATCACTAACAATCTCAACATCATTTTCTATTGCGTGATTATAAAATTTAAATGCTAAATCTGGTCCAAAAGCTTTTTCTGCACCTAAATAGTTATCAATGACTGCGGTATAGTTAACTTTGCCACCAAATGCGCCTTTTTCGATAACTAAAACATCAATATTCGCTCTTTTTAAGTATATTGCGGCGCTTAGCCCTGCTGGGCCAGCACCGATAATAATTGAATCGTAAATTTTATTATTTTGTTTCATTATTCTCACTTGCTACTTCAACTACTTCTTTTGCTTTCTTTTTATTTTTATAATCTAATACATGTAATACTACAATTGCTAAAATACCAAAGATAAGGAATCCTGCAGACATTGCTTGAGAAGTAAATACTTCTTGTTCATGTCCTCCCATAATAAACGCTTCATTTCTTAATGGTTCTAAGAAGAAACGAATAATTCCATATGCTACAAAGTAAAGTCCACCGATATCACCTGGCACAATATACTTTTTAAGTCCTTTACCTACGCCATAAACAATTAAGAAATAAGAAGCGATATTTATTATTCCTTCAATTAAAAATAATGGAATAACAATATTACCAGGTTCTTTTGCCATAGTAGCTTGTTGTTTTAAAATCCAAGTAGGTAAGAAACTCCAATCACTCATTGCCACTTCTCTTCCATAAACTTCAGCATTCATAAAGTTTCCCCATCTTCCAATTGCTTGAGCGATTAAAATTGTTGGAACGATGATATCAAAACATTTAAGAATAGGAAGTTCTTTATGCTTATTTCTTAAATAAAGTACACCAACAATAGCGCCTAAAATGACGCCACCATGAATAGCTAATCCGCCATCCCAAATTTTAAATACTTCAACAAAGTCACGTCCCGCAAATTTAGTATTCCATTCTGCAATAACATACCAGATTCTTGCACCTATAATACCAGCCGGAAATGCTGTATAAAGTAAATCTTCAAATATTCCGTGTGGATATCCTTCTTTAGCAATTTTATCATCAGAAATAAAATATGCCACTACTGCACCACAAATAATAAATAAAGCATAGAAAGTTAATCCACCATCACCGATAGGAATAATGCGTTTTGGTAATGGAAATGTCATATAAGGAGTAAGCGATTCTAGATATAATGATACAAGTGGTATTAGTAATACCGCGGCAACAATGCCACAAATTTTAAGTAACTTGTGCATCTTTTCATTACCTTCAAGAGGTAATTCTTTTTTTCTAATCCATAAAGCAGTAAATACAAAATATACATCAATAGGAATTAAAAGAGTTGTAATAATCATCTCTGCCAAACCCAAGCCACTAATTTTATATCCGCCTAAACTAACACCATAAGAAAACAAGAATGCTCCTATTGATGTAACAATAGCTAAGGCTGCTACCAAAATTACCACATATTTCAAGGATAATTTATCTAATTTACCTTTCCATTTCATTACAATTAAACTAATGAAAGATGCAAGGCCTATTAATAAAACTATAATTCCAGCTATTTTCATAAAATCATCCACCTTTTTATATCACTAGACTATCACTAATTACTAGTAATTACCACTATTTAATTTGTCTTTTCTAGCTTTTTCTTTTGCTAAAACTTCTTTTAAATATTTTCCTGTATAAGATTCTTCGACTTCAGCAACTTGTTCCGGTGTTCCAGTAGCTACAATTGTGCCACCTCTATTTCCACCTTCCGGCCCTAAATCAATAATATAATCAGCAACTTTTATAACATCTAAGTTGTGTTCGATAATAACAACACTATCACCATTATTAACAATACGTTGCAATACAGTTATTAATCGAGAAACATCATCAGTATGTAAACCTGTTGTTGGTTCATCAAGAATATAAAGTGTTTTTCCTGTTGGCCTTCTTTGTAATTCATAAGCTAGTTTTACACGTTGAGCTTCACCACCCGATAGTGTGGTTGCTGGTTGTCCTAACTTAACATATCCTAAACCAACATCAAATAACGTTTGTAAACGTCTTTTTATGTTTGGCCTGTTTTCAAAGAATTCTAATGCATCTTCAATAGTCATATCTAAAACTTCGGCGATATTTTTACCTTTATATGTACATAATAATGTCTCTTCATTATATCTTTGTCCATCACAATGTTCACATTTAACATAAACATCTGGTAAGAAATTCATATTAATTCTTGTAACACCTGCACCTTCACAGTTTTCACATCTTCCGCCTGGAACATTAAATGAAAATCTGCCTTTATCAAATCCACGTGCTTTTGCTTCGACACTTTGAGCAAATAAATCACGAATATCATCAAATACTTTCGTATATGTTGCTGGGTTACTTCTTGGTGTTTTACCAATTGGTTCTTGAGAAACATTAATAACTTTATCAATATTTTCTAATCCTTCGATTGAAGAATATTTTCCTGGCGTAACCATGGTATCTTTATTTAAATATTTGTATGTTGCTTTCCATAAAATTTCATTTACTAAAGATGATTTCCCCGATCCTGATACACCAGTAACAAGCACCATACATCCTAAAGGTATTTTAACATTAACGTTTTTTAAATTATTTTCTTTAGCCCCTTTTATATAAATATATTTACCATTACCTTTCAATCTTGCCGGTGGTAAAGGGATAAATTTCTTTCCACTTAAATATTGACCAGTAATTGATCTCTCGCAGTTCATAATATCATTAACACTACCTGAGGCCACAACTTCTCCACCATGGCTTCCGGCTCCTGGGCCAATATCAACAATATAATCCGCTGCACGCATTGTGTCTTCATCATGTTCTACAACAATAAGAGTATTACCTAAATCAACCATTTCTTTAAGTGCTTTAATGAGTCGATCATTATCACGTTGATGTAAACCAATACTTGGTTCATCTAATACGTATAAAACACCTGATAATTTTGAACCAATTTGAGTGGCTAATCTAATTCTTTGTGACTCTCCACCTGATAAAGTCATAGACATACGTGCTAATGTTAAATAATCTAATCCTACTGATATTAAAAATTGTGCACGATTTCTTATTTCTTTTAAAACCATTTTAGCTATTTCTAGTTGAGTATTAGTTAAAGTTTTTTCAGTTTCGTCAATAAATTTAAGTAAATCACTTATAGAAAGTAATGTGACTTCATAAATATTTAAACCATTAATACGAACCGAAAGTACTTCATCAGATAAACGCGCACCATGGCAAGTCATACACTCATAATCACGCATAAATCTTCCATACCATTCACGAGTCATATCAGATTGTGTTTCTTGATATAGTCTTTCTACTTTTTTAGCTACACCTTCAATAAAATTATTACGATGATTCACGTTTCCAGAAGATGAAACTAAAGTATAAGCATGAGGAACTGGTGAGCCCACAAAAACAATCTTTTTTTGTTCTGGAGTCAAATCTTTAAAAGGAATATCCATTGGGATTTTATATAGTTTGCAAAGCATTTCAAAATCTTGCCAATCAAGATTTTTAGTTCCGACAATATTTTTATAAAATACAATCGCACCTTTGTTAATACTTAATTCTTGATTAGGCACTAAAAGGTCTTCTGCTGCTTGTCTTTTTATTCCCAAGCCATGACAATCTGGACAACATCCCATAGGTGAGTTAAAAGAAAATAAGCGTGGTTCTAGATGTGGTACTGAGAATCCGCAATATTTACAAGTATGATGTTCAGATAATAATTTTTCTTCATTATTAAGAATTAAAATAACATAACCATGTGACCAATCTAAAGCAATATCTAAAGCATCATAAATTCTACTTCTTGAATCTTCTTTTAAGACAATACGGTCAACTACAATATCAATGTTATGACGTTTATTTTTTTCCAATTCTGGCACTTCATTGATACGCATTAATTCACCATCTACTCTTAATCTTTCAAAACCCGATGCCTTTATTTTATTTAAAGTATCTTTATGAGTTCCTTTTTCACTTCTAACGACAGGGGATATAATTTGCACTCTTGTTCCTAATTCACATTTATAAATAATATCCACCATTTCACGTGGTGTAAAAGCTACGATTGGTTCATGATGTATAGGACAATATGGTACACCAACACGCGCAAATAATAAACGTAAATAGTCATATATTTCTGTTACTGTGCCTACTGTAGAGCGTGGATTATGCGATGTGGTTTTTTGATCAATCGCAATAGCAGGTGATAATCCTTCGATTGCGTCAACATCTGGTTTTTCTACATTACCTAAAAATTGACGGGCATAACTACTTAACGACTCAATATATCGTCTTTGTCCTTCATTAAAGATTGTATCAAACGCTAATGTTGATTTACCAGATCCTGATAATCCCGTAAAAACAACAAATGAATCTTTTGGTATTGTAAGAGATATATCTTTGAGGTTATTTTCTCTTGCACCTTTTATTACTATATTATTATTTTTCATTACTTCTCACCTCATAAAACATTTTATAACAAACATAAAATAATTAAACATTTTTTGCTCAAAAAAGCAATCAAATTAATGATTGCTTTGTTATTCTTCTACTTTTTCTTTCTTTTCACCAATTACACTATGAATCTTATCATTTGCAATAGGCTTTGGTGTAACTGGTTCTGTATCAACTCTTTTTACTTCTTTTTGTTTTTCTACAATTTTATTATCAAGAGTTTTCTTTTCCATATTGAAGTTTTCTTTTGTTTTGCTACCATTATCATCGGTTTTAGTTACTTCGATTGTGGCTCCAAACAATATTTGAAGAAGCATACCAATTACTTGGTTTCCACCTCTCATCTTTTTCATTTCATAAATTTTATTTGGTGTATGAATTTCTATAGTTGCTATACCAGCGTAATTTTCATCCTCATCTTTTCTCATTGCAACTCCTAATATTGAAGGAAAAAGAAGTGTTGTAATTGTATTACCTTGCGTAATTAATACACGACGATTAGTTAAATAAATGGAATATTTTTTATTATTATTTAATTTATGAATAAATATACATAAAATAATAAGTAACCAAAGTACCATTACACATATAAATATATATTCTACAAAAGGGAACTTAACTAAGAAGTCGTTTACTGCTGCGGGTAGTACATTTAATTTAATAAGAAGCAATGGAACGACTAATAAAATAATTGGGATTAAAAAGTTTATAATCGCCCAACTAACAACTAAAGATTTTTGTACAGCCATTTTAATAACACTCTCATCTTTGAGTAATGTTTTTTTAATAAATTTTGGAAATGTCATAATGAAATCCTCTCCTTGTAATTGTACCACATTTATAATATGGTTTGCGAATTTTTTTTATTTCTATCACTAGTATTTTTAGTTAATAAAAAAACTTTATACAAAAAACTCTCTACTTTTTTGAAAATAGAGAGTTAATTTTGACAATTAGTTATTTTTATTCTTCAATAGTTGCCGCTAAACGCTTCAAACGTTTCCATCTTGCTTTAGCATCATCACATGACTTAGTGAGTAATTCTTCAGCATGTTCTGGATTAACTTTTGGTAATTGTGAGAATCTAGTTTCACCCATTACGAAGTCACGGAATAAATCAAAGTTAGGTTCTTTGCAATCTAATTGCATTGGGTTCTTACCTTGTTTTTCAAGACGTGGATCATAACGGAAAATTGGGAAATATCCACATTCAACTGCTGCTTTTTCAACACGTTGGGCATTGCTTAATCCGCCTTTAATACCATGGTTAGCACATGGAGAGTAAGCAATAATTAATGATGGTCCATCATAACTTTCTGCTTCTTTCATTGCTTTAATAGCTTGCATTGGGTTTGCACCTAAAGAAATTTGTGCTACATAAACTGTTCCATAAGCCATAGCCATCATTGCAAGTGACTTTTTGGCAGTCTTTTTACCAGATGCAGTAAATTTCGCTATCGAACCAGCTTGAGAAGATTTAGAAGATTGTCCACCAGTATTTGAATATACTTCTGTATCAAGTACTAATATGTTAACATCTTCATCATTAGCAATAACGTGATCAACACCGCCATAACCAATATCATAAGACCAGCCATCGCCACCAACAATCCAAACAGATTTATCAATTAAATCACGTTCAAATTCTAATACTTTTTTAACTTCTTCGTTTTTACTTGCTTTTACTAAAGAAACTAAGTCTTTAACAAATGTTCTAACAAGTTCACGATTTTTGAAGTTGGCAATATATTTTTCAATTAATTCTTTTAATTCAGGTTCTACTTGATCTTTAGTTTCAGTGAAAATTTTCAAGATTTGACCAAGTTTATAATTAGTTGCAATACGCATACCGAAACCAAATTCAGCATTATCTTCAAATAATGAGTTAGCCCAAGCCACACCTTCTCCATTTTTATCAGTGCAGAATGGTGTCAATGGCGTAGATCCATTATAAATTGAAGAACATCCAGTAGCGTTAGCAACAAGCATGTCTTTACCAAATAATTGAGAAGCCAAACGATAATAAGGAGTTTCACCGCAACCAGCACAAGCGCCTGATACTTCAGTATAAGGCATTAAGAAACTTGCACCCTTAACTGTTGTAACCGGGAATTTATCTGTTTTATATTCAACATGTTTAAATAAGTATTCCGCGGCTTCTTCTTGTGGGAATTGAGTTTTAGCTTCAACCATTTCAAGAGCCTTTTTACCCATCTTACCTGGACATTGGACAACACATAAGCCACATCCAACACAGTTCTTTGGTGAAACTTGAATACGGAATTTCAATCCTTTAACATTTGGACCGCCCATTGCATCCATTAAATCATCTTTAGCAATGCTTGGCATGTTAGCTACTTCTTCTTCATTCAATAAGAATGGACGAATTGTAGCGTGAGGGCATACGAATGCACATTGATTACATTGAATACAATTTTCTTTATTCCATACTGGGACATTATCGGCAATAGAACGTTGTTCACGATAAGTAATATCGTTTTTCATTGTACCATCTAATAATTCCCATTCAGTGAATTTAGATACTGGTAAATCATCACCATCAAGTGAACCAATTACATTAACATAACTATCAAAGTAATCATCACCGGTTTTATTTATAACACGAGCAACACTTAAATTAATCCATTCTGGATCAACTTTAATTTCACGAAGTCCTTCTGCGCCAGCATCAATAGCTTTATAGTTCATTTGGACAATTTCGTCACCTTTTTTAGCATAACTCTTTTTAGCAAATTTCTTCATCCATTCTTGTGCATCAGCATATGGCATGATGTTTTGATTTAAATAGAAGAATGAAGCTTGTAATGTTGTATTAGTATGACGTCCCATACCAATTTCTTTCGCAATTTTATTTGCGTCAATTACGTAGAATTTTGCTTCTTTTTCCGCTAATTGATGTTTCATTCTATTTGGCATTGATTTAATTAATTCTTCATCAGTTAAATCAGTATTTAATAAGAATGTTCCGCCTTTTTTCAAGTTCTTTAACATATCAAACTTGTACATATATGTATCAAGTGAGCAAGAAATAAAATCAGCATTTTGAACATAATAAGTTGAGTGAATTGGTGTCTTACCAAAACGTAAGTGAGAACGAGTTACGCCACCAGCTTTACGTGAATCATAAGCAAAATATGCTTGGGCATATTGATGGGTAGCATCACCAATAATTTTAATAGATGATTTATTAGCAGAAACTGTACCATCAGAGCCTAATCCATAGAATAAACATGATGTATAATTTGCTTTAACATGGAATGAATCATCAACAGGTATAGATAAATGAGTAACATCATCATTAATACCTACAGTGAAACTTGTCCATGGCTTTTCCATATCTAAGAAATCATAAACAGCTTTAACATGTTTTGGTTGAGTATCTTTTGAAGATAAACCATAACGTCCACCAACAAGAACATCAACTTTACGTCCCATTTGTTCTAAAGCCGCAACAACATCTAAGTATAATGGTTCACCAGTGGCACCCATTTCCTTAGTACGATCTAATACTGCAATCTTTTTAACAGTTTCAGGAATAACACTTACTAAGTGTTTAGCAGAGAATGGACGATATAAGTGTACTTTAACAAGGCCAACTTTTTGTCCTTCTTTTACTAATTCATCAATTACTTCTGTTGCAGTTTCAGTAACAGAACCCATAGCGATTATAATTTTAGTAGCATCTGGTGCACCATAATATGTGAAAGGTGCGTAATTGCGTCCTGTTAATTCACTTGCTTTTTTGAAGTATTCATCAGCAATATCAACAATTTTATTAAAATGAGCATTTTGTGCTTCTCTACCTTGGAAGTAGATATCATCGTTTTCTGCTCCACCTCTAGTTACTGCATGAGTATGAGGGTTTAATGCACGAACACGGAATCTATTGAGTGCATCATAATCAATTAAATCCTTCCAAGCACTTTCATCAACAAATTCAACGTTTTGAATTTCGTGTGATGTTCTAAATCCATCAAAGAAATGCATAACTGGCGCTTCAGATTTAATAGCAATCAAATGCGCTACTGGAGCTAAATCAGCAATTTCTTGTACTGAATGTGAACAAATCATTGTAATACCAGTTTGACGTACAGCATAGACATCTTGATGATCACCAAAAATAGATAATGATCTTGTAGCTAATGAACGAGCAGATACATGTAATACTGCTGGTAAAAGTTCACCAACCCATTTATAAATATTAGGAATCATCAACAACAAACCTTGAGAAGCTGTATATGTTGTAGCTAATGCACCAGCTTGTAATGCACCATGAACTGTACCAGATGCACCAGCTTCAGATTGCATTTCAACAACCTTTACAGTATTTCCAAAATAATTTAGCTTCCCTTGCGAAGAATAAACATCAACAAGTTCAGCCATAGGGGATGATGGTGTAATAGGGTAAATACCTGCCACCTCAGTGAATGAGTAAGAAGCAAGTCCTGCCGCTGTATTACCATCAACGGATAAAAATGTTTTTTTAACTTCCATAATGACCTCCAATAAAAAACCATTATAAGTATACAATACTTATAAGAAAAATTAAATATTAAAAATCTAAAGTGTACATTTTAATCGCATTTTCATATATTTTATTGGTGATTATATGCGCGGATATATTGAAATATCAAAAAATCAGCTTATCGAGAATTATAAAAACATTAAAGAAAAAACAAATAAAGATGTTATTTGTGTTATAAAAAGTAATGCTTATGGACACGGGTTACTTGAAGTTGCAAAAATACTTGCTCCTTTATCTCCAAAGATGTTTGCAGTTTCCACAATTGAAGAATGCATGCTAATAAGAAAAAGTCTAATTTTTATTCCTATTTTATTGTTAGGTAGTTGCGATAATTTAGCTTATGCATCAAATTTTAGAATAACGTTAACAATAATTAGCATTGATTATTTGAAAGCTTTAAAGAAAGCAAATCTACCGATTTTTGTTCACCTTTTAATAGATACAGGAATGAATCGAGATGGAATAAAACCTAATGAAGTTGAAGAAGCTTTACAAATAATCTCCAAATCAAAGCTTATATTAAAGGGCGTTTTTACCCATTTTGCCTCAATAAATACATATGAAAAACAAAATGAAATTTTTAATAAATGCCTATTAAAAATACCGAACAATAATCTAATTATTCATTCACAAGCAACTTCTACTTTTTTAAAAACCAACGACAATACTACTGCTATAAGAGTTGGATTAGCACTATATGGTTTAGATGAAGTAATTGCATTTACCAAGCCAATTTTAACGCTTAAAGCTAGAGCAATTAATGAAATTAAAATAAACGAATTTGAAATGGTCTCATATAATCAAGAGCCAGTCATTAAAAATGGTTATATTTATACCATACCATTAGGATATGGCGATGGATTATTAAGAAATCATCAACATATTGTAGAAATAGGTGGATTGCTTTTGCCACAAATAGGTATAACATGTATGGATCATTTTATGGTATACAGTGATACAAAAATTGATTTAAACGGTGTTTTTGTTATTATTGGTTCACACCAAACTATGAACGATATTGCAAATAAAAATGCCACTATCCCATATGAAATAGCGGCACATTTGTCTAGAAGAATTAAAAGAATAATAGTATAAATTATTGTTTAAGTGTCAATGGATCAAATTCCTGATTAATAATTACATCTTCATCATCATTAATTAAATAAAAATTATATTGACTAATAATATTTTTAAATTCGTTTTCTAAAAAACGTAATGTCATATTTTCATTAGTAAAAATAAAACGATGATTATATAATTTCACTCGAAATGATAGTTTACAACTTTTAGAAATTGCTAATAAAATATATTTTTTATTTAATAGTTCAATAACTTTTTCTTCTGCAACTAAATTATCCATATTAGAGTCTCCTAAAAAAATAAAAAACTGTGTAATAAACACAGCTAATAGCAAGATGGTGAACCATACAGGATTCGAACCTGTGACCCACTGATTAAGAGTCAGTTGCTCTACCAGCTGAGCTAATGGTCCGTTTTGCATTTAATATATTACTATATCCGATGCAATTATTCAAGCATAAAAAACAAGAAATTCTCCTAAATATCAAAGACAAAATCATTTAGTTGTTGGCATAATTATACCATTAATTATTTTGCTTGCTTCGCTACCTTTATATGTTGCCGTTGCAACAAGAGTTATTTTTATTTCAACATCAGTAGGTGTTGGTTTTGCAATAAATGAATCATCTTTTTCTTTCATAATCTCAAAACAATCTTTTGGTGTAAACTCCCAAGAAACTCCAACGCTAATTGATTCATCATTATAAATCAAAGCAATTTTCTTTTTAAAAGATATCGCATTTCTAATTTTTGCATATACTCTTTCTTGAATTGCGTCTAATGCTCTATTAACAATTTCTTCATTTTTGCTTGAAGAACAAGAGAATAAAGATAATCCAATAGAGGATAACACAAAAACGGTGCCTAAAACATTAGTCTTTCTCATAAAACATCTAGCTCCAACTACTTTTTATACAATTAATATAATACTTTATTTTTAAATATGCAAGAGTGTTACTATTTACAAATAGCAATAAATTGTCCTTTATTAAACTTTGGTCCCCAGTTTTTATAACCTAAGTATTCTTGGAAAGTTTCGTAATGATCACTTGTATAAAATATTCTAAAATCACTGCTATACACTAATCTTTCAACACCTCTATTGGTGTTAGACTTTGCAATATCACATTCAGTCATTGATCGAGCGACGCTAATCATATATTCGCCATTCCCATATTTATTAGAAAAATAATCTCCGCCAACTCTAGTACTAGATCCATACGTGTTTTTTCCGCCATTATTATACTGGTCTTTTCGTATATAATTATCTGGCAAATCATTGTAAGTCTTCAAATATAGCGCTACATCATCCTTATAAGTATAATAATTGTTCTTAGATAAAGTCGGTACAGTTCCACTATCGCCATAATGATATAAAGATGAGCAAGGGACACTTGTTTTTATTGAAATAGATGGTGGTACAACAACAATTGTTTTATTATTATCACAGGATATTAAAGAAGGAAAAAGAGATAAAAATAAAATTGATAATATTATATGTTTATTTTTCATTGTATTCGAATCAAAAATTCGCTTCACCAACTTTCAATTTTTTATATTTTAGCACATCCAAACTTCATAAAGCAAATACAATAAAAGAGACTGCTCTTTTGAACAGTCCCTATTTATATTTAAAATATAGTTATAATTAAGCAATTACTGTAACACTTACAGGAATAAATCTAAATACATTTTTTAATTTAGAATTATTATATTTGCTATTAAAATCATAAACAAATATACCTAATTCTACTTTTTTACCTTCGAATGGTGTTAAATAAGCATCTATGTCATTTAAATTATCAGTAACATTACTATTGCAGTAAAATTGAATGTATGGGTTTTTTTGTCCTGTTGGGCAAGCTTCCCAAACATGATATGAACCTGGATCATATTTAACAATGTCACAAGTCATTTTTAGTAATTTGCCAGAATGATTAACGAATGAACTATTAGTAGGATCCACCACCCATTTATTAACATCTTCAATTGTTGTAGAAACAGCACTTTTAAGACTTGCTTGTTCATTACAAATATCTAACACTTCCATTGAAGTATAGATTAATTCATCATAAGGAACTTCAAGATTCTTTGTTGGATCTTCTGTTTGCATAACTTTGTTTCCTGTAGAATCATACACATATTTGCCATGGCTTCCTCTAGTTCCTCTAACAGCAACTTTACGGCCTGGCACATAAGAATCGATAGCATTTTGTGTATAAACTAAGATTGAACCAGTATCATCAGTTAAAACAGCACTAGTAGATCCACCAAATGATTTTCTGATAATACCTTCTACTATTACTTCTTTATTAGAATCAACTGGTAATGCTTTAAATTCCGCTACTGTAACTTTATCAACTTTAGCAGTAGCAGATAACTTTCCAGTAAACACTTTTTGAGCTTTTGCGCCTTTATAAGTTGCTGTTGCAGTTAAAGTATAATCAACATCAGCTGCTCCTACTTCAGGTAAGCTTACAGGTGTAGCATAAGTAACATGTAAATCGTTATCTTCAAGAATTGTAAATTGACTAGATTCCCATGTAAGTGGTACAACAACATCTTCTTCTCCTACTAAAACTGTAATTTGATTAATCATTTGTAATTGAGAAGTTACTTTTTCATAATTTGCTGTAAGAATAGCAGCGCCTTTAACAGCTTCTTCTGCAACTGTTTTAGCTTCGTTTGAGCATGACATTAATGATAAAGACATTAATCCTGCTGCTAAAAAACCTATTTTTTTATTCATTGTGTTTTTCTCCCTTTAATTAATTGGTGTAATATAATTGTATGATGCTATATTATTGAACATCATCATTTGATAATTATCGAAATAAGGAATCATATACCCTTTTACTTTATAACTCTTTCCAACTTCAAACAAAGTTTCATCTGGGAAAGGTGATGTTGATCCATCAACTCTTAAGTTAAATACAAGACCATTATTTAATCTTGCGTAAATTGTTAAATGTCCTTTACTTACATCTTTTCTAAAATAAGAATTGTATTCCGTACCACTAATGATATTACCATCAGGATCACGGTCACCTTGTTCGATATTTCTTATTGTAATTGTTGTTTCAATATATTGATTTTTCTTAGATTCTAAGATTGCTTTAGTTGCAGTAGTATTATCAATACTAATTGGATCAAGATTTAATTCTGGGTAATCTTTTGTTGGCCCAGTAAATGGAATAAATTCATCATTTTCATAATCGTTTTCAACAACAAACTTTTGTTTACCAGAGAATTTAACATTGATATTACTTAATTGAATATTGCCATTAAATTGTGTTGCTGTACAATAGAACTCAACAACTAAGCCAACTTTTAAGATTGAAGCCATTGATGAACCATAAGCAGTAAAACAATAAATTGTGGCATATAATCCTGTTTTTTCTGCCTTGAATAAATCTCTTAATACGAATGAGTCACCAATCATACCGATTACAACGCCTTTAACATGGCATTTAGAACCAGAGTGTGTTTCAGTTTCACCAATGCCTGGAACAGTTTCCCCGTTTTCATTTGTATAATCATAATAATTATCATAAATGCCTTGGACACCATAACCATTTACATATTCATAAATGTGTTCAGAATAGTCAAATATTGGGTCTCTTTCACCATATACTTTTGCTCCACATCTTTCAGCATAATCACCAGCTTCTTTAAATGCCTTAAAATATACTGATTCTGTTTCATAGTTATAATTTTTACTATAAGCTAATTCAACAAGTTCAAGATTTAAATTTCTAAAATCTGAATCTTTAGTCGATTGATACCAAACCATTCCTAAATAACGTCCATTACCATCGACTGTATCATAAATATTTCTTTCACAATCTAATACAACACGATAAGCATTATTTAATTTATCAGCATTAAACTTGCTAGCTTGTTTTCCCCATGGTTCAATTCTACCAGTAGATTCTGGTGTATCAATACCATTATATCTAATAGTGATTTTTTCGTATTTGCCATTATGTTTAACCATAAAGTTTGTTGTATCACCATCAGTACAGAAAGCAACACTTTCTACTAAGCCAATACCTGTATCAATAAAATCTTTTGTTTCAAAATTAGGGTCTCTTAATTTTGTTTTATCTGTTACAGGTGTGCCACGTTTTTCTAAATCAGCAGGTGTTAGCGGACCATCATCATTTGATCCACAACTTGCCATCATTCCAATAACTAACGTGGTAAATATTGCTTTAATTAGTTTATTTTTCATATTTAATCACCTTATTTATTTTCAACGTATGTGTTTAATTGTCTATATAAATACTGAATTAATTGATCTGCGGTATAGGTTGTTCCTTCATTACCATAGAAAGCAATAGGCATTGCAGATTCAACTGTGTTACGAATTGCATTTGAGCCACGGAATGCAGGATCAACGAAGTTTGTCCAAGTACCATCACCATAAGTATTATTAGCAACGTCTGCTGCAGCAATTCTTGCCTTATCAGCATCAGTACCAATTTTTTGATTTAAGAAATCTTGATATTCTTCAGAATTCTTTGCTGAATCTGTTACTGGAAGATAACCTGTTTTAATAGCAAAGTCAGCATTCTTTTCGGTTGTTAAATATTTAATAAATAACCAAGAAGCTAAGTTTTGGTATTCATTTGCTTTTAACATAGCAATGTTAGTACCTTGAGAAATTACAAATTTCTTATCAGCACTCTTATAAGGTACTGGAGCAATACCAATTTTGAACTTTGCACCAGCGGCAATGTTATAAGATAAACCAGCAGATGAAGAAATTGTCATTGCTAATTTTAATGCTTTAAATGGATTTGAACAATATGATTCTTCTTCCCAAGTATATGGAATACCTAAATAATGTTTTTCATTCATATCTTTGAAGTAATTAATCATTTCTCTTGCTTCTGGAGTATCAAAAGCAACATAACCAGATTCGACTGTTGTACCACGCTTTGTATAATCAGAACCAAATTGTCTTAATGATGTAATAAAGAAGTTAGCTTGTGAATCATATCCAATTGGGTAGAAATCTTTTGCGGCCACGCCTGAGAAATCAAATGTAGCATCAACGCCTTGAATAGGATTGTTTTTGGAAGTATCAACTTCATTACCTTGAGCATCTACTACAATAGTCTTGCTATTTTCAGAATAAGAATAGTATGTAGCATCTCCTACAACATAAATTTTCTTACCAAATGTAGAACCAACATTTGCTTTTCCACCAATATTAGCATTTAACTTTGTTTGGAATTGTTCGGCAACTGTTTTCACTTCATCCCAAGTTGTTGGAACATTTAATCCGTAGAAATCAAATAATGTCTTGTTATAAACCATTACTTCTGTTGATTTGTTAAATGGTAAACCCATTATATAAGGAGTTGATGTATCATCATTTTTATAAGCTAATTCTAAGTTTTCTTTTAAGAAATCAGCATTAAAATCATTGATATCAATTTTTAAATCTGGATCACTACTATTGATATATCCACTTAAATCACATTGAATGCCATTATAAATATATTGGGCAAAGTGATCTGGATAGCCAAGAGCAACTTGTGGATATTTTCTAGTTGTAATAGCTAAGTTAATAGCTTTTGTTAGTCCTGAATATCCGCCTTTTGATTCATGGACAATATCAATATAAGGATATTCTGCTTCAAAGTCAGCAATAATTTGATCTAAACCTTCAGTAATATCTTTACCAAATCCTGTCCAGAAATTAATTTGAATTGGATTATTTTCTGTATACCTTTCTTTTAATTTGCTAATAGAAATAACATTAGGTTCAACAACACTACCTTTTTTAGCATTGGAACATCCTGTTACTCCAAGTGTCATAACACCAATCATTGACATAACACTTAATAATTTAAAGTTGTTTTTCATATTTTTTTCCTTTCTTTATATAAACGCTTAACGCGCTACTAACCTTTGATACCGCTTCTTGATACGCCACGCATAATATATTTTCTAAAACATAAGAAGAAAATAAATAGAGGAAGCGTAACAACAAATGAGCCAGCTAACATTACTTCATCTTGCGAACTAAATTCACTAGAGAATGTTGCCATTAAACCATTTGATACGAGTTTCATAGAATTGCCAAACCAAGGATGTTTACCAGAAGCAACTAAGTTTGGCCAAATATAAGCATTCCAAGATCCCATTACTGATAAAATAATAATTGTAACAATTGTTGGCATAGCAATTGGAATCATTACTTTCCATAAATATTTAAAATCGCCATAACCATCTACTTTAGCTGCTAGATATAATTCATTTGGTATTTGTTGGAACGTTTGTCGCATATAGAATATATAGAATACACTAATTGCATGCGTTAATATCAATGCAACATATTTGTTGTCCCAGTTAAGAGCCATAATTGTCTGGAAATTAGTAATAACCATCATTTCTCCAGGAATCATCATAGTGGCTAATAAAACCAGAAATATCGGTTCTTTTAATTTGAACTCTAATCTTGCAAAAGCGAAAGCTGCAAGTACTGTTGTAACTACAGTAATTATTGTGCTACAAATACCAACAATTAATGTATTTAAGAAATATTGTAAGAATTCAGATGATCTTCCTGAGCTTCCAATTAAAATAATTTTAAAATTTTCTAAAGTTGGATTTGGAGCAAAGAAATAAGGCATGCCGCGAGAATTTTCTTCTAACATCGTTGCACGGCTTTTTAACGATGTATTAATCATCCAATAAAATGGAATCAACATAAATATTGCCATTATAGTTAAGAATGCATAAAGTAATATTTTTGTAATAACATTAGTTATTTGGTATCTTTTTCTTGCTTTTTCATCAGCAAAGTACATATCACGTTCTACCATACTTTACCTCCTTAATAATGAACTTTCTTTTTACTGACTAAGAATTGCACGCCAGTAATAGCCATAATTATAATAAGTAATATAACCGATCCTGCCGCCGCTTTAGTTAAGCCACCATTTTGTGATCCATCAACAAATTGGTAAATATAACCAACGACAGTTAGCCATTCTTTACCACTACTACCGCCAAAGTTGCCTAAGCCATTAGAGCCACCACCAAAGATGGAAATAACACTTGTATAAGCTTTGAATGCACCAATAAACGATGTAATTGTGATATAAAGAATTTGAGGAGATAACAATGGAACAGTAATTTTTCTAAAAATTCTTCCTCTGCTTGTTCCATCAATTCGAGCAGCATCATAATATTGTTTATCGATGCTTTGAAGTCCAGACATAAATACTAATACTTTGAAAGCTAATCCTGTCCAAATAGTATAAGTTACAATAACTGCAAACATTTCCCATCTGCCACCAGTAATCCACGCTTTTCCTGCTGTGCCTAATATAGCATTTAATAACCCAGTATCTCTACCAAAAATAACTTTGAATACCATACCTAAAGCAATAGAGTTAGTTACATATGGTAAGAAGAATATTGTTTGATATAATCCTTGTAATTTTTTAATACTATTTAAGCAAACTGCCATCATTAAAGAAATGATAATTGTTAATGGCACAGATACTAGAACAAGTAATGCAGTGTTTCCAAGAGCTCTTTGGAAATCAGGATCTCCTAATACATCAGCATAACCTCTTAATGAAGGAAATTGTACATATGAATTTGCAAAGAAATTAATAAGTCCACCTTCATTAAAACTGAAATCTTCCATAAAAGACATTAATACTGCATATATGATTGGTACAATCATAAATACAAATAATGCTATTAATGCAGGAGCTAGAGCAAGAGCAGCTTTCCAACCATCTCTTTTTCCTTCCATTATTTTATCCTCTCTCCTGTTTCTTCAAAGACATATAATCTTTTTGCAGAGAACATCATTAATCCTTCTTGAACTGACGAACGCATTTCTGAAGAAATAATTATTCTTAATTTTGAAGATTGTTTATCAATATTACCTACAATTGACATATCTCGACCAATATGTTCAACATAAGCAACCTTAACAGGTATACGGCCTTTTGGATCAATAACAAACATTTCTGGTCGAACAGCAATTTTAACTGGTCTATTAAGTTTTTTCTCAATTCTAACATTATTCAAAGCATCATTAATGCTTTCAACATTTAAATTTGGATTCTTATCAACAAACTTTTGAATAATGTCATTTTGAATTTCTAAATCTACAACAGGTTCTCCTTTTTCATATACTTTTGGAGATTGTGTTTCTTCTGTTGCTGCTTCTATAGTTTCAGTTTTTTCAACATTTTCTTCATCATAGTTATAAACAACTTTTAAGAAATCATTATATTCCCCATTAAATCCAGCTTTTTTAAATGCTTCATAAGCATCTTCTGAGCCTAAATCTAAATCGTCTTTGCCTTCATAACCTTTTGAATCAAGAATCTTATTATTGATGTATAATTTATTGTTTTTAATTTTTCCATCAAACACGTTAATAGCGGGAGAGCCTAAGAATTTTGCTACGAACAAATTAGCAGGTTCATCATAAACATATTGTGGTTCCCCAACTTGTTGGATAACACCATTGCACATAACTACGATGAAGTCTGAAATACTCATAGCTTCTTCTTGGTCGTGAGTAACGAAAATAGTTGTAATTCCTGTTTCTCTTTGAATTCTTCTAATTTCTTCACGAGTTTGAAGTCTTAAACGAGCATCCAAGTTACTTAATGGTTCGTCTAGTAACAAGACTTTTGGAGTTTTTGCTAAAGCACGCGCGATTGCAACACGTTGTTGTTGTCCTCCTGATAACTCTTTTGGCTTACGTTCAAGATATTTGCCAATATCTACTAATGCAGCCATTTTGTTTGTAATTTCATACATTGTTTCTTTGGATAATTTTGGTCTTATATTTTCCAAAGGGAACATGATGTTTTGTCTGACTGTAAGGTGTGGATATAATGCATAATTTTGGAATACAAGTCCAATACCTCTTTTTTCTGGTGGCATGCCTGTGACATCTAAATCACCAAAATAAATTTTTCCTTCTGTAGCCTTATGTAACCCAGCAATCATATAAAGAGTTGTTGACTTGCCACAACCAGAAGGTCCTAGTAATCCTACCAATTTTCCGTCAGGAATTGTCAAATCCATATTATTGACGGCGACTGTTGCAGGTCTATTTTTAGAGCCTGGGAAGACTTTGGAAAGATTTTCTAATTTAACTTCCATGTTTTTTCTCCTTCTACAGTATTTAAATACTGTCCACTTACAATAAAATGTTATCATATATCATAATGCTATGCAAACAAAAAGAGGCTTTTTTGAAAGCGCATTCATTTTTGCTTTTTAATTACATTAAAAACATATTCTTTTTTTTACTTTTTATGCATTAAAAAACAGCGACAAAACCGCTGCTTTTTCTAGTTTTTATCTTGGCCTTTTTTATCTTTAATCTTTTGACGATTTAGAATAATTTCTTCTTGATCATTTTCTTGTCTTTTTAAAGACTCTAAATGCTCATTTTCATTGTTATAAATCAATGAAAAACGGTCATCAATAACCATAGTAGCGGATAGATAATCATGGATTGTATTATTTTTCTTTGAAAACACCATAATCGTAAATGAAATGAATGGTAAGATGAACATAGTCATTATCCCCAATAAAATATTGACCACAAAGAAACTTAAAAACCTAACTACTATTTGAGATTTCTTTATTTTATATCCTTTGGCATTAGCAAGACTTAATTGGAACATCATTTTACCAAAAGTTTTACCATTTTTGGTTAACATTGGTACAAGCAAATAAGTTAAAGCCGATGCTATAAATAACGAAATATATGCTTCTGCATTAAAATATAATGAATATTTATTATTTAATTTTGTATAAGCATCACTTGCTCTAAAATAATTACCAACCAAATAATATACTTGCTTTTCAATTTCTTTTTGTTTATCAGCCTCACCAATGTATTCAAAATTATCATTATAAAAATCTCTAAATACATATTTGTCCGAAGAATTTTTATATTCATAAACAACTTCTGCTAGAGTATTCTTTCCCTTAATTGCGGAACAAGCTCCTTCTGTAGTTGTGTTTATACAATAATTTTCAACATAATATTGAGCTGATTCAATATATTTGCTTTCATCAACCAATTCAAAGGCTTTTGAATCTTCATTCCAGTTATATAAATGAGAATCAAGCATTAATTGATTTAAATCACTTTGTACTTGTTTTACATTACTAGATAAATTAAATAATGGGACCACTGCAAGATTAAACAAAGAAATGGCGATAAATAGCATAATAAATAGATCAATAATTCCAGCAATTGTTCTTTTACCTAAACCTGCTTTTTCTACTGATGGTTTAATTTCTTCGGTTTGCGATTGGACTTCTGCTTTTAATTCATTACTTTCATTCATTTTTGTTGTCTTCCTTTATAGTATTAATTTCATTATCATCATTTACTGAATTTTCTATAAAATTAGTATCATTTTCAGATTCTTTTTGAATTGCTTTTATTTGTGCTTCTTTATTATTATATATTGTTGATAATTTGTCATCTATAACAATAGTTTGGGAACATAAATCATGTAAAGTTGTATTGTTTTTTGTGAAAAACATCATAACTAAAGATATTAAAGGTACAATCATAAGGAATGTAATGCCTAATACAAAATTTAAAACCGAAAATGCTAAGAATCTAACTAAAATTTGCCATTTCTTTGCTTTGTATCCGTCTTTATTTACAAGCGATAACCCAAAAATCATTTGGCCTATTGTTTGTGATTTTTTGCTTATTAATGGTGGTAATAAATAACATATAATTAAAGAAATTACTGTAGAAATACAAACGGAGATTGTAGAAACAGTATTTATGTATGTATAATGTTCTTTAAAAGCTTGAGAATTTGTAAGATATGTTACACTTTTTATGTAAATGCTATATTCTAAATTTTCTTTTTTAGCCTTAAATTCATCGTCAGTTTCATTTTCACTCTTTTTTACTTGAAAATTACCTTCTTCATCAAATTCATATTTATCTTTAAAATCTTCATTATCAGCTAAAATTTCTTTGAATGTTTTTTTATTACTTGAACACGCCTTACCATCGTCTCCACTAGAACAGTATTCATTAAAATATTTTTGGCTTACTTCAATATATTTTTCTTTGTCAACAGCTTGTAATTTTTTATCATCTGTAACAGTTGCCAACCCTGATTCTTTATAATATGTTAAAATTTGATTTTCATGCATATTGTAATCTTTTGCAAAATGTTTAACAGCGGGATTTATAGCAAAAGGCTGAATTAAAAACATTAAAAATACAAAAATGAAAAAATCCAATATTCCTGCTATTATTCTTTTAGATAAACTTGCACGTTGAACTGGTGGAACAACTTCATCCATATTGTCTTTTTCTATGTTTTTATTATTTTCATTTATTACATATTCCATATATTCACGTCCTAACCTTTTTATATTATACATTATTTGCTTAAAAATAAAATAGAATAAAAAAACATATTTTCGCATAACGTTTTATTGCTGGAGGTATATATGGAAAATTTTACTAAAATGCAATTATATGTTGTACAACCAAATGAAACGATTAAAAGTATTTCTAATAAATTTAAGATAGATGAGGGAGAACTAATCCGGCTTAATCCGATACTAAAATATTCTCATATCCATAGTGGGCAACCACTAAATATTCCAATTATCGAAAGTAGAGATATTCCGCCTAAAATAACAGCGTGTGTCGATAATCAATGTCTGCTTACTTATATGTATCATGTTTTTGCTATAAAAGAAAGTATATTAGCAAAAATGTTTACACCTGATTATGTTCCTGCAATTATGGATAGTTTAAGAAAAAGTGTAGATAGTATTATTGAATGTATTGATAAACATATCCCATTAGCAAATAGTTACAATATTAGAGCTATAGTAGTGGAATTAGAAGATGAATTATTAACATTTGTCGATCTAGTAACCACTAATGATAAATCAGGTATCATAAAATTCAATAACCATATTAATGATTTAATGGATAATATTGAAGAACTTGGCAAAGATGTAGTTGAAAGTTCGAATGTAAATTTGCTAGAAATATTTAAGAAATGGCAACTATTTATTTTAAAAATGATTGCCAAAAAATATGAAGAAGCCGAGCAAATATTTATTGATATTGTCGATAAATACATTACTTTTGCTAAAAAAGTTTTATTACAATAATTTTGTTTTAAATAAAAGAGCATTAAACACTATTAAAATTGCTGTTAAAAAAATCAATTTAACACGAAAATTAGGTAAAACTATGAATAAAATTGTGCATAAGATAGCACAAAAAATTGAGCGCATTGCCCAAGTGGTAATGCGTTTTAATCTTATGTCATTTTTAGCAAAATTTTTAGATTCAATTTGCCAAAGAATAATAGGAAAAAGTGATACAAGTTCTAATGTAATGAAAACAGTAATATATTTACCTAATTCTGAAATTAATAACATTTATGACATCACCAAAAAAATTATAACAAAAAAAAGGACTCGAATAAATCGAATCCTAATTTATTTTTAGTTAAGGAAATTATTTAAGAATTTCGCTAACAGTACCAGCACCAACAGTACGTCCACCTTCACGGATAGAGAACTTAGTACCTTTTTCAATTGCAACTGGGTGAATTAATTCAACAGTTAATGTAACGTTATCACCTGGCATAACCATTTCAACGTCAGCTGGAAGTGTAATAACACCTGTAATATCAGTTGTACGGAAATAGAATTGAGGACGATAGTTAGATAAGAAAGCGGTATGACGTCCACCTTCTTCTTTTGTTAAAACGTATACAGAAGCAACGAATTTTGTATGTGGAGTAACTGATCCTGGTTTAACAAGAACTTGACCACGAACTACTTCATCACGGTTAACGCCACGGAGTAATACACCGACGTTATCTCCAGCTTCAGCGAAGTCTAATAATTTACGGAACATTTCGATACCTGTAACAACAGACTTCTTAGTAGGTTTAATACCAACGATTTCAACTTCGTCGTTTAATTTTAACATACCACGTTCAACTCTACCAGTAACGACAGTACCACGACCTGTAATTGTAAGTACGTCTTCGATTGGGAGTAAGAATGGTAAGTCATTTGAACGAACTGGATCTGGGATATATGTATCAACAGCATCCATTAATTCAAGAATTGCTTTTTCAGCTTCTGGGTCTCCATCAAGAGCTAATCTTGCAGAACCACGGATAATTGGAGTTTCATCTCCTGGATAGCCATATGAATTTAATAATTCACGGACATCCATTTCAACTAAGTCGATTAATTCTGGATCATCAACTAAGTCTGTCTTATTTAAGAAGACAACGATGTAAGGAACACCAACTTGACGAGCAAGTAAGATGTGTTCACGAGTTTGAGGCATAACACCATCAGTTGCAGCAACAACTAAGATAGCACCATCCATTTGAGCAGCACCGGTGATCATGTTTTTAACATAGTCAGCGTGTCCCGGACAGTCTACGTGAGCGTAGTGACGTTTTGCAGTTGTGTACTCAATGTGTGCTGTGTTAATTGTTATACCACGAGCTTTTTCTTCTGGTGCAGCATCGATTTGGTCATATGCTGTAGCCTTAGCACCACCTTGTTTAGCTAAAACATTAGTGATGGCCGCTGTTAATGTTGTTTTACCATGGTCAACGTGACCGATAGTACCAATATTAACGTGGACTTTACTTCTATCAAATTTTTCTTTTGCCATTTGAATTTCCTCCTTATTTTCTAATAAAAATTCTAACTGAATTCATAATATAGCAAATTGGTTTTAAAATCAATATTTATTAATTAAATAAATATTAAATTAGCGGTTTGACATGCCAGATTTTTTGATAATTTCATCAGCTACAAAGCGTGGGCATTCTTGGAAATGATCGAATTGCATTGTGTAATTTCCACGGCCTTGAGTAAATGAACGTAAATCTGTAACGTAACCAAACATTGTTGCAAGTGGAATAGATGCATCAATAATTTGCGCATTTCCACGTTGATTCATACCTTCAATAGTACCACGACGTTTTGTAATATCACCCATTACATCACCCATGTATTCTTGTGGAACAGTAATTTCAACTTTCATAACTGGTTCAAGAATAACTGGATTACATTTTCTAGCAGCTTCTTTTAAAGCCATAGATGCAGCAATTTTATAAGCGGCTTCAGATGAGTCGACATCATGGTAAGATCCATCGAATAATGTTGCTTTGATATCAACAACTGGATATCCAGCAATTAAGCCACGATTTAATGAATCGCGTAAACCATCTTCAGTTGGTTTAATATATTCACGTGGTACAGTACCACCGACGATAGCGTCGACGAATTCAAATCCTTTGCCAGGATTTGGTTCGAATTTAATCCATACGTGACCATATTGTCCACGACCACCAGATTGTTTAATGTATTTACCTTCACATTCTGCGGTTGTTTTAATAGTTTCACGATATCCAACTTGTGGAGCACCAACGTTACATTGAACGTTAAATTCTCTCTTTAAACGGTCAACGATAATATCTAAGTGTAATTCACCAACACCAGCAATAATAGTTTGTCCAGTTTCGTTATTTGTATGAACACGGAATGTTGGATCTTCTTCAGCTAATTTAATTAAAGCTAAAGTCATTTTATCTTGGTCAGCTTTTGATTTTGGTTCAATAGCTTCTTCGATAACTGGTTCTGGGAATTCCATTTTTTCTAATACTACATCTAATTTCTCGTCACAAAGTGTATCACCAGTTGTAGTGTTCTTTAAACCGATAACAGCAGCAATTTCACCAGCGTGAACTGCTTCAACTTCTTGACGGTGGTTAGAGTGCATTAATACTAAACGGCCAAATCTTTCTTTGACACCTTTAGTTGAGTTTAAGACATAGCTACCAGCTTTAGCAACACCAGAGTAAACTCTGAAGTAAGCTAAACGACCAACGAATGGGTCAGTAGCAATCTTAAATGCTAATGCTGCTAATGGGGCATTATCATCTGGAATACATTTATATTCTGATCCATCTGGTAATGTACCTACTGCAGGTGGGATATCAAGTGGGCTTGGTAAGTAGTCAATGACTGCATCAAGTAATAATTGAATACCCTTATTTTTGTATGCAGATCCTGCTAAAACTGGGAAGAATTCACCAGTTAAAACAGCTTTACGAATAGTATTTTTGATTAAATCGACAGGAACATCTTGTCCATCTAATACCATCATCATTAAATCATCATCGAAAGAAGCTAATCTTTCTAATAATTCTTGACGTAATACTTCAACTTTTTCTTTGTATTCTTCAGGAATTGGTCCTTCAGTTGGAGCAGCAGTCTTATCACTAGAATAATTCCATGCTTTTCTTTCAATAATATCGATAACACCGCTTAAACTTGATTCAATTCCGATTGGATATTGAATAGCAGCAGCGTTAGCAGCTAATCTTGAGTGTAATGTTTCAACACACATATCAAAATCAGCACCAATAGCGTCTAGTTTGTTTACGAAAACAATACGTGGAACGCCATATTTACTACCTTGTCTCCAAACAGTTTCAGTTTGAGGCTCAACACCGTTTTTACCATCAAGTACTGTAACAGCACCATCAAGTACACGTAATGAACGTTCAACTTCTACAGTAAAGTCGACGTGTCCCGGAGTGTCGATAACGTTAATACGGTTACCTTTCCAGAATGCAGTAGTTGCAGCGGAAGTAATTGTAATACCTCTTTCTTGTTCTTGAACCATCCAGTCCATAGTAGCTCCACCATCATGGACTTCACCAATCTTATGAATCTTACCTGTATAGAACAAGATACGCTCTGTTGTTGTTGTTTTACCAGCATCAATATGGGCCATAATACCAATATTACGGGTATGGGCTAAATCATATTCACGAGCCATTTGAAATACTTCCTCCTATTACCAACGATAATGTGCATAAGCTTTGTTAGCTTCTGCCATTTTGTGAGTATCTTCACGTTTCTTAACTGATGCACCTGTACCATTAGCGGCATCAATAATTTCGTTACAAAGTTTTTCTTCCATTGTTTTTTCGTTTCTTAAACGAGCATAGTTAACTAACCAGCGAAGACCTAATGTAATTTTTCTATCTGGAGATACTTCGATTGGAACTTGGTAGTTAGCGGCACCGATTCTACGAACTTTTAATTCGTGTTCTGGCATAATGTTGTTAATTGCAGTTGCGAATACATCCATTGCAGGTTTTTCTGTTTTGGCTTCGATTCTCTTAAATGCGTTATATAAGATAGTTTGAGCAGTTCCTCTCTTACCATCTACCATTATTTTGTTAATTAATCGTGTTACTAGTTTTGAGTTATAAATTGGATCTGGTAACACATCGCGTTTTGCAACGCTTCCCTTACGTGGCATATAATAAATCCTCCTTCCTTAAACAATTGTTATTTGTTTAATCATTATTTGCTTTCTTTAGGTTTTTTAGTTCCGTATAATGAACGAGATTGACGGCGTTTTTCAATACCTGCGCAGTCTAATGTTCCACGGATAATATGGTAACGAACACCTGGTAAATCCTTAACACGTCCACCACGGATCATTACGGTTGAGTGCTCTTGTAAGTTATGTCCTTCACCACCAATATAAGCAGTTACTTCATAACCATTTGATAAACGTACACGAGCGTACTTACGTAAAGCTGAGTTTGGTTTTTTAGGAGTCATAGTACCGACACGGGTACAGACACCACGTTTTTGTGCTGCATCTTGTGATGTTTCTTTCTTTCTTAAAGAATTCCATCTCTTGTTTAATGCAGGAGCTTTGGATTTAAATGTAGTTTTGCTACGACCATTACGTACTAATTGATTAATAGTTGGCATTAGTATGTTCTCCTTTCAAATATTTATTCTAGCAACACACAATTCCCGGTGTATCAATATCGTCTTTTTAAAAACGACCACTAGGTCTTATGCACATGCGTAGTAATTATACGATATATAAATATATCAAGTCAACAATTTTTTTAATTTATTGCATAGCTAGTTAATTAAAGAACGAAATGCAACAAAGCAAAGGCAAAAAATTGGCTTATTGTTG
>ERZ1106943.923-NODE-923-length-33769-cov-12.576051_pt1 | contig 33769 bp, 22 predicted proteins | sample MGYA00403671_ERZ1106943 | MGnify/ENA primary metagenome ERZ1106943 (study PRJEB35170, sample SAMEA104062427) | human gut metagenome | biome: human gut; feature: human-associated habitat; material: faeces | place: Denmark | collected 2012-06-14 ...
GCAGCGTAGCAGCGCTACGCTAAGTGGAACGACCGGACGCCAGAAGGGAAAAGGCGCGAGCAGATGGTGCAGGTGAATGCAGGAAATAGTATTACAACACCGTATTTCAGGGACGTGTGAGCCCTGCAAATAAAAAGGAGGAAATACCCCTATGAAACGCATTGTGTCTCTGGTTCTTGCGCTCGCGATGGTGCTGTCTCTGTGCATCTTCACGACCGCATCCGCGGACGACGGCTTTGTGGACGGCAAATTCACCAAAACCCGCCACATCACCGTGGAAGTCTACAACCGTTACAACGACGGTGGTTCCGACCCGACCAGCAGCGTGTACGCGCAGTACATCAAGCAGGGTATGCTTGACAAGTACAACGTGGACGTTGAACTGGTGTCTGTCGGCCGCTGGACCGAAGTTGACGACCTGAACAACCTGCTCGCCACCGGCGACGCGCCCGACGTGTGCGTCACCTACTCCTACCCGACGATCCAGACCTTCGCGGGCATGGACGGCATCATCGACCTGAATCCGCTGCTGACCGAATACAAGGATCTGCTGCCGGATCTGTGGGCGCTGCTGGGCGACTACAACATCTACTACGATCAGGATCCGGAAACCGGCTCCGTGTGGGCGATTGAAGCGGTGCTGGCGGAATCCGCGCGCATCAACACCTTCATCCGCAAGGACTGGCTGGACAAGCTGGGTCTGGCGCTTCCGACGACCGAAGCCGAATTCCATGACTGCCTCGTGGCTTTCCGCGACAACGCTGAGCTGCTGCTGGGCGCCGACGCCGCGAAGATGGTTCCCTTCTCCATCAGCACCGACATCGGCTGGCGCGCTGACCTGCTGAATGTCTCCAAGGTGCCGGAGGATGTGTCCGACGAAACGCTGTATGTCTACGGCTACGACGACCGTCACCTGCTCTACCCGAACTACAAGGAAGGCATCCGCGTGCTGAACCAGTGGTACAACGAAGGTCTGATTTGGAAGGACTTCGCGCTGTACACGGACGCAAGCGTTGAGGACGACATGATGAAGTCCGGCTTCGTCGGCGCTTTCATCCACAACTGGGATTACCCCTACCGCAATGGCGAAGACTCCATTCAGGCGAACCTGACCCGCGCTAACGGCGCAGACGCTGGCTTCATCGCTGTGGACTGCTTCCAGAACGACGCTGGCATCACCCGCAAGTATCTGGCTGACCGCATTGACCGCAAGGTGTTCTTCCCTGCGACCAACGACGAACCGCTGGCTTCCCTGCTGTACCTGAACTTCATCTCCTCCGAAGAAACCATCAAGTTCCTGCAGACCGGCAAGGAAGGCGTTACCTACAAGATGACCGACAACGGCGCGTATGAGATGCTCAACGCCACCGGCGAATGGATCATGAACTCCGGCATGAACATCGACCACACCATCACCGTCAACGGTCTGTATCTGGGCGATGCCACCGCGGCGACCAAAGCGCTGAGCTACCCCGGCGTGAATCCTGACTTCATCATCACCGCGAACACCTACGGCAAGCTGAACGGCCGCATTGTGAAGAAGTTCTCCTGCGGCGCAATCTCCGCGGAAGAAGACGTTGGCACTTCCCTGAACTCCAAGCGCGACGCTATGCTGACGCAGGCGGTTGTCGCGCCCGTTGACCAGTTCGACTCCGTGTACGACAAGGGCATGGCGGACTACCTCGCTTCCGGCGGTCAGAACATCATCGACGAACGCCGCGAAAAGCTGGAAGCCATCTACGGTGTCCATGTGGACTAATGCCTGACGTGCTTTGGCGCTGACAGCATAAAAACGCACCCCGCAAGGATTGAACTTGCGGGGTGTTTTCATGTGGATTTTTACGGATTCTGATGGATGCTGTTCTCCGCTGCTTTGCTGCCTTGTCGCAAGGGAATTCGCCTCTGCGGAGGCGACAAAGGGGCATGAAAACAGACGGATGTCTGCGGTCGCCCTCTTGATTCCTTCACCCGCACGCCCATGTTTCTCGTTTTTTATCGCAGTTCTTCCCGCATCCGCCCCGGCGTGGTATGAAACCGCTCCGCAAACATATGCCGGAACAGCTTGTAGTTCGTGAAGCCGTGCTTCTCCAAAATCTCATGCAGCGCCGCGTCCGTCGTCACTAAATCCTCATACACCTTCGACAGCCGATACTCGTTCAGGTAATTCAGATACGTCACGCCTGTGTTCTCCTTGAAGAAGCGGCAGAACGAATTCGGGTGCATGTGCAGCGTTGCCGCCGCATCACTCAGGGCGATATTCTCCCGATAATGCGCCCCGGTGTACGCAATCACCGCTGACAGCCGCTGACGGTTCTTCTCGTGCCGGAAGATGCTGCCTTCCGTCACCGGGCACGAAAACTCCTCGTAGAGCAGATAAGTGATTTCCAGCAGCAGACTCGCCATGCGAATGTCCCTGAAGGGCGAATCGCTGCTGGCTGTATGCTGCATTTGCAGCAGCTTCTGTTTCACGCGCTCGATGGCCGCCATCATCGTCGGATTCGTCGTCGCCGCATCCCAGATGAACTGGCGCGAACGCGTTTCCGGCGCGAAGTCCCCCAATTCCTCGGTCGGGATTTGCAGCAGGAGGACGGTGCTGCCGGACAGGCTGATGGTGGAATGCAGCACATAGGGGCTGACGAAAATGCACTGTCCTGCGTGAAGCTGCCAGCGGCGCTGATCGGTCTCGACGGTCAGCTCGCCGCTGAGGATATAAATCAGTTCCAGCGCGTCATGCCAGTGCATAGGGACGTAGCTGCACGCAACTTCAGAGTACTCGTAATGGGCATGACCGGCAATGTTCAGCCGGATGTTCTGGTCATCCATGCGGGGGGCTTCCTTTCTGGCGAAATGCCGCTTTTCATCTGCTTGATTTCGGATTTTGGCGCAAAATCCGCCTTACCGCCATTGTAGCATAAGGCGAAACAGGATGCAAGAGGGGGAAAATCGGCGGATGCGCTGGGAAAACAGGGAAAAAACAATTTTCAGGCAAATTCGGGGTTGACAAATGCATAGCAACATGGTATGATTCTTTCATCCGCAGAGGAAAGGAGTTACGCGCTATGAAGTTCGCCGCTACGATGATGAACATGATGATGCCCATGTGCATGTGCAACATGAGCATGTTTCGTCGTGCCGCGAATTCGATGCGCCATTCCGCCTGACGGATGGCTGGAGGATGAAAGCAATTCCTCCGGCAGAACCTACCGCAATTGTTGGGGAGGCTGCATCGAAGAGATGCCGGCGTCCCCTGTTTTTTTGCCCGGACGATTTCGGGAAAGGAAAGGCAAACGTCATGAGCAACGAAGCACCCCAGCAGACGCTTAAGCAGCCGGTTCAGCCCCCCATGCAGATTGAGCTGCAGAACGTCAAGAAGGTCTACCCCGTAACCGGCGGCGAGGTCGTCGCGCTGGACAACATCAGCCTGAAGATTCGCAAAGGCGATATTTTCGGCATCATCGGTCTCTCCGGCGCGGGCAAGAGTACCCTCATCCGCTGCATCAACCGCCTCGACACGCCCACAGAGGGCAAAATCCTCATTGACGGGCAGAACGTGCCGGACATGAGCAAGCAGCAGCTTCGCCAGATGCGCCGCAAGGTCAGCATGATTTTCCAGCAGTTCAACCTGCTCATGCAGCAGACGGTCGCGAAGAACATCGCGTACCCGATGGAGTGCATCGGCGTGCCGCGCGCGAAAATCAACGCCCGTGTGAAGGAGCTGCTGGAAGTTGTCGGGCTGGAAAGCAAGGCGAAAGCATACCCCGCGCAGCTGTCCGGCGGTCAACGCCAGCGTGTCGCCATCGCCCGCGCCCTCGCCAGCGACCCCGAAGTGCTGCTCTGCGACGAAGCAACCAGCGCCCTTGACCCCATGACGACGCAAGCCATCCTCCGCCTGCTGCAAAAAATCAACCGGGAGATGGGCATCACCATCGTCGTTATCACCCACGAAATGGCGGTCATCCGCCAAATCTGCACACACGTCGCAATTCTCGACGGCGGCGTGATTGCCGAAGAGGGCAGCGTCGACGATGTGTTCACCCACACCCGCAGCGAAGCAGGCAAGCGGCTGTTCGGCATCGTCGCAAGCGAAAATCACGAGCAAGTGCAGGAGAAACCTGCCATCCGCATCGTCTTCAACGGCGAAACAATCGCTGAGCCGATTGTCGCTGACCTCATCCTGCACCTCGGCGTGCCGCTGAGCATCCGCAGCGCGGACGTGCACACACTCAACGGCGCACAGTACGGGCAGCTGCTCATCAGCCGCCCCGACGACCCGATGGTCTGCCACCGGGCGATTGAATACCTGAAAGAACGCGGCTTGACGGTCGAGGAGGTGCGCGCATGAGCATGACGTGGGAACGGCTGGGTTCCATGCTGCTGGAGGAAACAGGCAATACCCTCCTGATGACCCTGCCCGCAACATTCTTTGCCTACCTGATTGGTCTGCCGCTGGGCGTCCTGCTGGTCATCACCCGCAAGGACGGCATTCTCCCGAAGCCGACGCTGAACCGCATTATCGGCGTGATTGTCAACCTACTCCGCTCCGTGCCCTTCATCATCCTGATGGTGATGCTCTTCCCCGCAACGCGCGCGATTCTCGGCCGCGGCACAGGCACGGTGTCCATCATCATCCCGCTGACGGTCAGCGCGTTCCCGTATGTGGCGCGCATGGTCGAGGGCAGCCTGCTGGAAGTGGACAACGGCGTGGTGGAAGCTGCACAGGCGATGGGTTCGACGACCTTCCAGATTGTGCGGAAGGTGCTGATTCCCGAAGCCATGCCGTCGCTGGTCAACGGCTTCGCGATTTGCATCACCACGATTCTGGGCTACACCGCGATGGCAGGCACGGCGGGCGGCGACGGCTTAGGCAAGGTCGCGATTACCTACGGCCTGAACAAGCGGCAGTACGACGTGATGTACGCGGCAAGCATCGTGCTGGTGCTGCTGGTGCAGTTCTTCCAGATGGGCGGCACTTGGCTCAGCCACGCGATTGACCACCGCCGCCGGAAATAAGGATAAGCACGCGGACACTGCATGGGCGTGTCACCAACTCCATCGCGAAAAGGGTGTCGAGAGGGTCGAAGACCCTTGCGTCTCCCCATCAATCGTTTCATTCACCCGTATGGTGTTTGAATAGATAGGTTCCCCGAAAATGAAAGGAGTGCTTACAATGAAGAAGCTCTTTGCTCTGGCTCTGGCGCTGGTTCTGGCGCTGTCTCTGACGGTTGCGTCTGCGGACGAACTGAAGGTCATCCGCGTTGGCGCGACGGCTGCCCCACACGCGGAGATTCTCGAATCCGAAGCGGTGACGGCAAAGCTGGCGGAACTGGGCTACAAGCTCGAAGTCGTTGTGTACGAAGGCTATGTGCTGGAGAATCCGGCGGTTGCTGACGGCACGGACGATGCGAACTATTTCCAGCACAAGCCCTATCTCGACTCCTACAACGAAACCGCTTCCGAGAGCGAACAGCTTGTGTCCGCGTTCACCGTGCATTACGAGCCCTTCGCCATCTACTCCAAGAAAGTGACCAGCCTTGCTGACCTGCAGGACGGCGCGCACATCGGCCTGCCGAACGACCCCTCCAACGAGACCCGCGCTCTGCTGCTGCTGGAGGCTGCTGGCCTGATCACCGTGCCGGAAGGAACGACCGCTGCGTCTGCCCTGACCAAGTACGACATCACCGCCGAAATGAACCCCCACGGCTATGTGTTTGACGAAGTGGCGGCTGAACTGCTTGCTCCCACCCTCGAAGACTACGACATTGCCGTCATCAACGGCAACTACGCGCTGGACGCTGGCCTGAAGCCCACTACGAACGGCCTGTTCGTCGAAGCGGCTGACTCTGAGTTCGCTACGCTGTACGCCAACATCGTCGCGGTTCGCCCCGCTGACCTTGATTCCGACTGGCTGAAGGCGCTGCACACCGCGCTGACCTCCAAGGAAGCCTACGACTACATGATCAACACCTACGAAGGCGGCGTCATTCCGACCTTCACTGTGGAAGAAGCGGAGTAATCCCGTTTTCCCAAGACCGTCTGCAAGTGCGCAGGCGGTCTTTTTTTCGTCAGCGGAAGTGGGAGTAGCGGAATTCGCATGAGCGATTTCCCCCGAAGCAAAAAGACCAGCACCGAGAGAAACAGCTTCTCCCGATGCTGGTCGGTTGGATTTGCTTGCGGGTACTCCGGCTTGTTTGCACTTCCCCTGCCCTTGGGTTAAGCGGCTTTATCCCCTTCCAGTGTCTTTAGGGATTTCCTACTCTGAAAAAACAAGCAGGTCAACACCCCCATCAGCGCCAGCGCCGCATAAAAGCACGCCGCGCCGCTGCCTTCATCCCGTCCGAACAGCATTTCCAGCCACGGCAGCGGATTCCGCATCAGCGGCCGAAACACCGCATCCACCAGCGCCCCGCCCAGCGTATACCCGACCGGGATCGTGAAGAATTGCAGCGCATTCCGCACCGCGTACACCCTTCCCTGCATTCCTTCCGGGATGTTCAGCCGCATCAGCGCATCAAGATTCGCGCTCATGACGGGAATCAGCAGCCACCCCAGCGCCGCACCCACGCACCACGTCGGCAGATTCCGCCCGAAGGCAAGCAGGAAGTTCTCCGTCCCCATCGAGACGAGCAAACAGCCGCACACCACCCGCACGCGGCTTTTCGGCGCAGGAAGCAGGACGGCGAGCAGGCTGCCGATCAGCGTCGCCAGCGCGGTCACGGTGGAGAAGATGCCCATGGCAGTCTCCCCGCCCCAGCTCCGCGAGAGCAGCAGCGACGGCAGCGCAGCTTCGTACATGGACGAGACGAGGTTAATCGCCGCGAGGTACAGCACGAGCGTCAGCAGTCCGGGCGCTTGGCGGAAGAACCGCAGCCCCTGCCGGGTCGAATCAAGGAACGATTCGTGCGGACTGCCAGTTTGCCGCTTCGGAATGCGGATGAAGCACAGCAGCGCCGTGAACGCGACGGCGAATGTCGCCAAATCCGCGAACATGACTGCGCGCAGACCGCCGAGCATCATCAGCGCCATTGCGAGCACAGGTGTCAGCAGCCCGGACAGGCTGGAGGAGAGATACCGCAGTCCACCGACCCGCTGGTACTGCGATTTCGGCAGCAGCGCGGTCGTTGCGGCTTCGCTGGCGGGCTGCTGGAGCGTGTTCATCAAGCCGTTCAGCGCGTTAAGGAGATACAAGTGCGTGATTTGCAGCCGCTCCGTTTGCAGCAGGACGAGCGCCGCGACGGTTGTGCACGCGGCAAGCGCATCGCTGACGAGCATCGTCCGGCGCGTATCGAGGCGGTCAACCAGCGCGCCACAGAACAGGCTGAATACGACATACGGCGCGTAGCTGCTGACGGTCAGCAGCGCGGTGGACAGCGCCGACCCGCTCTGCTGATACGCCCAGATAACAAGCGCGTAGCTGGTCATGGCGCTGCCGAGCGACGAAAGCGCCTGCGTCGTGAACAGCAAAAGGAATGTGCGCAATTCGCGCAGAGACTCAAAAAACGAATGCAGTTTCATATGGCTTTGCTCCTTCATGCAGATAATCCGCATGGATGGAATGCCATTTTTAGATGAAAATGCGCCAAGATGCGCCGCGAATTTTTCATTCTGGCTAACGTGAATGAAACGCAGCGTAGCAGCGCTACGCTAAGTGGAATGAACGGACGCCAGAAGGGAAAAGGCGCAAGCAGATGGCGCAGGTGAATCTGGAAATAGTATAAAAATGGCATGCTGCGCAAAGCCGCAGGACGCTCCATGCAACGCCCTTACGACGCGCATGGAGCCAATGCAGTCATCAAAATCACGGTTTTCACCCCGCTTTTATGCGTTCAGTGTGTAGATGCGGCTGATTTCGCCGTCAATGTCACTCCGGCTGTCCAGATAGGTGCAGCCGTATTTTTCGTACACATTCGCGTGGTCGGTCGCGATATAGACGCGGTTTTCCCCATTCTGTCGGGCGATTTCCGCCAATTCGTGCAGCAGCTTTCCGGCGATTCGCTGATGACGGTACGCGGGGAAGGTGTACACGAAGCCGCACCACGGGTGGAGTTCCGGTGCATCCACGCAGTCGCGGTCGGTCAGCGTCGCAAAGGCGGCGATTTGGTCGCCCGCCATCAGAAAGTAGCAGTCGCCCGCACCGAGGGTGTGATGGAACTGTTCCTTTTCGAGCAGCTCCGTCAGGAACTTCGCCGCGCCCCACTCGCAGGCGCGAAGCTGTGCGAGGAGTTGTGGCTGGTTAGGCGAAGTGAAGTAGGATGTCAGGTACATGGTGGATTTTCCTCCGATGGGTCAGCAGTGCTTGTGAATAAAATCCGCAATGATTTGCAGCACATCCTCCGTCCAGAAGGGCGCTCCGCCGTGGTTGACGCCTGCCAGCTCGATGTAATCCGCATCGGCACCATTCTGCGTCAGGCGTTCATAGAGCGTCCGGCTATGCGCGGCGCTGACCTGCGTGTCGCGGTCACCATGGAGCAGGAGGATCGGCGGAACAGCGCGGTCGGGCGCGAGATAGGTCTGTGCGCTGGCTTCCGCGAGTTTTTCCGGATGTTCCTGCAGGCAGGACACGCCCAGCAAATCCGCAGTCGGGTGGAAAGTCGCTGGCATGTTTGCCGGAACGCCCTCTTTTGCGCAAAGGAACAAGTCGCTCGGCGCGGATTCCGCAATCACGCCGCAAATCGGGAAATTCAGCAGTTCCGACACATCCGCAATTCCCGCCGCCTGACGCAGCGCCGTCAGCAGCGCGATATGTCCGCCGGAGGAATTGCCCATGAGGAAGGTGCGCGCCATGTCGATATGGAACAGCTTCGCGAGTTGTTCTGCGATATAGTGGATGGCGCGGTGCACATCCTCTACCTGTGCGGGGAAAGGCGCGATTTTCGATTCGCGGTACTGCACGGACGCAACGGCGAATCCCCTTTCCGCAAGTTTCGCCAGTGCGGGGATGCAGTTGTACATTTCCTGCCGATACCATGCGCTGCCGGGGAGAAAGACAATCAGCGGCACGGTTTCGCCGTCTGGCCAATGCGGGCGGTACGGGATGATGAGCTGCATTTTCCGCTGCGTTTCGCCGTAGGTGGCGTAGGCAACATCGGGGACGTACAGGTATTCGAGGGTATCGAGGGAGACGGTGCGGGTTTGGCGCATGAGGAGGATGGCTCCTTTCCGGCTATCGGGTCGCGCCCATTTGGCGCGACAATATGCGAGTAGTGGATAGAGCGGCTTGGGGGCGCTCCTGCGGGAGCGCGAAGTTACAACTGCTGCGCTGAAAGCGCTTCGCTGTTCAGCGTTCGTGGATTGGAGTTGGTCGCTTTTCCTCTACCGGTCACACGTCCAGCAGTTGGGGCGTTGCCCCAAACCCCACCAGAGGCGCCGCCTCTGGACTCCGCAAGGGGCATTGCCCCTTGACCCTTTTTGGGCTGCCCGGCTTGGGTGCGCTTCCCTGCTCCTTGGTTTATGCGGCTTTATGCCTTTGCCATCGCCCCATCCAAAATCTCCAGCCCCTGTTCCTCCTGGAACTGATTCGTATACAGCTGATAATAATACCCCTGTTTCGCAATCAGCTGCTGATGCGTCCCATCTTCCGTAATCTTGCCATTCTGAATCACCAGAATCCGATCCGCCGAGCGAATCGTAGAGAGTCGATGCGCAATGATGAAGCTCGTCCGCCCCGCCAGCACCTTCTGAATCGCGTGCTGAATCAGCTGTTCCGTCTCCGTATCAACCGAGGACGTGGCCTCGTCCAGCACGAAAATAGACGGGTTCGTCAGAATCGCGCGGGCGAAGGAAATCAGCTGCTTCTGCCCGGTGGAGAGGCGGTTGCCGCCCTCGCCAACGTCCGCCTGATAGCCATCCTTCATGTTGCGGATGAAGGGTTCCGCGCCGACCATGCGGGCGGCTTCCGCCACTTCCTCGTCGGTGGCATCGGGGCGGCCGTAGCGGATATTATCCGCAACCGTGCCGGAGAAGAGGTGCGGCGACTGCAGGACGTAGCCGAGGTTGGACTGAAGCCAGAGCTGACTGCGTGTGCGGTAATCCGCGCCGTCGATGAGGATTTTGCCCTCCGTCGGCTCATAGAAGCGGCAGACGAGGTTGACGATGGTGGACTTGCCGCTGCCGGTTTCGCCGACAAGGGCAATGGTCTGCCCGTGCTGGATGTGCAGGTTGAAGTGTTCCAGCACCTTTTCGCCCTCTTTGTAGCGGAAGGTGACGTCCTCGAAGTCAATGTCGCCGATGAGCTTGGGCCAGTTTTCGGTCTTGGGGTGGAAATTGTCGCCGTATTGCGCCACCACTTCGGGAGAATCCACAATATCAGGTTCCGTTTCCAGCAGGCTGATGACGCGCTCCGCCGCCGCCTGCGCAGATTGCAGTTCCGCGAAGATGCGGGCAATATCGCGCACGGGCTGAAAGAAGCTGACGGTGTAGTTGATGAACATGGTCAGCGTGCCGACGGTCATGGCGACGCCGAAAACGTGCGTACCGCCGATGACGCTGTTGCCGCCCTGCCAGAGCGCATACGCCGTCGCCAAAGACCCCAGCGACACGACGATGGGCAGAAAGAGGTTCGACAGCGTCGCCGCGCGGATGGACGCGGAACGCATGGAGGCAGAAACCGTCTCGAATTCCTGGATGTTCAGTTCTTCGCGCACAAGGGTTTTCGTCGTCTTTGCGCCGTTGATGCCCTCATTGAAGCCCGCGGTAATCTGGCTGTTGTTCTTGCGCACCTGACGATACGCCGCGAGAATCGCTTTCTGGAACTTCCAGCTGATGACGGCCAGCGGCGGCAGCACCAGCATGACGATCAGCCCCAGCCGCCAGTTGATGGTCAGCATCCGCACGGCGCAGGCAACCAGATACACCGCGCCCCAGCACAAGTCCACCAGCGACCAGCCGATGGTGTCCGCGAGGCGCTGCGTGTCGTTGGTCAGGCGGGACATGAGGTATCCTACGGGCATCCGGTCGTAGTAGGAGAAGGGCAGTTCCTGCAGTTTCTGGAAGCCGAGCTTGCGAATCAGGTAGCACGTTCCGGTTTCGACAATGCCGCACTGCCGCAGAAAGCCGAAAATCGTCGCCACTTGCACCGCCGTCAGCAGCGCATACGCTACGACGAACCCAACCAGTCCAGCCGTGCTGTGGTTAGCAATGAACACGTCAATCGCGTAGGCATTCATGTTCGGCATAATCACGTCGATGATTGCAGAAACCGCCATGAAAAGCACAACCGCAATCAGGTTCTTGTGGTACGGCTTTGCAACCTTGATGAGCTTGCGCCACAGGGAGAGATCAAATCGTTTGGTATAATCCTGTTCCTGAAAGGACTGCATATCAGTTCACCCCTTCTGCCGCCTTGGCCTGCGTCAGTTCTTCCTCCAAGGCGTTCTGGATGCTGTTGATGCGCTGGTACAGGCCCGGCTGGCTGCACAGCTCAGCGTGCGTGCCCTGCTGCGTAATCTGCCCGTTCTCCAGCACGAGGATGAGGTCAGCCTGCGAGAGCGTCGTCACGCGGTGGCTGATGATGAGGGTGGTCACGTCCTTCTGCTCGTGTCGGAGGGCAGCGCGAATCTGCGCGTCCGTCTCGGTATCCACGGCGGAAAGGGAGTCGTCGAAGATGAGGATGTTGTTGTCCTTGAGCAGCGTGCGCGCAATGGCGATTCGCTGCTTCTGTCCGCCGGAGAGTGTCACGCCGCGTTCGCCCACGACCGTCTCCCAGCCCTTATCCGCCTTGGCGATAAAGCCGGATGCGCTGGCGATATCCGCCGCGTGTTCAATGCGTTCCGCCTCCTGTTCCGGCGCGGTGATGCCCACGTTCTCCCGGATGGACTTGGAGTACAGGAACGGCTCTTGCAGAATCAGACCGACGTGTGCGCGCAGATATTTGCGGTCAATCTGCTGAATATCTACGCCGCCGATGGTGATTTTGCCGCTCGTGGGCGTATACAGCCGCTGCAGCAGGTACATCATGGTGGATTTGCCGCTGCCCGTGCCGCCCAGCACTGCCGCCGTCTTGCCCGCGGGGATGGTGAAGGACACATCGCGCAGCACCGGCACGTTGTCATCCGGATAAGCGAAGGACACATGGTCAAACACAATGTCGCCGTGCAGGTCGGGCTTCAGGGCGTTCGGCTCATCCGGCTCAGCTTCCTCGTGCAGAATCGCCTGCACGCGCTTCATAGATACCATTGCTTTGCCCGCGTCGGACAGAGTGCGCCCCAGCTGACGAATCGGGAAGAGCAGCATCCCCAGCGTGGAGGTGAAAACAATCAGCGTACCGACGGTAATCCAGCCGTTGCAGGCGTAGATGATGCAGACCACCAGCGTCAGCAGCGTCTGCGTCATGCTGATGGCGTCGCCGCCGCCCCAGTAGATGGCGAGCAGTTCATTCAGGCGGAGGTTCTTCTTGCGCAAATCGTTGTTCACGCGGTCAAACTTCTCCACCTCGCGCTCCTGCTGTCCGAAGGCGCGCACGACGCGGACGCCGGAGAGGTTCTCCTGCAAAACAGCGTTCAGCACACCGTCCGCTTCGTCCGCCACCTCAAAGGACTTATGCACCATTTTGAAGAACCACGTCGCGAAGCAGAACAAAGGCGGCACAAGAATCAGGCTGTAGAGCGTAATCGGCACGGAGCGCGGCAACAGGATGCTCATGGCGATAACGACCATCAGCACCGTATTGACGACTTCCATCACCTGAACCGCCAGAAAGCGGCGAATCGTATCCACGTCAGACGTGCAGCGCTGAATCAGTTCGCCCGCCTGCGCTTTAACGTGGTACGCAAACGGCAGGTGCTGCAAGTGGCGATAGAGGTCATTGCGCAGTTTGCGGGCGATATTTTCACTCGCAATCGCGGAAGAACGACCTTTTATGAACGTGAACACGCCGTTGACGACGTTCATCAGGATGAGCGCCAGCGCGGGAATCCACAGATTTTGGCGGAGGAAATCGCGTCCGCCGAGGGCGTTAATCGGGTTCATGAGGAAATCCGGCATTGTGAACGGCTCGCTGCCCAGTATGCTGTCCACGATTTCGGAGAGCAGCAGCGGCGTTAAAAAGCCGATGATGACCATCATGATGGTCGCAATGAGTGCCCAGAGGAAATGCGTCCAGTTCTGCCCGATGAGGGAGAGCATTGCGCCGAACGGGGTCTGTTTCTTCTTTGGTTTCGTTGTGGTGCGCTGCGTAGGAAATCACTCCTTTCAAGAGAGACAAAGTGGTTGATGACTCATAACTGCCCATTGTATGCTTTTTTCGAAAAGGGTACGAAAAAAGCACCATCCGTCTGAATGCAAACGGCTGGTGCTGCACACAAAACGCATGGTAACAGGAAAAGAGCGTGGAATTTTCCTATTACGGGCGCATATGGGCAGAAAGAGCCGTCGCAGTCAGTCCATTGGCACGGGATACAAGGGTTAAAATCATCATGGTCATTGCGAGGGCCTCCTTTCTGCATAATTTTGATTTTGTTGTGCTTCTCGCAAGCACGCAAGAAATAGTGTAGTCGAAAGTCAAGGTTTTGTCAAGGGGCAAATGGCGTTTTTTTTAAATATTCATCACATCTTGCGCAGGATTCCCGTTCTCCCAGTCCCAAACCGCCTTTTCAATCAAGTCGGCAGCATTGGCGCAGCCGTGTTCATTGCGCAGGGCCTCCCCGATGCACGCCGCGTTGCGCGTGTATTCCGGGTTGCTGATAAGTGCGCGCAGCCCCTCCGCCAGATTCTCTGCCGTCAGCTTATCGCGCGGAATCGCTTTCGGCCCGCACCCGGCAGCGTACACCCGCTCCGCCCAGAACGGCTGATCGCCCCCAAACGGCACGACGAGCGTCGGCAGCGCATGGCGCAGGCTGGTCGCGGTCGTCCCCGCGCCGCCGTGATGCACCGCCCCTGCCATATGCGGGAACAACCAGTCATGCGGCACACTTTTCACATAGAAGATGTTCGCATCTTTTGTCTTTGCTTCCTGCTGACCCCAGCCAAGTGCCACCACCGCCCGCACGCCGGACAATTTCACCGCCTGCCGGATGATTTCCGCCAGTTCACCCATGTCGCCCGACACCATCGACCCAAAGCCGATGTACACCGGCTCGTCGCCCGCGCGCAGGAACTCCGCCAGCGCCGGGTCAGGCGTGTAGTCCACCGGGCGCTCATCCCACCAGAAACCGGACATGTGGATGTTGTCCGCCCAATCCTCCGGGCGCGGCACAAGCGTCGGGCTCATGGCGTAAATCACGGGCACTTGCTTGCCCTTCACGTCATAATCCGGTCTCAAGCGGACGCGGCGCTTTGCCATGTCGTTCTCCTTGCGCCAATCCGAGAGGTAGCGGTGCTCCAGCGCCGAAATCAGCAGATACCCGATGCGGTAGCTCAGCACATTCCACCACTTGCCGAGCTTGCGGAACGGCGCGGATGAAATTGGCATATCCTTGCACGGATCCATCGGGAAATACTGCGTCTGGATGCACGGAATATCGTACTTCTCCGCAATCGAATAGAACATCGTCCCGAAGAACGTGCAGACGATGGCTTCCGCGCCCTCCGCGCAGTGCAGCAAATCATCCAGCAGCATCGGCGCAATATCGCGGATACCCTTCTCAAACTCCTTCAAGTACCGCACGCCCACCGCGTCCGGCTGGAGCAGCCGCCCCATCATATCCACCACGTCGCCGGAAATGGGATAGAAGGACATTCCCGCTTCCTCAATCATGCCCTGAAACGGCGCAAACGCCGCAATCGTCACCTCATGCCCCCGCTCGTGAAGCTCCCGTCCCAGCAGCATGTACGGCCGCACGTCGCCCGTCGAGCCGAGCGTTATCATTGTGATTTTCATCATTACCTCCAATGATTTCGAGATAAGTTAAAGGTATACAAACTAAAAAACTAACAATAAAATTCAAGTATGGAGGTGTGCGCTGCGAAGGGGTCAAGGGGGCGACCGCAGACTTCGTCTGTTTCCATTGCCCCCTTGTCGCCTCCGCAGAGGCGAAACCCCTGCAACAATAAAATTCAAGTATGTAGAAGAAACCAAAAGCGCCATCAAGCGCGCTTGCTTCCCGTCGCACACGGGTCATACCACCCCGCAGGAACTTTCACCCGGAAGCCCTCGAATGCGCTTTCCGCATCCGCCTTCACCACGCAGTGCGGCGTATACACATGCCGCATCCCATCCTGCATCCGTGCCATGCACCACTGCGCCAAATCAACTGCCAACGATTCACCCTCCGCCAGCGGCACAAATGCATCCCGCCGCACCAAAAAGCACATTGGCGAAACCGCCGTGACATTGTAGCTGGTTCGGTTCATGCCGTGCCATCCGCCCGCTGACACCGGCAAGCCGCGATTCCGTGACTGCACTGTGCCGTCCGGCAGAATGTCATATCCGGCATGAAGCACCCGATTACGTGCATCCGCCACCAGCGGCATCACCGCGCACACATCCGGGCGCTGCGCGTACATCATCATCTCCCGCAAGCCGTCCGCATCAGGTGCCGCCGTGTCCCCCCACAGGAACAGCAGCATGTCTGCCGACGAATCCGCCGCCAAACGGTTCACATCCGCCGCGGACGCATCCCGCGCAAGCCGCAGTGCCGCGACGGTAAAATCCCCCACGTCGTACCGCAGCCGCAGCACGCCGTCCTCCACCCTGCACGTTCCCGGAAACCCGGTGCGTCGCATACTCTCTTCCACCGCCCGCGCCGCCGCGTCCAGGCAAACCGCCAATTTCGTGTGGCTCATTGACCCCCGCAGCGTCCGCCAGTGGTACAGCACGCGCGGAATGTGGATGACGCCGTCCGCCCGCTCGCACGCACGGAGCATCAAATCGTGATCCTGCGACCCGTCGAATGCCGGTCGCAATCCGCCGATGGCATCCAGCAGCGTCCGCCGAATCACCGACAAATGGCAGATATAGTTGCCGGAACGCAGGTTGTCCGGGCAGAAATCCGGCTTGCGGTGCGCATCAACATGAATCGCGCCGTGGGTGGTCAGCTTATCCTCATCGGTGTAGAGCACGTCTGGATGGTGCGCGTCGATGGCTTCCGCAATCCGCCAGAGCGCATCCGGCGCAAGCACATCGTCGTGGTCGCACAGGGCGATATACTCCCCTGCCGCCATTTTAATCGCGCGGTTCGTGTTGCCGGATATGCCCGCGTTTTCCACCCCGTACGCGACGTGGAATCGGCTGTCCCGCGCGGCAATTGCCTCCAGCGCCCTGCGCGTTTCGGCGGACGTGCTGCCGCCATCGTACAGGCAGACCTCCCACACGCCGTGCGTCTGGGCAAGCAGCGAATCCGCCAGCGCGCGGAGGAATTTCGGGCGCGTGTTGAACACGGGGACGACGACGCTGATGCGCACATCCGGGAAGGGGTGCGCGCGCTGGGTCGCCAGTTCGCGCTTGGATGCTTTCTCCCGCCGGAATCGCCACTCATCCCGCAGCAGCACCCGTGCCGCCAGCATTTCGCCCGCGCGGTGCAGCGTGTACCCCGCGCCATGCATCCGCACATACGCCCGAACCCGTTCCGCCCACTGCACGTGCGTCCCTCCCCGACTTTCTTACTCTCATCATACCATGTGCCGCAGGTTTTGTAAAGCGCCGGGCGATTTTCTGCCAATTCGGCACAATTTTCGCAAAACCGCTTGACAAACGCCCGAAAAAGTGCTAAACTAAATCTCGTTCCGGCAATCCCGGACGAACCGCATAGGGGCATGGTGTAATGGTAACACGTGGGTCTCCAAAACCTTTGTTGAGGGTTCGAGTCCTTCTGCCCCTGCCAAAAACGAGCCAGTTTCGTGAGAAGCTGGCTCTTTTTTTAATTTCTAATCTTTTAATAAGTTCTGCATTAATAAAAATTCCCCCGATATGTCACGAGGGAAATCGAACTATTTCAACAATGTGAATATCAGTTAATCTTGACTGGAACAACACGTTACAACAACAAATAAGTTATTCCGCCAAGTACATATGCGATAACGTCATAGACATCACTAACTCCTTGATGCAAGAAGAAAGGCGCAACGTACTCCCAGAATATTCCGCATATTAGCGTTATTGTGACTGCCATCGAAACCGTATCCACTCGATAATGACGATATTTGCTATGCTCTAAAATCAAATTGATATACGCGATTATGAAAATTCCTCCTAAAAAATCATTAAAATGACATTTTAAGATGTACGATATTGCGGGTATAACAATGACATTTTTCAAGTAAAAACGATTCAGTGCATATAGGAATAGGACGCAAACAATTTTACTGATATCACCCATCCTTTTGAATTTATTCATTAAGCGAATGATAGTATGAGCACTGCCACGATGATTGCGCCAACAACGCCCCAGAACCCCATGCCACCATTGTTCGGATTAGACATTATTTCCCCTCCTTGTCATTGTTTTCAATAGTCTTTCCGTTAAAAAACAGTAATTTCATTCTGCTCTTTATCGTCATATTCCACCATTTATCTTGTTTTCTGTGTTTCTTCCCCCCAATGCAGTTTTACTCACAAATACATATTTTATAGTACAGTCCACCGCCTCCTTATAATATACTGCTTTTATTTTACCCCTCTCCTGAAAAAAGTCAAGTGTTTTCTTGAAGAATTATATATTTCTTACATTTCTAACAAAAGCATGGAAAATTGTTGTGTATCTTCACAACGACTTTCGTGTCGGCGTGTAACCACATTTCAGAAAATCGTTTTTTTCTGAAATCAGCTGCCTCAACCCCCTCCAAATTTCAAATTCGCACAGAAAACGCGCCCGCCGACCTTCCGACGAGCGCGTTTATACTATTGGGGGGCTCTACTCCCGAATTCAGTGCAGGACTTGCTGGACACCACAGTTATCACATTTAAGGCAACACCGCACAAATGAGGCGGTCAGCCGCCGATTTGTGCGGTGTTGCTTTAAATTACTTCTTATTCTTCTGCTCCACCATCGCCTTGACCTTCAGCGGCAGACCGAGCAGGTTGATGAAGCCCGCGGAATCCTTGTGGCTGTACAGGTCGTGGCTGTCGCCGAAGGTGGCGATTTCCTCCATGTACAGGCTGTTCGGCGACTTCACGCCCGCGTTGATGCAGTTGCCCTTGTACAGCTTCAGCTTCACCGTGCCGTTGACCGCCTGCTGCGTGCTGTCCACAAACGCGGAGAGCGCCTCGCGCAGGGGCGTGTACCACATGCCGTCGTACACCAGCTCCGCGAACTTGCTCGCGACCAGCTCCTTGTAGTGGCTGGTGGCGCGGTCAAGCGTGATGGATTCGAGGATGCCGTGCGCGGCGTAGAGCATCGTTCCGCCCGGGGTTTCGTACACGCCGCGGGATTTCATGCCCACCAGACGGTTCTCCACCAAATCCGCGCAGCCAACGCCGTTGCGACCCGCGATTTCGTTCGCCTTCGTCAGCAAATCCACCGCGTCCAGCTTTTCGCCGTTGATGGCGACCGGCACGCCCTTCTCGAAGTCCACCGTGACGTATTCGGGCTGATCAGGCGCTTTTTCGGGCGTGACCATCGTCAGCAGCAGGTCTTCCGGCGGCTCGTTCCACGGATCTTCCAAATCCGCGCCCTCGTGGCTGATGTGCCAGATGTTGCGGTCCATCGAATACGGGCGATCCTTCTTCACTGGGACGGGGATGCCGCGCTTTTCGGCGTAGTCAATTTCCTCCTCGCGGGTCTTGATGTCCCAGATGCGCCACGGCGCGATAATCTGCATGTTCGGATCGAACGCCTTGATGGTCAGCTCGAAGCGGACTTGGTCGTTGCCCTTGCCGGTGCAGCCGTGGCAGATGGCAGTGCAGTTCTCCTTGTGAGCGATTTCGACGAGGCGCTTGGCAATCAGCGGCCGTGCGAAGGACGTGCCCAGCAGGTACTTGCCCTCGTAGACCGCGCCCGCCTTGAGCGTCGGCCAAATGAAGTCCTCAACGAATTCCTTGCGCAGGTCTTCGATATACAGCTTTTCCGCGCCGCACTTTTTCGCCTTCTCGTGGAGGGGCTCCAGCTCTTCGCCCTGCCCGACGTCGCCCGCAACGCAGACCACATCGCAGTCATAATTTTCCTTCAGCCACGGCACGATAATCGAGGTATCCAGACCACCGGAATAAGCCAGCAATACGCGCATCTTCGCCATAACAATCGACTCCTTTATCTTCATCATGATTTTCATCATTTTTGTGTCCGTCTGCCGGACAAGATGGATTATACACCAAGATGAATAAAAATGCAATAGGCCTGCATAAATTTTCTCGGATTTTTCGTAGAGGGGTACTGCAATACTTTCCACACATCCCGTGCAGATTGCAACACGCTGCTACATGTCGGCAATTTTTCTCTATGATCTTTGCCTCCACACGCCCCGTGCAGATTGCAACACGCTTGACGAGAACGTGACATATGCGATTGACCTTTGCCTCCACACGCTCCGTGCAGATTGCAACGGAACAGGTACTCCGCGAAGACAAGAGACGCTTTCTTTGCCTCCACACGCTCCGTGCAGATTGCAACTGTTTCTGGCGCAATGGAGGACGCAGACGGGGAGCTTTGTCTCCACACGCTCCGTGCAGATTGCAACGATGACATTCTTGGAAACGGAGGAGGAAAGCTGATCTTTGCCTCCACACGCTCCGTGCAGATTGCAACGGCAGAAATGCACAGAATTGCAATATGCACTTTTCAGAACGTGTGTTGAGTTGGTAGATAGCTTTTCAGTATTGAACAAAGCAATGCTGCGCTGACTATTTTCCCGAAACTCTTCTGCTGTCAAGGCAACCTTTGTTGCCATTAGCGACAGCCCCGGACGGACAATCGACCGGTTTTGCTGGTGCAAACCGCACCTGATTTTTGTGTTAGCTGATGATTCGCCTGATGCCCATGCTGGCAATCGTTTTGGGCAGCGCGGAAAGGCGTTGAATCGTCTTCCGATGGTATTCCACAAATTTCGGATAGTCCCGTTGGAGTGCTTCGCGATCAAAGACCCGATAAAGCTCGTTTCCGAATGCTTCCTGCAATTTCTTCCTATTATATTCCGGCAAATCTCTTCTGCAATGCTGGAGCAGGAACGCCGAGTACAAATCGCGCTGTATGCGTTCGCCGTCCGGCATAATGTTCCAGCGTTCTTTCAACTCCTTTGCCTTGCATTCGTCTGTCTGATGATTATACTGGCTTGCTTTTACCGCCGTATCTACCTTTTTGACTCCTTCCAGATTCAGTGATTTACATTTCTGATCCAGCAGGGCAATCAGCATCGACGGTGCTTTATTCGCAATGGACTTCCCGAAGCGCTTTTTGCGTTTATAGCGCCCCGTCTTTTCGGAAATTTCTGTTTTCTTCGCTTTACGGGTTAATGCACGGTAGTCCATATCTTCCACAAAGAAGCAATCACCCAGCGTCAGCAGGTAATTCGCCAATTCGTTATGCTGCTGTTTTCGGATATCCGCCTGATGATGCTGAATCATAGCATACTGGTGCTGAATCCGCTTATATCGCTTGGAATTGTTCCACGTCAGTTTCACCCCTTGCTTAATGCTACCATCCGGCTTATAATTTCCCGGATTCATCGCCCGTCGGCTTCTGTCCATTTTACGCTGTAAGCGTCGCTTTTCTTGCTCTATGTTCTGCACACGGTCAGCCAATTCCAGCAGGTTAACCTCGCTATCGGTCGAGTATGCCAGCGTTCGCGTGCCAATGTCGATGCCGACGACACCATGCCCGACGGGATGCTTCGGCGCACCGCTTATCGAATCACGCTTCACCGCCGGTTTTCCTTCCAAAGCAAGCTGTGCGTACCAATGCGTCTTCGTTTTGCCGTCTTTGCGTAGAATACGGACGTATTTCACGCGCTTGCTGAGCATTTCTGTTTCATACTCGTTGTTGGGTGACAGTTGCAGCGGAAGTTTCAGCCCTTTCCATTCGACGTAACTACCGCGAAAAATTATTTCGATGCCACCACTCTTTCCCGCCTGTGAATAACCTCTCAGCGAGGATAATTCTCCCTTTTTCTTAAAATGCACCATCTTTCCATCTTTTGAAAGCAGCACTTTTTCAAACGCCGTCCAAGCTTGTGACGCAATTCCATGAACTGCCACGCTTGAAGCAATGTTATCCTTGAAATGCGGATAATAATATTTCATATCCGCCTTAAAGTGGTTTTCGCTAAGTCCATTTTGATCCAGCAATTGTCGTTTCTTTTTCCAAAGTTCTTTTGTTTCTTCTTGCTTCGCGTTTTCCAGCTTCTGTTCAATTTCTTGATATTGCTGCGTTCTTTCGAGTTTGCGCAGTTTCTTCAACTCCGCATGAACTATCGTATTATAGATTTGTCTACCAATTTCAAAGCGTTTTTCAAGGCGGTCGGACTGCCACTTTTCCAATTTAAGCGGCAACGTGAGGCAACAAGTATCTGTGCTACTCCTTTTCACGAGTGTCCCTCCCCTTCCTTTGCTTTTCCACCCCATTATACCGCATCTTCTCCTCATTTTCAAGCAAGAACAGCAAATTCGACATTCAGCCGCTGTTTTTTTACTGTACAGCGCTTTTTGCATTTGTCCTCTTCGTCCATCTATTCGCTATTCCATTCATCCCGTTCCGAAAACGTATTAAATTGTGAAAAAAATATCGTTAAAATCGTGTCAGCCACTTGACAAGAGCTTAACAATCTGCTACACTGTTCTCGTCACCCCGACAAACACCGACATTCCCCGTTCGCGGGCGCATCCCCGCAGGACGGATGAAGCATAAGGAGAGAGTATCATGGCGAAAGAGTATCCGATCGTCGATAGCGTGGAGAGCTTCGAGGCTGCCCTCGCCCGCGTCCGCGCGGCACAGAAGGTCTATGCGACCTACACGCAGGAGCAGGTGGACAAGATTTTCAAGGCAGCTGCCCTCGCCGCGAACAACATGCGCATCCCGCTGGCGAAGATGGCGGTGGAAGAAACCGGCATGGGCGTGGTGGAAGACAAGGTCATCAAGAACCACTACGCCGCTGAATACATCTACAACGCCTACAAGGACACGCAGACCGTCGGCGTGCTGGAGCGCGACGAAGCATTCGGCATGATGAAGGTTGCAGAACCTATCGGCGTTGTCGCGGCGGTCATCCCGACCACCAACCCCACATCTACCGCCATTTTCAAGACGCTGATTTGCCTCAAGACCCGCAACGGCATCATCATCTCTCCCCATCCGCGCGCGAAGAAGTCCACCATCGCCGCCGCGAAGGTTGTGCTGGAAGCCGCTGTGGCTGCCGGCGCGCCCGAAGACATCATCTCGTGGGTCGATGTTCCCTCGCTGGAGCTGACCAACATGGCGATGAAGGAAGCCGACATCATCCTTGCCACCGGCGGCCCCGGCATGGTCAAGGCGGCGTACTCCTCCGGCAAGCCTGCGCTGGGCGTCGGCGCTGGCAACACACCCGCGATTATCGACGAATCCGCTGACGTGAAGGTGGCCGTCAACTCCATCCTGCACTCCAAGACGTTCGACAACGGCATGATCTGCGCGTCCGAGCAGTCCACCATCGTACTGGACAGCATCTACGACGCGGTGAAGGCGGAGTTCGCCAAGCGCGGCGCGTACTTTCTCGAAGGTGAAGAGCTGGACAAAGTGCGCAAGACCATCATCATCAACGGCGCGCTGAATGCCAAGATTGTCGGTCAGAAGGCGCACACCATCGCCAAGCTCGCAGGCGTGGACGTGCCGGAAACCGCCAAGGTGCTGATTGGTGAAGTCGAATCCGTGGATATTTCTGAAGAGTTCGCGCATGAGAAGCTCTCTCCCGTGCTGGCGATGTACCGCGCCAAGGACATCGACGATGCGTTCGACAAGGCGGAGCACCTGATTGCTGACGGCGGCTACGGCCACACCTCTTCTATCTACCTGAACGCCGTCACCCGCAAGGATTTGATTGACCGCTTCGCCGCGCGCATGAAGACCTGCCGTATCCTCGTCAACACGCCTTCCTCTCAGGGCGGCATCGGCGACCTGTACAACTTCATGCTGCGTCCGTCGCTGACGCTGGGCTGTGGCTCGTGGGGCGGCAACTCCGTCTCCGAGAACGTCGGCGTCAAGCACCTGCTGAACGTCAAGACTGTTGCCATCCGGAGGGAGAATATGCTGTGGTTCCGTGCGCCTGAAAAGGTCTACCTCAAGAAGGGCTGCCTGCCTGTCGCCCTGAATGAACTCAAGGCAGTTATGGGCAAGAAGCGCTGCTTCATCGTCACCGACGCGTTCCTGTTCAAATCCGGCTTCACCAAGGCGATTACCGACAAGCTGGATGAGCTGGGCATCGTCCACACCACGTTCTACGATGTCGCGCCCGACCCGTCCCTCGCCTGCGCGAAGGAAGGCGCCAAGGCGATGACCTCCTTCCAGCCGGACTGCATTATCGCCATCGGCGGCGGTTCCGCGATGGACGCCGGCAAGATTATGTGGGTCATGTACGAGCATCCGGAAGTGGACTTCCTCGACATGGCAATGCGCTTCATGGATATCCGCAAGCGCGTGTACACCTTCCCGAAGATGGGTGAAAAGGCGTACTTCATCGCCGTCCCGACCTCCGCTGGCACGGGCTCCGAAGTCACTCCGTTCGCCGTCATTACCGATCAGGACACCGGCGTGAAGTACCCGCTGGCGGACTACGAGCTGCTGCCGAAGATGGCGATTGTGGATGCTGACATGATGATGTCCGCGCCGAAGGGCTTGACCTCCGCCTCCGGTATCGACGCGCTGACCCACGCGCTGGAAGCCTACGCCTCCATGCTGGCGACAGACTTCACCGACGGTCTGGCGAAGCAGGCGGCTCAGCTGATTTTCGAGTATCTGCCCGCGTGCTACGACAACGGTCAGAACGAGCCGGTTGCCCGCGAAAAGATGGGCAACGCCGCCACGATGGCTGGCATGGCGTTCGCGAACGCGTTCCTCGGCGTCTGCCACTCCATGGCGCACAAGCTGGGCGCGTTCCATCACCTGCCGCACGGCATCGCCAACGCGTTGCTGATTGAGCTGGTCATCCGCTACAACAGCGCGGAGGTTCCCACGAAGATGGGCACCTTCCCGCAGTACGCCTATCCGCACACGAAGCGCCGCTACGCCGAATTCGGCGAGTACCTCGGCTTCAAGGGTGCGAATGACGACGAGACGGTGGAGAACCTCATCCGCAACATCCATGCCCTGAAGGAGCGCGTCGGCATCAAGAATACGATTCGCGACTACGGTGTGGACGAGGAGAAGTTCCTCGCGACGCTGGACGAAATGTCCGAGCAGGCGTTCGACGACCAGTGCACCGGCGCGAACCCGCGCTACCCGCTCATCAGCGAAATCAAGGAAATGTATCTGAAGGCGTACTACGGCGAGTAATGCGCCATTCTCCCCGGCTTGGCAGGAATGCTTCTGCTGGGCCGGGCATTTTTGAGCACAAAAAATTTTGTCCGCTTGCAGGAATGTCGCATTTGGGCGGCGAATAGATATTTAGGACAAATATCGACTTTTGCGTTCTCCACTGCCGCTTTATCAACCAACAAGCGCAGGAGGGGGGCGAAGCAGTCCAGAGGGCGACCGCAGACTTCGTCTGTTTCCATTGCCCTCTGGTCGCGTCCGCAGACGCGAATCCTCGCATAAACACGCGGACGTTGTGTGATAGCGTCACCAACTCAATCGCGAAAAGGGAGTCCAGAGGGTCGAAGATCCTTTGGCAGGTCAAGGGCAGCACCCTTGCGCCTCTCCCCCCAATAAACATGAACCATATAGAAGGAGGTTTCCCTATGGATTTGACGCATGTGATTGCCGAGCGGGAGAATAAGAAGATTTACCGCGACGGCGCCAAGGCCATCAAGGTGTTTGCCGAAGGGTACAGCAAGGCGGACATTCTGAACGAAGCGCTGAACACGGCGCGCGTGGAAGAGACGGGCCTGCCGATTCCGAAGCTCCTTGCTGTTGACACGGTGAACGGTCAATGGGCGATTACGACGGAGTTCGTTGAAGGCGACACGCTGGCGGCGCTGATGGCGGCGCATCCGGAAAAGGAAGACGAGTACCTGAACCTGTTTGTGGACATTCAGATGAAGGTTCACGCCTGCACCTGCCCGATGCTCAACAGCCTGACGGAGAAGATGCAGCGCAAGATTTCCGCCACTGACCTCGACGCGACCACCCGCTACGAGCTGCACACCCGCTTGGCGAGTATGCACGTCCACAAGAAGGTCTGCCACGGCGACTTCAACCCGTCCAACATTATCTTGAAGCCCGACGGGCAGTGGTACATCCTCGACTGGTCGCATGCCACGCAGGGCAATGCGTCCGCTGATGTCGCCCGCACCTACCTGCTCTTCGTCCTGGAAGGCAAGGAAGCGCTGGCGGAAAAGTACCTCTCCCTCTTCTGCAAGAAGAGCGACACCGCCAAGCAGTACGTCCAGCAGTGGATTCCGATCGTCGCCGCGAGCCAGTCCCTCAAGGGCAAGCCCGAAGAGCGCGACCTGCTCATCCGCTGGGCAAGCGTTTGCGAATACGAATAATCATCAAAGGGACTGGCTTCGGTCAGTCCCTTTTTTCGTTGGGATGGGAGACGCGCCATGTAACCATTCCCCCGCATTTGTTGAAATCTGCCACATTTGCAATTTGCCCTATGTAACCCACTTTTCATCCTCTTTTTTTCGTGGTATCATTATTATAAGAAGGGGGAATTTGCCCTTTTCAAACTTATCTGCCGCGATTGCTTGTCAACCGCCTCCACAATCAGCATGAATGAATTATACACGGCAAATATTGCTCTCAGCGTCTTCGCCATGGCGATTATGCTCTTCTCCCTGCGCGGCGACATCAGCCAATCCAAGATCCGAAACCTGCTCTGCGGCGGCCTGTACGCCACCATCGCCATTTGCGCGCTGTGTGAGTGGTCGGGCGTGCAGATGGATGGCACGCCGCCCGCGCTGATTCCGCTGCATATCGCCGTCAAGACCATCGAACTTTCGCTTGCGCCGCTAATCGGGCTGTTCGCGGGCTGCATTATCCATCCCTGCCCGCGGAAAGTGGTACACAGGCTGCTGTGCCTTGCGGGCTTCCACGCGCTGCTGGTGCTGCTCTCGGCGTTCACGGGGCTGATATTCTATGTCGATGCGCAGAATTTCTACCACCACGGGGCGCTCTACGCACTCTACATGCTCGCCTACGGGGGCAGCACGGTGTTCTTCCTCGTGCAGATTTGGTTCGCCTGCCGCGCCTACCAGTACACCGGCGGCACACAGCTGCTGCTCGCGACGCTGTTCGTGCTGTTAGGGCTGATGGTGCAGCTCTTCCTGCCGACGGTCAAAATCGACTGGATTACCATCAGCTGTGGTGCGCTGATGATGTCGAAATTCTCCAGCGACATGGTACTGCAAACCGACGGGCTGACGCAGCTTGTCAATCGCTTGGGCTACGAGCATTATCTGGCGCGCCTGCGCGTTCCTGCCACCATCCTGATGTTCGACGTTGACCGCTTCAAGGACGTCAACGACTGCCATGGGCACTTGATGGGCGACGCCTGCCTGCGGACGATTGCCGGCTGCATCCGCCGCGCGTACGGGAATTACGGGACGTGCTTCCGCATCGGCGGCGACGAGTTCTGCGTGATCCTGACGCGGCGGAACGCGCAATACAACACCATGACGGAGATTTTCCAGCACCTGATGGATGCGGCGCGGGCGGAGAATCCGGTTCTGCCGACGGTTTCGGTGGGCTGTTCGCATTTTAATCCGTCAACGGATGATTTGGCGGAATCCTTGGCGCGGGCGGACGCGCGGATGTATCAGAATAAGGAAGCGCATAGATAAACACAGCCGCGACGAGTGAATATGCTCGTCGCGGCTGATTTTTATTCACCTGTATTCACCGCAGTGCTGGCAGTAGCGCGCTTCCTTCGGGTTGTCTAAGCCGCAATACTTGCATGTCCAGTAGTCTGCTAACGGCGTCATTTCCGAAAGCGATTTCATTGTGCTGTTACTGTTACTGTTACTGCTATTTCGCGGCAGATAGTTGTCGTTTTTATCTTTTGCAAGTTTTTTCTCTATTTGTCAAGCATTTTCCTTAATTTTCACATATTTTTTTCTGCAATGAAAAATCCGAATACAAAAACACGCATTCCACATTCGGAGTGCGTGCTTTTGTTGATATTACCGATTCACATACGCGTCGATTTCGTTCCGGCTGGAGATTTGCAGCTTCTCAAAGATGCTCTCCATGTACGACTTCACCGTGTTGACGGAAACGCCCATCAGCGCGGCGATTTCCTTGTTGCTGCGACCCTTCGCGGCCAGCATGGCAATCGAAAACTCGTAGGGTGTGAGCGCGTCGGTCACCTGCAGCGTCGACACGGGGTTGTGAATTTTCGTCCACCCGCGGCTGAAGCGGTAGACCGACTGCACAATCTTGTTGTACGTTTCCGGATCCTGCTTGCGCAGCGCGCGCTCCACCTGCCCCTGCAAAATGCCGTGATGCTCCACAAACGGGTGGATGTACCCCTCGCGGCTGGCGATGCTCCACGCGGCATCGAACTTCTGCTCCGCGCGTTCATCCTGCTTCAGGCTCATGCAAATCATGCACAGGACGATGTTGAGGTAGATGCTGTCAATGGGGTAGCGCGTGCCCGCCATCAGCAGGGCGGATTCAGCAATGCCCATCGCGTGTTCGTATTCGCGCCGGATGTAGAGCGCGTGGGCGATGGCGTACATGGCGAAATACTGCATTCCGGGCGGAAGAATACCGATGGCGGGGCGGATAGGGGTCAAGTCGAGCTTCTCGGAGTGGAAGAACACGCTGATGAGCGCGTCGGTAATGCTGCTGTACAGCCGCCACGAATCGTCGTTTGCGCGCTGCCCGTCCCGCTGAATCATTTCGAGATTCCGGCGGCACTTGGCGGCATCCCCCGTCTGCAGCATCGCCATCGTGTTGGTAATCAGCGCGGACAGGCGGATTTCGGGGCACTTGCTCGTCAGGTATTTCTCGCTGATTTCGCGGGCTTCCTCGTGCTCATCGCGGAAATAGTGGTGCAGGGCGCGGGCGATGTCGCGTTCCTCCTCGTCGTTCATGGTCAGCAGGAGATTCTGGAAGCCGTTGTCGCACGGGCGGGAAATCAGCGGCATATAGCACTTGGCCATCCGCGGGGGGATTTTTTCCTGCCCGCGCTGCCCGCTCTTGCGCAAATCCGCCGGATGCGGCGTATTCGCCGGAATCAGCCACCCGCCCGATTTCCGGATTGCCCCCTGAATCCGCCCGGTATTCAGGTAGTAATTCACCATGCGGATGGAAACGCCCCACAGCTCCGCTATTTCCTTTACGCTGAGGTAGTCCAATGCGCAGCCCCTCCTTGTTCTCCTTGTTTACGCTTACGGAATTGGCTCCCAAAGCATGGTCGCCGTTCGATTGCCATACGAGCCCTTGGGCAGCATGTAGGAGCGCGGCGTTCCTTCCACGCCGTCGATTTTCCAGCCTACAAAGGTATAGCCCGGGAGGTAGTAGGACGGGTCTTCTTCCGGTGTCCCGAAATAAACTTGGTTGTTGATGGTGTATTGAACCCAATTATATGCTTTGCCGTGGCTCACGTAGGTAATGGTGTACGTCGCCACACGCCACTCCGCCTTGTAAATGCGGTCGCCGGTTGATCCTTTGGGGATAATCATCGGCGTTGAAGGGAACTGACCGCTGCCATCGAGGACCCAGCCGGCAAATTCGTAGCCCGGACGGTCGGGAGGGATGGGCAGGGTGACGGAATCCTCCACGGTGTAGCGTATCGAAGCTATGACTGCGCCGCCGTTCGTGACCAGTGTGATGGTGTATCTGATCACCTTCCAGTTTGCGGTATACGCCTTGTTTCCCGTCGAACCCTTCGGAATTTTGACGCTTGTCTGCGGCGTCGTGATGCGCTCGCCCGTCCAGCCGACAAACTCGTAGCCGTTGCGGGTCGGGGTTGGCAGCTCGAACTCCTCATCCGTTATGGTGTAAACCACCTTTTCTTGACCGCTGCCGCCGTCCAAATCCATGGTGATGGTGTACTCCGCCAAACGCCACTCCGCCTTGTAATGGAGGTCGCCGGTTGTGCCAGGGTAAATAATGAGCGGCGTGAAAGGGAGCATACCGCTGCCATCGAGGGTCCAGCCGGCAAATTCGTAGCCCGGACGGAGAATGTAAGGCAGGGTGAAGAGATCCTCCACGGTGTATTTTATCGGAGACACGACTGGGCCGCCGTTCGTGTCCAGTGTGATGGTGTATTCAATCACCTTCCAGTTTGCAGTATACGCCTTGTTCCCCGTCGAACCCTTCGGAATTTTGACGCTTGTCTGCGGCGTCGTGATGTCCTCGCCCGTCCAGCCGACAAACTCGTAGCCGTTGCGGGTCGGGGTCGGCAGCTCGAAATCCTCATCCGTCATGGTGTAAACCACCTTTTCTTGACCGCTGCCGCCGTTCAAATCCATGGTGATGTTGTATTCTGTCAGTTCCCAGTTCTCGATATACGTCTTGTCGCCCGTCGAACCCTTCGGGATGGTCACGTTCGGCTGCGGCGTCGTGATGCCCTCGCCTGTCCAGCCAAGGAACGTGTAGCCCGTGCGGGTCGGGGTCGGCAGCGTTACGGTTTGCTCCACCGTGTAGAAATACACTTGCGACGAGCCCGCATTGCCCCCTTCCAGCAGCGTAATGATGGTGTATTCAATCACCTGCCAGTTCGCGGTGTAAGTGCGGTCGCCCGTGCTTCCCTGCGGGATTTCAATGGTTTTCTGCGGTTCGGTGATGCCCTCACCCGTCCAGCCGAGGAAGATGTAGCCCGTGCGAACCGGGGTCGGCAGCTGGAACGCTTCCGATTCCACCGTGTACTGGATGGGGCGGATCGGATCGCCGCCTGCCGTGTCCATCGTGACGGTATAAAGCTTGTCCGCCGTCAGCGTCAAGGTCAGCGGCGCGTAGGGCATGAGGAAGGAAACCGCGTCGTTCCCCTCGCTGATACTCAGGGAAACAGCCGGGTCGCTCAGGAAAACGTGGATGCCGCGATAGCCCGCTGCGGGCGCGATTTGCACCGTCACCTGCTCACCCGCGCGGCACAGCAGGTCGTTGCCCTCCGCCGGCATGTCGCTGCCCCAGAGGACGTTCTGCGCGTCGATGGTCACGCGCTGCGTGTCCGCCGTCCACGTCAGCGTAACGATGCGCTTTTCTTCGCGCCCCGTTACGGGCAGGAATGTGTCCGTCTCCTCGCCGCGCAGTCCCGTCAGGTGAATGAGGGCACGCTCGTCCGCGCCGAAGTCGCTGCGCTTGAACTGCGTCACCCACTCGCCGCGCTCCTTATCGAAGGTGAAGCTCGCCACGGCGCCGCTGCGCAGGGTCAGGCTCGGCGTGAAGTAATCCGGGCGCGCGCCGCTGATGCGAACGCGGTAGGTGATGCGCCCGTCCTGCTCGCCATAGCGGTAGACGTACACCGGGAATTCCGCTACCAGCGTGCTGTCATCCGTCAGCGGGAACACAACATCGCCCTCGCGGGAGAGATAGACATAATTTTCCGCCACGGCAAAGCAGGATTCGCCGCCATTCAGGCGGTAGACCTTGCTCCACGGGTCTGCGCTGCGCATTTCCGGCAGCAGCACATACTGCTCCTGCAAATCCGGATACTTCTCCGCAAACGCCGCCTCGATGCTGTCCAGCATGTTGACCGCGCCCATCGGGCAGCTGTCGCCCGTGTACGGCACCGTCGTTTCGGTCAGCAGCGCGCCGTCCCAATCCGCCGTTTCCAGCTGCATGTCCTTGGCGCTCTGGTCAACGAGGCGGAAGCGCACGGTCAGGCTGATTTTCTTCTCCACCTTCAGCTCGCTGCCCATATGCAGCTGCTGCCCCGGCACAAGCGCGTTCTTGCCCGGATTCAGCACAATATCGCCCGTCGGCAGCGGGTCATCCGTCAGGTTCACGAGGTTCGTCGCAATCCCGATATCGAGATTCATCGGCTTGTCCACCACGATGGTGGAGCGGACATTGCCCTCGCCGTTCAGCGACACATTGCCCGATGCGCCCAGAATCAGCTCCTGAACATCTGCCGCCGCGCCGATGTTCAGCCGAACGTCCTCGTCCGACAGCACATACAGGCGGTCGATTTTGCCGGACGGCAGATTGGCGTTCAGCCCGCCGAGAACCAGCAGATTGCCGTTCATTTCCGGCGCATTGAACTCCGTGTCGCCCAGATGGTCAAAAATCGCGTCGCCGATGAAGGACTCCGGCGGCTGCGTGTCCTTTTTCAACACGGTGATGCCAAATCGCCCGATGTTCTCCTGAAACGCCGGGTCATCCCAGTCCGTATTGTCCCACATGCCAGCGCCTATTTCTTTCGCCAGCCGCTCCAGCGCTGAGTCCTTGCCCTGTGGTGTCTGATTCTTGTTGATGGTGTTCAGTGTGTTCAGCGCACTCATGTTGTTTTCCACAATCATGGCCGCCGATGCTGTACCCGCCCAAATGATGCTGCATAAGAGCAGGAAAATGGTGCTCCATCGTGCGATTCGCTTCATGCTTCTTCCTCCTTGCTGATAGCTTCCGCGGGCTTTTTCCCATAGAAAACGCCCCTTCTGGTTTCAGTATACCATTGACAAGCGCTGTTCGCCACCGCCATTCAATGGATTAATTGGACGTTTCCCTGCCCTTTTCCTGCTGAAAATTCCTGCATTCACGCAGTTTTCCCGTCAATTCGCGCATGTTTTCCGCCGGATGCACCTTTCCAAGGCAGGAAATATCGGTTGCCAAGGATGGCAAAGTACATCTTTCCAACATGCGAAAAAAGGCGAACCGGTTTTGAAGCCGATTCGCCCGTGGATTTGTCCAAACTTGGATGGAATTACTTGGCGATGGTGCAGTGCATGAAGTACTTGTAGCCCAGCGGGTTGGAGAAGAAGCCCTGCACGGAGTCGTCGAGCATGTAGATGTCGGTGTAGTAGTACAGCGGCACGATGCAGCCGGTATTCATCAGCATATCTTCCGCGATGTGCATCATGGCATAACGGTTCGTGCTGTTGGTGCAGCTCTTGATAGCAGAAATCAGCACGTCATAGGTTTCCGCCCAAGTGCCGTTCTCCACCTTCACGTCGTAGCCGTAGGGGGTCAGGTCGAGGTTGTAGATCTTCAGATCCGCATTCGCGCCCTTGCCGAACTGCACGTCGTTGTTGCCGGAGCCGGTCACCCACATGTCGAGGAAGCAGATCGGGTCGTTGTAGTCGGCAATCCAGCCATTGCGGGCAATGGAGTAGTCGCCGGACTTACGGGTGTTCAGGAAGGTGTTCCATTCCTGGTTGGTCAGGTTCATGGTGATGCCGACCGCAGAAACCGCGCTCTGGAGGTATTCGCCAATCGCCTTGTGGGCTTCGGAGGTGTTGTAGAGGTAGGTCAGGGACGGGAAGTTGGTGAAGACGGCGTTCGCCTCGTCGTAGGTGTAGTACTTCTTCAGGGTTTCAACCGCCTTGTCGAAGTTCGCCATGTAGACGTCTTCATCGTCGGTCACGTCGTAGTAGCCGGTGATGCCTTCCACATGGCCCGCGTTCTTGTAGAACTCAGAGCCGTCCGCATCGGTCATGCCCATCGGAACGAAGCTGGACGCAGGCACCTGACCCGCCTGACCGATTTCTTCAACGATGTAGTTGCGGTCGAACAGCAGGCCAATCGCCCGACGGACTTCTGCGCGCGCCGCTTCCGCTTCTTCGGGGGTCATGTTCGCGAGCACGTCAGCGGGCAGGATTTCTTCGTTGATGTTCCAGCAGACATAGTAGGTACCAATCTGGCCGGCAACAACGAATTCCGTCGGATACTGTTCCTTCAGGGAAGCGATTTCAGAGGTGGGAACGTCGTCGATCAGCTGCCAGTCGCCCTTCTGGAAGTTCGCCAGCATGTTGTTCGCGTCGTCGGAGAGGTAGAAGTCCAGCTCGTCCATCGTGACCTTGTCCACCGCATGATAGTAGGGGTTCTTGGTCAGGGTGATCTTGCTGTTGTGTTCCCACGCGGTCATGGTGTACGGGCCATTGCCGATGTAGGTGGAAGGATCGGTCGCCCACGCTTCGTTGGCGACGACGTCCTCACGCACGGGCATGTACGCCGGGAAGGCGAGCAGCTCGTTCCAGTAGGCAACGGGGTTGTTCAGGGTAACGGTCAGGGTCTTGTTGTCCACGGCGGTCACAGCGAGGTTTTCCGCCTTGGGGTCGGAGCCGTCCGTAGTGTAGCCCTTGATGACTTCAAACATGTAGCCATAGTCCGCGCCCAGCTCGGAGGAAGCAGCGCGCTTCCACGCAAACTCGAAGTCCTTGGCGGTCAGATCCTTGCCGTCAGACCACTTCAGGCCATCAACGAGCGTGTAGGTGTACGTCACCGTGCCGTCGTCATTGACCACCGGATCCGGCAGTTCCACCGCGCAGTCCGGCAGGATTTCCAGCTTGCCGTCGTCGGTCTGCGCCCAAGTGGACAGGCCTGCGAACAGGTGAGCGACCATCGTCGCGCCGTCCACAGCGGAGTTCAGCGCCGGGTCAAGCGTATCAGGCTCGGACGCGATGCAGACAGCCATGTACGTCTTGCCGTCTTCGGCGACAGCGCACAGGGTGCAGGTCACCATCATTGCGATGGCGAGCAGGAGAGCAGTCAGCTTCTTCATGAAAAAACCTCCCTTAATATTCTGTGACAGCCTTGCTTTTCGTAGACTGTCTGTATCAAAAATGCGTGTTGACGCATCCTTGAAGCAATTTTTTTGCGCGGATAAACACGCGGGCACACTATGCCAGTGTCACCAACTCAATCGCGAAAAGGGTGTCGAGAGGGTCGAAGAC
>ERZ1106943.931-NODE-931-length-33620-cov-13.353642_pt1 | contig 33620 bp, 31 predicted proteins | sample MGYA00403671_ERZ1106943 | MGnify/ENA primary metagenome ERZ1106943 (study PRJEB35170, sample SAMEA104062427) | human gut metagenome | biome: human gut; feature: human-associated habitat; material: faeces | place: Denmark | collected 2012-06-14 ...
CATATGCCCTTCCGATGTCGAATCGAAGCATGTATTTATCCCGAACTCACGTTAATAAAACGCTCCCGGCTTGGTTTAGGTAACGAAAACGCACCGTTTGGCTCGTTCTTATTTATGGGAACCACAGGCGTTGGCAAGAGCGAATTAGCCAAAGCATTGGCTCAATTCCTTTTCGGAAGCCGAGATATGTTGATCCGTATTGATATGAGTGAATATCAACAAGAGCATAGCGTATCCCGCTTATTTGGTGCGCCTCCCGGATATGTGGGTTATGATCAGGGGGGCCAACTTACCGAAGCTGTACGCCGTAAACCATATTCTGTTATTCTTTTAGATGAAATAGAGAAAGCGCATCCCAAAATTTGCGATACGCTTCTCCAGGTTTTGGATGACGGTCGCATGACTGACGGCAAGGGGCGAACCATCAATTTCAAGAATACGGTCATAATTATGACGTCTAATCTTGGTGCTGAATTGATAGAACAACAAGAAGATGATTGTTTGCCTCTTGTCAGAGAGTCGATGATCCAACTGCTAAAGCAAAGAACATCGCCAGAGTTTGTAAATAGGATTGACGACATAATTGTATTTAATCCGCTTAATGACATCGTGATTAAATCCATTGCTATGAAGATTGTATACAATACGGTGCAAAAACTTCAATCTTCCGGATATTATATACAACTTAGTGAAAACGTTGCAACTCATATAGTTCGTAATTTAGATTCGTCTATGGGTGCTCGTCCGATAAAGCGTATCGTTGACCATGAAATAATCGATGGTATTATTGACAGAATCCTTATTGGTGATTTAGTCAAATCATTGCCTATATTCATTCGCGTATGTAATAACGAACTAACATTTACTAATGAGTAATTCATATGGCTTTAGTATATAACGAAGAAACTGGTAATTTTGATGACATACAAGCGCCTCCGATAATTAGGTATTGTCGAATTCAGGAGTCAGTTCCATTTTTCCAGGGAGATAGTGTAACACTCACTTGGCAGATTGACGGGGCCAATCATATCTTCATTGATGAAGAAGAGCAGCGGGACAATTCTTTTGAATTTACGCTTGACTCCGTTGGCACAAAACAATTCAAAGTCAGAGCGACTAATTCTGATGGAATTGCAGAGCGCGTTGTGACGCTTGAAGTCCTTCCTTGCCCTAAATTTGAGATACTTCCGTCTGCGACCGTTCTTCATAAGGGGCGTAATGAAAATGTTGTTTTCCATTGGTCTATTGAAAATGCAAGAGACATTAAACTCATCAACGAAAACGAAACAACCGAAATTACGGAATCGGGGGAAGCCACTTTCTCGCCGATTGATGATACACAGTTTACTTTTGAGGCGAAAGGACTGGAAGGGAACCGTGTATTTCGTCACATTATTCTGATAAAGATTAGAGAAGCGTCTCGCATTGACTTTAAGATAAATCGTCAATTCTCTTATCCAAACCTTCCATTAATTCTTTCGTGGAACGTTGAGAACGGTTTCGCAGTTACTATAGATGACTTTGGAGAGCAACCGACACAAGGTCAATTAGAGGTATCCCCCGGCGTTGACACAACATATGTCATAAGAGTTCAAGACGCTTTTGGAGAGGAACGAAGAACTATAACAGTGCGAATGTTGCCGCTACCTGTTATTAAGCAAATCTTAGTTCCTTCTCCCAAAGTAGATGAAACCTATGATATATCCTATTCAACTCCCCAGTTTAATGCTACTATATCAGTTCCGACATTTGAGTCATCATTAGTTAAACTTGATTTACCGAACGTTCCTCAGTTAAAGAATTCTTTCTTCGTAAAACCTATTTCTTTCGAGAAGAAAAAACGAATAAAGAATCCGTTCAAATCTCTTTACGCATATTTTTTCGCAAATAAACACATCACATATGGCAAAAACTAATTCTACCTCAACAACAAGAGAAATCTCGACTGAACACCTCGGTCGAATCAACGAATTTCTCTGGTCATGTGCCGGAGTAAACAAAGTTGTGCTTCGTCAGTGTCCTTCAGACTACTCAAAGTATGCTGGAATTGGCGGAATGATTCTTTTTACCGCAATCATGGCGGCTATCTCTGGTGGTTACGCACTATACTTTGTATTTAATAGTTACGCTATTGCAGGTTTATTCGGTCTGTTTTGGGGATTGCTTATCTTCAATCTTGATCGATTCATCGTCAACACTATGTATTCTGATGGTAAACATACCATTTCTTGGGCAGAAATCCGTTCTGGGCTACCGCGTATCATCATGGCTATATTCCTTGGCCTTGTTATTTCAACTCCTTTGGAGATGAAGATTTTTAGCGACCAAATCGACTCACAATTATTACAAGACAATGGCAAACGCATTGAGCAGGCAAAGCTTGCCTATAAGAACCTTTACGATGAGTTAGATAGATACGAGGTGCAAAAACATGATATTCAAGTCGAGGGTGACACCATTCAAAGAACAATTGACCAAGCAGAAAAAGACCTCAAAGATGAAATTGAAGGTGTAAGTCTCAATGGGAAACCTGGCAAAGGCCCTGTTTATTCAGGTAAGGCCCGATATATCGAACAACTTAAATCTTCACTTGCCCGATGGGAAGTTCTAAAAAGACCGGATATAGAGCGTTTAGACAAAGAAATTGTTCGCGTTAAGGAAGAAATTCGTAGACACGAAAAACAAATAGATAAAGACGCAACCCAAAATGGTTTTGCTGTTCGTTACGAAGCCTTTGAGAATGTAACCAGTTGGCACGACCATCCGGCTCTTGCCTTGGTCGCTCTTATGATTACGCTTCTATTTGTTATTATAGAAACTGCACCGACATTCCTAAAGATGATGATGGAGGATGGTCCCTATGATGATTTACTCAGAGCGCAAAAATATAAAACTAAAGTTTTAGCCGATAAGAGTATTTCAGATGTTAACGATGCAGTGAACACTTGTGTGCGCATATCTACGATGAAGAATGAAAAACGGTTAGAGGCTGAGACTATAGCCAATGAGGAAATAATGGCTAAAATTGCACGTACTCAGGCTGAACTTCTTGAAACCGCTATTGCGGGCTGGAAGGAGATTGAACTCGAAAAGATCCGTCAAAATCCATCTGCTTATGTCGTTTCAATAGTTCCTCCGAAGCAAGAGATGCAAGTCGTGGCTGATGAAGAAGGTAACCTATCAGAGTTTTCTCAGTCAGATTTAGGCTCTATGGCTACAGTCTCTACGTCCATTATTGAAGAAGCAGCGGCAGTTACTCCTAATATGTCCGAAGATGATATTATTGACAATGCCAATAATACATCAGAGGGCGCAACTACCGAAGGGTTGGCAAATTCTGAATCTACAACGTCCGATGCGACGGATTCTACCAAAGACAAAAGTGGACAAGCATGAAAATCCCAGGGCTATCATTTTCATGGAAAAGGGCTATGGGCTTGACACAGGTCAAGCGGCAGTTAACTCGCAAAACTGGCATTCCAACTTCAAAAGCTGGGCTTGAACGGAAAGTTGGATCATTTATAATAAAAACTATCTTTGGTAAAAGATAAGTATCGTTTTCCTCTATAAAAGTAAATTAGGTTTGGTCCGGGTTATATGTCCGACCAAACCTAAACCATTTATAGAAACGCAGGGTAGAAAATTAATTGAATGTAATGCATAGGTATATTTTTATATAATTGCAGTGTTATTCCATTGAATCACCTATAATTAATATTTTACGATATAATTAGTATATTTGATTTCGGTTGACAAAATGTTGACGTAAAATTAGTGGTCTCGGTTAGTCTGAGTGTCTTGAATAAACTAATTGTTCTCCTTATGGCAACTATAAAAAGATCTTTTCTTAGGGAGACATCGGCTTTATGCGACAGGGCGCCGCTTATCGCGGGTCGCCTATAAAATCAAATGCAGAAACCCCGGAATGAACAATTCCGGGGTTGTTAGGGACTATCCTGCCAGCATCGGCTGGCGGAGTAGTGTTATGTCGCTGGAAGGCTTACTCGATGGTGATGAGGACGTATTTCTGGGTGCCCATGCCGAGTTGTTCGGCATAGTCGAGGACGTGGGTTGCGTTACGGGATGCCATACGCTCCTCGAGGTGGATTTTGCCGTGGTCGGGGGAGGCCTTGACTGCGTCGACGCAGGCGCGGTCGACGGCAACGGGGTCGAGCGAGGCGAATATGCCTATGTCGGCCATCCGGACGGGGGCGGGATGGGCTACGCAGTCGCAGTCGACGGACAGGTTGTTGGCGACGTTTATGTACAGGATGTGGTCGCCGGCATGGTCGGTGACGGCTTTGGCGGCCTCGGCCATTGTCTCGAGGAAATCATCCTGCGCGGGCATGCCGTCGCCCCAGAGTTTGTTGGGGTCGTCGTGCTTGCCGGCGGAGTGTACCCAGGCCTTGCCCTCACGGGACTGGAGGCCGATGCCCATGTTCTTAAGCGCGCCGCCGAATCCGGCCATCGGGTGACCCTTGAAGTGCGAGAGGACGATGGTGAAATTGTAGTTGAGCCAGTCCTTGCCTATGAGGGCGTAGTTGATGTGTTTTGCGCCGACAACGGGCAGTGCGGTCGAGGCGACGCTGTCGAGAAGGTGGAAGGGCGCGATGGCAGTGAAGCCGTGCTCGCGGGCCACCTCCATGTGGTCCTTGTCGTTGGTGCGGGCGCCGGGGTAGGCGGTGTTGCACTCCACGATGTCGGCGTGGAGACCCTGAACGAGAGGAGCGATAAGGGTAGGTGCGAGGTGGTTGGGGTTGCCTTTCTCGCCCGAGGAGAGTTTGACGCAGACGCGGCCTGTGGCCTTGCGGTCGAGGGCGTCGTAGATTTTCAGAAGATTTTCGGGCGAGATGTTTTTGATGAAATAGACAGTCGCTACGGAATCGGATGTAGTCGGAGCGACCTGCTGTGCTGTGGCCTTGCCCATTCCGAGCAAAGCGAGTACCGCCAGGAGCACTATTTTCGATATTTTTCCAATCATGGTTCTATATTGATTTTTGGTTAGTTCGGTAGTTAAACGCATATCAGAATGCAAAGTTAATATTTCGCGCCCATAAAATCATACCAGTATCGCGGTTAAATCAACCAATTTTACTGTTCGACACAATTAAAAATAGGATGTTTTGAGCGTATGTGGCCGCATGATGTTTGAGGTCTATTTGTCGGGATGAGGAAATTTGATAAATTTGCACGCGATATGGGTAAGGGTTGTCTGCCGGAATCTTGTTACCTTTGCAAAAATCATACACCTCCGATATTTTAAAATCATAGACCTCAAATACTTTAATCAGATGAAGCCGTATATAGTTTGCCACATGATGTCGTCGGTTGACGGTCGCATAGACTGTGCCATGACCGAGAGAATCGACAATACCGACGCTTATTACCATGCGCTTGACAGCCTGAATTTTGACGCAACGCTTGAGGGGCGTGTCAGCCGTCAGATGCACTATGCCCTTCCGGAGCCTTTCAAGGCCGGTGACCTTACGCCAATCGGCGAGGAAAAATATCACATCGCCCATACGGCTGACCATTATGACATTGCCGTGGATACACATGGCTCGCTGATGTGGCCCGAGGAAGCGTCTGAAGACAATCTGCTGGTAATCACTGACGAGGCGTGTCCACGGGAATATCACGACTATCTCACTGCCAACGGCATTTCATGGATTGCCTGCGGCAAGAAAGGCATCGACCTGCCAAGGGCTATGGAAATACTTGGCGACAGGTTCGGAGTGAAGCGTCTCGGCGTCGTAGGCGGCGGACATATCAACGGCGCGTTTCTTCAGGCCGGACTGCTTGATGAGGTCAGCCTCATGATAGGCGGAGGTATCGATGGCCGGGCAGGAATGGCCGCCGTGTTCGACGGTATCCGGCAGAGCGACTATCCCCCGACACTTCTGACCCTTGACAGTGTCGAGCGAATGGGTAATACCGTATGGCTCAGATACACTGTCGATAAGAAGTAAGAGACGATATTCATGGACTGACATCCCAATTGCCAAGGAATGCTTTGACAATCGGGTATCGTCGTGGGGCATCGTATGGATTTTGAGCGTGTGGGGAATGGATTTTGAGCCGCAGGGTAATTGCTCCGTGTGGTTTTATTGCTAAATTTGCGGTGTGAATAATGTTGTCTAAACCAATGGAATTATGGCGATAGATCAGGAAGAGAATCTCGGTCCGATGAAACTGATTTTCAACTACAACAATGTGTTCTACAGTTTCTTCTATGATGACCTCAGCGGCTGCATACACCGCTCGCGGGAGTATGCGCTCAATTATGTCTACTCTGGCGAGATGATTCTCGACAACGGGACGGAGAAGATTCATGTGCGCAAGGGGGAGTGCGTGTTCATACCGCGCGACCATCACATCACCATGTACAAGAAGACTTACGACGGGGAGCGCTACTGCGGCATCTTCCTGATGTTCACCCGCAGTTTTCTCCGGGAGATGTACACCAGACTGTCCCTGAACAAGATCAAGGCCAAAGCCGACAGACTCCCCGACGGAGTGATCAAGTTGCCAAAGACGGTGGAACTCGCCAGCCTGTTCGCCTCGATGACACCATATTTCGACCCGGAGGTGAGGCCGAAGGACAACTTCATGGAACTGAAACTGCAGGAGGGACTGATGGCACTGCTTGCCATCGACGAGAGGTTCGTGCCGACGATGTTCGACTTTAACGAGCCGTGGAAGATAGACATCCTTGATTTCATGGAGGAGAATTACATGTGCGACCTGAACCTCGAGGAGATAGCGCATTACACCGGGCGCAGCCTCGCCACATTCAAGCGCGATTTCAGGAAGATAAGCACTCTGACGCCTGAGAAATGGCTTATCAGGAAGCGGCTCGAGAAGGCATACGAGCTTATGAAGAGCGGCAAGAAGAAAGTCGTCGAGGTCTACGCCGAAGTCGGTTTCCGCAACCCGTCGCATTTCTCGACCGCCTTCAAGCGTGAGTTCGGCATCGCCCCTACAGCGGTTTTAAACTGAAAGACACGTCCGGCGGCATAATGTTTGGGTGCATATCTAAGTGTCAGGGCTTTGTTTCAACGCAGGAACCCTTGTCCCTGCGGTTGAATATGGCCATGGCGGCCTCGTGTTTCTCTACGAGCCGTTGGTAACCGGCACGTCGCCCCCGCTCGAGGTTGTGGCGCAGGTCGTTGAGTTTTACGGCGATGGCGATTTCGTTTCCGGACCCGGCGATGCGGCGGACATAGTCGAGATAGGGTTCGCTCTCGTCATGGGTGAGCAGGCGCAGCGCGTCGACAATCCCGGACGGGACACCGGCCTGCAGAAGGTCGTCGAATGTCCAGTCGGTGTCCTCGACAACGTCATGCAGGAATCCGGCGCACTGCTCCTCGGGAGTCTTGCCGGCTAGTCCTACGGTCAGGGGATGGAGTATCACAGGCTTGCCGTCAAGGTCTTTCTGGCCCCTGTGGGCCTTCATGGCGATTTCGAGACAGAGGTCTATCATGGCAGGTCCTGTCATTTTATTCTGTTTTTGATGAAGTCGTAGAAGTCCGGCTCATTCTGACGGTAGTAGTCGAGGATGTCGGCCTTGTATGCCTCGATTTTCTCCGGATGATTCAGTTTGTCCGAATACCATCCCTGCTCGAAACTTCCGTCGCCCGAACTGTAGTGGCTGAATTCGGATTCCACAATCATCAGATTAAACTCTTTGTCGCTGTGGAGTTCGAGGTGGTTCGGGTAAATTTCAGGATGACGCCTCGAGATGTAGTCCTTGATTCCGAATTCGTTGAACTTGTCGCTCAGGAAGTAGTTGAAGTTCTCCAGGTCGGAGGCGATTGAGGATTCGCGCTCAAACTCAAACCCGTCAATGCTCATTTTTTCTTTCTCTCTCATGTCCTTAAAAAATTATGTTCATTCGGGGCCGCCCGTGTATCAGTCTATATCGTCGTAACTGAAATATTTTTTGTGCAGTCGCTCCAGCAGTTTGTCCGTCATCGGGATGCCGCAGGCGTCGCCTATGACGGCGTCGCAGTCGCAGTAGGGACAGATGGCCGTTGCGCCTCCGTCGGTGTATTCGTCTATCTCCGTCGGCTTGAAGAACGTCTGGCAGCAGATGCAGTAACACACCTGCGAGGCTTCCACCTCCTCGCGGTTGTCCGCCGTATGCAGGTGTGCGTCGAGCAGTGCGTCATCTTTCTTTTCCAGTCGCCCGTCGATGGTCTGCGGGTAGCCCTTGGGCTGATAACGGTCGGCGCGGAGCAGATATTCTTTGCCGTAGTAAAAGAATCTGGCGGTCTCGACTTCGCCGTCCATTTCTATCGCCGTCGGAATCACGTCATCATTATCCTTGTCGGTCAGGCGGAACGAAGCCCCTTCGCCTAAGCGCTCCACAAGGTTGAAGAACCAATGCCGCCGCTTTCCGGACGGGCTTTCAAAAATATAGGTTCGAGAGTACAGAAATTTAGTCTTCATCGGTTTTAAGTATTTTGTCGGTTTCGTTGGCGAGGGCCGCGATTCCGGCCTCGGTGTCAAGGCCGATCAGGGGCGGGTATGCAGCGCTTCCGAAACGGTCCATGTGTTCGCGTGGAATCTGGGTGTCGATCTGGTCGGCGGTGAACCATCCGAGTGACATCCTGTCGCCCTTCCTGATGTTATAGCGGCGCCCCATGTCGCGGGCCATGTCGATTTCGTCCGGGTCAATGCGGTAACTGAACATTGGCCCCTCGTGGTCGCCGCGATGCTCGAACAGCGCCTTCTCCCCGCCAAGACGGCGTTCCATCCACTCCCATGCCGTCCAGTCGGGATTGACATAGATGCGGTGGCTCGCGGAGAGCCGTGCGGCGAGAAGGCATCCGGTCTCGATGGTAAGAATCAGGTCGTAGCGGCGGCGTTTGCAGATGCGCTCAAGTCCGTGCCTCGACTTTTCTAACGTGCCCCCTGCGCAGAATATTGTCACTTGATAGCCTTTTTCTTCAAGCCTGTGGCGCAGTTCGAGCACTGCCGGGCTGTCGTGGGGCGTGAAATAGTCTGGCACGATCATTATTCGCCTCATGCTCTTTTCGAGTTCCTTGGCCGCTTCGCATGCCTTGACCATGGCGTCGCGCAGTGCCGCGAGGTTGGCATAATGTGTGAAGGCTTCGATTGGGACGGATTCGTCGCGCCCTTCTATTTTCACTCTCAGCCCGGAATTCCCGTTGCCCATCGGCGTCCTGAATTCAAAGCCGAATGCAACGGCTGTCACTCCGCCCACTTGGACCGGCTCGGCGAAGCAGCAGTATTCTGGCTGACTGAGAAGCCGCTGGCGGGGAAGGTCCATCGACATCCTGTCGATCTCCTGAAGCGGAATGTCCATCTTTCGGGCGTCAAAACTGCAAATCAGTTCAGCCATTGCCGGGACATTATCATTGGCAGCCGTGTTGACCATCGAGAGTCTGGGATACCGCTCTCCGAAGTCCCAGTCGCTGCGGAAAGCCTCGTCGGATGTGAATATGCCGTAACGGCTCGGCTGGGGGAAGCGTCCGTAGCCTACGGTGCCGAAACTGTAGGCGGTCTCAAACCGTTCTTGGGGAAACAGTTTGTCGGAATAATAATTCTCTGCCGCCTTGCGACCGGCGTAATACTGCTTTTTCCAGGGCCATTCGGAGTCATATTCCGGATTGATGAACAGCACATCGGTTTTCCCGACGCCGTCGGCGAGCATTGCCGAACGACCGAACACGACGATGGTATGCGGTGCGCCGGTCTCGTCGTCAGAAGTCCGGCTCACATGGATGGTCAGGGTGCGCTTGCCGAATTTATGAATGACCGTCCGGGGAACCTCCGGGGCCTTCAGGGTCTCGTCATGCCCGTCATCATGTCCGGACTCGGTTTCATTTTCAAGTCCGAACTCGTGTACGGGGTCGCCGGGACAGTCGTCGACAAGCGGACCCCAATTGAGACCGCGGTCGGCGGCGAGTGCCTCGAGTTTTCGGGCCGCAAGTTCAATAACCCTTGCCTCCTGCAGTTCCTCGCCCTGATGCTCGTCGAGCACCATCTGTCTGAGTTCGGCCACAATAACTTTCGCCTCGCCCTGCGCCTCGATGGCCTCCTTGAGGGCAAGGATGTTCCCGGTTCCGGCACCTGTGCCGAAATCGGGAACAATCAGTATTCTATGTCTTTCCGGTGTTATCATGGCTCAAATATAGAAACATGCCCGAAAAAATTCAAATAATCCGTCAGGAAAATTGCGTCAATCCGCCCCGGCCTTAGCCGAGATTTTATTTACTTTGTTGAAGTTAAGTGTCTATTGTTTAGAGATATGGATGGCAGAAAGGCGAAAACGCCTCAGAACTCCTTGGCCCTGAGACGTTGCATTCGCATGAAGTTCAATGACTGAGAAATAGAGGCGCAGACTACTATGCGGCGCATAGAGGCTGACCGGATCTAAATGTTAACGACAGAGCAGTGTCTGTTCTCTTTTATCGGATGGTAAAATTTTGAATAGAAAAATATATCAGATATTGTTTGGTGTTCAAATATTTACTATTTTTGCGTTGTGAAAAATCCTTTGCAACAAATAGGCAACATACCCGTCACTGCCGGCGCTCTGGAATCTCTTTATCCAGATATTAAGGGCGGCAACCAGAAAATAAGGTTGCTTGAGCGCGATAAGCAGATTATCAGGCTCAAGAAGGGGCTCTATGTGTGTAGCCCCGAGGTCACGGGCCAGCCCTTGTCGACAGAGTTAATTGCCAATCATCTGTACACACCTTCTTATGTCTCAATGTCATCGGCCCTGCGTTTTTACGGATTGATTCCGGAGCAGGTACATGTCATGCAATCCATGACAATCAAGCATTCCCGCAATTTTGACACACCCGTTGGCAGGTATGAATATACCCGTATATCCAAGAATGCGTTCTCCGTTGGATTGGCAAGTATCAGGAAAACGAAGTATGCCTTTGTGATAGCGACACCGGAAAAGGCGTTGTGCGACCTTATTGCAAACTCTCCCGGCGTGATCCTGCGTTATCCAAAGGATGCTGCTGTATTTTTGGAGGAAGATATCAGGATGGATATGAGTGATTTCCGGCAAATGAATACTGCAATTCTGGAAGCATATGCGATAATCGGCAAAAAGGCGGATTCAATCCGGACGTTATTAAAATTACTGAGGCAATTATGAATGAGATATATGACAGTATGCTTTCGGCATACGATTTGTCAACAGAACAACAAATGAGGAATGCGATTTTCGAGGTCAACCAGCAGATTATACTTGCAGGACTGCATAATGGCGGATTCTTTGATGTCGCGGCGTTTTATGGAGGCACTTGCCTGAGAATATTCCACGGGCTGCAACGTTTCTCTGAAGATATGGATTTTTCCCTCCTGGCTCCTGACGACAATTTTGATTTCACGAAGTACTTCCAGCCGATTATTGATGAATTTGCTATTGTCGGCAGGGAGGTGACAATAGCAAAGAAGAACAAGAAGAATTTCGGGAAAGTGGAATCAGCATTTCTGAAAGACAATACGGATGTGTATGACGTATCGTTTCAGACGGATAAATCAGTCAAGATAAAGATTGAGGTTGACACTCAGCCACCTTTGAATTTCAGGACAGAACAGAAACTCCTGTTGCAACCTCATTCTTTTATGACACGTTGCTTTACTCTGCCGGATTTGTTTGCCGGCAAAATGCATGCTTTGGTCTATCGGGGATGGAAAAACCGTGTGAAAGGGCGTGATTGGTATGATTTTGAGTGGTATGTAAGGCACAACGTGCCATTGAGTTTTACACATCTTGCCGAGCGGGTCCTGCAATTCAACAATGAGGTTCTTGAGTGGGATTCATTTATTATTCGACTCAAGGATAAACTGATGTCGACAAATATGAATCAGGTAAAGAGCGACGTGTTGCCTTTTGTCAAAAATCCTCATGAAATCGATATTTGGTCAAATGATTATTTCGTTCAGTTGGCAGATATGCTCAGGCCTGAATGATTGCTCAATCTAATGCAGACGGAATCTCCGTCTATAACTGGCAAGGATGTTCCCGGTTCCGGCACAGGTGCCGGAACCGGGAACAATCAGTATTCTATGTCTTTCCGGTGTTATCATGGCTCCAATATAGAAACATGCCCGAAAAAATTCAAAATCCGGTCAGGAAAATTGCGTCAATTCGCCCCGGCCTTATGGCGCCTGATGTGGTCAATGATATCCTTTTCGACGGGGCGGAACTCGCCGGAGGGGACGCGCATCATGTTGAAGCCCTGCGACAGCCATGTGTTGATGATGTAGCTGCCGTTGTCGTTGCGCATGATGCAGTAGTTGCGCTGTCCGCCGAGCGGTTTCCATCCGCGGCGGTAGTCGGGCAGTCCCATCACCTCGGCGGTAACGTCCCTGTAGCCGAATGCCGGCAGGACCTTGGCGCTCCACTGTGCGCCGACACAAAGGCCGATGCCGAGGTCCGAGGCCCTGATGGCCCCGTCGATCACCGGCGCTAGCCGCTCATTCAGGCGACCGAGAAGTTTGTCATTATACTTGATGTTCTCCCAGGAGTGTGAGTGCCAGCCGCAGAGTTCGAGGGCAAAAGGCAGTTTCTCTGACTCGGGTACAAGTTCCCTGAACCAGTCGAGGCGCTTGCTCCACCACTTTTTGCCGGCGTCGCTAAGACAGGAAGAGTCATACAGCGGGTCGACGTCGCGACCGAGATAATAGCCCGCGAAGACGCGCTCGCGGTAATTGCGGGCGTAATGATGGCACATCGCCTCCGGGTCGTCGAGGCGCGAGTGATGCACGGTGTCTTTCCGGTACTTCTCAATCCCTTCCGGAGTGCGGAGGTCATAGTCTGACGCCCCGGGATTGTAATTGAGGATTACCACGCTGCAGTCTGCCGGGTTGCCGATGTAAGGCTCCGGCATCAGTTCCGGATACAAGCCAATTTTCTCGAAATCCCAATAGGATTCCGAAGCGGGAACCTCGCCATGCTCAACCCAGTAGGCAAATACCTCGTCCCAATATTTCAAAAATTCGTTCATGATAGTTAAATCTAATTATTTTTTGACTTAAGCCAGTCTTTCTCTGAAGTCGTCAGTTGTATATCTCATTACTTGAGGTGCGAGTGATGAATGCCATATTTGCAATACATCTTCCATCTTTCCAGAGTGCGGAGATCAAAGTGCTGCCTTTGGGAATAAATTAACTAAAATCAAAATCGTCCTCAAATATTACTTTATCATTTGAGTCGTGAATTTCAGCATATTTTAGATAATTAAAAAGACCATCCCAATCGGTTTCGCCTAAGTTTACGATTAACTGATACCAGAAATAATCTGCTGTCTCATCTTCATCAATTGAGTCAACGGCTGATTGGATTTGAGTATCAGAATAGTTATCTCCAATTTTGAAATCATTCTCATAGTAAGAATCTTCATCATCGGGATCAGTTTCCTGATAATAAATTCTCAGCCCTTTAATGTAGTTTATATCTCTGTTGGGCTTTGATGTGGATTCTTTTAACTGCCAAATTTTTTCACCGGAAATGCCGTCAGAATCGCCGGGAGCACAGTCATAAAGTTTGCCGTCGTAGCCGAAGGCGCAGACCGTTACATCGGAATTCCCATCGGGATAAAGGAACTTCTTGGTTACAAGACAGGCTTTATTGGCCTTGAACTCCTCATCCTCGGGCATCTCGATTTCAATGGTGGTCCATGCCTTGTTGGTATAGAGCATGCCTTCCTTGGCGCCGCTTTCCTCAAAGAACTTTGCGACATCGAAATCCTTGAATTCGTCAATCTGTTCCTGCGTCAGCACATTATAGTCTATTCCAAGATCAATAGGACCGTATTCGCTGCCGTCGACGGTGAAGACCATGCCATTGCGCTTAAAGCGTGAATAGGCGTCATAGACTTCCTCTTCGTCGGGATCCTTGGGCTCAAGAAAAAGTTCTTTGCCGAAAACTTCGACTGTAACGGTTTTCATTTTCTTTTTATCTTCCATGTCATTAGGTTTGAAAATGTCTTTTGTTTCTTCTGTTACTTTTTCAGGGTCTGCCATAAACGCTTCGAGCAGCGATGCGGGTTCCGCGGTCTTTCCCTCCATCTCCTCGACCTCGGCCTTGACGCGCATGTCTGCCAGCAGGGAGCGGTAGTAGTCGGCGCTTCCGGCGGGAACCATCAGTGTCAAGAGGTCGCGGGCGTTCATGAAGGCGTATTTGTCGATTTTCATTTCGGGAGCATTGACGACAAGGGTTGTCAGGCCGCGACCGAAAGCGAACTTTTCGATTTCGCTTACCGAAGCCGGCAACTCGATGGCCGCGAGCGAGTCGCAGTCGCGGAAGGTTGCCTGACGGATTTCCGTCACACCTTCGGGAATGTCTATGTCGGCAAGCGCCTTGCAGCCGGAGAACGCCGACTCGCCGATTGCTTTCAGCGAACCGGGAAGAGTCACGCTCCTGAGGTCCCTCATGTTCATGAAGGCACGGTCGCAGATCACCTCCGTACCGTCGGCCACGGTGTAGTCCTCGAGTCTGTTGTTGCGGCAGGCTATCAGGCGTCCGTCCTTGTACTGTACGCCCTGCACGTCCTTCTCGCCTGATTCGAAGACGCCGGCCTTGGTTGAGATCATGTTTCTCATTTTAGTGTTATACAAAGTCTTGTTCTGACTGTCATTCTCATACAAATATAATCCGGACCGGTTCAGAATTCCACACCGAAGCGGCGTAGCGTATCGAATATCTGGCCCTCGGGGAGACCGTCGACTACGATCACAGGGTTGCCGTCGGCGTCGAAATCCTTGGAGATCGAGGCTCCGAGCGACGACAACTGTCCGGCAAGTTCGTTGAAACTGCCGGCGAAGCCGTGGTCGCGGAGCCACGCCGTATTGAGGGGCACTGTCGAGATTTCCTCGCGCATGGACTGTGTCCGGGCGGCAGTGGGAACTTCGGGTACGGGAACATCATTCTCCATGGCCGTCTGGGTCACGCGGGTGGCGTAGTCAAGGCTCTGTGCCTGGTTGCTGTCGACGCGCTCCTGGGCGTGGCGGGCATCCTCGCGGTAGCGCTGGTTGTCGCGCTCGAGGTCGGCGGCCCGGCGCTCGGCCGCCGAGGCATTGGCGGCGGCCTGGGAGGATGCGATGCTTGCGGAGGTGTCCATGCTGTGGCGCGCGAGGTCCATGGCCTGCTGCTGGCTCATCTGCTGCATCTGCATCATCTGGGCCATCATCTCCTTGAGGTCGTTGCGGTTCTGCTCATGCATCGAGTCGGCGCGGCCCATCATCTGCTCGTGCATCCGGCGGGTCATCTCCGCCTCACGGCGTGCCAGTTCGGCCTCCTTGGCCGATGACGATTTCTCTTTGAGCGCATCCATGAAGCCTGCCTGTGCCGAAGCGTCGAGATCGCGCAACTGTTCGGCGGCAATCTGCTCGGCCGTCATCTGGCTCTTGATGTTGAGCCGGTCGGTGGCCGCATCGAGTTCATCCTTCTTCGCGGCGCGCTTCGCCTCCATCATGGCCTTCATGTTCTCCATGGCGATATTGCCCTTCAGGCGTAGTTCCTCCTGTTGCTGGCGGCGCATTTCCATGTCGCGCGCATGCTGGCGGTCGGCGGCCTCCTGCTCAACCGCGCTGAGTCTCGACGTCCTCTCGACATCCTTGTCCTGGCGGCGGTCGTCGAGGTCGAAATCGAGTTGTGCCTTTTTAGCCTCAAGGTCAAATTCATGGGCGCTGTGCTGATGTTCCAGTTCCTGGCGACGGGCCTGTGCGCTGAGTTCGCGGTCGAGTTCGCGGTCGGCGATGTTCTGTCCATGCTCGTCGAGACGTATGGTGCGGTCGATGTCCCGGTTCTGGCGGCGGTCGTCGAGGTCGAAGTCGAATTCGGCCTTGCGCGCCGTCATGTCGAAGTCATGCTCGTCGCGTCTGCGGCCCATCTCGAAGTCATGCTCCTCGTTGCGCGAGCGGATGTCGAAGTCAAGGTCGGCGTCGGCGCGGCGGTTCTCGCGGCTGCGGTCCATTTCCCTGCCCTCGCGCATGAACTTCTCGGCCCACTCGTCATGCTCGTGTTTCCTGTCAAGCTGGTATTTCTCTTCGGCGTATGCGTCTTCCTTGCGGCGTGTCTCGATGTCGGCGTCAAGCCGGATGGAGTTGAGTTCGAGTTCATCGACGGCCTTCTGCCGGTCGATGGCATATTGTTTGCCGTAGAGGATGCTCTCCAGGTCGGTGCGCTCGGTTTCCTGCCGCATCGCGTTGACATCGAGTTCGTGGCTTGCCTTTGCCTGCTGCAGGGCAAGGTCGGTGTCGAGGCGCAGTTTCTCGAGAGTGTTGCTCACCAGTGTCTTGTGGCGCAGGAGGTCGTTGAGTTGTCCGCGCTCGAACTGTCCGTTGGCGACTCGCTCCTCAATCATCTTGCGCTCGTCGTCATCAATCAGTTTCCTGTAGGCTAGGTCGTTGAGAATCTTCTCGCTCTCGTAACGGCGTGTCTGCTCGTCGGCATTGCGCGCCGCGTCGGCCAGACGGATCTCCATCTCGTGCTGGGCCATGAACTGCTTGAGTTCGTCTTCGGTGAGCAGTCTGTCGCGGTTGAGTTCGGCGAGGGCTGTCTCGAAGCGGGCATATTCTTTCTCGCGGCTAAGGCTGGCGTCGTTGTCCTTTGTCAGCCTCTCGGCCTCCTGCCGCGCCTCGAAGTCGGCAAGGCGGTTGCGGAACTCTGTCTCGCGGACATAGGCTTCGTTTTCTTTCTCGGCCCGTGCAAACTCGCGCTGTTGCTCCCTCAACTTCTCGAAATCCTCATCGCGTGTGACAAGGTCGAATATGTTGATTATGGACATGCCGAACAGACGGTTCTGCAGCATTGTGCCGAGAGTCTGCTTAAGGCTCTCCTGCTGCTGAGGGGTCAGACGCCCGTCTGTCACCTGCATCGGGGCGAAGGCGTGCTCGAGAATCTGCTTCACCCAAGGGGTCATCATCCGGCGTATGGTCTCGACGCTGACCTCGTTGCTGTGGACCAGATACTGGCGACGGAATGTCTCGAAATCGGTGACGCGCATCTGCATCGAGGCTCCGACCTTGAGCGGCGTTCCGGCGGCTGTCACCTCAAAAGGCTCGTAGGTGACTGAACCGGCACTGCCGAACGATTCCTCGAACACCCGGTTCGAGATCAGATATATCACCACTACGGAGGTGTTGCGCTGCTCGCTTACAGACGGCTTTGACTTTAACACCGTGGTTGTGGACGGCGCCCCGGGCTTTGTCTCTTTTGTATCTTTCGTTTCCTTTTTTGCGCCGAAGAGACGTTTCAGGAATCCCTGTTTCTTTTCTTCGGCAACGGGCCTCACCTCAGCGGCCACGGGTTTTTCCCCGCCCTGCGGGGTTTTCATGACTGCCGGTTTTCCTGGTACGCGTACAATCTCGTTTGAGAAGCGGTAGATGCCGCCGTCAAGCGTCTGCACCAGTTTGCCGTCGGAGAAAACGGCGGCGGTCACGCCATCCTGTACGACAACGCCTTTCACGGCGCCACAGTCGGCCATCTCGCGCTCGGTGACGCGACGGGCAATCTGGCCCGGGCCAAGGCTCCATACAGCCTTTCCGCTGATGATGCTCACGCCGTCGACCGGCTGAGGTACTTTGGATGCTACGGGTTCCGGCGCCGGTGCATCGAAGTCAAAACCGCCGGCAGCGGGCTTGGGAGCGGCTTTGGGTGCGGGTGCGTCAAAATCAAAATCTGCTGTAGGTTTTGTGGCGGGAGCCTCTTTCAGGGGAGTTCCGCATTTGGGACATTTGTCGAATTTCGGTAAAACCGGGAAGTTACATTTCGGGCAACGCATATCGTGTAATCGTTTTTATTTTTCGTACATGAACGCCATGTAATATGGCATGGTATCTATTATCAGCGTCCTTTCGGTGATTCCTTCGCGACGCATCTGCTCTTTATATTTCTCCTCGTGCTCCTGGAGGGGATGGAGGATACATTTGCTCAGTCCTCTCAGGGATTTCAGGCGCGGCGACAGGCAGAACAGGCCGGTCATGCTCATCTCGCCGACTTCCCGGAGTGTGGCCGGGGCATAAAGGTAGTCGAGGCTGTTGAAGCATCTGTCGCCTATTCTCTCCAGAAATGGCGGAAGATAGACTACACCATCGCTTCCTCCGCGATAGAAACCGGGAGTCATTATCTCACGGATATGTATGCACCGCGACATATCCACAAATTTCAGGTCGCCAAGATCCTCAATCTCCCTTAATGAGGCGGGAAGTGTAAGACTTTCGATTCCGCTCTCGTTGAATGCTCCGGCTCCGATACGTTCCACACTGTCGGGTATGACCAGATGGCGAAGTTCTGTCTTTCCGGCAAATTCGAAGTCCTTGATCTCCTTAAGCCCGTCGGGCAATATCATGGTGTCGTTGCTCATATCAATTCTGGCTTAAAGAGTTCAACAATTCAGTTACTTCCGTAGAACATTCCGGTGCCGAGGCGAGGACACGCCGTGCGCTGTCCAGGGCCTGTGCGGCCACATCCCCGCGCCCTGCGGCCTTATACAACTTGCCGAGCACCACCAGGAGTGCCGCGTAGGCAGCCTTCAGTCCCGGAGTTCCGTCCTGCATGGCATACAGGCTGTCGCCGGCCTCGTAGAGCAATTCCTGAGCCTTGCGGAGTCTGCCTTCGTCTATCAGGTAATTGGCCTGGCAGGCGGTGACGTTGTTCCAGAGGAATTCGTTAAGTTCTCCGTCATTGACGGGATATTCCCATACTGCCACACTGTTGAAAGCCTCCGCTGAGACGGTATCCGGAATATGGCGCGACACGAAGCCCCAGTCTGAAAAATCGGAGGCGTCGATATGTTTTCTCAGATCGGCTATCCGATAATCGTTGCCTTTGCCAAGCGATACGGTAGTGTCGCCGTCAACGTATGTGGCCCCGAATATCCGTTCTCCGTCAATGAATGTCGGCATCACGCTCGTGGGCGTTACTTTATACACATTGTCATCCTCACATTCTATCATACAGTGAAGTGGCGCAATTTCTTTACTGGTCAGAGGAACTTTCTGGTTGCCTCCGCGTCCTGCGAATATATCCATGGCTTATTCCGGTAAGAGGTCGATTTTAGGTAGCGGCGGCAGTTCGTCCCGGGCGCTTGCAGAGCGTATGCGGTCGGTGATGCCCTTCAGCACATAGTCGAGCTGGAAGAGGAAATCGTCGTGGAACTCCTCGATGGCCGAGGCATCGTTGGCTCCGAGAAGCAGCATCAGAGCCTGGGCGAAGGAATCGATGAGGTCGGTGTTGCCCGAGGCACCCTCTTCGGCGAAGGCCTCGGCCTGTTCCTTGAAGTCGGTGACCGTCGGGTCTTTCCAGTATTCGCAGAGCGAGTTTGCCGCCGCAAGCAGGGCGATGTTGCCGAACGGCATGTCGTCCCATGCCTCGAGGTCGCTGATAAGTCCCTCGGCTGAGGCCGAGTCGCCGGTGTTGATGTATGCCATTGCAGCCCAGAAACTCTGCCAGTAACTGTCGGTATCACGCTTTTCGTATTCGGCTTTGCAGCGCTCGGGGTCAAGGCCGGCGAGTATCATCCAATAGTTGCACTGCACCTCGTCGGCATCGTATTTCTGAGCCATGGTTTCCAGGCGTCCGAGCGACGAGCGCAGATTGTCAATCTTGCCTGTGTCGCGGAGTTTGAGGACCTGGTTGAGTGTCACCTGCTGAATTTTTCCGAGGGCGTTCTTGCTGCTGCGGGTCATTCCGGCTTTGGCTGACTCGAAAGTCTGCCGGGCCTCCTCAGCCGATATGCCCAGGCGGACCCGGGCATCCTCAAGGAGGGAACGCTCATCGTTGGTCACTATGCCGTCGGAGAGGGCCTGCTTGCAGAGCTGGCGATATTGGCCGAGAGCCTCGGCTTTCACTTCCTCGGCACCCTTCTGCCGCTCAATATTGGTGTTGCTGACGGAGATGCTCACATCGCCCGCAAAGGCGTTGGCATCACCGAGGCTCACACCGGCGGCCTCGGCCGCAAGCGGCGAGCCGCAGAAGGGACAGCAGGGAAACGCCCAGTCTGCCGGCAACTCCTTGCCGCATTTATTACATCGTTCTGTCATTGTCAATTGTTAATTAGAGTCGTGTCAAATTTCAATTAACACTTTTAATGAGATTGTCGAATTGTTCATCGTTGATATCTACCATGTCAATACCTCCGTTGGAATACGCTTTGAATATTTGTCCATCGCCATCATCGAACTTGACTCTAACGAGGATTTCATCCACATCCGTATCCCATTCATAATCGTAGGCATGCTTATTACCGCCATCCGCATATTCGTTAAGCGCGACTCCGATTGTCCCCATCAGTTCGTCCGCATCTTGATCAAAGCCATAGGTCTTTACTGATGATGACTGATAATATGTGATTTCATCCTCTTCCTCACGGTCAATTTCATCAGTGATAAAACTTTGAGCATTATATGTCGCATCATCGGAATCAGTATTATCCGAAAGGACAAATGCGCTTATGTCTCCACCGGAAGGACCATGATAAATCAAGATGACAGGAGGATACTTAAAATTGTCATGGACATAATCTATCATACCATACTCCGTGTCATCTTCATGACCGGGGAAAGGACCATCATTGACAATAATGTCTACAGGTGCTTCCTTGAGTCTTATGTCGATAAGGGGTAGGCGTTTTAATTCATCAATTTCATTATTCTTATCTTCCTCATTCTTATCTTCCTCCTCAACGACATTTTTCGACCAAATCTTCTTCCCCGATATGCCATTGGAATCTTCGGGTGAACAGTCATAGACCTTACCGTCATATCCAAAGATACATATTACCATATCATAAGAACCGTCGGGATAGTCAAACTTTCTGACAACTGCAGTGGCCTTATTGGGACAGAATTCCCCATCTTCCGGTATTTCAATCTCTATTGACGAGCAAGCCTTGTTCGTGTAGAGCCACCCTTCCTCGGCTCCGCTATCTTCGAAGAACTTAGCCACATCGAATTTTTTACATTCTTCGAGTTGCTCCTGACTCAGCACATTATATTCTATGCCTAAATCAATGGGAATATATTCTTTACCATTTACTGCGATTTTGAAGCCTGAAAGAGCGTAACGAGAATAGGCATCATAGACCTCTTCGTTGTCGGCATCTTTTGGTTCAAGAAAAAGTTCTTTGCCAAAAAATTCGACAGTAACGGTTTTATTTTTCTTCTCTTCTTCCATATTATTTGAATTGAAAATTTCTTTTGGTTCTTCAATCTCCTCGACTGAGGCCTTGACGCGCATGTCGGCCAGCAGGGAGCGGTAGTAGGCGGCGCTTCCTGCGGGAACCATCAGTGTCGAGAGGTCGCGGGCGTTCATGAAGGCGTATCGGTCAATCTTCATCTCGGGAGCGTTGACCACAAGGGTTGTCAGACCGCGACCGAAGGCGAACTTTTCGATTTCGCTTACCGAAGCAGGCAGTTCGATGGCGGCGAGCGAGTCGCAGTCGCGGAAGGTTGCCTGACGGATTTCGGTCACGCCTTCGGGAATGGTTATGTCGGCAAGCGCCTTGCAACCTGAGAACGCCGACTCGCCGATCGCTTTCAGCGAACCGGGCAGAGTCACGCTCCTGAGGTCCCTCATGTTCATGAAGGCACGGTCGCAGATCACCTCCGTACCGTCGGCCACGGTGTAGTCCTCGAGTCTGTTGTTGCGGCAGGCTATGAGGCGACCGTCCTTGTACTGTACGCCCTGCGCGTCCTTCTCGCCTGATTCGAAGACGCCGGCCTTGGTTGAGATCCGTTCACTCATTGTATTGATTTTTTATGATTGATAATTCTGTACCCTTGAGTAATATCTTAATTGATTCTCGTTTTTTCTCGGGCGAAATAATAATATGGTATCTTAAGGCAAAAAATTCAAAAATTCCAATGAAAATTATAGAATGTGATTGATTTTTAGGTCTCTTCTCTTGGCAAGAGAGCATTACCCGGATTAACCTGCTGTGGAATTGATTTTAGCGTCAACGATTGTTTCTTTTTGCTCAACATTCCTTCATTTCGGGGGGTATTTTTGTAATAAAATCGACCCAAAAACACATCTATACGTTTGGCTGTAACGGAAAGAATGCCTATTTTTGCATTATCAATGCTCTCTTGCCAAGAGATTTGGATGACGGCAATACGAAAACGCCCCGGAACCCTTTGGCCCCGAGGCGATAATGTTTTATGAGATTAACGTGGGATTAGTGCTTTTCTGTCGATTACCAAACATGTATGACGTTAAAATATCATACTTTCAGAGCATGGCGGCAATCTGTTTTTCGACAGCGGTGCGGATGAAGGAGTTGATTGACACACCGGTCTGTTTGGCGAGGTATGCCACGCGAGTGTGGATGTCGGGGGTAAGACGCACGTTAAGTGAGCCGGAATAGCTTTTGTGGGGTTCGATGCCTTCTTCGGCGCAATAGGCAAGGTAATCGTCTACCGCCTCATGAAAGGCGTTGGTGAGTTCGGCTACGCTTTCGCCCTCAAAATTCACAAGTCCGTCAATGCCTTCGATTTTGCCGAAAAATACGCCGTCGGGCTCGCTGAATGCAACCGAGCCGATAAAATCCTTGTATTTCAATGTATTCATATCAGTCCTTCGTTTTTAAGATAATCATAAACCTGTTTCATAACGTACCCTTTGATGATATTTCCAGGATGCGGTTTGTGAAGCATTATCGGCTTCTTACCTTCTCCCTTGAATATCACGCGAGAGCCGGATGTCTTGCCCTTGTTGCCAGGAACATATCCCAAAGCAACAAGCAGACGCCTCATTTCCTCCCAGGTGAAGTCGGTGGGGAGCACCGAGAAACGGGCTATCAGTTTTTCTTTTGTTCCCATTCATTTATAATCTTGGTACAAAAGTAACTAAATTTTAGTTGCAAAACAAATCTCTCAAGCAGAAAGTTTTACATAGACCCTTCTAAAGCAGGTGATTTTGAGGAAAAAAATAAGCCAAACTGCCGGTGACGGCAATTTGGCTTGGTTTTTGGTTACCCCGATGGGATTTACCCGAAACGGGGTCAACTATATTGTCTATCAAGACTTTAGATCTCTTGAAAATCATGGATGTTCCCTTTTTGCACACCCGGACATTTCAATGTTCTTCGTATATCTACAACGCAAAAGTAGCTATAATAGTCTGATTTCAGGCTGTTTTCAGTGTTAAAAAATCAATATGAGCGAGATGGACTCACAGACTATAATAGCCTCCCGTCTTGTTTGAGCCTCGATACTCCACAAAACCCATTTCTCCCAATGCTTTCAAAGCCCTTTTCACTGTTGCCTCGCTTTTCCCGATAATCGGAACAATATTTATCCGACTTATACCCGGATGCGCTTTAACAATGTCAAGTATATTATTTTCAACTTCCGAAAGCAATTTTATCGGGTCATTTATCGGGTCATTTATCGGGTCATGATTTTGACCCGATAAATCCGGGCGCATAAATATCACTTTGACCACGCCTCTTTCATCGGTTACTCTCGGCTGGGGAAGTCCTGCGCGCTTGCACTCCTCGAATATCATTGACAGGCCTCTGCCCCAATGCTCGATTACTCCACTGTAATACATTACGCGGGCAATAGTCTCATTTGGCGGTTCCGATGTGTGTGGCGAGTATCCGGGAGCCGTATGTAAGTTGATTCGCAGGTATTTCTTCGGGAAGCATACCTGCGTTCTCAATCTCTATTCGGTCATCATATATAGCAACGCCGACGGAGGCAGTCTTTCTCCAGTCCATGTGAGCCAAAGCGTTAAAAATGCCTTTTACTCACACTAAGAGAATTTTCCAGACTCACGGTTCAAAATGCCAGATTGTCAGGATAACCGCTATCTCTCCGCTTGCACGACTCACGGACTATTTGAGGATAAAATCGACAGATTTTTCGGTCAGTTTCAAATACTGGCTATCTCCTTTGTCAACAGATGAACAGTTGAGGAAGGATTTGAATAGGCCTCTTTCCCATTGGCGCGTGCCGCTGCAACTTCTATTTTCTCAATCAGTATTCTTTTCATCGCTGTTGAGTATTCCCCTTTGGAATAAGCAGGGTCTTTACTTCTCAAAAGTGCAAGACACTCCGATGATGATATTTCACGGTTGACATCGACATAGTGCAGCAGGAACCAATATTCGATGCAGGGGTTGGAAAGCAGAAGGGTGGCATCTTTAATCTTCTTAAGACGGTCAAGCATCCCCGGCACATCAAGGTCGAACATCAGGAAAGTCTTATCCTCCGGTGTGGTGAACCTGTCGCGCTTGCATCTGTTGATATACGGCTGGGATATATTGGAATCGCTTACTCTCGCTATGATTTCAACGGGAACCCGGAAATTGCGGCGCAGGAGATCCACATACGCAGCTTCGGTCTTTCCCTCGCAGAATACGAAGAAGGTCGGATTCATTCTCTTGCCTTTCGGCTGTTTCGCTTTTCGTGCCATAATCAGATATTCTCAAATTCGTTGACATACGGCACGGCGTCAAAACGCCCCTGAAGATAGGCTTTTTCCAGATCCATCTTCTCACGGAAGTCCTTGTAGTCGAAAAGTGAATAAAGGTCACTGGAACTGTCATCGCGCTTATTCACAAAGAAAATCTGGTCTTTACGGAAACGGCTCATGTCAAGCAGATGTGTGTTGTGGGTGGTGAACACAAGCTGTGCCGACCGGCTGTTGTGGAACAGGTTGATGAGATATTCGACAAGCCGGGTGTGCAGGCTCGTTTCCACCTCATCAAGAAACATCACTTTATTGTTGCGGACAACATCCATTACCGTAAGCATTATCCTGAACAGTATTTTTGTACCCTCGGATTCTTCAGTATTGAAGTCAAACGGAAGAGAAGGATTGCGACGGTGGAAAGTTGTCAGCTCTCCATCCTTATACGAAAACTCCACAATGTCGCTGTCTGCGGCTTTAAGAACGCGAAGAACCGCATCCTTGTTGTCTCCGAGAAATCTGTCTGTCACCATCGATGTGTTGCCGCGATAACTGAATACAAGCTGCTCGTTGAACCATCGGTAAATCTCCTTTGCCTTGTCACGATCCATCTGGCTTGCGCGCGACAGGAAAAGCGTTTTGCGTGAAGTATTCGACGCAACATCCATCGGACGGCGTATTACAGTCGTAAACTCATATTTCTCCTTCTTCCCCCCGGATTTACGCTCATCACGGGAGAATATCAGAGCCTTGCGCCCTTTGGGATAGTAATACAGGCTTTCGGTAATGATTTCCTCACGGGTGCAGGAAAAAGAATATTCATGTTCTATCTCGTTGACGATAAAACGTATGTAGAACTCACTCGGTGCATCATTCCCGCCAAATTTGAAAGGCTTAAAACCAAAACAGTCCCCCTCGTTATAGTTGTGGGAGTCAAGAATCATATCAACAGCGGCCTTTACGGCCTTGATTATGTTGCTCTTACCGGAAGCGTTTGCGCCGTATATGGCAACTGTTTTCAAAAGCCGTTCATTGCCGACACTGAAAGTATTGCCGTCAAGCGCGCGGGCTTCCTTTGTCTGTATATTGGCGGCCTGCAAGTCAAGCGTTATTTTCTCGTTAATCGAGAAAAAGTTGGTGAGAGCGATTTCTAATACCATTTCAAATGCTGTATTTGTAATTATTTTGCAAATATAACACTTTAATTCGGATTTTAGTTATTCTGCCATGAAAAAAACTTTGTCGTTTGTCAGGCACTGCGAAAACTGCGAGAGGCGTGGCGGCTCAAGGTGTCGTCGTCGGTTTTGCCGTCATAGGGTGACGGCGAAGCAGGCTTCACTGACATCCTCCGACCGTACGCCGACTATGGGAGCCGGCTGAACACCGACTGCCTCATACGCCTTGTGAGATTGCGACAGGGATGCCGCACACACAAGACTTCTAGACAGTCCGTGTTCGTAACGCCTGCTCTTTGATAAGGAATTTGAGCCGCCGCGCCACTCTCCGTTTGTTACGGCCCACGGCGGCAAAGAATGTGTCGCTTACGATTCCTCGGGATTATTCATCTTGCATTAGGGGGCTGTACTTTTATCAGTATAGATTTCAATGATTTACCTAATTATGAAGGTGGGTCTGAACCCATTTTCCGGAAAATCACCGAAAAACAGCCTGTTTTCAGGCAAGTTACGATACCGTATCATTCCATATATCAAATACTTGCCTCTTCAATCGGGAACAAAATTAATTTTTCTCGGACTGTTCCCGATTTGTACACCGCAGACTGCTATATTTTGCCGATTTCTGGAGTTTCGGACAAAATAAAAATCACTGAAAATGCTTGATTTTCAGTGATTTTCCACTTTTTGTGGTCTTTATAAGTGACCCCGGTGGGGCTCGAACCCACGACCCGCTGATTAAGAGTCAGCTGCTCTAGCCAACTGAGCTACGGAGTCTTGCTTGATGCCTCGAAGGTTGACCCTTTCTCTGCAAAAGCGATGCAAAATTAGTGCCTTTTTTTGAATTTCACAAATTTTTCGGGAATTTTTTCGCACATAGATTTTTTTTCAGGGTATTATTTTTAGTGTTTTTTCGCTTGCATCCATGTCTCTTTCCGGCGCAAGGACTCTGCTACGATGGTGGCATTCAGAGTGTTGGTCATGGCGCGGGGTGCCGGAGGGAGGGATTGGGGACCACGGGTGCATGAGTCACAGCGGCAACAGCCAGACAAGGCTGACTTCTGCCTTGACGGGTCCGAAAAATATGCGGCTGCGGTTACCGTCGTACACGCGAATGCCGTCCTTGAGGCTGTAGCGCGTGTATTTCGTGCGCATAAGGCCGATGCCGCCGCCGATCTCGAGGTTCAGGTGACGGTTCAACGGCAGAGAGTATGAGTAGGAAATGCCTGTGGTCCACGATACATGCTCGCTCTGACGGCCTACGTTGCCGAACTTGATGTTGTAGTCGAAGACCGAGACGAAAACGCCGATGGTCTGGCCTGTCAGCGCCTGGCGTGAGGGATGGTCGCGGAATCGGTAGCGTGCCTCGATCTCGCCGCGCTTGATGTGCCAGCAGCGCCGCATTCCACCCCATCGGGCGAAACTACCGTCGGCGACGAGCGCCAGGCGTCCGCGTCCGGCCTCGAGCCCGATGTCGGGTGTCAGCAGGGCGTCATGCAGCAGATTGGTGCGCATGGCGAAAGTCCACTGTCTCAGCGAGGGTGGGGCGGGTGTGTCCGAACCGGCCTGTACGGTGGATTCGGATTCTGCCGCCGACAGGGACAGAGACAGGGCGAGTGTGAGTATCAGGATAAGATGCCGCATAGTTTTTTATAGACCTAATATCTATAACCTTTTCGCGGTGTCTTTGGTTCGGCCGTTTCAGCCCGGCTTGCGAACTTTAAAATAGCAGGACGGAGGCGGCACGAAAGGCGCGGCTAAAAATCCTCGTCGCTCTCGCGGTGACAGCGGTTTGGCGGCGTTAAGGCAAGACTCGCCGGATTATGCCGCGGACCGAAACTCAGGTGCATTCCGGCGTCGAGCAACTGCCGTGCGAGCGCGGGTTTTCCGCGGAAACCGTGGACAATCCAGACCGGTTCCTCTGCGGTCCCGGCAGTCCCGGTCTCGGCAAGCAGACGTCGTCGCGCCGCAAGCAACTCGCCCCATGCGCGCACGCAGTGGACTATCAGCGGCAGTCCCAGCCGTGCCGCAAGCCGTGCCTGTGTCATGAAAACATCCTTCTGGACGTCGAGTCCAGGTCCGCGCAATCTGTCGAGCCCGCATTCGCCGATAGCCGCGAGTTGCGTTGGCGCCGACTCGGCCAGATGACGCTGGGACTCGAGCGCTTCGGCGACATCGGACCGTCCGGCGTTCCACGGATGCACGCCGAGCGAGTAGCGCACGTCAGCGCGCGGAGCGTCGGGAAGTGCCGTCATCCCGGGAACGGCCTCTACGTGAACTATCGCCGGACCTTCGGGGCATGGGTTGTGGGTGTGTACGTCAAGGTGGGGCACGGAAAGGAAATCCGGTGTCCCACCTTGTATAGTCATATCGTGTGTCGTGTCAGACATCGCGGTGCAGCAGCGCCTCGACGGCCAGTCGGTAGGAGTCCGCGCCGAAACCCGCTATCGACCCGAGGCAGGCGGGGCCTATGAGCGACGTGTGGCGTATGGCCTCGCGGGCCGCGGTGTTCGACAGGTGTACCTCGATCACGGGCGTCACTATCGAGCGTATGGCGTCGGCGATCGCCAGCGAGGTGTGCGTGTATGCCCCGGCGTTGAGGACCACGCCGATGCAGTTGTCGTCGTAGCCCGCTTTCTGCAGCGCGTCGATGAGCGTGCCCTCGCAGTTCGACTGCAGGTCGCGGAGTTCTACCTGGCTCTGGTAGAGCGTGCGCAGGTTCTGAAGGATTGAGTCGAGGGTCTCGCGGCCGTAGATTTCCGGCTCGCGCAGTCCCAGCAGGTTCAGGTTGGGGCCGTTTAGTATGAGGATGTATTTTGTCATGGGGCTTTATTTGTGGTTGAGCGACACGGCCTTTGTCGGCGGCAGGGTCTCGTTGCGCTCGGCCACGGCGTCGACGACCTCGCGGGCAAGGTGGCGGAACGACTCGGCCGCGATGGTGTCGGCGGCGGCGATGGGACTGCCCGAATCGTTATGCTCGCCGACTGCGGCGACAAGCGGAATCTGTGCCAGAAGACGCAGGCCGCGTTCCTCGGCAAGGCGCACTGCGCCCCCGTTGCCGAAGATGAAATAGCGCTCCTCGGGGTGGGGTGCCGGCGTGAACCACGCCATGTTCTCGACGATGCCCAGGATGGGTACGTTCACCTTGTCGCCGGTGAACATTGATATGGCCTTGCGTGCGTCGGCGAGTGCGATTTCCTGGGGTGTCGACACGACCACCGCGCCGGTGATGCCCAGAGTCTGGACTAGGGTGAGGTGGATGTCCGAGGTCCCCGGGGGCATGTCGATGACGAAATAGTCGAGTTCACCCCAGTCGGCCTGCTCTATGAGTTGCTTGAGAGCGTTCGAGGCCATTGAGCCGCGCCACAGCACCGCCGAGTCGCGGTCGACCAGGAATCCTATCGAGAGCATCTTCACGCCGAAGGCCTCGGCAGGGATGATGAGGTCGCGTCCGTCCTCGCTCTTGTGCATGTATATCTCGGCGTTCTCCACGCCGAACATCTTGGGTACCGACGGACCGAATATGTCGGCGTCAAGCAGCCCCACGCGATAACCCTCGCGGGCCAGCGACACGGCCAGGTTGGCGGCGACAGTCGATTTGCCTACGCCGCCCTTGCCCGAGGCCACGGCGACGATATTCTTCACGCCGGGCAGGACGGGAGCCTTTTCGGCGGCGGGAGCCTGGACTATCTTGGTGTTGACGGTCACGGCCACATCCTTGCCCGCGTGAAGTTTCACGGCGGCTTCGGCGGCCTTGACCAGCGAGCGGATGAACGGGTCGGTCGGTCGGTCGAATTTCAGTGAGAACGAGACGGTGCGCCCGTCGATGCGTATGTCGTCCTCGACCATGTCGAGGTCTACGATGTCACGGCCGTTGCCGGGATAGCGGACGGTCCTGAGTGCTTCGGTTATGAGTGCGGGATATAGTGTTTCCACGTCGTTGGCGTTTGATGTTGATTACTGTTTCTTGAATCTGACGGCGGGTGCGCAGAGCTCGGGACACTGCACCTGTCCGCGTGAGTACGAGCGGTAGGTGTCATGCTCTATCTCGACCTCCGGCTCGACAAGTGGAGTCGAGGCGTCCAGCCGCATGCGTATGTACTTTATGGTGAGTCCTCGGTCCAGCCACTGCTGTTCGTAGTGGGTGCGGATGTCCAGGTCGAGCGGCAGGTCATGGCAGGCCTTCCCTTCCTCGCCAGGACGGTAGTCCTTGTACAGGTTGTCGCTTATGGCCTCGACGGTGATGGCGCCGGGATTGGCCTCGGCGAGCAGTTTCGTGTATGTGAACAGGAACGGCGAGTCGGTCTTGAGGTTGATGACGCCGCCGTCGCCCAGTATGCGGCGGTACAGGTCGAGGAAGCGGGTCGACGTCAGGCGCTTCGACGTTTTCTTCATCTGCGGGTCGGGGAAGGTTATCCATATCTCGGCGACCTCGCCGGGTGTGAAGAAGCGGTCGATGAGTTCTATGGAAGTGCGCAGGAACGCCACGTTGCCGAGGCCCTCGCGCAGTGCGGCGGTGGCTCCGGTGTGCATTCGTGCGCCCTTGATGTCGACGCCTATGTAGTTGCCCTCCGGGTGGCGGCGTGCCAGTCCGGTGGCATATTCTCCCTTGCCGCATCCCAGTTCGAGGGTGATGGGCCTGTCGTTGCCGAAGACCTCGCTGTGCCACTTGCCCCTGTGGGGGAAATCCTTCTCCGAGAGGACGGCGAAGGGATACTGGAAGACAAAGGGGATGTCCTCCATTTCTGCGAACTTCTTGAGTTTGTTCTTGCTCATGTATATCTATAGGATTGGCGCGTTTATTTCCGTACGGTTTTCAGGCTTGCGCGTCGTCCGTCGGTGAGGCCTGCCGTAAGCACGAAGATGCTGCCGTCGAAGTCGCCCGTGGGTATGGTCACGGTCTGTGCCGCGGGCCTGAGGGCGGCGAGCAGCCTGCCGCTGAGGTCGTACAGGCTCAGCGACTCGATGTCGTGGCCCGTGCATTCCACAATCAGGTCGTTTCCCTCGAAACGCGCGTCCAGCGTTGCGTCACTGTCGGCGAGGACCTTGTCGGCCCCCGACTCGTCGAAGGTGAAGTCGGCCCACTGTCCGGCATTGCGGAACATCTCGGCGTAGCCCGGTGCCACATGCAGTGTGACGGCCGGCTGGTCGACGCCGCGCCACACATCGGTGCCGGTCGCCGGGACTGCCGTAAGCGCGTGAGCGTTGATTGCCTCCAGGCCTGTCATGCCCTCCATGGCGAAATCGCCCACCGAGTCGAGCGCCGCAGGCATTCTCAGCGTGCGCACCTTCGTGACGTCCTTCATTGCGAACTTTCCGATGGTTGCGATGTCCTCCGTCAGGTGTATCTCCACAAGGTTCCGGGCGCCCTTGAACACGCGTTCGGGCAGGGCGGTGATCCGTGACGGAAGATTAATGTCCGTCAGGGCCGCGTCCTCGAAGAACGCTCCGTCGCCTATGGCTGTGACGGAATGCGGAAGACGTACCGACGCGAGCGCGGGACACGATGCGAAAGCGCGCTCCCCGATGCTCCTGAGCGACTTAGCCCCCGAGAGGTCTGCCGAACTCAGTCCGGAAAACTCGAAGGCACGTGCGCCGATTTCGCTTACTGCATCTCCGAAGTCGTATTCCCGCAGGCTCGTGCATCCCTGGAACGCGGCGTCGCCTACCGCACCGATGCCGGCAGTCCCGCTGACCTCGGAGAGGCTCGTGCAGCCGGCGAAGGCTCCGGCGGGGATTGACCGCAGGCCCGATACGTCAGCCCGGGCGAGTGCCGTGCAGCCCTTGAAGGCATCCTTGCCCACGCGGGCTGTCGTGAGGGTCACTTCGGTCAGTGACGTGCATGTGGCGAAAGCACCGTAGCCTATCGAGTCTACCTGCGTGAGGTCGATCGACCGTATCCCTGAGCCGGCGAAGGCGCCGTCCGCAATGGTCAGGCGCTGCCCGGCGGGGAGGACCACGCGTCCTGCACTGAGCCCGCTGAACGCGAGCGGGGGAATGACTCCCTCGGCGTAAGTCTCGCTGCGGTGCAGCATGGGGCCGGCGTAGGCCTCGATTACGGCCTCGGACAGGTCAAGGACATCAAGTCCGCCGAGTCTGTCGCCGATATAATATATGTCGGCGGCATTGACGGGGCCTGACACCTTCAGGCTGCTTTCCGTGGCGCTGATGTTCTTTTGCGAGAGGGTTCCGGCCATGGTGCTGGCGATGTCAAGGGCCAGGGCATGGCTGCAGCACAGCAGTATGCATGTCGTGACTGTGACGAGAGGTATTCGCTTCATTTGTGACGGTACGGGGAAGTTTGGGTGTGACGGATGTTCGCGCAAAGATACAGATTATAGTGCAAACCCGCAACTCCCCGCCGCAGAATCTATTCGTGCCTCGGTCCTCTAGCCGTGCGCGGGACTTACTTGCCGATGACCTTCAGGAGTTCGACGTCGAAGATCAGGGTCTGGTTGGGGCCGATCACGCCGCCTGCGCCGTTGGGACCGTATGCCAGTTGCGAGGGGATGAACAGGCGCCATTTCGAGCCGGCCTTCATCAGTTGCAGGGCCTCGACCCATCCGGGAATGACCTGTGTCACGCCGAAGGTTGCGGGCTGGCCGCGGTCTACCGACGAGTCGAACACGGTGCCGTCGATTAGTTTTCCGGTGTAGTGTACCTCGACCTGGTCTTCGGCTGTGGGCATGGGGCCGTCGCCTTCGGTCAGCACCTCGTACTGCAGGCCCGAGGGAGTGGTCTTCACCTCTACGCGCTTGCCGTTCTCGGCCAGGAATGCCTCGCCGGCCTTGGCATTCACCTCGCCCATCTTGGCGGCGGCCTCACGCTGTTTCTCCTCCATGGCCTGGAAGTACTTCTGGATTTCGGCCTTGGCCTCGTCGTAACTCATCTTGGGGGCCAGACCGTCGAATACGGCGGCAACACCGTCTGCAAAGTCCTGCACGTCAATCTTCTCGATGCCCGAGGCACGGAAATTGTTGCCCATGCTCAGACCGAGGGCGTAACTGATGCGGTCGAATTGTTTCTCGTTATTTTCCATAATTTTGTTGGTATTTTTATGTTAGTATTATGATATTCACGTTTGTCTGTCATGGCTCGGACACGGAGCCGCTTAATAGAGAACAAAATCCGTGCCAAAAAGTCTCACAAAGTTAATAAAAAAGCGCGATTGTCCGAAATCACAATAAAATGTGTATCTTTGCTAACGGAAGTTACGAAAAGAGTGTAATTTATTGGAAATGAGCGTAGGTTAATTGCTCTTGATAGTAATAGGTTACGATTTAGTTAGTTATCTACTGCATTATCCTTCTGCGCGTTGCGTAACCTTCAAAGAACTCTTCGTATGCAAAAGTAGCTATTTAATTCGAGATTTTGATATAAACTCCCGTTTTTTATCCCCTCATTCATAAGAATTTTCCGTAAAAGCGGTATTGTCCGTCGGCACACCATTGCCCAAAACGAGTTTGGAACAAACGTGTGCCGACTACCGCATAGCTGGAGAAAAGGGCATTGCCTCACGCCTAAACGATGTTTAGACAGATGAAGCAATGCCCCTTTCTTTTGCGCCTATGCCAAGAGGTGCTTTTACGGGTTTTCAAATGATTTTTCTTTTTTCGCTGTCTCTTTTGCCGGAAGCGGAAAGTGAATGCAGAGTGTGTCAGCCTGCCCCATGAATGAAACAGGCGCCCACACACAGCCGGACAAACCGGGAAGAATGATTGTTGCCACCCGGCTGAACAAGTTCCGTCGGATCGGAAACAATCATACTTCCTTTGTTGTGGTTTGCCCTTTTCACGCTTCCGGTGATGTCTTTTTCCTTTTGGTGATTCTTTTTTTTACGGATTTTCCCCTGAAGTTTTTTTCTACACAATCTGCCTCTGTTTTCGTTTACCTCCATTTTGCGCCTTTCAGTAAGCCGCATCAGTCAGTCATTTTCGTTCTGGGCGCAAAGGTAATTCCGGGATTGGACGGGAAAGCAAGGTCAAGCCTCCTGTTTTCGGTAAAAATCTCCAGCCCTGCGGGTAGTATTT
>ERZ1106943.937-NODE-937-length-33497-cov-61.500090_pt1 | contig 33497 bp, 35 predicted proteins | sample MGYA00403671_ERZ1106943 | MGnify/ENA primary metagenome ERZ1106943 (study PRJEB35170, sample SAMEA104062427) | human gut metagenome | biome: human gut; feature: human-associated habitat; material: faeces | place: Denmark | collected 2012-06-14 ...
AGAATTTAACCTCGAATAAGAGGTCTGTATACCAATATCGATAGATTTTGAAAAAGCACCCTAAGGGAGCTCTATTAAAGTTACCCTTTTTTACCACCGATATGAAAAAGAAATTTTTTGCTAATTTATGGTTGACTTTTCATAGCTGGTCTCCCCCTACAACTCAACAACACATATATAATATCGGAATTATATATAAAATCATTATATTTTTACCTAGGTAGAGCATTGGCATCCTTCTTTAAATATACCATTTTTGATTGTTAATACGTTCTTTGTCTACATTCTGAAACAGCCTAAATTGGCCGCTTTCCTGCTTGTTACATATGAAGCGGCTAAATCACCGCTTCTTTCTTTTTATCTGCTGTTGGCTGTTTCCTGTCAGCATGCATCTTCATCACATCATTTTTCTTTTCTGCAAGTCTCTCTTTTAGTGAAGGACGTTCTTTCTTCTCATCACGCTTTTCCTCTTTCTGCTTTGCACGTTCCCCGGCACGGTCACTGCGAAACAGCTCATGTTCTTTTGCATCATACTCATACACATGATCCGAAAGACGTTCCTGCGGTGCTACCTGTGTCTGGTTCACTTCCTGCACCATCTGTTCAAGGTCTCTTAATCAAAGGCATCCTCCTCTTTATGTTAGTTTTTACTCTTTCTAAAACTAATCCTCTTCTTCATCATCTAATTTAATTTTTAGATATTCTCCATTATTCAAAAATTCTTTATACCACATTATATCTACAGAATAAAAATCTAAATATATATATGCATCTCGAATATTTGACCAAGCATGCCAATCTTCCTTTACTATAATTTTAATATTTTCTATAGCCTTCTCCTGAATTTCTCTTTTCTCAGAATCAGCAAGAATCAATGATATATTGAATATATCCGGGGCATTTTCCTCATTCACAAGAGTATCTATAAATATATCTGTCACTGCTAATTCTATTTCTTTTCTTATCTCCTTTTTTGGGTTTTTTACATAATAATTAAATAATGTTCTCCATGAAATATTATATTCATTTCCATACATAAGCGAATCCTTTTCAAGATGAATTTCCCCCTTTAAAAAGGATTTTACTGTCTGTTGTGGTGGCATCAAATAATTCTTAGCCTCCCTCCACTCATTTTCCCAACATTTTATTCCAACATATCTTGAAATCATCACTGCCGTAAGAAAATACAGAAATTCTATATTCTCATAGGAATCTTTAGCCAAATTAAAGAACGGAGGCAATGGCCACATAAATATTTTTTGATATGTAATTCTTCCATGTGCAATTGCATTCCTTACTTTGATCATATTATCTACAAAAAAAGCTACATTATCATCTAATAATTCGTATTTTTCCAAATAATATTTTACTTTAACAGAAAGACTTAAAAAATCTCCTATTAAAAGACTATTAACCGCTTTTTTATTTTGATTAACCATCTGTTTTATTTGGTTATCATTAAAATAAAAATTAGCATAATGTTGCTGCATCATCTTTTCAATACTATTTTCTAACTTAGTCTTTAACTCTTTATTTACTGTATCTCCAAATAGTTCTAGAATATGAAAAAAACTTAGCGTAGCTTCATCATAATACAAATCTGCATCACAGCTTTCAGCTTTTAAATAAATTGCCTTTCTCCATCTATCCAATAAGGATATAGTCAATTCTGGCTCTTTATCTAATTTCTTTAATAAGATTTCCAAATCACTTGTATAATCAACACCCTCCATACTTAAATGTGTCTTCTGTTTCTTGTACTCTATCGGCTCAATCCCTGCAGAGCTACTATTGCTATGATAAATTGTAAGTGGTAAACCAGTAAAAAAAGAAATTATTCCTTGTATTACTAGGTTTTCTCCCCTAAAATATCTTTTTACCTCCGATGGTCCCTGATATTGTTCAACAGAACCCTTGGAAATAACCGTTAATTTCGCACAATTAATTGATCTTATTCCATCATGCGCCGTTGTTTTTTCCCCAGTAGAAAACACAACCGAATTACCATATTCAAAATATATATCTATACTGTCTAATTCACAATCATAATAATATTGCCCATAGATTATTACTTCCATCTGCTCTTTTCTCCCATTCATATCTTCCAAATATAAACTAACCTAACCGTACTATTCTATTTTTCTCTCATCTTAATCTATTAGAAATCGAAAATACAAATTCAATAACGCTTAATGCATTGAATAATTGTATACACTCATAGCGTTCAATCACTCTACAACTCTTTCCATGCAAAAGCCAATTTCGATTAATATAGGGCGGTTCTACTCCATTTTCAAACGAATATTCACCATCTACAAACAGTCTATTCAAAAATTCAATAATAGAAGGATACATATCCAAGAATAAAAATCTCTTAGTAAAAAAAGAATCTGTCCTACCAAACTCTGCCTGTAAATGCTCTTCAAATCCTTCTATTGAATACTTTTGTTTATACCGAGTCCCTTTGGGGTAATTCATTAACTCATTTGTTCTTGCTTCTATTACTGCCACTAAATACATTGCTGATGTCATGTAATCTTCCTGTTCAAAGTAATATTTTGCCTTAGAAAAGTATCTTTGATTTGGCTCTTCACAATATTTATGTTCCAAGCTATGAAAAATATTTTCTAAAAGATATCCATTATCTCCCTCAAAATAAGAAATAATTTTGTTATCTTCTCGACTAGATAAAAAATCATACCATTCCTTAATTTCTCTGGGATTGGAATGTTCTGAAATAACCCAACCAGCTCGTCCCAGTTTCTTACATACTTCCATTTCGTATGAATATTTTTCTTCAAAGTCCGTTTGTGATAACTTCTCACTTTCTTTAGTTTCAGCAATGAAATTCTTCATATCTTCATTAAGAAATTGAAGAGATATGTTTTCAGTTACATTTTTTAAAGCTGAACCAAATTGCTGTAGTGAAGCATTCAGTCTTTCAACTTGTTCGTTATCAAAATTACAAGCAAGTGATTCTCTTAATTCTTTTAGCAGTTTTGATATTCTATCCTGGTAAAATTCCATATCCATCTTCCCCTTCAAAATTTGTATTCCTGAAACATCACACACTGCACATCATTTAATATAATGATAAATTGCATACAGTTCTGTATATATTTTGTTACCATCAACTTTTACATTATCAAACAATAATGCCTGAAATAAAACCTCCCCCACCTTCTCCAGCCTTACCATTCCATACTCTTTTTCTGTAAACCCTTCAATCTGCATATCCTGCATGGCAACTTCTTTCCTCGCCACCAGACAATGCGTATACAATGCCATGATATACTTATCCGACATCAAGAAGGCGTATGTTTCATTCCCCTGATATGTATATCGGCACTTTTCCAGATTTTCTTGCGGTATATCGAAATAACATCTGACCGTTTCCAGATATACATCTCCATTATACTGCGGCTTTAGCTTCTTTGCATACCTTCTGATTGTTGCAAATATATTATTTCTCTCTACGGCTGTCTTTGTTCTCTTGAATACAGGCTTTTTCCCTCGCAGGTCCATATAAACATTATTTAGGATAGTCTTTCCGGCATACTGCTTGAAATCACCTATCCGCAACAAATACGATAACACTTCCAGCAATTTTTCCTTTGATGTTATCTCCTGATACGAATAATCTCCAAATTCAATATGATCCAGTTTCAAAGGGCAACTCCCCTTCGCTATCTCACGCTCCATTACCCTATTAATATCTCTCATTGATTCCATCTATATGTCTCTCCTTCCCGCTTCTGGACATCGTGACCAAAAGCACAAAAAAGCAGCTACAAGTATTTCACTCATAACTGCCTTAACGCTGTTACCTGATTATTCTATTCCTGCCGTTTTTGCAAATCCGGCTTTTCTATTCATAAGTTCCTCTTGTTTCTCCTTTGGCAGACACCGGAATATCTCATTATATCCCATTCCTGCCATCGGTGTTTCTTTTGCCAGAAGAAAAAGCTGCGTGTCAAGCCATTCCTCCCACAAGTTCTCAAACATGCTCCGGCTGTCCGTAAAGGTTATTGCATCTTCAAAACCTTGCGGTGGTCTATAATACTGTAACTTGACAAAACCGTATCTTCCAGCATCCACAACAAGTATATTTTCAATCTCATACAGCTCTGCAAAAGCATCTGCAACTTTTCTGCATTTCTCCCTTTCATCGTCTGTAATGTATTTTTCTTTCACAATTAACCATCCTGTTTCAAAACCACACTACCTGCATCTATATCCTCATTCTTCAGAAAAAATCATTATCGTCTTTACCATTTGCATATTTTATAGTGCATACACGCACCATATTATTATACGTTCCCTGCCATTAAAATACAAGGTAGGAGGAGTTGCCTGTATGATTAAATACGATCCCCTTTGGCAAACGCTCAAGGCTAAGAACATCAGTCAGTACCAGCTCATTAAAGATTATGGCATTGACAAAGCACAGCTTCAGCGGCTCCGGCAAAATATGGTGGTAAAGACCATTATTCTGAACAGGCTATGTCAGATACTTGACTGCTGGATTGAAGATATTATGGAATATGTTCCAGATGACAAGTAGAGGTATTGTTTATGATTGATTGACAATGCCTTTTTCATGCCAGCCACCTCCATACATATCGTGCTGCACTTCCTGCTGATAATAATGGTTTATTGTTGAGGGTGCATTATAAAGAGCAGTAACCATATATGCCTTGATATTGGTTATTTTCGTATTTGTATCATGCATACAGCCAATCACATACTCCAGATGTCCACTGTTCAGCTTCAGGAATTTAGATTTTACAAGCTCATAAGGATAATCCTCCCCTGCAATCCGGATTGTTGTACGCTTTACGCATACAACCTCACAGATAACCTCAAAAAGCTCCTCATACAAAGCCTTGTTCTGCCAGTCATCGTACTTCATGTAATGCTCATATTCGATGTTCTCCTTAATCAGTTCTATGTATGCATTGACAGCATCCATCACATCAGTCCTATCTGGATTATCTTCACTACCTGATTGATTGATAGGATTGGTATAATTTATATCATTATGACTCTGGTTGTTATAGTTAGTATTGTTATAATTAGGGACAAAATCGTTTACCTCTTGAGGTTCAGTTTCTTTACTTTCAGAAGTCAAATTTTTTTCCCTCTTGAGGTCAGATTCCTTTACCTCTTGAAGTTCAATTTTTTTACTTCCAGAAGTTAAATTTTTTTGCTTCTTGAAGTTAAAATCTTTTACTTCTGTGGAAATATCAGCGTTTGAAGGCTCTTTTTCTTCTTTTTCATCCGGAACGGAAGCAAAATTTTTCACATAAATGATGTCCGGTTTGCCAAGACCTCTCCGTTTCTTCTCAATCAATCCGATGCCATTGTCAGAATCCAGCTGACGCATAATTTTTGTGCAAGTGGGTTTGGAACATCCCAAATCTTCCATAATGGCATCCACCGTATCTCATGTTACGGTTTATCTCAAACCCCGCTGTCGTAATCACGGATATCAAAGCATTTCAATACATCTCATGTTACGGTTTATCAAATGACAGTCAGTTCGTGTATATAGCACAGCTGAAATTTCAATACATCTCATGTTACGGTTTATCTAAAATGCTTTAAAGATGGCAGCGGACATTATAGAATTTCAATACATCTCATGTTACGGTTTATCCATAGGAGGAGGCAGTTATCCGGTAGAATTAACAATATTTCAATACATCTCATGTTACGGTTTATCTGGGACAGAAGAACAGTGCAGTCAATGCGATGAAGATTTCAATACATCTCATGTTACGGTTTATCCAAAGACCGTTGTTGTTCATAAGAAGCAATTTGCATTTCAATACATCTCATGTTACGGTTTATCAGCCGCGTCTTTTCCAAACCAATCTATACCGATTGTTATTTCAATACATCTCATGTTACGGTTTATCGTAGATTCTGACGGTAATATGTGGTTTACAAAGGGATTTCAATACATCTCATGTTACGGTTTATCTAGAAGGAAGAGGAACTAAAAGGCGAAAAGAAATGCATTTCAATACATCTCATGTTACGGTTTATCTCATACCCTACTCCAATTCTTCCTCTGTCGGAAACATTTCAATACATCTCATGTTACGGTTTATCATGCCGGGTAGCAGAATCCTTCATGCGGTTTCCCGAATTTCAATACATCTCATGTTACGGTTTATCATTAGCAACAATTCGCACCATCGTGGTTCTAAAAGTATTTCAATACATCTCATGTTACGGTTTATCCTCAGGCGTTTATTAGCAAACAGATTGGAAAAATTTCATTTCAATACATCTCATGTTACGGTTTATCAGAAAATTCGCTGTCGCCCGATTCCGGAGATTTGTTATTTCAATACATCTCATGTTACGGTTTATCATGATGGACGAAAGGGAAAAGGATGCATTAAATCGCAATTTCAATACATCTCATGTTACGGTTTATCGATGAGAATGTAAACATCCAGATATCAGGGATAGAATTTCAATACATCTCATGTTACGGTTTATCTAATAAACACCTCTTTTCTGTTTGCATTTTACCACATTTCAATACATCTCATGTTACGGTTTATCCACCAACAATGGATCTTTCCAGCATCCAGACTAGCAATTTCAATACATCTCATGTTACGGTTTATCGAACCTATTAGAGACTGTCCAAGTGAATGTTTGGAATTTCAATACATCTCATGTTACGGTTTATCGAACGCACCGCCAAAACATGGCTTTCAATAAGCTTGATTTCAATACATCTCATGTTACGGTTTATCCTTGCCATCCCGATTTATGTTCCCGAAGCATCCATATTTCAATACATCTCATGTTACGGTTTATCGTGACCAAGTTGGATCACAGAAAGGTGGAAACTAATTTCAATACATCTCATGTTACGGTTTATCTCTGCCGGTGCGTGTGTTGGCTCTGGCCAGACAATATTTCAATACATCTCATGTTACGGTTTATCTTGTTCGATATATTTTCTTAAACGGCAGTTTAATATTTCAATACATCTCATGTTACGGTTTATCTCGTTGAGAGCCTTATGTCAGCCGGAAGATGGGAATTTCAATACATCTCATGTTACGGTTTATCATACCAATTCCCGGGAAATTGATTCACAATCGACCATTTCAATACATCTCATGTTACGGTTTATCACACTTATCTAATAAATGCTTATCACGTCCATACTCATTTCAATACATCTCATGTTACGGTTTATCTGGATAATCATCCTCTGGAGAATATGCACGATACATTTCAATACATCTCATGTTACGGTTTATCTATCTGGCAGATTACAATAAAGGGCTTGCTATTAAATTTCAATACATCTCATGTTACGGTTTATCCGCTGCTTTTTCTTCTCTCGCTATTATTTCTCCAAGATTTCAATACATCTCATGTTACGGTTTATCATCATTTAAGGAATGTGAGGATGCAAAGCAGATCATATTTCAATACATCTCATGTTACGGTTTATCAGGTTTCCGCGGCAATGAAAGCGGTTGGAATTTCGCATTTCAATACATCTCATGTTACGGTTTATCTACATGTTATCATGCTTATATGAGATATATCGTAATTTCAATACATCTCATGTTACGGTTTATCTGAAGAATTCCGCATTGAAACTTGGGACAACCATGTATTTCAATACATCTCATGTTACGGTTTATCCACAGAGCCGAAAGTGATTATCCCGCAAGGAAAAAATTTCAATACATCTCATGTTACGGTTTATCTACATAGGGGGTTCGCTTTATGGCTTTTTATAATGATTTCAATACATCTCATGTTACGGTTTATCTAGTTCTTGGCGCAATTGTTGCAGCAGGAGTATATTTCAATACATCTCATGTTACGGTTTATCGTAGGTGCCGCCATTCTCGACATCCATGATCTTAGATTTCAATACATCTCATGTTACGGTTTATCGTAGGAAACACAGTAATTGTTCTCTGTTGTACATCACATTTCAATACATCTCATGTTACGGTTTATCGATTGCCAAGCAGAAAATAATCATTGTGTTTATTCATTTCAATACATCTCATGTTACGGTTTATCTCAGCGCACTTTTTCTGATTATCGTGCTCGTAATGCATTTCAATACATCTCATGTTACGGTTTATCGTACAGATGGCTTTTAACTTATTTCTCGTTGATCAATTTCAATACATCTCATGTTACGGTTTATCCAGATACATCTAAAATCCACATTAAGTTAAATGAATTTCAATACATCTCATGTTACGGTTTATCGACCACTACAGGCTCACCGGTTTTTTCATCATACATTTCAATACATCCCATGTTACGGTTTATCACAATGTTCTGCGCTGCTGCGCTTGTTGTCAGCATATTTCAATACATCCCATGTTACGGTTTATCCTATGGCGAAAAGCCTAATTCATATTATTCCAACTGATTTCAATACATCCCATGTTACGGTTTATCTATACCTACAAACACAATGGATATATGGGCTAGTGAATTTCAATACATCCCATGTTACGGTTTATCCGTTTGAGTGGGTGGATAACGCAAGTGGATCGGCATTTCAATACATCCCATGTTACGGTTTATCTTGCAAGGGTAAGAATAGGCTATGGTGGTTTTGAATTTCAATACATCCCATGTTACGGTTTATCGTTTTTTATGTTCAAGAAACGTTATAGTGGGATCTAATTTCAATACATCCCATGTTACGGTTTATCACCGAGAACAACACTGATCTGCTTTGTTTCATTGTTATTTCAATACATCCCATGTTACGGTTTATCGAACCCTCTCAAAACGGTATTCACTCCACCGATCAAATTTCAATACATCCCATGTTACGGTTTATCTGCACAGGATACATACAAAGAAATGCTTGCTATGTAATTTCAATACATCCCATGTTACGGTTTATCACTATTCCGTGGAAATATGCCAAGCTGGCAGAAAGATTTCAATACATCCCATGTTACGGTTTATCAGTGTGAAATGGAAATAGTTGATAATCCGGAGTTATATTTCAATACATCCCATGTTACGGTTTATCACTATTCCGTGGAAATATGCCAAGCTGGCAGAAAGATTTCAATACATCCCATGTTACGGTTTATCAAAAGACCTATTTTTTCTCAAATTCTCGGCTATGAATTTCAATACATCCCATGTTACGGTTTATCGATGCAACGGCAAATAACACGGTTTAAATTGTGTGATTTCAATACATCCCATGTTACGGTTTATCCTACCGCTTGGAGGTTAACGAGTCGGCGGAGACTAATTTCAATACATCCCATGTTACGGTTTATCGTTATTCTCCGTTTGAGCTTTTGGTTCCGAGTCCACATTTCAATACATCCCATGTTACGGTTTATCCCGTAAACCAGTCGGATGCCACACTCGGAAGCAAGCATTTCAATACATCCCATGTTACGGTTTATCTAATGATTTTAAGCCATTTTTATCTTGGCATCTTTCATCATTTCCTTTATTTTACGTCATTTCAGCATTTTTTACCAGCCGATTATAAAATTTAACCATTTTATTTTTCTTCCCTTGTTTTCCTTGTATTCACAACATTCTTTAAATATTTTCACTTTAACACCTGGTAAAAATTTTTAAATCATAAGATCCTCTCCTGTAGAACAGCCCTCACTACCTATGATCTCTTCTCCAAACACATTATCATTCATCAATTTGATAATACACACGAAATCTTCCTGTTTATTTATCACCTGCTTCAACTCATTTCTAAGCTTTATACAGTTTGAAGGTGTAATTTCACCACGGAAAACAGATTTCTGAAAATGGGAAAGATACTTTTTGCATATCTTAAAAACTTTCTGAACACGCTTTTCCCCTACATCATAGAACAAAAATGCATAATTATAATTCAACTGTTTTTTCATAACTACATGCCCTCCTTCAGAGAAAACGGAACAAACTCCTTTTCTTCCAGAATGTTTTTTATAAGCTTGTAGCAATCTAATTTCATTGCTGTGCGATAGGACACTTTTCTTTTTAATTTTGGATGCATAAAAACACTTTCTAACCTTCCTTCAAAGGCTTCAATAAATATTTTACGCCCCTCCTCGTTCAGCACACAATAATTTACATTCTTTTCGAAATGTTTTTCCACTTGTAGCCTGCGGTTATTTACCAGATCAAAAATTGTACGAAAAACAATCACTGGCTTAAATACTTCACTTAAATCCAGACTCAAAGAAAATCTTCCCTCTGACGGTTCATGCAAAAAACTAATCCTCTGATCCAGATGTGTCTGATAAATTGCAGAAATTGTTTTCGTATATAATAAGGTGTTTCCAAATGATACCAGAGCATTCATTGGATTATCCGGCGGACGTTTTACTCTCTTATTCATGACAAAATCCTCTGGAAGAAAATATTTAAAATCCGCGTAGAAACGCATCCATACTTCTCCCTCATACGCCAGAAGTTCTTTGATTTCCTGTGCCTGTTCTACATTAAGGAAAAAATTCTGTTTAATCCAGTCTATTGTCTCCTTCACTTCTTTTTTATCATGCTTATAATAATGATACAAAATCTCATAAATGTTCAATCCAATCCCTTTTACAATGGCCTTTGCAACACTCATCCGGTCATTTGTAAACTTTTCTACCTGTTTCACCAAAAGTTTTCCACTCAAATAATGATCTCTCGGATAATAAGTTCCACTATATCCACCATAGTAATTAAAAAAATGCACGATAATATTGTTTTGTGCCAGAAAATCCAGTAATTTTGTGTTTATGCTTACCTCATTAAAACAATAAATTTCTTTTGTATTTTCAACCGGAAGATAAACGTTTTTGCCATCCTTGCGAAAACATAACGAATTATCCTTTCTGGAAAGTTCCCCCATTGACATAATATATCTTGTACTTCCCATCTCCCCTTCTCCTTTCTGCATATGGCCGATTACAATTTACTCAGCATTAAACTTTCATATATAACAATATTCATAATATGCACATTTTTTACAGGTACTTTTATGAATACATTCCGGAGGTTCATCTTGCGCAAGTAATTGTTCAATCTCTTTTATATACTCCTGTAACTCTTTTTCTGCCTCCTCCGTCAGTTCCAAAATTACAACCTTTTTATCTTTCCTGTTTTTTTCTACAAATTCAAGCTTTCCTTTTCTGACAATTCCTTTTGACTTTAAAATGCTGAGATAAAATAATAACTGCCATTTTGCTGCTTCCTCATCTGCATCTGATTTTTTTATCTCTGTAAGGTATTCCTTGGTCAACTGGTCCAGCCGGATATTATCAATTGCAATCTCGGTATTCTTATGTCCCTGCGCTTTTTCCTCATGAATTACTTTTCCGATCTTAACCTGTTCACTGTTGTCCTCCAGATTCAATCGGTTTCCATGCAAATAACATTGCCTTTTACAATGAAAATAATAATTAATAAGTGTTCCATTTACCCGCATAAATCCCCCTATAAAAACAAATCTGTATCGTCACTAAACAATTCTCTCTTTAAAACTCCATTTTCATCAAAGTATTCCTCTCCATTTTCGATAAAATACAAATCACCGATATGCTCATTTGCCTCAACCAATGCGGAATTCTTAAACTGGTAAATAAAAGCATTCATTTCACTTCTCAAATCGTGCAGTCTGACCTTTTTTTCAGCATAATTCATCTGTGTATTTTCAAGCAGTTCTTTATATTCCCACCATAACATCCGACTATCAACATCCCCCAGTTTTCTTCCAAAACAAATGAAAATACCCTGGGTATTATCGTCAATCAGTTTCATTTTTTCTGCAACTTCCGGCATATTCAAAATTCCTACCTTTTGTGAAAAGAATTCTTTTAAATTATTTTTATCAATCATTTCTCCTTTCTTTTTCAGGACTGGCAAAATATCGCTTTCATAAAAAGCAGAGAAATTTTTAGTTTCCAAAAATGTACGAATTTCCGGAACCATAAGTGTAACTCTCTCATCCACGCGCACATCTTCTTTGTATATACTTTTCGCCTCATCCAGATTGAAAAAGTACACAACTCCGTCTTTTTTCCCGGATCGATTAATACGCCCCATAAACTGCTCTTCACTGTCTAATCTGGAAATATCCTTAAAACCGATATCCATATCAATATCCACTCCAGCTTCAATGACCTGTGTGGCAACCAAAATCACCGATGACAGCCCTTTGATCTTTTCGATCAAATCTTTCCGTTCCTGAATGCTGCTGTCCCCTGTCATCAGGAACACCGATTCCACCCTTTCACCTAAAATACGATAAAATTCCTCCGCACTTGCTTTTTTGATAAACTCGATCAGTACCTTTTTATTCTTATTTTCCAGAACATGCTCTGCCAAGGATTCCAGTGTTATATCTTCCTCTAACAGATCGTATTTTGGAACGACTCTCTCCCGGAACATTTTATGATGAAAATATTTTAAACAATCCGAAAGTAACCGGACCGCATTTTCTTTATGATCGGTCAGCACTTCCAGATTCGGCAATGTTGCCGACATAATAATCACCTTGATATCCAGAAGTTCCGCAAACTCTTTCAGAAAAGCGATCATTTCACTCCACAAATTGATCTTATAACTTTGAATTTCATCCAGAACAATAACCGAATGACATAACTGTTGAAAACCAAAGACATCTTCTTTCGCATTCCCAAACATTGTCCGAAACAACATGACATGAGTGGACAAAATAAATGGATAATTCAGGAACTGACGATCCAGTAAAATTTCCTGATACTTTTTGGAATTTTCCCTGTCCTCTTCCACTTCTTTTTTATCTTTGAAAGGTACTAAGGAATTCACTACTGCAATCTGCGACATAATTTCCTTTTTGTTTCCAAATGTTTTTTCAAGAATACTCATGTTTTGTTCTACCAGAGTATTAAACGGATAAATATAAAACAGCTTTCTCAAATCTGAATTTTCCTGCATTAAAGTAAAACTTAAATTCATTGCCGTATTACTTTTACCACTTCCGGTAGGAGCTTCCAGATAAAAAACAGACTGATCTTTGTTCCTTTTTAAATTCTCTTCCGCCTCTGAAAAAAGTTCTGTCCGAAGTATATTAATTTCACTTACCTGTTGCAGTTTTTCCGGTTCCATCGGATAGATTTCTCTTTGATAGTTTCGGATTTTTTTCTGCACTTCTCCGTCTTCATACTGCCAGATCATCTGTTGAATATCCCCGAATTTTCCGAAATCTGTAACTTCGATTCCACTCATAAATTCCGAAGTTGCATAATAATCTGCTGCTGTCAAAAGCGAAAACTGTAATCTTATCCATGCATATAATCCAATCGCCTGTCCCTGCGTCTGCATTTCCAGCCGATTTTCCATATTACCTGTGAAATGTTTATATAGTTTTACAGTTTCGCCATTTTTCCATTTCTGATACCACTCCCATGCCTTTTCTCCAATTTCGGTATTCCCTTTTCCCAACAGTTCATTCATATATTCAGAAAAATCCGAAAGATTTCCATGATGTCTGGAAATCACATAGGAATACATATATGCAAAATCTTTGAGTTTCGTTCTCTCCTGCTTGTCCTCCAGCTGATTGATCCGTTCAATAAAATAATCCAGATAAAACATTGCTGATAATATGGAATGTCTGCTTCCAATTGCGTTATCCGGTGCCAGATCCATATGCCATGGATGCTTCATTTTATCTTTCTGAAAACGCGGGTTACATTTTCCAAAATCATGCCAGGTGACAATATTAACGGTCATTACATCAAATAAATATTTTCCTTCTTCACTGATTTCCTGCAAATACCGGTTTTTAAAATTGTCAAAAATACTGACCAGTCCTCTTTGTTCCACCATCCTTTTCCAATATTTCTGACACAATTTTGTATGCTCCTGCAAGGTTTCCTTTTTTTCTTTTCCTTCCAGCAGATGGGCAAAACACATATCTGGATCTTCCAGTACATCTCCAACATGAATCATATATTTTTCTACTTCCATAGGCTTCTCCTCTTGGTAACCTTCAACTCTTATTTTTATTCCACAGAATACATTTTTCTATAAAAACTCTAATCAGACTACAGATTTTATCACTGTCCTATCCCTAAAAAGTATTTTCCGTGATAAAAATCCCCTGCCAGATAAAACAGGCAGGGGAGTCCTTACTTTTAATAAAAGGTCAGTATTTTATTTTCCAAACGGTATAGTGTACCGGTTTTAATATGTACATCCATATTCGTAAAACAAAATGTGTCATATTCATACAAATTTGTATATCCATTCAACCGCACTGGAAGCTTTTCCTCATACTTAAATACTTCCCGCTCATCCTCATCATCCGGGAAAACTACATCCCCGGTTCCTTTTGGATACATACAGGATAAGACGGTCATTTCTGTTGAAATCTCTTCTATTGATACTTTTTTTGCGTTTGTAATGTCTGCCGGATGATCATTTTTCCCCAGATATGGAAAATAAACACAACGGTTCTGCAATAAATAATCTGCTATTTTTTCTGCTTCTGTACCATCAAGTAAAAGATAAATTTCCCATTTTGGATTTTCAAGCCACTGCTCTTTTACGATCAGGTTGCCCCCCTGCTCTCCTGATGCGTATCCCACAGAGTTATTAAAAATCTGGATTTTTTTCGGAATATATCCACGCTCATTTTGTGGAATTATGGATATTTTTATATCTTTGAGTCTTTCATAAAATTCCGGATAGTCTTCCACAGCCGGCTCTCCTTTTTTCGGACTTTCCCACTTTTTCTGCGCATATCCGCCATATCCAAGGATTGCCCCAAACATTCCAAGCAGCACCACTTTATGAATCTGCCCAAATGTATAATAATGATAGGTATTTACTTCCGGCTTCTTAAAAAAAGCATCCTTTCCGCTGAGTGTAAATTGCAATGCCTCCATAAATTACACCTCTTTTTGTGTGACAATGTTATATACCTGCACTCCTTTTCCTTCCGATACCAGTTTCGTGGTATATGGATTGTAATAAACTTCTATACTCTTAATCTTCTCCCGCATCTCATTTAAAATTTTCTCACATGCACTGATATCGATCGTATTCTGTTTATCCCCTTTTTCAAATGTAATATATTCTGACAAATTTGGCAGATATACTTCCGGATCTGTTTCTACAAAAAGAGCAAATTCATTTTCGCATCCCTCTTTTGCATTGGTTGCATACGCGGTAGCAGAAACCAACGCTGTTCTCTTAAAATTCTGATAATCTTCTTCTGTATAACCTTCGGTAACTCCGAGTGCCACCAGTTCTTTATATGCCAGAGGATTGATCACAAATGGATAGAAATAATGTGCTTCATTGCTTGTAACTTTAGTGCCCAATGTAGAATTTTTAGCTTCTTCATTTTTTTCACTGTCTTTTGACCCATCCCGGAACGGAGAGAGAATCTGCTGTTCCTCTGCAACCGTCCCATCATATTTATTAAATCCCTGGCCAAACTGTACTGCACCTGTAATAGAGAAATTATTCTTGGCTTCTGCGAATGTAGCACCAAAATTCTTCACATCTACCGCAGACATGAGATTTGTTAAAACTTCTTTAGAATCTTTAGCGTCTTTTAAATCTTTTACTCCAAAAATATTCTCATAACGTTCTTTTAATGAATTCGGGACCAAGGATCCGTCCTTCTCGGAAAATTTCATGGACTTTATATACAGTACTTTCTTTCCTTCATTTTCCCACATTTTTTTCATCGGATACTTTAATGCCTTGTCACTTCCATACACAGTTCCATCCGACATACTTTTCGGATATCCCGTAAAATCAGCATTCCAGTTTGCCATAATAGAAGAAATTCCCAAGACCCCATATACTCTCTTTTCCATGTTACACTTCCTCCTTCTCTTTCTTGTTTGACTCATAAATCAAATTATTACTGATGTATCCTGCTACGATATCTTCCTGACTTACTTTTCCTTCCGGCAGATAACCACTAACCATCGCATATAACTGGTTAAAACGTTGTCCTGCCCGTTTGATCAAATAATTATATTTCATAAAATACTGATGCAGTCTTGTTTTGATCACATCATCACTTGTCGCATTAAAAAATGGATTTCCCAGCGAATGGACTCTGTTTTGTGTTTTACTTAATGAAATAAAATAATCTACTAACTGTCCCACTGCATAGAAATATTCCATGTCGCTTTCTATTTCACAATCCTGCTGCTGATTGATTTTTTCCCGCAATACATTTCGTATATCATGATATTTATCTGCCATATGATCTCCTCCAAAATATTCACCTAACGAACACATTAAATTAAACTGTTGTCTGACTTTTTTTGTATATCCGTTTTGCAGGGAGTTTTTGATCATGTCCAAACATACCCTGTGCAAAATGTGATCAATATTTACCTCTCGGCCCTTATACAACCACGCAAAAATGGAAGCTCTCGACCAAATCAAATTTCTTTTAATTGCACCCTCAGCACCAAGCTGATCTTCCGGTGTAAAATAATTTCCAATTAGCCAGTTCGAAAATATAACCTCATTGATTACATCCTGCAATCCCTGCCGATTGGTATAGTCTTTATACCACTCTCCTGACGCATCGCATCCCAGCACATCATAGTAATGGAATATCTTTCGCAGCTCATATTTATAATCGACAATGGTATCCTGATGCAGAATTTCAACTTCTTTTCCTTTCTGGATTTGTATGAAGAAACCGGAAAACTCCCCTTTTACCATTTCCCCCTTCTTTTTAGGAAGTATCTTCTTTTTTTCATAATCAAAGAAAATATTCATACATCCCAAATTTGCCTGATTCATCAGATAGTCAAAAAATTTTCTCTGCTGCAACGCCTCCTGCGTTGTAATCATATAAGGAATCGTGACTTTACGCGTCTTATTTTCCAAAAATGGTTTCTTAGCATTTAAGCCAAGATTATCATTTGGAAGACCAAAAATCTGATCGTCCAGCTCCATATTATAATCATTTTTATTAAAGATTTTGGTCACAAGATATCGTTGCTCTTCTTTTATATAAAGTAACTCATCCTCTTCAAAGAAAATCTTTAAATAATTCTTTTTCTTTAAATTTAAACCAAGTTCATCCAGACAAAAGACATGTTCTTTCAGCCAATCCCGATGCTGCTCTAGCTTCTCCTGATCCACTTCCCCGACCTGATCTAAAATATAGTCGTACATTTTTCGCTCCTGTGGCTTTTTGTACTTTTCTGCCGGATTTTTTAACACATCAAAATAACGGTCGAGCGCCTGCATGTCCATTTTCCCGTTCTCAAAGCTTTCCCACTTCACCCAGAATGCACAGTAATTATTGGAATGTATGACTTTTTTCGGGTCCTGTGGCTTGTCCATGCTCACTAACCGGCTGTGATAATCATAAAATTTCAACTGATAATACTCATCCGATGCCTCATCCCAGTCTGTCTGTACAGTTCTGGTTTTTTTATCCATCGTAACCGTGCATTTTTCTACTTTTCCATCTTTATGTACAATCAGATAATCCCCATCTGCCGGAACATAGGTATCCAGAATCAGGTGATCCCCATCCCCACATAGCTGTTTGGTCTGTTCCAGTTGTTCGTTAAATATTTCAAGACAGTCCTTTAACATATTCGCTATCACCTCCCCTGTTATTTATAAATAACGATAATTACATGTTCCTGCGCCTCTTGAATTGAGTTCTCCCAGGCCTGCCCCCAGCATAAAATAAGTCAATTCTTGTGCCTGCTTATTATCCGCAATTTTAAGGTTGATCTTATCACCCAACAATGTTATCTTTTTACTGTCATAGGATAATGCAATTGGTTTTTTATTCAAAAATGTAATCTGCGTATACCACTGGAAATCCTCATTGACCTCTTCTCCCGTATACTGCTTATACTTTTTGACTGCATTGGAAAAAAGACGCTGCTCAAATACCTCTATCGGATATTTCCCCCTCCAATATCCGTCCTCAAACTTCATCACCAACGGTGTCAACACGTAAATCTCGCTGATTGTTTTTTTCGGAAGAATCCTGTTTTCTGCCACCAGTCCCTTCAGTTCTCTGGTGTAATGATTTGGCAGGACTTTGGAGAAATATTTTGCCAGATCTACATTGACCGTCCGAATCCGAAATGTATAAATATGATCCTTTAAATATCCACCGTCTTTTTCGATTGGGTATAACATATCATAGGAATATAACTTGTATTTGTTATCTTCGTGATATTTTATCCACTGATCATCCAACCCCAAAGCAGAATCTATAAACGCTGCTTCTTTTCCCAATAATTGCTCTGTGGGAATATCCACTAGAGTATAAATTTTTAGTTTTATTTCATATACTGCTATTCCCATTCTCTCTCCTTGCTTTCAACTCTATTTATTAGGTTTGTTACAATATATCATATATTTTTTCATATTTCAACAATAATTATGAATAATTTTTTTCTTTCTTGAAATCAACCATTCTTCACGTCTATAATACTATTAGTCGATTTTTCATGATCATTTTTTAACCGTAACATCTTAATGTTTTGAAATACTCAATTTATAAGGTACTTTCAAAATCATAAACCTCAACATACGATGTATTAACATCTTTTTAAACAGAAACAGCAGGAAATTCACGGCTTCTCATCATGAATTTCCTGCTGTTTTCTTCTCAAATTTGATTTGACAGGTTTTCTGAAAATTTAATTGTTCTCATTAACCTCTTTCCAGAATTTATTTTTCTCCCCTTACTTATTTCACATCTCCCCAGAATTCATTCCACTCACCGCCACCCATAGTGACAAAATATTTCAGCCAGATCTTCCACTGATCCATCTCTTCATCCGTCTCATGATCCTTAATCACCGAAAGCAGCCGATCCATCCGCACCATATAATCCGGATCTTTTACAAAATGCTTTTCATCATAATAGTGTTTTAATTTATGTATTGCTGCAATTGCGGCTTTTTCCGTAAATCGTTCCTGTTCGAGTGCACAGTTATATTCCGGCACAGAATGAATGTAGTTCACACACGCACGATACCACTTTGTCATAGCTGCTCTAACACCTCATCTCCATACTGGGCACGGATCTGCTGTTCCAACAAAACAAACACTCCAATATACTGATCAAACTTTTTCATATAAAACAACCCCATCTTTCTCTATCTCGGATACCAATTCAGCTGACACGTATTTATCATCCATATTGATAATATCCAGCTTTAAAAGCGACCACAGATCCTCATTTAAACTATCCGACAAACCTCCAAAATCTGCACATCCATAAATTGCCAGATCGATATCGCTTTTGGGCATATTAGTTCCACGCGCACGTGATCCAAATAATACTACTTTTTTTACCTGATATTTTTTTGAAATTTCCACTATCTGCTGATATACACTTTGTAAGTTACAGTCTTGATTCTCTTTCATTACAATCATTATTCCTGTTTTCTGTTATTTTAGTGATCTTATTATACGCCAGATTCTATAATGAATGCAACCAGCCATTACTTTCCCACAAATGAAAAAAAGGGCCCCTTACCATAGTAAAGTTCCCTTTTTCCCCTAGTTATAAATCTTCTTCAGTTTTTCTATATCAATTGCAAGTTCCCCGTCACCATCTTTTACTTTCGCAATGACCGGTATGCCTGTTAATTCCTCAATCATTCTTGCATTATCTTCCTGCATGATTCCACCCACGTAATGATTTAGGATCACTCCTTTTACACCCATTCCATGATTCCGGATATATTCTATCGTCAGAACAACCGCATTGATCGTACCAAGGCCGGCATCCGCTATCACCAGCGTATTCAGGTTCAGCGCCTTTACAATATCTTCCAACAAAATCTTATGTTCTTTGTCCCAGCGGATGGGACAGACAATACCGCCGCTTCCCTCTACCGTGACATAATCGAATTTGCTCTTTACCTTGTCAAAATCTTTTTTTATTTTCTCTGGATCAACTGGATTACCTTCTATTTGAGCAGCTAAATGAGGAGATACCGCATTTTGATACAAATATGATAGCAGACTGGTATCTTCCTGTGTAATCCCGGCAATCTTTTTCACATATCCCGCATCACTATCACCTATGGATTTGGCTCCCGATAAAGCCGCTTTATAATACCCTGTACGGATTCCTGCATCTGCCAGTTTTTTTACGATCAATGCGGTAACATATGTTTTTCCGATATCTGTGCCGGTGCCTGTCACAAAAATTCCTTTTCCCATAATTTTAATCCATCCTTCCTATTCGTTCAGACAGAATCCATTTTTTCTCATTTTAAGTCCTACACCAGATGCCAGCAGACATAGCACAAAATCTCCAGGCATATCCAATGGGAAACAGGACAAAAAGATTACAGCAATTGTCGCCGGTGTATGTGCATAAAAATTTAAAATGATAAATTTATATACAATTCCAATGGCATAAGTCACAACAAAACCGGCCAGACAGGCAAGCAGATAATTCTTATAACTTGCTTTTAACTTTTCACATATTTTTCCGGTCACAAACGCGCTCGCAATAAATCCGACCAGATAACCAAAACTCGGTCGGAATATGTATCCAATTCCTCCACCTGCGGCAAAAATCGGAATTCCGATCAGCCCAAGCAATACATAACAGCCTACAGATATTGCGCCCTTATTTCCACCCAGAATCAATCCTGCAAGCAACACGAAGAAAAACTGAAGTGTAAAATAATCCATATAAGGAACCGGAATCTGAATAAAGGCGCCTACTGCAACTAAAGCGGTAAACATAGCGCACAATACCATACTTTTTGTCGATAATCGTTTCGTTTTCGTATTTTCCAAATTGTTAACCCTCCATTCAAGTTATTGTTAACAATTTAACGCATTTCTCTCTTATTGTCAACCTATCTTGTTCTATAAGTTGACATTTCAATAAGATATATGAAACCCGTTTGCGCAAAAAGATGCAGGGACGAAAATTTATCCCTGCACCCTTTTATAAATATGTCCGAAGATCCTGACACAAATCTTCTTCCAGTTTGATTAACTTTTTGGCAAATGTCTTTGCCTTATGATCCGCTGCCTGGTATTGGTTCAGATAGCGGCTGAGGGATTTTATGCCCATATCACAGCCATCTGTCATCAGCTCCGCAATCGTTGCATCCGAATCATTCATTGCAAGTTTCACATTAGTTTTGATCCAGGACATCCCCTGTGCCATTGGATTTGGTTCTTTTCCATCATCATGGAATTCTTCCAGCAGACTTTCCAGTTCTTTCTGAAGATCTTGATGCTGGTCCTTACAATTTTCCAGCATTTCTTTTAATTTTGTGTCATTTACCTTGTCGAGTACATCCGCAATCGATGCTGTACCCATCTTGATTCCTGCGTCGCATTCCCGTAGCAGCTTTATGGTATCCGGTTCAATCATGATCTGCCTCCTGATCGTTATACTTTTTATAAACAGTATTTCCGGATATCCTTTTTCTATTCATAAGAGATAACTATTCATCTTTTGTTTCGATCGGCACTTCCCGCTGCTCTACGGACGTTGAAAACACAATCTGCGTCTTTGTCCGCCCAAACTGCTGCAGCTCATTGATAAAATGATCCAGTTGTGCTGTAGACTCAAACAATGTCTCTATCAGCATGGAATAATCGCCCGTCACACAGTTACACTCGACAACATTTGGTATTTTTTCAATAAATGGGTAAAATACCGGTTTTTGTAATGGTTCCACCTCCAGGTTGATAAATGCCTTGATATGGTAATTGAGGTACAGTGGGTTTACCTTTGCCGAATAACCGGTAATTACGCCTTCATGTTCAAGTTTTTCAATTCTGGCAGACACCGATGGTGATGACAGAAATACCTGTGCGGCAATCTCCTTGAGCGGTGTACGGGCATTTTTCTGCAGAATCTGTATGATTTTTTTATCCACTTTATCCAGTTTTTTCATGATCTAAACCTCAATTTTTCTGTAAATACGCAAAAAAGGACACCTGCTTAGACGCCTGTGTCCTTCTTTTATCCGAATTTTAAATTATGAGGTCATTATAGCACATGTATTTCCATTTGCAATAAACGCGTTTGAATTTTACTTTATTTTATTATGTTTTTCCAGTATTTTCCTTATTTTTTTATGTTTAGTTAACCATTTTCCGGCTGTTTTTCCAAATACAACTTAAAGTATTTACCTTTGCCGCAAAGAGTGCTATCCTCGTCCCATTGAAAAAAGCGCGCGAGGATCAAACAACAATAGTAAAGGAAATAAAGGAGATTATCATTATGAAAGAGAAAGAATATATGCGTTTAGAATCTGATTCCATCGGAACCATGGAAGTCCCAGAAGATGCCTATTATGGCGTACAGGCTTTACGGGCCAAAGAAAATTTTCCGATTACCGGAACAAAATTACATCCTGTTTTCATTAAAAATCTTGCAAAAATCAAGCGGGCAGCTGCCATTACCAACCGAAAAGCCGGAAGATTGAAACCGGAAATTGCAAATGCAATTGAAGCCTCTGCAAACGAAGTCATCTGTGGCATGTTCGACAAAGATTTTATTGTCGATGGTATTCAGGGCGGAGCGGGAACAAGTGCCAATATGAACATGAATGAAGTCATTGCCAACCGAGCCATAGAAATGCTCTGTGGCAAAAAAGGCGATTATACGATTGTTCATCCAAATGACCACGTCAATATGGCACAATCCACCAATGATGTCATTCCAACCGCTGGTAAATTAACTGTTCTCGATCTTCTCAAACCTTTAGACAAAAGTCTTTCCCTTTTAACCGAAGCCTTATATGACAAGGCTGAAGAATTTGATCCTATTGTAAAAATCGGACGTACACAGCTCGAAGACGCTGTGCCGATGCGTCTGGGTCAGACGTTCCATTCTTATGCCACCATGATTTCCCGTGACCGTGACCGTCTTACAAAAGTCCGCACGGAAATGTATCCCGTAAACATGGGGGCAACCGCTATCGGCACAGCAATCAATACGTCCCCGTTTTATTTAGATAATATTGTGCCAACCCTTGGAAAGATCACCGGCTACCCACTGACCCAGGCCGACGATCTGTTTGATGCCACCGAGAATCTGGACGGATTTGTACGCGTTTCCTCCTGCCTGAAAGCATGTGCGGTCAACTTATCCAAAATGTGTAATGACCTGCGTATCCTTGCAAGCGGACCAAAAGCCGGGTTCGGTGAGATTACACTTCCGGCTATGCAGAACGGTTCTTCCATTATGCCCGGCAAAGTCAATCCAGTCATCCCGGAAGTTGTCTCCCAGGTTGCGTTTCATATTATCGGTCACGACACGACCATCACTATGGCGGCGGAAGCCGGTCAGATGGAATTAAACGCTTTTGAACCGGTTGTTTTTTACAATCTTTTTGACTCCATTACCACACTGACACACGCAGTGGACACCCTGACCGCCAACTGCATCCTCGGCATCACTGCAAATGAAAAACGCTGCCGCGAACTTCTTGATGCAAGCGTCGGTATCACCACCGCCCTGTGTCCGTACATCGGCTACAAAAAAGCTGCAAGCCTGGCAAAAGAATCCTTAAAAACAGATATTCCAGTTAAAACTCTTGTATTGAAATACGGTCTGTTAAAAGAAAACGAACTGGATTCTATTCTCGATCCTTATGCAATGACCGAAGACAGAACCAGACAGACACAGGCAAAAGCCGTATAATAAGATTTATCTTTTGTGCAAACTATGCTATAGTAATGGCATAAACCACTACACAAGGAGGTACTCATAATGGAAACAGTAACAGAAGTAGTTAAAAACATGGCCGGCGGAGATGGCGAAGTAACCATCAAACGCATCCTCGGAGAAAAAGAATTAAACGGAAAATGTGGTCTGTATGCGCAGGTAACCATTCAGCCGGGATCTTCCCTTGGTTATCACGAACATAAAAACGAAAGTGAGACGTATTACATTCTTTCCGGTACCGCAGAATATAACGATAATGGAACCACACGCACTGTAAAAGCCGGAGATGTAACCTATACACCAGACGGATGCGGACACGCTTTAAAACCGATTGGCAATGAACCGGTTGTATTTATGGCTCTGATCATCTTTGATTAATTTATCTTAGAAACATGCAAAAGGACCGGCTATCCCAAAAGGCAGCCGGTCTTAAAGCTGGCAGAACTCTTTCCCATATCTGAGGCGGGGCCAAACGTGGAAGATGGATGAATTAAATAAATGCAATCATATACAGCGGCAATGTAATGATACCATCTTCGCCCACACCGATATTTCCATCTGCAAATTTATACCCATAAGAAATATCTTTATGATTCTTCATAAGTGACTTTAAGGAATTTGCCCTCGTATTTCCGCCTTTTACTTCAATCGGAACTACCATTCCATCTTTTTGGATCACTACATCTATTTCTCTTTTCGTTGTCTCATTTTTATAAAAATATAACTGATATCCCTTTTTATACAGAGCATCTGTTATTGCATATTCATAGATACCGCCTTTGGAATTTCCCTCTAAAGTGTTTTCTACAATATGCTGTTTTAATGAAAAGTCCTTCATCGCCATCAACAATGATAAATCAGTTGTATAAGCCCGGAAAAAATCATCTCTTGCATAATCATCCAGATCAAATCTGACATCCGTCACAAGTTTACTTAAATGTACCATATCTGCACGAAGCAACCACTCAATACTTGAAAAATACTTTTGTGCTCTGCCTCCATGCTCAACTTCTTTATATTGAAATTTGTGGTTTTCTTTATCAAGCAGCTGCTTTGCAAGTGAAAGATAACATTTCTCTGCTTTTACCTTTTCTTCCGCAGTTGCATAATGTGCTATATCATACTGATATCCCAATAAGAGACTCCTCTGTATCTTATCAACCTCTCTGAAATCCTTTGTATCTACATATTTCTGTACAGCTTCCGGCATACCACCTATTGCTATATACTGTCTGTAATAATTCATCATTTGGGAATGAATCGCCTCAGGTATCACGGTCTTTGATTCCAGATATCCGCAGAGGTTTCCGATCATGTCTTCAGAAATCCCCATTCCCCAGAGAAACTCTTCAAAATCAATCCCATACATTCTCAGATAATCAACATAACCGACCGGATAAGACGATGCACGTTTATAATCGATTCCAAGAAGCGAGCCCGACACAATAACATCATATCTGTTATCGATTGCCCAGAATTTAAGGGATGTGATTGCTTCCTGACACTCCTGAATCTCATCGAGAAAAATCAAAGTTTTCCCTGGCAGAATTTTCTTTTCAGGAAAGCGGAAACGCATAGCCATAACCATATTATCTACCGTAAGATCACCGGAAAAAATGTCAACGGCAGAAACCATCTGCTTAAAGTTGATTTCAAGCAGTTCCTCATAATTGTCTTCTGCAAACCGTTCAATAATATATGTTTTTCCTGTTTGCCTGGCTCCCTGTACAACAAGGCATTTTTTATTTTTTGTGTTAACCCAGTTTTTTATTGAAGCAATTGCTTTTCTTTTTAACATAATACCCCCATCAACAAAATTTCTTTCTACCAGTGCGTATTATCAACATTTTGGAAAGTAAAAATGTATTTGATGTCAACATTTTGCATTATTGTATCATTGCTATAGTTCTTAATCAAGTATAATATGCCATAATTTTATTCTTTCCCATAATAAACCAACTTAACATTATTAGATATTGTCACTATGCCATTACATAAAAAAAAGACCAACGATCCATCTTCTGAATCGTTGGTCAAATGTTGTGTCAAACTTGTGTCAACGCTACGTCTCCAAACGCTGAAACCCTTGGTATTACCAGGTCTATTCGCAAACGTATGGCATCATAGCGAGATGACGTGCTCTCTTGATAGCAACTGTAAGAGCTCTCTGATGCTTTGCACAGTTTCCTGTGATACGACGAGGAAGGATCTTTCCTCTCTCAGAGATGTATCTCTTTAACTTGTTGATATCTTTATAATCGATGACATTATCTTTGCCACAGAATACACATACTTTTTTTCTTCTACGCATTGGTCTTCTCTTCATGGAAGATCCTTCAGCTGTTTTATTGAAAGCCATGTTCTTTAACCTCCTATATGATGTTATGCTCTATGGAACATTTAGTTGAATGGTAATTCTTCATCAATTCCATCCGGAATATTCATGAAGCCATCTCCGGCAGCTCCGCTTGGTGATGGAGCAGAAGGTGCACCGCCGAAATCAGCATTTCCACCGGCTGCATTTTTGCTTTCCGCAAATTCTACGTTCTCTGCCACAACATCTGTGGTGTAAACGCGCTGTCCATCCTTGTTTGTATAACTGCCTGTCTGGATATGACCCTCGAGAACGAACTTGGTTCCCTTGCGGCCAAATCTCTCCAAAAACTCTGCTGTCTTGCTAAATGCAACACAACTAATGAAATCCGCTGTCTGATCCTCATTGTTCCGGCGGAACCGACGATCAACTGCCAGTGTAAATCTTGCAATCGCACTAGAACTCTCCCCCTGAGAGTAACGAACTTCTGCGTCTCTGGTTAATCTACCCATAAGAATGACTTTATTCATACAATCTCCTACTTTCTTATACTACTGCTCGTCTTTTCTAACGCATAAGAAACGAAGAACGTTGTCCATGATACGGACATCCTGCTCAAGCTTAGCTGGAGCATCCGATGCTGCGTCGAACTGGATGAAGTAGTAGAATGCTTCGCTCATCTTCTGAACGTCGTAAGCTAACTTCTTCTTACCCCATTCTTCAACTTCTGTAACAGTACCGCCTGCACGAGTGATATACTCTTTTGCTTTCTCAACGGTTGCTGTTCTCGCATCATCTTCGATCTTTGCACTAACAACGAGTGCTAATTCATACTTGTTCATGCGAAATGTTACCTCCTTTTGGTCTCTGGCTCACAGGATTATGCCTGTGAACAAGGAAAAAATAGTTATCACGAGGATATACTATACCATGTTTTATGCGGATTTTCAAGCCTTTTCTTTAACTTTATTTGAGTTTTTCCCAAGATTATGTTATAGTGGGTTCTGAACGGTATTCATACAGAAACTGTATCGACTGCGGTATATTTATGATGTATCGCCCCAAATGAATATGTGAGTCACCTTTACACAGGATTTCGACGGACACCTGTTACACAGGATCCGATCCATTTAATTACCAGAAGGAAGGTGGTAGCATGAAAACAGGAATCATAGGCGCAGGGCGCGTAGGCTGCTCCCTTGGAAAATATTTCCGGAGTAAAAACGCAGACCTTGTGGGATATTATGATACCAATGCCGCGGCCGCAGAAGAAGCCGCCGCGTTTACACAGACTGCCGGTTTCAATCAGGTGCAGCAACTGGTGCGTGAATCAGACATCCTCTTCATCACGACACCCGATTCGCTCCTTGTCCCCGTATGGGAAGAAATCAAAGGCATGTCACACAGGAATCAGATTATATGTCATTGTAGTGGCGCACTTTCATCCGATTCATTTTCCGGAGCCAAAGAAGCAGGAGTATCCTGCTGCTCGGTTCATCCCATGTTACCGTTCAGTAACAAATTTTCATCATACCAGCAATTAGAACATGCATTTTTTACCGTGGAAGGCCACCCACATGCCGTACAGGTCATCACCGACTTACTCACTTCCTATGGAAATGAAGTCTGCCGGATTGATGCCGCAGCCAAGCCAGAATATCATGCAGCTGCCAGCATCTTAAGCAATCAGGTGATCGCGGTACTTGATACGGGGTACCGGCTTCTCGAAGACTGCGGATTTTCCCGCGAAAAAGCCGTTGCGGCAACTGCTGCACTGGTCCGTCAGAACATCGAAAATGTGCTCTCGCAGGGCTGTGTCCATGCACTGACCGGTCCGATCGAGCGCGGGGATGTCGCAACCGTGGAAAAGCACTTACACTGTTTAAACACAGAAGATGCCGCTTTGTACCGCATGCTCGGCACACGGCTTCTGGCAATCGCAGAAGGAAAAAATCCAGCGCAGAACTATGAAAACATGGAGCATGTTTTAAATGCTGTAGCATATGAAAAAGAAAATGGAGGATTTCAATAAATGAAAAACACAGTTGTTACCTTTCAGGAAGCTAAAAATAAAGGCGAAAAGCTTTCCATGCTGACTGCCTATGATTACTCTACTGCCAAACTCATTGATGAGGCAGGTGTCAATGCGATTCTCGTAGGCGATTCCCTCGGAATGGTCGTTTTAGGATACGAAGACACGCTCTCCGTAACGATGGAGGACATGATCCATCACAGCGCAGCGGTTGCCCGCGGCATCAAAGATACACTGCTCATCACCGACATGCCTTTTATGTCTTACCAGACTTCCGTCTATGACGCGGTTGTCAATGCCGGACGCCTGATGAAAGAAGGCCGTGCACAAGCCGTCAAGCTGGAAGGCGGAAAAGAAGTCTGCCCTCAGATCAAAGCCATCGTAGACGCTTCCATCCCTGTTTGTGCCCATCTGGGTCTGACCCCGCAGTCTGTCAATGCCTTTGGCGGATTTAAGGTACAGGGAAAAGGCGAAGCTGCCGCACAGAAACTGCTTGATGATGCGCGTGCCGTTGAGGAAGCCGGAGCTTTTGCCGTTGTCTTAGAATGTGTGCCGCAGGCCCTTGCCACAAAGATTACCGAGAGTATTCATATCCCGACCATCGGAATCGGTGCCGGTGCCGGATGCGACGGACAGGTACTTGTCTATCAGGATATGCTTGCCATGTATTCCAACATGAAACCGAAATTTGTCAAGCAGTTTGCACAGGTCGGTGAACAGATGCGCGAGGCATTCCGCACTTATAAAGAAGAAGTTGCTGCCGGAACGTTCCCTGCTGCTGAGCATACCTTCAAAATGGATGAAACCGTTCTGGATAAATTATATTAAAACATTCCTACGGAATCATTCGCAATGTTTTTGTCAAATAACAATAAAACCAAATTACAATGAAAATCAGGAGATCATAAAATGGAAATATATGGAGAAATCAGTAAAGTAAGGGCTGCCGTAAAGGCATGGAAAAAAGAAGGATTAACCGTCGGATTCGTACCGACCATGGGCTATCTGCATGAAGGACACAAAAGTCTGATTGACGCAGCCAGAAAGGAAAATGACCGTGTCGTTGTCAGTATTTTTGTAAACCCGATGCAGTTCGGACCAACCGAAGATCTGGAGAGTTATCCGCGCGACCTCAAAAAAGATGCTGCATTGTGCGAAGCTGCAGGTGTAGATATCATCTTTCATCCGGAACCGGAGGAAATGTATGCCGATGGCTTCTGTTCCTATGTGGATATGAATGGTCTTACCACCGAACTCTGTGGAAAAAGCCGTCCGATTCACTTCCGCGGCGTGCAGACCGTTGTATTGAAACTCTTCCACATTGTAACTCCGGACCGCGCATACTTTGGCCAGAAAGATGCCCAGCAGCTTGCCGTCATCCGTCGCATGGTCAAAGACTTAAATGTGGATACCCGGATCATCGGCTGCCCGATCATCCGTGAAGATGACGGACTGGCAAAGAGCTCCAGAAACACTTATTTAAACGGCGAAGAACGTCAGGCGGCACTTGTGTTAAACCGCAGTTTAAAAGCTGGAAAAGCCCTTGTGGATGCCGGAGAAACACGCGCTTGTGTCATCAAGTCTGCAATCACAGCAGAGATTGAAAAAGAGCCGCTTGCCAGGATTGATTACGTGGATGTCGTTGACTTTGACACCATTACTCCGGTCGAAAAACTCGAAGGTTCCATTCTTGTAGCCATTGCCGTATACATTGGCAAAACCAGACTGATCGATAACTTTATCGTGGAAAAATAGGAGATTACTCATGCAGTACAATATGTTAAAAGGAAAAATTCACCGGGCTGTGGTAAAACAGGCGGATCTCAACTATGTCGGCAGTATTACCGTCGATACCGATCTCTTAGAAGCTGCCGGCATTTTAGAATATGAGCTGGTACAGATCGTCGATGTAGAAAACGGCAACCGCTTTGAAACTTACACTATCGCGGGAGAAGCCGGTTCCGGCATGATCTGTTTAAACGGTGCCGCCGCCCGTCAGGTCGCTGTGGGCGATCATGTCATTCTCATGTGCTATGCACAGATGACACCGGAAGAAGCAAAAGAACATCACCCGAAAGTTGTTTTTGTCGATGCGGATAATCACATTGCACGGGTCACTAACTATGAAAAACACGGAAAACTGACGGATGATTTTATCGGTGCATAAATGACAGCAGATTTCTATAGTAATTTGTCCGGTGCTACGGTATAATAAATGTATTGAAAACGAAGGAGATTCTCTATGAAAATTGCCTTATGTGATGACGATGAAAGAGAATTGACCAACATACGGTCGCTTTTGGACAGTTATCAGAAAACCCGCAATATTTCGCTTACATATAAAGAATATCACAGCAGCTGTGAACTTGCCCTGCGGGCATCAAAGGAACGATTCGACATTTATCTGCTAGACATCCTCATGCCACATATGACCGGCATGCAGCTTGCACGCGAAATCCGTACTTTCGACCATGCTGCCGATATTATTTTTCTTACAACCTCATCAGATTTTGCGGTGGAAAGTTATACGGTAAAGGCCACCAATTATCTGATGAAGCCGGTATCCTCCAACGCTTTCTTTGCTGCCATGGATGACATCCTACGGGTAAAAACACAGGAACAGGGGCATTTTCTTGTACTAAAAAGCCGGATTGGCGTACATAAAGTTCCCCTGTCCGAACTGATCTATGTAGAAGCCCAGAACCGCAAAGTTATCTACTACACGAGTGGAAGGGAACAGATCGTCTGCACAGAACTGTTCTCGTCCGTATGCGACAGCCTTCTGCAACACCGGGAATTTATTCAGGTGCACCGCTCGTTCCTTGTAAATATGAACTATATCCGCTCAATCGGCACAATGGATATGTGTCTTCACAACGGCACAAACGTTCCGCTTGCACAGCGCAGGGTTGCCGATATCAAAAAACACTATCTCGCTTTTCAGATGGAGGAATGATTATGCCTGAACTTTCATCCGTTTTTTCTTTAGTTAATTATGCTTTTGTATTATTTTTCGGCATCGTGGCGGCACTGTATTTTGCCGACATCGGTTTTTGCGATCATAAGCGTGTCTATGTCCTGACGCTTTTTTTCTTTGGCATTGCCCAGCTTCTTTTTTATCTGATCATGGGGGAGTCGGTGCTTTACAAATGCTATCCGTTTCTGATCCACCTTCCTTTGATTCTCTTAATTTTCCTGCGGTTTCACCGGAATCTGTCAATCTCTGCCATCTCCGTTTTGTCTGCATATCTGCTGTGCACGCCACGCAAATGGTTTGGCACCTTTGTTGCTTTCTTTTTTGACAGAAATCCCGTTGTATCGTACATTGCCTCCATCATTATTACCATTCCGCTTCTTGTTCTTGTGATCCGGTTTGTCTCACCGTATATCATCCGGCTGAAATATGAAAGCCGCACGACACTGCTTTTGTTTTTCCTGCTTCCGCTGGTATACTATGTCCTGGAATACACGTTTACTGTCTACACGGATCTGCTCTACACGGGCGGTGCAGTCGTTATTGACTTTATGGACAGTTTTCTTGTCGTATCCTTTTTTATTCTGTCTGTTCTCTCCCTTAAATTTTCAAGTGAAAAAAATAAGGCAGAACGGGAAAATATTCTGCTTACTACAGCTGCCACACAGGCACAGAAAGAAATTTCCCAGCTTTCCAGCAGCAGGCAGCCATTTACAGGCATGACCTGCGGCATCATATGAATTTCATCCAGAGTTGTCTGGATCAGAATAACCCAAAAGAAGCGGCTTCTTACATCCACGAAATCTGTACCAATCTTGAACACAGTTCTGTCATTCGCTACTGTGTCAACGAATCGGTCAATCTGATTGTGTCCTCCTACGCCAATCAGGCTGCCGTAAACCACATTCCAATGCAGATTTCCATTACTGCGACCGAATTTTCCCGCTTTCAGATTACAGATCTGTGCAGTTTATTTGCCAATGCACTTGAAAACGCACTTCATGCCTGCCAGCAGATGAACCCGCAGTCCCAACGCTATATTTCACTTAAGGTATATGAGAAAAATACACAGTTATGTATCCAGATAAAAAACAGTTATGAACAACCTGTCGTTTTTGCAGATGATATTCCGATATCCCGTTCCGTCAACCACGGCATCGGCGTACAAAGCATGATCTCTGTTGTCGAAAAATACCATGGTGTCTATGGATTCTTTGCAGATCATGGGGAATTCCGGTTTCAGGCTTCCATGTAACATCTGATTTTCTGTCGGTTCGTGAACTTTTTGTGTCCTCCCCGCAATTTTCATCAAATAGACACAACTTCATACGAAAATATCTCCAGATTGAAACGGAGGTTATTACCTATGGGAAAAAATAAAAAAGAAAAGCCGGAACTTACTTTAGAAAACTTAAACCGTGCCATCCGCACCTATCAGCGCGAAGAAGTTTTATATCTGATCCAGCACGGTATTTTAAAAGATATTCCGGAAGATGAAAAAACTGCTACCTATCAGCAGCTGGTTTCTCTGCAGAATATGGAGATCCTGCAGTCTGTTGCCAGGCAGGAAAATTTCCTTGATCCGGAAATTTTCTGTAATCAGTCCGACTCTTCACAAAGCAAAGTATTTGTCAACCAGTGCCTGACAAAATTCCGAAAACAGTTTCTGCTTCAGGATGATGATGTCTGCAATACACTTTTTACACTTGCATGCGCATGTGGCTGCATCAGTATGCTGCATATTTTAATTGAACAAAAGAAGGTAAAAGAACGCTATCCGGAACTTGCACAATATTCTCTGGATGTATTAAAAACAGTAAAAGAAATTCCTGCCGGTACGATGTCCGGCACGGATCTGGTGCAGCTGTATTTTCTTGCTGCCATATCTGCGGACTGTGAGAAAAAACTGGATTATCTTTCCGCCAGCGGCTTTGACCTGTATGTGAAAAATGCTTCCGGAAAAACCGTCATTGACCGGTTGGAGGAACGCATCAAAGAAAACAAATACAGTAAAAACCGTCGCGGCAGCCTGATGCAGATTGAAGATAAAAAGATGCTTGCCAAACTGACCAAAGCCCTCTATGAAAAGACACACCCGTCGATAAAAGAAGCTCCATCGAAAAAGATGATTGGCTGCGGTGTGGCAATTGCCTGTGTGGCAATTCTGGCAATCGCAATCTGTGTGGCATCCTCTTCGTCCAAAAAATCAGACAACAAAAACGAGACAACCACGGAAAATTCATCCGCTTCCCTGACCGGTTCCACCGAAGCAGACAGCACTTCCACGGAAACCTCTGCATCGGATTCCTCCGAATCCTCCAGCAGTTCCACGGAAACGGATTACAGCACAGACTCCAGCCTGACGGTAAAAGACGGTGACAAGGTAAACATTGATTATGTCGGTTATATTGATGGCAAGGCTTTTGACGGTGGAGATACGCAGGGACAAGGAACCGATCTGACCATTGGTTCCGGATCCTAC
>ERZ1106943.938-NODE-938-length-33487-cov-6.581927_pt1 | contig 33487 bp, 31 predicted proteins | sample MGYA00403671_ERZ1106943 | MGnify/ENA primary metagenome ERZ1106943 (study PRJEB35170, sample SAMEA104062427) | human gut metagenome | biome: human gut; feature: human-associated habitat; material: faeces | place: Denmark | collected 2012-06-14 ...
TTTATGGGCGCTGCCCAAACCCGCAATTTTTGAAAAAATTGAGTAAACTTTTTTGCTTTTGGGAGGATAATTTAGCGTTAGCTAAATTTCAATGCCCGACCGACATTCCGCTAAACCATAATTTTCTTACACTTTGAATAAAAATCGTAAAAAATAATTCTCTGTTAAACAGCAAAAATCCGACCTCATAATGAAGTCGGATTTTGCTGTTTATTTATTTGAGCTTTGCATTAAGCTAAACCGCATTTTTCGATAAAGTCGTAAAGACCTTTCTTGTTATTCTTAATCATCTTTGCTCTGATGTTGAACATCATAATTGTGAGGAGTGTAAAGATAACTGCAATAGAGAGAAGAACTATTGTTACTTCAAGGATATTGCCGTTACCTGAAATTGTGCCTCTGAATGCGTCAACAGCATAGCTGAATGGCAACCACTTGTGAATTGTAGCAACGAAGTCGCCTGAAATTTCGATTGGGTAAGTACCTGCAGAACCTGCAAGCTGTACAACCATGAAGATAAGCATTAAGAAGCTGCCTACCTTACCAAGCCATACATTGAAGAAGTAAAGAATTGACATAAATGCGATTGCGGTAATTCCTGCTACGAGGAATGTGTTTAAAAGCTCAGTAGGTTCAAAGTGTAAGAACAACTGGAGTGAACCTATCATTGCATAAGCGGCAACAAGTGCTACGAGATAAGCAACGCCTGCTTTGCTTAGCCACCAAGAGAAACCTGACTTGATTGTGCCATGGTGCTCGGTGAGAGGATACATAATACAGAATGCTATGCAAAGTACCCACAAACCAACGCACATCATATAAGCTGCCATTGCGTGACCGTTGTTTTCAACATTTGAAATCTTAGTTTCGTTTGATTTTACAGGGCTTGAAATCATTTCATATACTGCATCGTCGCCCTTGTTTTCGTCTATTGTCTTTTTGCCGTCCTCAAGACCTGTCTTTAAGGTGTCTGCACCGTCTTTAAGGTCAGAAAGTCCGTTGCCGAGGGTTATTGAACCGTCGTAAAGTTTATCTGCGCCGTCATTAAGTGTTACTGCGCCGTCTGCAAGCTGATTTGCACCGCTTGAAAGTTTTGAATTGTTTGCTGTAAGAGTAGCAAAACCGTTTGTAAGTGTTTTTGTACCGTCATCAAGAGTTTTTGTACCGTCGGCAAGCTGATCGGTACCGCTCTTTAATTCGTCCGCACCGCTGTCAAGTGTTTTAGCACCGCTTGCAAGCTGGCTTGCACCACTTGAAAGCTGAGTTGCGCCTGAGTTTAGCTGAGCTGAATTATCGTTAAGCTGAGTAAGTCCGCTGCCAACCTGAGCAACACCGCTTGTGTAAGCTGTAAGTCCGCTTGAAAGTGACTTAGCACCGTCTGATACCTGTGAAATACCTCCGTCAAGAGTTGACATACCCGGAATAATCTGAGTATCAAGTGCGTAGCTTACATTTGCAAGACCGCTGTACATTCCGTTTACGGCTGTCTTAGCGCCGCCGAGAACCAACTCTTTGTTTTCGTTAAGCTCTGCAACACCGTTTTTAAGCTCGGTTACCTTTGAAAGTGAAGGTGTAACCTGCTCAAACACTGCACTGATTGCTGTTGCGTCGTTTGCGGCAGATGTAACATTTGCCGCAAGGCTGTCTGCAATTCCCTTTACCTGAGCGGCTGTCTGTAAATCACCGCTTGCCTGCAACTGAGCAGCAAGCACATAAAGTGATTTTGCATTGTCGCCTGCATTTGTAAGGCTGTTTGTAAGATCGGTTTTAACAGCATTGAGAGCTGCAAGCTCTTCCTCGCTCGGAAGTGAAGTGTTCTGCAATTCATCGTTCATCTTGCCGATAGCTGCCGAATAAGTATCAAGTCCGCCGCTTAATTCGGTGATTTTATCCTCGCTCGGCAAACCGCTTTTTACTGTACTGCTCATCTGATTAAGTCCGCCGAGAATTTGCGCACTGCCCGATGAAAGCTGTTCGTTGCCTGCGGTAAGCTGCTGTGCGCCGGCTGTAAGTGCCGAACTGTTTGAGTTAAGTGCAGCCGCACCGTTATTAGCCTGCTTTACGCCGTCTGTATAGGTTTTCAAGCCGCTCTCAAGTGTTTTTGCACCGCTTTCAAGAGTAGCTGTACCTGATGTGAGAGTTTTTGTACCGTCGGAAAGTGAATTAGCGCCGTCATTGAGCTTTAATGCACCTGTAAGTAAAGATGTAGCACCGTTTGCAAGTGTAGTTGAGCCGTCTGAAAGCTGATTTACACCGTCAAGGTAAGATGAAAGTCCAACCTTGAGTTCGCTTGTGCCGTCTTTAAAAGTAAGTGTACCTTCCGACAAAGTTTTTAAATTATCTGAAATAGTTTTGTTGCCGTCAGCGAGCTTTTCAGTGCCGTCATAAATTTCGCCTGCACCGTCTGCGGCGTCTTTCATTCCGTCACCTGCTTCGCCGATTTTATCAAAGATAGTTTCGGCATAGGTCTTTGTGACCTCCTGAGCAACCGAAGTCTTGATTTTTTCAAGAGCGGTTTCGCTCATCTTCATTGCTATATAGTTTGTACCCGGATTTGTTTTGTAGTCAAGCTCCATTTTCTTTGGTGTTGCATCCGTAAGTGTGGTAGCATTTTCAGAGAAATTTTTTGGAACTGTGATTACCATGTAGTAAGTACCGTTTTCAAGTCCACGCTCTGCCTGCTCAGTGTCTGTAAAGTTAAAACACAGTGAGCCGTCTTCTTTGAGCTTGTCAACAAGTTTTTGACCTACATTAAGGGTTTCGCCCTCATACTCGACCGGTTCGTCAAGGTTTACCACTGCGACAGGCAATTCATCGAGTTTGCCGTATGGGTCCCACATTGAACCGAGGAAAAGAGTGGTGTAAATTGCAGGAATTGCAATGATGAATACCAATACAATTATTAGTATCGGATTACGCCACAGGCTTTTCCATTCCTGTTTTACCATAACAGTATTCTCCTTTCTTTACACTAATCAACTCCGTTGTTATTAAACTATATTATATATTTTAATAGATAAGGTGTTGATTTTCTTTGTGATATATATTATAATATCTATAAAAGAAACATTCAAGCATTAAAATTAGCGCTTGTGTTTAATAATAGACATTATAAAAGTGAAATGTTGAGGAATGGTGAATAAATTATGGCAGAACGAACAGACAGGCGTGTAAGAAAAACAAAGGCGGCTTTAAGACACGGACTTGCGGTACTTACACAGAAAAAAAGCATAAAAGAAATTACAGTAAAAGAGCTTGTGGAGGAGGTAGACATTAACCGCTCTACCTTTTATCTGCACTATACAGATATATACAGTATGGTGTCGGAGCTTGAGCGTGAGCTTTTAACAGAGTTTAAGCACGCTATTGATTTGTATCCGCCCACAAGCAGTGAAGAGGAAATGTGCAGATTTTTTGAGCATATTTATAATATCCTAAGTGATAACCGAGAAATCTGTATTGCCCTTGTAAGCGAAAACGGCGATATTTCATTTATTCGTCAGGTAGAGGATTTTGTTGCCGAAAGAATAAAAAAGATATTTGAGAGCGGTATGGTTAAAAATGTGTATGATGTAAGATATGTTTTTGATTTTTGTATTTCCGGCGGTATGGGACTTTTCAAGCATTGGCTTACCGATGAAAACGCTCTTGAGCCTGCGCATATGGCAAAGATTACCACGGATATGGTTGTGGGCACTTTAAAGAGCTTTGACAATAACTTTCGGATGTCGGATTATTCAAAAATAAAGCTTTGATTTTTGCGTATTATATAATGTATAGGAAAATCGACTGCGAAAATTTATGTACACAGGAAAATTTTGCGTAAAAAGAAAGAAAATCAGAGTTTTTTTCTTAAATCTCTTGCATTTTTTGAAGTTATATGCTATTATAATTGACATATGACTGATACTTTAAGGAGGTGGGACAATGCCAAACATTAAATCTGCAAAAAAGCGTGTAAAGGTTATCGCTACTAAGACAGCTCAGAACAAGGCTGTAAAGTCAGCTTTAAAGACAGTTATCAAAAAGGCTTACTACGCTGTTGACACTAATGCTGCCAACAAAACAGAGGCAGTTAGTCTTGCTATGAAGAAAATCGACCAGGCAGCAGCTAAGGGTATTATGCATAAGAATACAGCTGCAAGAAGCAAGTCATCTCTTGCAAAAAGACTTAATGCATCTGCATAAGTTAAAGATTTTGAATTGCAACCTTAAAAGCAGAGATATTTTCTCTGCTTTTTTTGTTTTTATGTTGACATTTTCTTGAAAAATGATAGAATATATTTAGATAATACGCATATAATATTGCCGTTAATTTAACATAATCGGGAGGAACAGCATATGAAAAAGAAACATTTTTGGCTCATAATCAGCATTATTTCGGCGGTTGCCGTAGCATCTGCTGCGCTTACAGCTTTCTTTATCGTTAAAGATAAGCAGAAGAAAGACGATGAGGAGCTTATGGAGTACCTCGACAGCTCTATTGAATAAAATTCTTAAAGGTCATCCGCTTGGGTGACCTTGTTTGTTACGGAGTGATTTTGTGATACAACACGAGCTTGACAGACTTTTAAAAGAAGCTAAGGGCAATAAAGAGTTGAAAGAAAAATTAATTGACACAAAAAATGCGGAAGATCCCGTATCCGAATTTTGCTCGCTTTGTCAAAGTCTTGGCTATGATATAAAGATAGGCGAACTGTTTGCCTGCGGTCAGGATATGAACGATTCAAAGTTAAGAAGCGTGAACGGCGGCGGAGTAAACGGAATTGACGGTTGGGACGATACCTACGAGCAGTTTTTTCTTACTCTCGAATGGTGCAAATAAAAAAGCAGGGATTGTGCCCTGCTTTTGTTATTGACTTTAGCTTATAAGTGCTGTATAATAAAGATGTAAAGAAACGGCTTTAGCTGTTTCGCTGACATGGGTTAATTTTTATGACTAACCGCTCTGTATTGCGACTACAGGGCGGTTATTTCTTTTTTATATCATTTATGATTTTATCAAATGCTACTAAAACAATAGCAAATGCAATTAAGTATGTAATACTCTCGACCATAAAATATAACACCCCCTTTCGCAAGGGAGCTGAAACAGCCGCCACCGTTTCTCTACATTTGACATTATAACATAATTAACTTTGTTATACAACAGAAAAAAGCAGGGATTGTGCCCTGCTTTTGTTATTGATTTTAACTTATAAGTGCTGTATAATGAAAGTGTAAAGAAACGGCTTTAGCTGTTTCGCTAAAACGATTTATTTATTTTTAACCGCTTTGTGGTGCGAACACAGGGCGGTTATTTCTTTTTTATATCATTTATGATTTTATCAAATGCTACCAAAGCAATAGCAAATGCAATTAAGTATGTAATACTCTAGACCATAAAATATAATACCCCCTTTCACAAGGGAGCTGAAACAGCCGCCACCGTTTCTTTACATTTGACATTATAACAAATTTTTTAAAGCTGTTCACCGAAAAATTTTGTTACACACCGTTGCTTGCAAAATGATAATAATATTGCAATTTTTCGCCATATGTGGTACTATAAATGATGGATAGTATTCGCTTTGAAACTGTACCACTTTAAATTTTTACTATTATCCGTTCGCCTGTATCCGCTCGGAACAGGACAATACGGAAAGCGGTACGGGATTTACTTAGTTTTTGTAAATCCTTTTATTTCTTTTTAGCGGTATGTTCAAATACTTTTAAGGAGAATTACCAATGAAAAAAACTGTAACAACATTTGCCAAAGCTAAGCAGTCGGGAGAAAAGCTTACAATGCTTACCGCCTACGATTATTCAACTGCAAAGCTTATGGACGAGTCCGGTGTAGATGCTATTTTGGTCGGCGATTCACTGGGTAATGTAATTTTAGGATATGACAGCACGGTTGCCGTTACTATGGAAGATATGATTCACCACGGTGCGGCGGTTGCAAGAGGCGCAAAAGAGGCAATGGTAGTTGTGGATATGCCGTTTATGTCATACCAGACCTCTGTTTATGACGCACTTGTAAATGCGGGCAGACTTATGAAAGAGGCTAACGCAGGCGCAGTAAAACTTGAGGGCGGCGAAAGTGTTTGCGAGGCAATCAAAGCTATTACACAGGCAGGTATTCCTGTTATGGCACATCTCGGACTTACTCCGCAGTCTGTAAATGCTTTCGGCGGATTTAAAGTTCAGTGCAAGGACGAGCTTTCCGCTAAAAAACTTGTAAAAGACGCTCTTGCCGTACAAGAGGCAGGCGCTTTTGCGGTTGTGCTTGAGTGCGTTCCTGCAAAACTTGCGGAATATGTTACAAGTATTCTTGATATTCCGACTATCGGTATCGGTGCAGGCGCAGGCTGTGACGGTCAGGTGCTTGTATATCAGGATATGCTCGGAATGTTCAGCGACTATACACCGAAATTTGTTAAGAAATATGCAGATGCCGGTACATTTATGCGACAGGCATTTACCGATTATATAAACGAAACCAAGTCAGGTGCTTTCCCAAGTGAAGAGCATTGCTTTAAGATAGATAAAGATGTGATGGAAAAGGTTATGGAGGAAGAAAAATGATTAAGCGTACAGGTTCTGTTGCAGAAGTAAGGCAGCAGGTTAAAGAATGGAAAAAGCAGGGACTTACAGTAGGTCTTGTGCCGACAATGGGATATCTTCATGAGGGTCACAAGAGCCTTATTGACAGAGCAGTAAAAGAAAATGACAGAGTAGTTGTAAGCATTTTTGTGAACCCTATTCAGTTTGCTCCGAACGAGGATTTGGAAAGCTACCCGAGAGATATTGAAAAGGATACCGAGCTTTGCACAAATGCAGGCGCAAGCCTTATTTTTAATCCTACACCCGAGGAAATGTATCCGAACGGATTTTCAACAAATGTTGTAATGAATAATCTTACAAAAGAACTTTGCGGCAAAACAAGACCTACCCATTTTGGCGGCGTTTGCACAGTTGTAAGCAAGCTCTTTAATATTGTTGCGCCGGACAGAGCGTATTTTGGCGAGAAAGACGCTCAACAGCTTGCTATTATTAAGAGAATGGTAGCTGACCTTAATTTTGATATTGAAATCAAGGGTTGCCCGATAGTTCGTGAGGCAGACGGCCTTGCAAAAAGCTCAAGAAACACTTACCTTTCCGCAGAGGAAAGACAGGCAGCTTTGGTTCTCAGCAAGAGTATTGCTCTCGGCAAGAAAATGGTTGAGGACGGCGAACGCAACGCCAAGACTGTAATTGACGCTATGACCAAGTGTATTTCGGCAGAACCGCTTGCAAAGATTGACTATGTAAGCGTGGTAGACGCACTCAGCATTACACCTATTGATGAATACAAAGGCTATGTGCTTACAGCAATCGCCGTTTACATTGGCAAAACAAGACTTATTGACAACTTTATTGTTGACATCGACACACTGTAAGCGTGTTTTCAGAAAGGGAGAGGGTTATGACAGTTACAATGCTTAAAAGTAAAATTCACCGTGCAACTGTTACTCAGGCAGAGCTTGATTATGTAGGCTCAATCACCATTGACGAGGCATTAATGAAAGCGTCGGGCATAATTGAGTACGAAAAAGTACAGATTGCCGATGTAAACAACGGTCAGCGCTTTGAAACCTATGTTATTGCAGGCGAGGAAGGCTCGGGCGTTATCTGTCTTAACGGTGCAGCGGCAAGATGTGTGCAAAAGGGCGACAAGGTAATTATTATGAGCTATGCTCAGATTGACAATACAAAGGCTTTTGAGCATAAGCCAAAGGTTGTGTTTGTTGATGATGACAACAAAATCACACGAATTACATCTTACGAAAAACATGGTCTTTTAAAGGATATGGAGGACTGAAATGTTTAAAGGCAAGAACATAATTCTTGGTGTGACAAGCAGCATTGCCGCTTACAAATCGGCAAATGTTGCAAGCGCACTTGTTAAAAAAGGTTGTAATGTCAATGTGCTTATGACTGAAAATGCGACAAATTTTATTAATCCTCTAACCTTTGAGGAGCTTACAAAGCACAAATGCATTATTGATACTTTTGACAGAAATGTTCAGTATAATGTTGCGCATATTTCTCTTGCTGTAAGTGCTGACGCATTTATAATTGCGCCTGCATCCGCAAATGTTATCGGCAAAATAGCAAACGGAATTGCAGACGATATGCTTACTACCACTGTTATGGCATGCAAGTGCCCTGTTATTATTTCGCCTGCCATGAATACAAATATGTACGAAAATCCAATTGTTCAAGACAATCTTGCAAAACTTGAACGATTCGGATATATTATAGTTCCGCCTGCCGAGGGCAGACTTGCCTGCGGTACAATCGGTAAGGGAAAAATGCCTGATGAGCAGGTATTGCTCGACTATCTTGAAAGAGCATTGTCGGATAAACAGGATTTCAAAGGAAAAAGGGTGCTTGTTACCGCAGGCCCTACTCAAGAGAGTATCGACCCTGTTCGCTATATTACAAATCATTCTTCGGGCAAAATGGGTTATGCCGTTGCAAGACAGGCCATGCTTAGAGGTGCGGAGGTTACTCTTGTGTCGGGCAAGGTGAATTTACCGCCTGTTCCTTTTGTAAAGATGATAAATGTTACTACCGCCGAAGATATGTACAATGCGGTCACTGCGGAATTTGAAAATACCGATATTGTTATAAAGGCAGCGGCTGTGGCTGACTTCAGACCAAAGCAGATTGCAAGCGATAAGCTGAAAAAAGCGGACGGAATGGACAGCATAGAGCTTGAACCGACAAAGGATATATTAAAAGAGCTTGGCAAAAACAAGAAAACTCAGTTTATATGCGGATTTTCTATGGAAACGCAAAATATGACTGAAAATTCAAAGAAAAAGCTCGACACAAAAAATCTTGATATGATAGTCTGCAACAATCTAAAGGTTGAGGGCGCAGGCTTTCAGGGTGACACAAATGTTGTTACCATTATTGACAAAACGAATACAACAGAGCTTGGTATAATGTCTAAAACTGAGGTTGCAGACAAAATTCTCGACAGAATTGCCGAGCTTAATAAATAATTAAAAAGGATAAGAATTTTTAGATTGGATGATTTTTATGCATGAGAAAATAGTTGAACTTCTCTCTCAGACAGAAGATTATATTTCCGGACAGGAGCTTTCGACACAGCTCGGAGTTTCCCGTCAGGCCGTATGGAAAGCCATAAACACTCTCAAATCACAGGGATATGTTTTTGACTCGATTACACGCAAAGGCTACAAGTTGGTTGCGTATCCGGAGCATCTCAACAAATATGCGGTAAAATCACATCTGAATACAAATCTTATCGGTAAAAATCTTATTGTTCTGGATTCGGTAACATCTACAAACGATTATTTAAAAACTCTCGGTGCAGAGGGCTGCGAAAGCGGAACTTTGGTTGCGGCAAGAGAACAGACAAAAGGCAAGGGCAGACTCGGCAGAGTATGGCAGACAAAGAAAGATGACGGAATTGCATTTTCTTTTCTGCTCCGCCCAGACCTTGCGCCCAATGAAATTACAGGTATCACTCCGCTTGCAGGTCTTGCGGTTTGCAAGGCAATAAGGGATTATACAGGCATTGACTGCAAAATCAAGTGGCCTAACGATATTATCACCGGACATAAAAAACTTGTGGGCATACTAACTGAACTAAGCGCTGAATTTTCTGCGGTTGAATACACCATTACGGGTATAGGCATAAATGTTGAGCATACGCAGTTTCCGCAGGAAATTGCGCACAAAGCTACATCAATATTCCTTGAAACAGGCAAGCATATTGACCGCAACGAATTTTTGGCGGTTGTTATTGAGTACCTTGAAAAGGAGCTTTTAAACAATGATTTAAGGCTCACAGAAAAGGCGCTTGAGGAATACACCTCGCTTTGCGCCACTATCGGAAGAAATGTCAGCTTTTTCAGAAATTCACAGCAGCTGAACGGAGTAGCTGAAAAAATTGACAATAACGGCGAGCTTGTGGTAAGGCTTGAGGACGGTACTCTGCACACCGTAAATTCGGGCGAAGTTACAGTGCAGGGAATCTATTAATTGGAGGAAGAAATGCCGATATACAGAATTGCCGACCTTAATATTGAGATAAATCCAAAATACGAAAAGACAAGGGAAATTCTTGCCAATTATATTACAGATGAAAAGACGGCGGATTTTTGTGTAGAGGCAAAGCAAAGCGAGATTGACAGATTGGTTGCCGACGGAGGAATTGATTACCTTAGCGAAAGCTGTATAATCAATACCTTGGTTTGCAGAGAAATTCTTGACAACTATGACGGACTTTTCTTTCACAGTTCGGCTTTAATGCTTGACGGCGGCGCTTATGTTTTTTCTGCGCCGAGCGGAACAGGAAAATCGACCCATACAGCGCTATGGAGAAAGCATTTTGGCGACAGGGTTACAATGATTAACGATGACAAGCCGATAATCCGCAAAAAAGACGGAGTTTTTTATGTTTACGGCACTCCGTGGATGGGCAAATCAAATATAGGAGCAAATATATCTGCGCCGCTTAAAGCTGTATTTTTGCTTGAGCGTGACAGTAAAAATTATGCCGAAAAGGTGAGCGCAGGCAGGGTATTTGCAAAATTGCTTGAGGCAACGCTGATTTCACGCAAGCAGGATAAAATGTTGAAAATTCTTGAGCTGTACGATGAGATTTTTTCTGCGGTCGATTTATTTTCATTGCATTGCACAGTCAGTGACGAGGCGGTAATTGCGGCATATAACGCACTGCGTAAATAGCATATCGAAAGGAAATTACTATGGATTTTGAAAGAGTAGTATCTGTAAAGAATATGAGAGAAAGTGACGCACGCACCATAGCGGAGCGTACTCCCTCTGCCGAGCTTATGATGAGGGCGGCACAGGGCATTTTTGATAAGGTGAAATTTGCAGGCAAAACCTGCGTTGTGTGCGGCAAGGGCAACAACGGCGGTGACGGCTATGCGCTTGCGTGTATTCTTGCAAGACATTCGATGAATTGTACAATTGTGAGAGCTGTTGAAGGCTTTTCAAAAGACGGACTTTATTATTATCAACTTGCAAAATCACTGGGCGTTAATGAAATATCACTTTATGAGGCAGGCAATTTTGAGGGATATGACATAGTTGTGGACTGCTTGCTCGGCACAGGATTTTCGGGCAAGGTTGAGGGTGAAATTGCACAGGCAATTACACAGATAAATATGACACCTGCCTATGTTGTAAGTGCCGACATAAACAGCGGAATAAACGGCGATACGGGTTACGGCGAGCTTGCGGTAAACTCAGACCTCACGGTTTCTATCGGCAGTCTGAAAACAGGACTTTTCCTTAATGACGCACCGTACTATATTGATTCGCTCACAAATGCCGACATTGGAATAGAGCTTTTGCTTGATGAATACACGCTGATAGATTACGATAACCTTGAGCTTTTTGAGGGTTACAATTCAGAGGTTTATACAACCGAGGAATTTATGGAGAAGTTCAATTATTCTCCCGAAACCTGCAATATCACCGAGGTTATTACAGAGATGAGCGCAAAAAACAAGAAAACAATCGTTGTAAAAACCGAACATTCGGCGGTGATTGCAGATGTAAAATATGTGTATTTCTGCGCCGATTATATAAGAGAATGATAATGCTTTTATTTTGACTTTTGTATATTGCAAAACATAAGGGCGTATGATAAAATAGCTTTTGAAAGGGATTGATGTTATGCGAAATTTAATGCAGAAGTTTGCAATTTTTATGCAGGGCAGATATGGCACAGATAAGCTCAACAACAGCCTTTTTGTATTGTTCCTCGTGCTTTGGTTTGTGAATGTATTTGTATTTGCACCGATTCCTACACTGATTATAGACGCTTTTGAAATTGCGATAATTGTCATTACGGTGTTTCGTACTTTTTCACGCAACATTGCAAAAAGAAGTGCCGAAAATCGTGCGTTTTTGCCTTTTTACAATGCGGTTACAGGTTGGTTTAAGCTCACATATAAAAAAATTCGTGACCGCAAGGAATACCGCTACTTAAAATGCCCGATATGCAAGGCTCAGCTCAGAGTAAGAAATGTAAAAGGCAAACATAGAGTGCATTGCCCAAAATGCGGCAGTGAGTTTGATAAGAAAATATAAATAGAAGTTTTAGATTAGGTCAGCCTTTGAAAGGTTGACCTAATTTTGTTGGAAGTTGGGGTGGGGTAAGGCTTAACTCACTTTCGGTCGGGCGGCAAAGTAAAGTAAAAAACGAAACTTTCCCCTCAAAGTTAAAAGTTTGGTCAACCTTTTCAAAGGTTGTGGGCAACGCCCACAAAACTTTAAACTATTGCAAATTTTTGATAGCCAAACGGCTTGCCATTTGGCGGCTGAATATAACGGCGCAAGCCTTTAAAATTTGCGACAGCAACAAAGAAAAAGCCACGCTGCTCAAACTACTAATTTGCCACTTTTCAAGGGCAGATTAGCCACACACAAGCTTTTGAGTCCTTTTAGAATATCTATTCTCTACTAATGCTCAAGTGTAACTTTCTTGCTTTCTGCCACTCATTACTCTTGACTTTTGTTTTATCATAAAGTCTTAAATAATCTAAAATTTAGTTATTCTATGATATGATTTCAACTACTTGTTTTTATTTAAAATCAGTGTGCTTTATAGTTTAATGGGCTCTGCCCAAACCTGCAACCCTTTAAAAAGGGTTGACCTGAATTTTAAATTTATAAAACCAAATTTTATGCATTTAACCACAATCTCCCCATTACCACATATATACAAAAATGTATACATCATCCATTGAAATTAAAACAATTCTACATATAAAAATATACATTTTTTGACAAAAGTATTGACTTTTTTGTGGATAATAAATAGAATAGAGTTATATAAATATGAGAGGAATAAAATTATGAACGAAAATAATTATTATCAGCCGAACGGTGGCAACGACCCACAGTATAACAACGGCTATCAACAGCAGAATAATTACAATCAGAGTTATGATAATAACTACAATCAACAGCAAAATAATTATAATCAGAGTTATGACAATAACTACAATCAGCCGAATAACAACGCATATGATCAGCCAACCTATGACAACGGCTTTGCACAAAATTATCAGAATACTTACCCACAGCAGAATGTTGACTATGCTCAGCAGAACTACAACGGCGGTTATCAGCAGCCTAATATTCCAACTCAGTTCCCCGGAGATTCCGAGGCTAAAGCTGCAATGATTACAGGTATTATAAGCCTTGTTGCGTCAATAGTTGCGGTTATTATGTTTTGGACAGCATTTATTTGTACAGGCTCAAGCTCATACGGCAGCACCGTAGTAGGATTTTATGTTGGTGTAATCGGTTCGGGCATACTTTCGGTAGCAGGTGTGGTTACAGGCATTATTGCTATCGTAAAGGCATCTAAATACAATAAAATTGCGGCTCAGACAGGTAATTATGCGGGCAATAGCAAAGCTACAACAGGATTGGTATGTGGTGTTATCGGTCTTATAATTGCCGCACTCTCAATTATTTCTTGCGTATCGTGCTTTGGTTGCGTAATGTGTGTGGTAGGCAATTTGTCATCTTATGCTAACTCAATGTATTATTAATTGCTTATTATAATCTTAATACAGGGCAGTGTGCGTGTTTCACACTGCCTTATTATTTGGAGAGATACTATGTTTTCTACAAGAGAAACACTCGGCATTGAACTGCCGTACTACGGATTTATGACAGGACTCGGCATACTTGCCTGCTTTCTTGTTATAAAGTTTATTACTATGAAAAGGCGCAAAAATATTGAGGGTTATCGCTATGTGATAATCGGTGTTGTGGGCGGAATATGCGGTTTTATTATGGCGCATATCGTATTTGCAGTTGCTCAGCACGAAAAGCTGTATTTTGTGTTTACCCACCTCGACAGAGTTTTTAGCAGCTTTAAAATGTTTGCACTCTATGCTATGGATATTTTCGGCGGAATGGTGTTTTACGGCGGACTTATCGGTGCGTGTATCGGCGCATATATAAGTATGAAAACGCAGCGGCTTGATGTACGCAGTTATTCCGACACCATAGTGCCATGTATTCCGCTGTTCCATGCTTTCGGCAGAATCGGCTGTTTTCTTGCAGGCTGTTGTTATGGAGTGGAGAGCGACTTTGGCTTTGTATATCGGCATTCGCTTATAGAAAGCGCAAACGGAGTGCGCAGACTGCCTATTCAGCTTATTGAGTCGGGCGAAAATATTGTAATTTTTATTGTGCTTTTGTTTTTGCTTTGCAGGTGCAAAAATCTTAAAAACGGAATACTTATTTGGATATACGGACTTATTTATCCTGTTTTAAGGTTTATAAACGAATTTTTCAGAGGCGATATTTCAGAGCGTGGCTATTTTGGCACTTTGTCAACCTCGCAATGGCTGAGTATATTTATTTTTGCCTTTTCTCTGTTTATGCTCATAAGGGATTTGCGCAAAAGGGATGACAAAAATTTTCAATCTAATACTTAATTTTAACGGGCACTTTGCGGAGTGCCTGTTTTTATATGTATTTTCCTATAATTCTTTGCGGTAAATATGCGTAATATATGAGTTCTTACTGTTGAATTTAGCAATTAATTATGATACAATAATCTATATATGCAATTACAAAATTTTGTTTTGACAGATTACCGAAAGGGGTTTTATATATGTGCGGTATTTGTGGCTTTACAGGCGAAGTTATCGACAGAGATAAGGTCATTAAAAATATGACCGATGTCATCACTCACAGAGGACCTGACTCCGACGGTGTGTTTATGGACGATCACATCGCAATGGGTTTTCGCAGACTTTCAATTATTGACCTTGATGCAGGTCATCAGCCGATTTATAACGAGGATAAAACACTTGTCCTCACCTTTAACGGCGAAATTTATAACTATAAAGAGTTAAGAAAAGTTCTTATTGAAAAGGGACATAAATTCTATACAGACACCGACAGCGAGGTGCTTATTCACGGCTTTGAGGAGTGGAGAGAGGATCTCCTCTTAAAGCTCAGAGGTATGTTCGGCTTTGCTATTTATAATACTAAGGATAAGTCCGTTTTTATTGCCCGTGACTTCTTTGGCATTAAGCCGATGCACTACACAATGATTGACGGCGAATTTGTTTATGCGAGTGAAATCAAGAGTATTCTTGAGCACCCTAAGTTTGTTAAGAGGTTTAACAAGAGAGCACTTGATACATACCTTTCATATCAGTACGCTGTTCCGCCCGAAACTTTCTTTGAGGGTGTATTCTGCCTTATGCCGGGTCACTACCTTTGGTACAAAGACGGCGAAGTGGAAACTACACGCTATTGGGAGGCTCGCTTTAATCCTAACGAGGAGATGACAGAGGAAGAGGCTGTTGATTCTATCGAAAAGGTGTTTGAAAATTCTGTAAATGCCCACAAAATCGCTGATGTTGAGGTTGGTTGTTTCCTTTCAAGCGGTGTTGACTCAAGCTATGTTTCAACTTACTTTGCCGATCAAAAAACATTTACAGTAGGCTTTGACTTTGGCGAGCACTACAACGAAATCAGCTGGGCAAAGGGCCTTAGTGAGAAAATCGGTGTTGAGCATCATACACACCTTATTTCAAGCGAAGAATTCTGGGATGCAGTTCCTACCGTACAGTATCATATGGACCAGCCGCTTGCCGACCCGTCTTGTATTGCACTTTACTTTGTGTCAAGACTTGCAAGCGAGTATGTAAAGGTTGTACTTTCGGGCGAGGGCGCAGATGAGTTGTTTGGCGGTTACACCTGCTACAACGAGCCGAGAGTATTTAAAATTTATCAGACAATCGTTCCGCATTGTATTAGAAAAGCAATCAGAGCCATATGTAAAAAACTCCCTGACATCAAGGGCAGAGATTACCTTATCAGAGCGACAGACCCACTTGAAGAGCGCTACATAGGCAATGCCTTTATGTATGATTACAAGGAAAAGCGTGAGCTTTTAAAAGACCCTAACCTTGCAAGCCGTCCGCAGGACTATGCAAAGAAGTATTACTACCGTTGCCGCAGATATGACGATGTTACAAAGATGCAGTATCTTGACATTAATATGTGGATGGTGGGCGATATTCTCCTTAAAGCAGACAGAATGAGTATGGCTAACTCGCTTGAGCTGAGAGTACCGTTCCTTGATAAAGAAGTGTTCAAAGTTGCGTCAACTCTCCCTACAAAGCTCCGTTGCAACAGACACAACACAAAGTACGCTATGCGTAAGGCGGCTGTTCGTCATATGCCTGAGGCTACCGCCGAGAAAGAAAAGCTCGGTTTCCCTGTTCCTACAAGAGTATGGCTCAGAGATGAAAAATACTACAATGTTGTTAAGACAAAGTTTAAGGGAGCAACAGCCGAGAAGTTCTTTAATACAGATATTCTTATTCGTTGGCTTGATGAGCATTACAGCAACAAAGAGGATAACAGCCGTAAGGTTTGGACAATCTATGTGTTCCTTGTATGGTATGATATTTACTTTAACGAGGATAACGAAAAGGTAGAAAAGCCTGTAAATCACCTTGACGAGTTGAGAGCGATTGCAGAGGCAAGACAGGAAAAAAAGCTTAACGAGTTTGGCGAGGTAATTATGACCGAGGCCGAAAAGCTCGACAAAGATTATGACGCACCAAACTTTGGCATAGATAAATCGGCAAGAAAAGCTGAAAAAGAACAGGCAGAAGAAAAAGAACCTGTAAAGGGAGAAAAGCCTGCCGAGGATAATGTTGCCGAAGAGGTGAAAGCTGAAGAAAAAGCCGAGGAAAAACCTGAAGAGGTAAAAGCGGAAGAACCCGAAATTAAGAAAGAGGCTGAGCCTGAGGAAGTTAAGACCGAGGACGAGCCTGTAATTGAGGAAGAAGAGCCGCAGGAAACCGAGCAGGCTGAGGAAGAGCCAAAGGCAGAGAAATATGTGAATATTTCTAATCCTGAGGATACAGAGGTTTATGAAGAGCCAAAGAAACCGAGAACTCCGCAGGAGGAGCTTGAAATGGCTATTGAGGGCATTGAAAAGCGCTCAAAATATCTTGATGAGCCTAATGTTATTTCAGACGAGGCGATTGACGAAATTGTAAAGTCAATTAAGTTCTTTGATGACGAGGACTAATTAAAATAAAATAAAAACATAACTGCCCGACACCACAAAAGCGGTTGTCGGGCAGATGATTATAATAAAATGGTTGTGTTTTAAATGTTTGGATAAGATTAATTAATTGTGGTTTAACGCACAAAGTTATAGTTTTAAAAACTTAAAATTTAGGTCAACCCTTATTAAAGGGTTGCGGGTTTGGGCAGAGCCCATAAAATAATAAAATTGCACTGAATTGAAATCTAAATAAACAGTTACAATTATATTATAGGATAACTAAACTTTAGATTAGTTAATACTTTAAAATAAAACAAAAGTCAAGACTAATAAGTGGCAGAAAGCAAGAAAGTTGCGCTTGAACAGTCTTAGAGAAAAGATATTCTAAAGGATGCAAAAGCTTTTGTGTGCGGCTGATTTGCCCTTGAAAAGTGGCAAATCAGTAGTTTAGTAGCGTGGCTTTTCTTTGTTGCTGTCGCAATTTTTTAGGCTTTCGCCATTGTGTTTAAGCCGCCAAACGGCAAGCCATTTGGCTATTAAAATTTGCGATAGTTTGAAGTTTTGTGGGCGTTGCCCATACCTACAACCTTTAAAAAGGTTGACCAAACTTTTAACTTCGGGCGGATAGTTTGGCTTTTGCTTTACTTTGTTGCCCGACCGATAATTTGCTAACCCACATTACCCAACTTTTAATAAGAAACCAATAAAACAAAACAGAAAGATTTACACAATAACTCCAAGACAGAGCATATTGAGCATTATGTTGTACTCGGGTTCAAAGTCGGAGAGAGGGAGAGGATTTTTGCCTTTGCCCATCTCAATAGTGAGCGCAGGACGGCGGAATTTTTCAATAAACCAATCCTTAAATCCACCGCCTGTTGCAATGTCCTCGGGCACTGATATATTGTATCCGCTTGCTTGCGACAAAACAGACGCAAGGCGAAAACTCATAACGGGTGTGTGCTTGCCGAATGAACAGTAAATTTCTCTGCCCTGACTATGAAAAGCAATGGCCCGGTCAAAGTTGTTGCGCTTGCAAAGGTTTGTGAGAGCCTTGGTTTCAGGCTCGCTTTCGGGTGCATTTCCGCCAAAACGAGTTGCGGACGGAGATTTTATATTCATACTCAGCTCACGATTTTTCAACTCGTTCCACCCTGCGTTGAAATTGTGGTTTATGTCCACACCTCGTGCGTTTGCCTGCCAAACCTTGTTGCCTTTTGAGGCTTTGTCTACAAGAGATTTGTATTTGAGGGCGGCGGCAGAGCCATGGATTGCAATTTCCACGCCGTCGGGATTTACGCAGGGCACAATCGTAAGACCTTTATCACGCAGAAAATCTCTGATTTTGTAGCGGCCCACAACGGAATCGTTTTGCATTGCGTCGGCACATTGCTCAAAAAATTTGAGTACAGCAGTAATGGTGAGATATTCCGAGCCGTGAAAGCCTGCGCAGTACAGCACTTGATTTTTTGTGTTGCCAATGTGCAGAACATCAATGCATCTTCCGCATACGCTTTTGCCTGCAAACGAGTGGTGCACAAAGCTGTATTTTTCGCAGATGCTGTTAATAATCTTTTTTCTTGTTTGGTAGTCGGGCATTACATTGTAGTCTGTCATAAAATTTTCCTTTCTGTTTTTTTCCTTAAATTAATTCAAATGAGGTATAAGTATGAAACTTTTTGAAAAGACCATAAACAGCACTTCTGTTTTTGACGGCAGAATTTTGCATATCACCCTTGATGATGTTGAACTTGAGGACGGCAAAAAGTCCAAGAGAGAAGTTGTAAATCACCACGGCGGAGTTACTGTTGCCGCACTTGACGATGACAATAATCTGTTTTTTGTAAGACAGTTCCGTTATCCGTACAAGGAGGTTGTACTTGAGCTGCCGGCAGGCAAGCTCGAAAAAGGCTCAACTCCCCTTGAAAACGGCAAGCGTGAATTGCTTGAAGAAACAGGCGCTCAGGGATATTCGTATACTTCACTCGGTCAGCTTTATCCGTCACCCGGCTACACCAACGAGATAATTCATCTTTATGTATGCAGAATAAAGAGCGAGGGTGAAAGCAAGCCTGACGAGGGCGAATTTTTGGATGTCGAGAAAATTCCGCTCGACAAGGCGGTTGAAATGGTGCTCAACAATCAGTTGCCGGACGCAAAAACTCAGGTAGCCGTACTAAAAACAGCAATGCTGCTTAAAAGCGGAAAAATTTAACTTGCAGATGCTCTGCAATTAAGGTATGAATAAATATATGCAAACTTTTTTTGAATTATTACCCGAAAAAGAAAATACATCTGTTGCACTCGGTTTTTTTGACGGACTGCATATCGGTCACCGCAAGGTTATAGGCGAGGCGGTAAAGGGCAATGAAAAAAACCTTGTGCCAATCTGCTATACTTTTGCACAAAGTCCGAAAAGTGTGTTGAAAAATCAGCCGCAAGAGGCGCTTATGAGCCTTGAAAACAAAAAAGAGGCGCTGTCCGAAATCGGAATACAGCACCTGTATATGTGCGACTTTAAGTCGGTGGTGGATATTGCACCACGAAAATTCGTTGAGGATATACTGATAAAAACATTTAAAGCCAAAAAGCTGTGCTGTGGCTTTAACTACACCTTTGGCAAAAACGGAGAGGGCAACACACAAATGCTCGCTGAAATTTGCAGGGAAAACGGCATTGAGTTGAAGGTTTTGCCGCCCGTTGAGGAGAAGGAGGGTGTTGTATCGTCAACGCTTATCCGAGAACTTATAAAAGACGGAAGGGTGCGCAGAGCAAACGAGCTTTTAGGTTCATACTTTGGCTTTAGCGGCGAGATTGTGCATGGACAGCATCTCGGCAGAGAACTTGGCACTCCTACGCTCAATCAGTCACTGCACGAAGAACTTGTTGTACCGAAATTCGGCGTGTATGCATCGTGCGTTACTCTTGATGACGGCAGAAAGTTTTGCGGTGTAACCAATATCGGAGTAAAGCCGACAGTAGGCAATTTTGCCCCGTTGTGTGAAACATGGATGCCCGATTATAAGGGTGAGGAATTGTATGGCAGGGTGGCAGATGTGCGGCTTTTGGACTTTATAAGAGGAGAAAAGAAGTTTTCTTCGCTTGATGAACTGAAAAAAGCTATCTTTGATAACGCAAAGACAGCTAAAAATATTTTTGATGAAATAGCAGATTGTAATTAAAATTATAAACTTTTTATCTTAAACCACAAAACGGCTGTTCTCGTTGAACAGTCGTTTTCATTATTACTCTTATTTTTTATTCTTTTTATATTTGCCTATTACATAAATCAGCACAAGGCCGAGCAGAAAAGCACCTACTACGCATTTGAACACAATACCGAGCACGCCGTCAAACATTGCTATGCCCGAAAAGCTGTTCATTGCATACCATACTGTCATAAAGGAGAAAAATCCGCCGATAATATAGCATAGCGAACCGAGCTTTTTTGCCGATACAAACATATACAGTGCGATTATCGCCCATAATATAAAGTAAAAGTTTTTAATAGTTTCCATTGTTAATCTCCGTTACAGTTTAAGATCCGGAATGTACTGCTTTATAATTGAAATTAATCCGACCTTTGGAGTATCTTCGTCGGGTAACTGTGGAAAGTCATATGCCGCATAGTCATTGCCCTCAATAATTGCAGGGCCGTTTTCGGAAATGCACACATCCCAACCGCAATATTTGAATTCGGGTTCTTCAAGCGCCGCATTCTTGACAAGCTCCTTGACCTCTTCACAATACGGAATCTTAAATCCCTTAAATTTTATTCCCGAATACGGGTGTTCGTATGCAATGTCCATATCGGCAGTATGTCCCGGCCCTGTTACCGTTCCTGTATCAAGGTCAAAGTGGCAGGCAAATCCGCCGTTTTCAAGGTTGTCCACAAATTTACCGTTATTTCCTGTTTTAAACACCGCATACAAAATATTCGGCTTGCCGTCTACCACAAGTGTGGCAATTCTTAAGCAGTTAATTGAGTGAGGATAAATTTTTGAAACATCGGGGTGTTGTTTTATTGCCTCTTCAAGCACACCGAATTCGTTTTCTTTGTCAAAAACATAATTATAAAATTCTTCGTCACTCTTAAAGTCGGCTTTAACAAGTCTTTCAATGCCCTTTCCGCACTCGCCGAATGCAGGCTTTGCAATGAATACATCCCATGGCTTTATAAACTCGCTGAACTGCTCAAGGGTTACCTTTTCGTCAACCACAAGAACTCGTCTGCCAAGATATTTTGCAAATCGTGTGTCAAATAATCTTTTATCGTTAAAAATCTCTGCGCTTGTAAGGTCGTTTTGCATTAACATAAAGCGCTTGTTTTTAAAGCGTGTCATATATGTTTTGCGCTGGTCGGCTGTCATATTGTAGTATTCAAACAGAACATAGTCGTTGTATCCGGCTCTGTATTTTAAAAAGCAACCTACCATATCAAAGAAAATGCCGGCTTTGTTTTTGCCGGATTTTGTGTGAACAGTGTTAATTGCACCGGAAAGTTTGCCAAGAGTTGCTCCTGAACAAACTCTGAAAAAGTAACCAATCCCCATAGTAACCTCGAAAGTATGTATTTTGTTAAAAGCAGTGGCAAAAATATGCCGATTTATTAGATGAAAATTGTAATAGTCGATATAATACTTATTATAGTATATATTGCGGTAAAAAGTCAATATGAGTGACTGATTTGTGAAAAAGTTTTTGAAAAGTAAAATTTTTCTAATAAAACTCTTGACTTTTGCTGACTTTAAGATTATAGTATAAACATAAGGGTTAGCACTCACATATAGAGAGTGCTAAAACAACAAAACGCAGGCAGAGAGGTGATACCTATGGAGCTTGCGGAAAGAAAGCAAAAAATTCTTTCGGCTGTTGTTGAAAACTTTGTCAGAACAGGCGAGCCGGTAGGTTCAAAAACTCTGATAGATGAAACCAACCTAAAGGTTTCATCGGCTACTGTAAGAAACGATATGGCAGACCTTACGCAAAGGGGTTATCTGATTCAGCCGCACACCTCAGCAGGCAGAATACCTACTCAGCAAGGGTACAGATATTATGTTGACAATCTTATGCAGGTTGTGGCGGTATCTCAGCGGGGCAGAGAACTTGTGGAGGATAGGCTTTACAGAAATGCCGAGTCGCCCGAAAATATTTTAAAGTCAGCCGCAGATCTTCTTTCGGAGCTGACAGGGCTTACAGCGGCAGCAACAACACCAAATTCGGCAGAAAGCAGGATTCACAAAATCAGCTTTGTGCAGACGGGTTCACATACAGCAATGGCTGTTGTAATTGCCTCAAACGGCATTATAAAAAATCAGCTTTTCAGATGCGAATTTATAATCACTCCCGAAATTCTTGAGATTTTCGATAAGGCACTCAACGAGTTGTTTGACGGAGTAAGGCTTTCTTCGATAAATCGTCCGTTTATACAGACGGCAGCGGCAAGATTTGGCGAGTTATCGCTCTTTATGCCAAGTGTGCTTACGGCGATAAAAGATGCGGCAGACAAGGCAAACGAAGTCGGAGTATTTTTAAGCGGCCAAACAAAACCGTTGTTTATGCAGAATGTAAATTTTCTTGCGGCAAGAAATGTAATTGAACTTCTTTCAAGAAAAGGAGATCTTGCAAATGTTCTTACAAGCCTGCCGATAGGTACTTCGGTAAGCATAGGAACGGAAAACAGCCGTATAGAACTTGCGTACAGCTCGGTAATTTCTTCAAGCTACAGCGTAAAGGATACACCGTCCGGTACGCTTGCCGTAATAGCTCCGATACGAACCGATTACGGCAGGGTGATTTCAATTACAGAGTGTATAAGCGAATGCGTAAGCAAGATAATAAGCGAGCTTATAGAGCATTAACATAGAAAGGAAAGGTAATATGTCAAAGAAAAAAGAAGTGACAAAAGACGAAGCTGTTGTAAACGAGAATACATCCGAACAGACAGCTGAAGCGGTTACGGAAGAAATTGATGAAACCGCCAAAAAAATAGCTGAACTTGAGGAGGAGCTAAACTCACAGAAAGACAAATATCTTCGCCTTTGTGCCGAGTATGACAACTACCGCAAGCGTACAGCAAACGAAAAGCTTTCTATTTATGATGACGCAACAGCAAAGGCGGTTACAGAACTTTTGCCGGTAGCAGACAGTATTCAGATGGCTATTACAAATTTAAAAGATTGTGACCCGGATATTTTAAAGGGCATTGAGCTTATTTCAAATCAGCTTGCAAAGTCGCTTGAAAAGCTCAAGGTTGAGCCTTTCGGTGCGCAGGGTGAGGAGTTTAATCCGGAAATTCACAACGCAATCTCAAAGATTGACGATGAGAATTTTGAAAAGAACTGTATTTCACAGGTGTTCCAGACAGGTTACAAAATCGGCGATAAAATTATTCGTCATGCAATGGTTCAGGTTGCAAATTGCGACTAAGACCTTTATATAAATAAATCAGTATAAAAAGTAAAACAAATATATTCAGGAGGAATTTATTATGGCAAAGACAATAGGTATAGATTTAGGTACAACAAACTCATGTGTAGCAGTTATCGAGGGCGGCGAGCCGGTAGTTATTCCTAACGCCGAGGGCGCAAGAACAACTCCTTCCGTTGTTGCTTTCTCAAAAGACGGCGAGCGTATGGTAGGTCAGGTTGCTAAGCGTCAGGCTATTACAAACCCTGACAAAACAGTTTCTTCTATCAAGAGAGAAATGGGTACTTCATATAAGGTATCTATTGACGGCAAGCAGTACACACCGCAGGAAATTTCAGCTATGATCCTTTCTAAGTTAAAGGCAGACGCTGAAGCATACCTCGGCGAAAAGGTAACTCAGGCAGTTATTACAGTTCCTGCTTACTTTACAGACGCACAGCGTCAGGCAACAAAGGATGCAGGTAAGATTGCAGGTCTTGATGTAAAGAGAATTATCAACGAGCCAACAGCAGCAGCTCTTTCTTACGGCATTGATAAGGAAAAAGACCAAAAAGTTATGGTATATGACCTCGGCGGCGGTACATTCGATGTATCTATCATTGAGATGGGCGACGGCGTACAGGAAGTTCTTGCAACAGCAGGTAACAACCGTCTTGGCGGCGATGACTTCGATAAGAGAATTATCGACTGGATGGTAACATCATTTAAGAATGAAACAGGTATTGACCTTTCATCTGATAAAGTAGCTATGCAGCGTTTTAAAGAGGCTGCTGAGAAAGCTAAGATTGAGCTTTCGGGTGTTACAACATCTTCAATCAACCTCCCATTCATTACAGCAGACCAGACAGGTCCTAAGCACCTTGACTTAACACTTACAAGAGCTAAGTTTGACGAACTTACAGCTGATCTCGTAGAGGCTACAATGGGTCCGGTTCGTTCGGCTCTCTCAGACTCAGGCTTACAGATCAGCCAGATCGACAAGGTTCTTATGGTTGGCGGTTCTTCAAGAATCCCGGCTGTTCAGGAAGCTGTTAAGAAGCTCATCGGCAAAGAGCCGTTCAAGGGCATTAACCCGGATGAGTGCGTAGCTGTCGGCGCTGCTATTCAGGGCGGTGTTCTCGGCGGTGAGGTAGAGGGTCTTCTCCTCCTCGATGTTACACCACTTTCACTCGGTGTTGAAACAATGGGCGGTGTAATGACAAAGATTATTGAGAGAAACACAACAATCCCAACAAAGAAGAGCCAGATTTTCTCAACTGCTGCCGATAATCAGACACAGGTTGAAATCAATGTTCTTCAGGGTGAGCGTGAATTTGCAAGAGATAACAAGCAGCTCGGTTTGTTTGCTCTCACAGGCATTGCTCCTGCTATGCGTGGTGTCCCACAGATTGAGGTAACATTTGATATTGATGCCAACGGTATCGTTAATGTATCTGCAAAAGACCTTGGCACAGGCAAGGAACAGAAGATTCAGATTCAGAACTCAACTTCAATGAGCAAGGAAGATATCGACAAGGCTGTTAAGGAAGCAGAGCAGTACGCCGCAGAAGATAAGAAGCACCGTGAAGAGGTTGACGCTAAGAACGAAGCAGAAAACCTTGTATATCAGGCTGAAAAGCTCGTAAACGAGAGCGGCGACAAGATCTCTGAGGACGAGAAGAGCACAATCAACACAAAGTGTGCTGCAGTTAAGGACGCTATCGCTAAGAACGACAAGTCTATGATTGACGCTGCTAAGGAGGACTTACAGAAAGCTGTTTACGAAGTTTCTGCAAAGCTCTATCAGCAGGCAAACCCACAGGGTGCTCAGGGTGCAGCTCCACAGGGTGACCCACAGCAGGGCGCTCAGGGCGGCTCAAACGGAGATCCTAATGTATATGATGCCGATTTTAAGGATGTAGACGGCAACTGATAAAAAAGATTTACACAATGATTGACTTCATTTGTTTTTCCTGTTAAAATTTGTTGAAGGGGCTGTTTTTTGCAACGGCTCCTTTAGCACTGTATGGATTTTTGACAGCGTATAAATTCCTTATACGGCTGATAACGAGTTATTAAAAGGTGAGAAGAATGGCAGATAAAAGAGATTACTATGAGGTGCTTGGTGTTTCTAAGGGTGCAAGCGAAGATGAAATAAAAAAAGCATACCGTCAGTGCGCTAAAAAATACCACCCTGACCTCCATCCCGGAGATAAGGATTGCGAGGAGAAATTCAAAGAAGTCAACGAGGCTTACGAGGTACTTTCAGATAAAGATAAAAAGGCTCGCTATGACCAGTACGGTCACGCAGGCGTAGACCCTAACTTTGGAGCAGGCGGCGCAGGCGGTTACGGCGCTTATGGTCAGGGTATTGATATTGACGATATTTTCTCAAGCTTTTTCGGCGGATTTGGCGGCAGACGCTCAAACAATCCTAATGCTCCGAGCCGAGGCAGTGATGTTGAGGCGAGCATTTATATTTCGTTTGAAGAGGCTGCAAAGGGATGTAAAAAGACCGTAAGCTATGACTGCGTTTCTACTTGTGACGAATGTCATGGAACAGGCGCAAAGCCCGGCACTCAGCCAAAGACTTGCTCGGTATGCGGCGGTTCGGGCAGAGTTACAATCAGCCAGCGTTCACCTTTCGGAGTTGTTCAGACACAGCGTGCCTGTGACGCTTGTCACGGTAAGGGCAAGATTATAGACAGTCCTTGTCCTAAGTGCGGTGGTTCGGGCAGAAAGCGCAAGACCAAAACCGTTGATATTACTGTTCCGGCAGGTATCAAGGATCAGCAGATTCTTAATGTCGGCGGCAGGGGCAACGCAGGTTACAACGGTGGCCCTTCGGGTGACCTTCATGTATATGTAAATGTTCAGCCGCATCCTGTATTTGAACGCAGAGGCGACGATGTATGGTGCAATCTTCCTCTTACATTTGCACAGGCTGCTCTCGGCGCAGAGGTGGTTGTTCCTACTCTTGACGGCAAGGTTTCGTATCAGGTTCACGAGGGTACACAGCCGGGCGATGTATTTAAGCTTAAGGGCAAAGGCATTCAGCGTCTTAACGGCAGAGGAAAAGGCGACCAGTATGTGCGTGTAACCATTGAAGTTCCGAAGAATCTTAATGCTAAGCAGAAGAATCTTATAAAAGAATTTGAAAGCGTTACAAACGAAAAGAACTACGCACAGCGCAACAGCTTTTTTGAGAAAATAAAGAGAATGTTCAACGATTAATAACATTTAATAATATAAAGGGGCTTAACCTATGGAGTCTTGGACAGAAATAAAAATTGCGGTAAACGCAAAGGATATAGACAGGGCAGGCGACATTGCGAATGTTGTAGTGTCTTACGGAATTTATATTGAGGACTACACTGCTCTTGAGCAGGAAGTGCAGGAGATTGCACACATTGACCTTATAGATGAGGATTTGCTCAAGAAAGACAGGAGCGTTGCCTATGTTCACATTTACCTTGAGCCTGATGTTTCTCCTAACGAGGCGGTGGCATTTTTATCTGAAAGGTATAATGCCGAGGGTATTGAGCATAAAATTGAATTGCTCGACTGCGCCGAGGAGGATTGGAGAAATAATTGGAAGAAGTATTTTAATCCGATTGCCGTCGGCGAAAAGCTCCTTATTCGTCCGAGCTGGAGAGATGATTACGATCCGCAGGGCAGAATTGTTTTAAATATTGACCCCGGTTTGGCATTTGGTACAGGCAGTCACGAAACCACAAGACTTTGCCTTGAAATGTGCGAAAAGTATATGAAAAAAGGCGACAAAGTGCTTGATGTGGGTTGTGGCAGCGGTGTGCTCGGCATTGCGTCTTTGCTTATGGGCGCAGAGAGCGCAGTAGGTGTTGACATTGACGATGTTGCGGTGAGAACCGCAAAAGAAAATGCCGAAATCAACGGGGTAGCAGACCGCTTTACAGGAATTTGCGGCAGTTTTACAGACAAGGTAACAGGTAAGTATGACATTGTGCTTGCGAATATTGTAGCTGACGCAATTATGTTTCTTTCAAAGGGCGTAAAGGACTTTATGAAAGACGATGCGGTTTATATTATGAGCGGTATTATTGATACCCGTGCCGAAGAAGTTAAAGAATCTGTCGGCAAGGATTTTGACATTATAGAAGAACACCTTGAAAAAGGTTGGGTGTGCCTTGCCGCTAAGGCGAAAAAATAAGGCGCAAAGCTCACTATGTGCTGTATTGTGCGGTATTTGCTGAACATTTGTCAAAAAACTGTCACAATGGCATGGTAAAATCTAATTAACTTTGATGCTCGGAGGCACGATTATGAAAAAAACAAATAAAAAGGATACAGTAAATCTGTTTTTCTCTGCATTCCTTATTCTCGCATTTGTAGTATGCGCACACTTTTTTGCAAACTTTGCACTCGGACAGAGCGAAGTCTTTTCAAATGTAATTCAGCTTTTTGTATATGCAGTATTCGGTCTGCTTTTGTTCTATGCAACAAGAGTAGGTGACGGCAAGCCTGTTAAGCGTTTTTCACCGCTTACATTAATTGTTATGGTGTTGCCTGCTTTATACATAATGATCGCAAGTATTGCAAGCGGTATGCCGCTTCACGATGCATTTGTAGTAAATGAGTCTTCACTTAGTCTTGTGGCAACACTCGCAGGTGTTGTATTTGGTTATGGCATTCCCTATACATTCCTCAGCGGCTATGAAATTGCCGAGGACGAGGGCGAAAACAAGGAAAAGCTCGTTGAGGGCGGCGTTGAGGCTGACCTTAAGGCGGCTGACGATGAAAACTCACAGGAAACAACAGAAACCGTTGAAAGCGAAAATGACGGCGAGGAAAGCACAGAAGAATAATTTTGCTTTACTTATAAAATTAACAGCGACTTGACAAACTCGAGCCGCTGTTTTATTATTTAAGCGGTAGTAATTATTTGTTTGAATTAGCTTAAGAGGGTGAATTTATGGATGAAAAGGATAAATTTGACGGTATAGACGGCGAACAGGAAGAGACAGTGTATGTTGCCCGTCATGCAAGGCGGGACGAGGAAGAGGATAGATTTGCCGATGTTGAAAATTTTGATGTAGACAGCACCGAGCCTGAAAGTGTGCAGGACGGCACAGAGGGCAAGGACTATTACAAAGACAGCTACGGCGACGATTTTAATTTTCAGTCGGTAGCAAGCAAAAAGCATATTCCGTCAGATAATCCGAGCAAGAGCAATAAGGATTACGGCGATGACTTTGACGGTCAGACAGGCGAGCACAGGCACGAGCATAAACGCAGAAAGCCGGGTAATGATGACTATTATGTAAACGATTTTCATATTAACCACCATAATGGCAAGAATAAAAAGTTAAAAAAGAAAAACAATAAAGCCACAGTAATTTGTATTGTGGTGGCTGTTGCGGTTATATTGGTTTGTGTTATTGCTTTTGTGTTGTCAAAGTGTTCATTCCAGAATAAAAAGCCTGAGACAACAACCGTACCGACAACAAAGGCGGCTATAACAACTCAACAGCCGACAACCGAGTATAACGAGCCTGAAACCGAACCGGAGTATGTTCCCGATTACACGGAGAATGTGGAGAAAACCACAGAACAGTCTTACACAGAGGAGTACACCGAGCCGGAAACAGAGCCTTACACAGAAGAATATACCGAACCCGAAACTTACGAACCTGCCCCGGATACAGAACCTGTAACGGAGTATGTTCCCGACGAAACAACACAGATTGTATAAATAGCTTTAAATAAACGGAGATGAAAAATATGGGATGTAGTCATGATTGTTCTTCTTGCAGTTCGGATTGCAAGTCAAAAAATCCCGAAAGTATGAGAGAAAGCCTTAACAAGTACAGCAGTGTAAAAAAGGTAATTGCTGTTGTGTCGGGCAAGGGCGGAGTAGGCAAAAGCCTTGTAACCTCAACTCTTGCGGTAACCTTTAACCGCCTTGGCAAAAAGGTTGCTGTTCTTGACGCAGATATTACAGGCCCGTCAATTCCAAAGGCTTTTGGCATTAACGAAAGAGCAAAGGGCAACGAATACGGAATTATTCCTGTTACAACCGAAACGGGAATTGATATTATGTCAGTAAACCTTTTGCTTGAAAACCCGACTGACCCTGTTGTGTGGAGAGCACCGGTTATTACAGGCACAGTAAAGCAGTTTTGGAGAGATGTTATCTGGGAAAACGAGGACTATATGTTTGTTGATATGCCTCCGGGAACAGGAGATGTTCCGCTTACCGTATTCCAGAGTTTGCCGATTGACGGAATCATTGTAGTTGCATCTCCGCAGGAGCTTGTTTCCATGATTGTCGAAAAGGCGGTAAAAATGGCAAATATGATGAATGTGCCGATTCTCGGTCTTGTTGAGAATATGAGTTATTTTGTATGTCCCGATTGCGGCAAAAAGCATAATATTTTCGGTGAAAGCCATATTGATGAAATTGCCGAGCGTTACAATACAAAGGTACTTGCAAAGCTTCCTATTGACAGCGACCTTGCCAAGTGTGTTGACGATGGCAGAGTAGAACTCTTTGAGGGCAACTACCTTGATGATGCCGCACAGGAAATCGAAAAAGCGCTTGCGTGAATAATAAGTTATGACTTTGCGCAAATTTAAGATAAAATCTTATAATCGCTTTACGAAATGTTTTTCTGAAACATAATTTTAAAGCTAAGGCTCTTCTGAACGGAGAGCCTTTTGTTATGCACTTTAGTTAAATAAATTGTAATTTTATGCTTTATTATATCCAAAAATATGCTTGTATTTATATGTATTAAAATGGTATAATTATGCTGTTCTATGGAATGTAATTGATATAAAATTTGGAGGAACAGAAAAATGCACAGATGTCCGGATTGCGGAGAAAGATTTGAGGGTAATATATGTACCTTTTGCGGCAGACCCGTACCGCAAGAAGAATTAGAACAGGAAAAAGCCGTTCAGGAAAAATCCGACGAACAGGCAAATATAAATAATTCTGAAGAAGTGTCGAAATCTGCAGTTGAAAATACTGCTTTAAACAGTGCCGGTGTTCAGCCTGTAAACGAATACGCACAAAACGGTTACAACACACAGCCTGTAAACAACTATGCTCAAAAAAATTACAATTCACAGCATAGTTACGGAAACCCTAATTACAGCAACAGCGCAATGCCGAGCGGTTATACTAATCAAAATCAGCCGTTTTCGGATGTTGTAAATGCCCGTGAAAAGAAAAAATCAAAAACAACTCTCATAGTTGTTCTTATTATTGTAAGTGTATTGATTATCAGCCTTTGTGTTATCGGATATACCGTCATAACGAATGTAATCAAAAATAATAAATTTAATATGGGAACAGGTGAGCTTACGGGTGCGGATGACTCTGCTGCCGTTTCGTCCGTGAGTATTGATTTTGACGAAAACTCGTATTGCTATTACACTGAAAACGATGACGGAACTGTTACAGTCACAGGCATTGACACCTGGGATTACTACAATAATTTTACGGATGAAGTTGTAGATGATACTTACAATTTTTATTTTAATATTCCGAGTGAAATTAACGGCAAAACCGTAACTGCTGTCGAAAAAATCAATCCGTCCAATCCTCTTTCCTCGGGTATTCTCCATATTCATATTACAATACCGGGTACAGTAAAGACAATACAGAGCGATACTTTTAACCTGTCGGAATATGTGCGTGAAATTACCCTTGAAGACGGTGTTGAAACTCTTGAGCCTGACGCTATTGTGGATTGCTATTCGCTTGATAGGGTTAATATTCCAGAATCGGTGACCGTTATAGGCGAGCATGCGGTAGGCTTTAATATTGCGGGAGATACATTTTCAGAGCCTGTCGGCAAAAGAGAATATACCCGTTCTCCGCTTACTCACATATACGCTAAAGAAGGCTCGGCTGCCGACAGATACGCTAAGGATAACGATTTGTATATTGAATATAACTGATGCTTTGATTAATCGTGAGCGTTTAAATTATAAAGGCTTTTATCGAAGGTTGAGATAATTGCTTAGATGAAATTATGTAAAATAATAAACTTAAGGTTCTCTGCTGCGGAGAACCTTTTTGTTATGAAATTATAAAAATATACAATATATTGCTTTTTATATGTAAATAAAAGCAATTGATTTTTGCATAAACAAAATGGTATAATTATGCAATAGTATGGCAAATATATTTTGCTTATTTAAGGAGAGGTATAGTAAATGAAATGTCCTAATTGCGGAAATGAAATCACAGGTAAGTTTTGCACAAGCTGCGGCACACCCGCTCCTGTTGAAGAGCCTGTAAAAGAGCAGGAAACTCAAACACAGCCTGCACAGTCGGATAATTTTGCGGCAAACAATTATAATTCCGAACCTGCACAGCAGAATGTTGCTGACAACAATTCACAGCCAAACAGCTTCGGTGCGGATAATTACAACACACAGCCAAACAATTTCGGTCCGGACGCATATAATTCACCTTCGGGTTTTGGTGCCGACGCAAACAATGCACAGCCTGCACCACAGCCGTATCAGTATAATTCATCTGCTAATCAGCCAAACGGTATGCCTGTAAATAACGGTTACACAGGTCAGCAGTTTACAAATGTTCCTAACAACAATATGCCTAATCAGCCTAAAAAAGGTATGAGCGGCGGTAAGATTGCAGCTATTGTAATCAGCGTTATTCTCGGTATCATAATTATTCTTGCTGTTGTTGTCGGTGTTGTAGCCTGCAAAGCTTTTAAGACTGTCGGTTCGGTTATTGGTGGCGTTAAGGAAGGCGTAAGCATATTTGTAGAAGATAATGAAAGCAAATACAACAGTGACAGCAGCGCTGAGAGCAGTGAAAGAAATTATGACAGTGCAAGCCATTTTTACTATCAGGAGATTAACGACGGCAGCGAAATTCAAATCACAGGCTATAATTATATGGACACATTTGACGAAACATTTACCGATAAGAATTTTGAAATCAGAGTTCCGAACGAAATTAACGGCAAGCCTGTAACAAGCGTTTATGAGATATATGTTTATAATTGTTCGAATATCGACACCGATGATTTGAATATGAAGCTTATAATCCCCGGCTCTGTTAAGAATATTGAGAGCTATGCTTTGTGGGGCTTAGAGGGCGTAACCGAAATTGTTTTTGAAGATGGTGTTGAAAGCATTGGAGACTATGCTGTTTATAACTGCAAGTATCTTAAAAAGATTACAATTCCGGAGTCTGTAACATATATCGACGATGTCGGTGTCGGATATTTAGATTCAAATGAAGAAAATGTTATTTCAAAAGACCTTGTTATTGTTGCAAAGAAAGGCTCAGCAGCCGAAAAATACGCTCAGGATAACGGCTTTAAGGTTGAGAATAACTGATTTGGCAAAGCTAAAAATTGATAACCTTTTATATAAAACTGCTCTCTGATTTGTCGGAGGGCAGTTTTTGCGGTATATGCAGAAAAATTTGGGGTAAAATAGTATCTGCTACGGCACAAATTTAAAAAACTCAAGTAAAAATGCCGTAAAATCGGGATAAAAACGCTTGACAAAACGATATTTGTTGAGTTATAATACTAAATTGTGGAGCAATGTGTAATTGCACCTTGCTCGCCAATCGGCCCTGCTTGACAGGGCGGTTAATCAATTTCTTAATATTTTTGGAAAGGAGGAAAAATATGCCTACATTTAACCAGTTGGTAAGAAAGGGCAGAGAGGTTTCCGAAAAGAAAGCTAAGGCTCCTGCACTCTTAAAGGGTTGGAACTCTAAGAAGCGTGTTGCTATCAACCAGAGCTCACCACAGAAGAGAGGTGTGTGCACAGCCGTAAAGACTGCTACACCTAAAAAGCCTAACTCAGCTCTCAGAAAGATTGCCAGAGTAAGACTTTCTAACGGTATCGAAGTTAGTTCTTACATCCCGGGCGTTGGTCACAACCTTCAGGAGCACAGCGTTGTTCTTATTCGTGGTGGCCGTGTTAAGGACTTGCCTGGTGTTCGTT
>ERZ1106943.960-NODE-960-length-33079-cov-9.364341_pt1 | contig 33079 bp, 39 predicted proteins | sample MGYA00403671_ERZ1106943 | MGnify/ENA primary metagenome ERZ1106943 (study PRJEB35170, sample SAMEA104062427) | human gut metagenome | biome: human gut; feature: human-associated habitat; material: faeces | place: Denmark | collected 2012-06-14 ...
GCAAAGTTAGAACTTATACAGGCAGGCTTCAATACGCTATCGCGGACGGTTGTACTATTATTCTTAGGCTATCAGGGAGAAATTTTGTAATTTTGCAATATGGAAATAAGTGAAAACATTGCACTACCACTCAGACAAAAGGTGGCATCGTTTGTATGGCAACATATACTATTGTTGGCTTCGCTCTTCTTGATGACCCTCGGGGTTGCATTGTGCATACGTTCTAATTTCGGAAGCAGCGTTATTTCATCGCTTCCTCTCGCATTCTCATTAGCAGGGAAAGTTGGGGATGCGCCTGGATTGAGCGTTGGAGGTTATACCATAGTGATGAATTTCATCCTCGTGGCTCTTCAGATACTTATACTTCGGCGCAAATTCAATCTCTTGCAGCTCTTCCAACTGCTCATCGGCTTCGTTTTCGGTTGGTTGATCGACCTTAATATGTATCTGACAACACCGATTATCTGCGACACACTTCTCTCAAAAGCAGTGATTCAGTTTTTAGGCTGCACGGTCATGGCTTTCGGAATAGCGTTTGAAGTGCGTTGTGGCTCGGTAACTATGCCTGGTGAAGGAATAGTGGTGGCAATAAGTAGAGTCACCGGCAAACCGTTTCCAAAAGTCAAGATAACTGTCGATACTACTTTGGTAATTTTGGCCATAGCAAGTAGTTTCTTATTCTTCGGAAAATGGGATTGGAGCATTATTGGCCCCGGCACTCTCTTCGCGATGTTCTATATCGGCTATGTAATCAAGATCATTAATCCGTATCTGGGATGGTTTGACAAGGTTCTTCGCTACGTTCCAGGGTTCCGTCGTTACATTGTCGGACTTGCAAAATTCATATATAAGCGATGAAGAAGATTCTATTCCTGCATGGTCTGAACTGGAGTGGCGAATGCCCGATGGCTTTGACTCTTCGGGAGGAGTTGAAGGATGTTGCTGAGGTTGTGGCTCCAGACCTTCCGGTTAATCCCGCAGATGCCATGAAGATGATTCTTGACCTCTGCGATTCGCTACAACCGGACTTGATTGCAGGGAGCAGTTATGGCGCATTCCTCGGCCAGCAACTCATCAAGATTGTCGGAGTGCCGACATTGCTCTGTAGTCCGATGTTCCACATGACTGACTTCTTGAAAACGCGGATTGGGGGCCATGACTTCAAGTCACCACGTACTGACGGCATTAAGAGCTATGAGATTACACCGGAACTGATCGAAATCTATAGCCGAATGGAAGAGCATCAGTTCGACTGTTACGATGCGTTTTACCGCGACACAGTCATTGGTTTCTATGGCTCACAGGATACTCTCGCAAGAACCCGCGATGAATTCAGGTGCTACTATTCGACGATAATCTATTACGATGGCCCTCATACAATGACTCCCAACAATGTCAGGGATACATTGGCTCCAGCAACAAGAAAAGCCCTTGAGGAATATACTCGTCGGGCCGAGAGATACTTTCGCCATTTCAAAGGCAATCCTTATCGACTCCTTTATCATGCCAAGGACAGTGAGACGCTAGATCGCATGGTCACTTACCAAGCCCTTTATGGTGAACATGGCTATTGGGTACGTCCCGAGCTGATGTTCTTTGAACGTGTTGTCCGAGACGGCCAATCTATGCCTCGCTTCGCAGAAGTAGCCAAGATTTAGTATCAACGAAACCATATCTATAGCGAACAGCCCGGCCTCGCGGTCGAGCTGTTTGTTGTTTAATGAAAAAAGTTAGCTTGCTGGCAGTAAGAATAGCTGTTAAGTTGCTGTTATCATTGTTTTATTATTTTAGGAAGAGTTCAATCTTGCAGTGGCGGTTGGCCTCTTTGGGATTGAGAGCGTCGATGCCGCCGCAGTTGATTTTGGTTATGAGGGAGGGTGCGATGCCTCGTTTTTGAAGTTCTGTGATGATGTAGTCTGCGCGGTCGTTGCCGAGTCCGGAATTGATTGATGCGGTGCCGGTGGCACTGTCGGCTGCGCCGGTTACACGAATAGAAAGTCCGTAGGTATTGGCAACTCTCGCTATCTCATCAAGGTTGACAAGCTGGGAACTATCTGTCAGATTGCAGGTACCAAGATGAAAGAAGAACAGTATCGGACTGCCGACACATTTCTTACCGGAGGCAATCAAGGCGAGATATTCATCGCCGCTCAAACCGTTGCCAGGAACGGTTCTTTCGCCATTTGAAGACTTATCGAGGTCGGAGGCAAGGTCGTTGTTGTCAACCAGAGTGGAATCTCCAAGGTTGTCCGATGCGAAGATGGCATCGATGAAGTCGGTGGAATCGTCACCGGGTTCCTTGCCATTGTTGGCAAAGCCTTGACCAAAACCTTTGTAACCTTTGAGGCGTGCGCGGAGGCTGTTGAGACCGGAATAGTCATTGACGGGATAACGCTTGACATCCTCGGAGTTGTCATACTGAGATTTGAAGAGGTCGCCGTATTGTGACAGCAGGCCTTCAATCTCAAAGATCTTCTTCAGTTCGGCAAGTGCGCGGGCATCGTTGGAAGCCTGACGAGACAATCGGTTATTGTCGGCATAGATGTCGGCAAGAGCCTCGCGGAGTCGGGCATTGTGGATAAGAACAGGCTTTGCGTCGATGACTTTTCGGAAGCCATTCTGACCGAACGTGAAAGAGAGGCCAGCAGACAAAGAGAGTATGTTGTCGCCACCGAAACGGTTGGTTTTGCCGACACCATCGAAATCGGAGAATGTGGTCTTGCCGCTGAGTTCCATAGTCACTTTCAATCTGGAAGTGATGCCGAATTGCGCCATGACACCATAGCTGAGGGCGAAGGGATTGGTCTGGGTCTGGCGGTTGTGGAGCATCCCCACACCGATGTATGGAATGATGCCAAGGCGTGGAGCCTCACCGTTGCCGTATAAAGCAGACGAAAGATTCCAGAGGAAGTCTGCCGAGAGACCCCAGTAATCCTGCGATGCTTTGTCGACGTTCTTGATCTGAAAACCTTCATAGGTGATACGGGAGCCTACCGTCGGAGTGAACCACTTGCCGAGATAGGCACCGAAATGGGGCTTGATTCTTGACTTCAGGTCACCGCATCCGACGGGGTCGCCGATGAAGGCATTGGCGCCGGCATTGATGCCGATAAACCAGTTACCCTTCCAGTTCGGAGATTCAACGACCTCCTTGTTATAGGTGGTCTTGGGTTCCTTGAGTAGTTCTTCGACATTCGCTTTGAAGTAAGAGCGAGTGTCGGTGGTGGCAAAAGCCTCTGTTGCAGAGGCCGATGCCACGAGTGCGATTGAGAGTATGTAGAGTTTTCTTTTCATCATGTTGTGGATTTTGAGTGCAAAGGAAATGAGAATGACATTGATAGAGAAATATTCGCTGTGAATCAACCTTTTATTTAATTCTATTTATGCTAATCATTCAATCGGAACGCATTTTCGGTACTCGGTACGCTCATTTCCTCTTGACCTGCTGAGGTGTAGATTTGAGGAGTTTGTGGGCTCTCATTAGGCAGCGATAGGCAAATTCTCGTTCATCTTCCTTTGGATCACGTCCCCAAGGCAGGTCGGAGCCTCCTCCACCGCCGCCGCTCGTCTTGGCGAATTGAATTGCCCCATCCAGATAACCCGCGAAAAGGTACATTGCGCAGTTGACAATCTCTCCCGGTTTCTCGGCAAATGCCATAAGAAATTCCCCATCGAACTGAGCCTTCTGCTCCGGCGTCAGAGTCGATATGAGAGACCGCATGTCGACGACATTCCTGCCGAACAAGGCATCCATCAAGCGGAAGCGAATCTGTTCGCGGTTCTTTGCCGTAAACTCTTTATACTCCTTTTCCGCATCGGTCTTGCGACTATAGACGGATTGAAGTTCTTCCTGGAGTTTGGCCAGCTGCCGGTCGGCATTCTTGAGCTTCGACTTCTTGTCGGCAAGTGAGGATGTGGTGGAGCGAAGCTTTGACTCGAGGTCGGAGATTCGGCGACGTAGATCTGCGGCATCGCCGTGGCCGGATTGCAGTTCAGACTCTAATTGGGAAATCTGAGAAGTGAGGCTGGATTCCTGTTGCTTGAGGTTTCTCACCATCGTTGTGAGACCTTTGCAGCGTTTCTCTGCCTTACGGATATCCGCATAAAGTTCTTTGAGTGTTTCGTGTTTGTCGTTGATTTCTATTTCCAAATCGTTGCACTCTCGGTGGAGCTGCGCACGATACTCTTCTGTGGAACGATGGTGGGCACCGGTCTCCCTCTTGCTTTGCCCTCGGCCGAGCCCCCACTTTTCGTTAACGATAGCGAGTTCGTCATGAAGTCGAAGAGTGCGTTCACGGAATTCATTCTTGTCGCTTCCGGCAAACATCTCCTTATACGCAAATTTATTTTGCAGATTTATAGGTAACAAAGTGCAATGAATATGCGGATTGCGCTCATCGAGGTGTACGTAGAAGCCCATGATATTTTCCTCGCCCCACTTATCGCAGGCGAATCTGTAAATATCCTTTGCCCACTCCTCGATGTCCTGACAACGGGTTATCCTGGAATTGTCGGCGCCATGTTCCAGATTGACCACCTGATTGCCAAACGCCAGTTTGTGCATCTGGTCACGGCTTCCACCAAAGATGAAGTTGACCACCGTGCGTCGGTTAGCATCCTTACCTTTACGTTCAAGTTCCACATTGGGATCAACAATGCCACGCTCCGCAAGCGTCTTTCTCATACGCTGACGAATGCTGACGGAGGAATCAATTGGCTGCACGACACCACCCTTGGCAATCTCAAAATTGAGTTTGGCTCGGGTGATGTCATAGTTCCCTGTCTTAGCGGCACGCTCCCAATTGCCCTTAGACCATCGACGCTGATGCTCGTTGGACTGGTTCGTGGTGATACCTGCACTGGGACTGAAATCAATTACTTGCTTAGCCATATAAATGGTTTTTAGCGGTCTAATTCATCTAAAATCGGGGCCGAGGTTCTTTCTCCTACGTCGAAAGCGCTTGCGCGATTAGCTCGTATTGGCCTGCCGGATACGGCAACTCCCAATGGATTTTCAATCCTATTGGGGTAGTAGGCTCCCCCGGATGATATTAATCCGGCAACGTCGCGCAAGCGCGTTGGCTAAAACGAAGCCTGTACGTTGGCGAAGACTGCGGACAGGATTATACCCGGATGACATCTCAGATAGCTCTCACAGCGACTCTGAGGGTGCTTAAAACCTCGCCGGGGTACCCGATCTATAGATGAACCAACCCGAAGGTTTATCGTCAGTTTCTGACGAAGTCAACCTTCAAATGGATGAACAGGCTGTAGAGTATGGCTCGACCGGCGTCTTTGGCGGCGTTGTTTTTGGAATGCTTTGGATCGGCAGTCATCGGACATGCTCCGGGACTGTACTCCTTTAGGATGGAGAGCCAAAGCGTCCAGTTGCCGGATACGGCTTCCTTCCATAATCTGCCGAGCAGTTCTCGGCTGTGTTTATCAGGTAAAAGAGGAAGCTCTTGCGGACACACTGCCCATCGGCTTACAAGTTGTCGAATCAGCGAGTAGAGCAGTGCGTTAATCTGATACGACTGCACAATAATATCGGTGTTGTCAAAATTTTTGACAAACTCTTCGCACTCCTCCCCCATATCTGAATCTGTGATGTCGCCACTGAGCCACTCGTCCATCTTGTCGGTCAATGACTGCGGCACCTTGAAGTCAGGGATATTGTCGGGAAATACAGACGTGTATCCGGTATCAAGCAAAACCATGCTCATGGTGAGAAGTGAGCAGCGGTCGAGATCCTTCTTCGACAGAAGCCGGAAGACTTCGAGTTGGCCGAGGAACTTGCGCACGGTTTCGCGGGCCCAGTTCCATTGTTCTGCCAGGTCTGTAATCGAGATTACGAGCTGGCCGGCCTCCAAATCGAAAGTTTGGCCATACATTGGCTTATAAGAGGTGACAGTCTCCGCAGTCGCTTGCAAAAGACTAAGGTATGCACTGAGGCGTGAGGTGCCGTATTTAGTGGGAACCGCAAGATACTCCAATATCTCCGGCTTGAACGTCACTGCCCAAGGTCGGGAGTGTTGAACTGGACGATTGAATTTTGGTTTCGTCATAAAGCGATGTGTAGATTTGAATTTTGGTTATGTCAGAAATTGTACAATATGTTTATCGAATGTAAGGGATAAAAGAGGAATATGGCTCCTCGGATTTGAGAGGATAAGGATACCACCTGCCGTTGTCGGTTGGTGGCATCCCTAATTGTCAGTTGTGCCTCAGCCGATTTCTCCGCGCATAAGTTTTGCCCTTTCGCCTTCGCAGAAGGTCTCATACTCTTCGGGGTCGCTTCCGCGTTCAATCGCCTCGTCGATGATGTCTCCGAGCTGGTCGAAGTAGACCTCGGGGTGAACAAGACGGATGCCGCTGTCATCGCGGAGATAAACCTCATAATAGTCCATCTCGTTGTAGGCTATAAGCACATAGCCCTTGAAGAGTCTGCCGCTCACCTTGAACATGAGCGTTGCCATATCCTTGTAAGCGGTGGCTATAAAGCCGTGGAGTGCGCCCCATGAACAGATGACGTTAATAGGAGTTGTGGCGAGGAGTTGCTGACGGATGGTGTCGGCAGTCTGGAGGATGTATTCTTTATCCATAGTTGATGATGATTTTTTTGCTTCCCTTACCTTCGAACACCTTTCTCGTTGGCTTCGGGGAAGCGGGTTGTTTTCTGCGTTGAAAGTTGCCGCACCTTACGAACCAAAATCTTCCATTGGAAGACCGGAGGCCTGTTTTTGTGAATAAACCGGCGCGGCTATTAACATTGCAGAACTACAACCCTCCCGAAGTCATCGTGAATAGTATCCCTGTATAAGTGTCTCCGGATTCGAAGCGAGTTTAGAGAAGGCTTCGGGAAAAGAGAGCTGTCGCATCATCTTATGGGAGGGATAGAATATTGAGCCGATTGTGAATATGTAAAGATTCATCGCAAGCGGCCACAGTCCGGGTTCGATGACACAGGTAAGCATGGCTATAAAAGCAATCCCGATATGAAGCCTCTCCTGAAGCCAGACCAGGCTCTTTTCCGACATGCGGAATGAGAACATTGACACGCACAGCAATGAGGCTATGCCGAGGGGCCAGCTGATGCCGTATGACTGGAGATAGCAGAAATTGAAGCAGAGCATGAGCATCATAAGAGCCAATACGAAGAGTTTACGGGCTGACAGACTGAATGTCATTCGGCGATAAAACTTCTGCATTAGCTGGTTGTCCCATCGGTAGCAGTACACAGACAACATCGTCACGATTGCAGGATAAAAAAGGAGGAAGATTTGCATATTGGCTATGATTGGTGATTATTCTTCAAGTTCGAGGTTGACGGCACCCCATGTGGCTATTTTGAAGATTTTGTTGACATCTTTGAATGTAAGGGAAAAGGTGTAGAGCCTTGTGGAGAACGGCTTGTCTGCGGACATAAGATTTGAGATAGCCTTGTCAATCTGTCTGACAGGGACGCTGATTATGGCTCCTTTCAAATATCCGTGCAATCCGATTCTAACTTCAAGACGGAAGACCGCTCCGGCGGTTTTTTGAATGCCGGATTCTGAGGCTATCACGGTATTGTCGTAGTTTCCGAAATCAAGAGCCATTATCCATGTGCGATTCCAATTGATTACCTCTATCAGATGCCTGGCGAGTGCGTCGGTCATTGTCAGATGAAAAAGCTAAGAAGCTCGTCTTCTCTTAGGCTATAGATAAACTGGCCGGATGTCCCGGAAGCTCGGATGAGTTCGTTGCGAAGCTCTGCCATCATCCTCTCCATGGAGTTGTATATCTTCACATCGACAGCCGTGATGACTCCTCGCGAGTTAGTGGAGCCGCAAATCTGGAACATCACCCCGGTGCCCGGCTGCTGAAATGCACAAAGGCTTTGCCCGAAATCTGTAGCTGTCGAGCGGGCATGATGATATAGAAGAGTTGTGCCGAAGGAATCGTCAACTGCATCCTTGAAGTCGCCTACTGAAAGGGGCTTTGGAAGATTGAATACCAGCAGTGCGTAATCGTCGTAAAGTTCGCGACGAGCCTTGTTTTCAAGTCGTGATTTGATGAGCGAGGGCAGTTTCAGGGTGGCCGTCGCAAGAAATCCGGTGATTGGTTCTTGGTTCATTTTGTGATAATGGATTTAATTTTTCACCGGCAAATTTAAAGCGGAATAACAACACATAAAAGCCTGTGTTCAAGTGCTTAATCTTATTTAAGAGAGGGAAAATATTTATATGTTGGGGTAAGCTGCAAAGGCTTTGGTTGATGATGCTCCTGCATCTATAAATTTTTTCCGTCCACGCTAACATTTTTTAAGCCTACGAATTATATTTATATAGTTAAAGTCTTGAATATAAGAAGTTAATCAGCCGTTTTGAGCTACCTTTGTATTCCTGACCTAATAATCGATATTATCACATGGCCATATATGGATACGTACTCAACGAAGCAAGCGACGATACCTTTAAGCTGATGAAGGATTTCGGCTGTTGCCGCATATTTAAGGAAGCGAAATACGATGAGTTGTCAAGACCCCAGCGTAGACTGCTCTTCAAAAAGCTAAAAGCCGAGGATTGCATAGTGATTCCCCGACTCAGTCATCTTGTGCGCGAGTGCGCAAACCTCTCGGCTCTTCTCCAGTTCTGTCATCTACGCAACATCAGGCTTGTCTCGATCAACGACAGGATTGACACCGGCGGAATACTCTTCGGAGAAGTCTCTGACCGAAATCTTATAAGCGCATTCCGGCAGTTCCCCTTCGATGTCAACTCCATAAAAAGGGAGCTTGGTGAAGAGAAACTGCATGAAGTCAGCACCACGAATAGAGCCAAGGAGAAGCGGATGAAACGTGATGAGCAGGTTATAAATATGTACCTCTCCGGCCTGACAGTCGAAGATATACGAAAGGTGATGAGCGTAGGAAAGACCACGCTCTACCGGATTTTGAAGATGAACAATATTGCCTGTCAGCGGTCCGGATACGTAAAGACTACCGACGGATGATGCGTCGGCGAGAGCACTGAAAAAGTCCCCATTTTTTGAAACCGTGTATCATTTTGCAAAACATGGGTTGACAATTAACAAGTATTCACATTTGAAAATCGGCATAAATAGCCTATTTTGAGTAAATTTCAATGATTTACGGCTATGTGGTGTAACAAAATGAAACCCCAGTTTACTTTTTCAGTGCTCTCGCGTCGGCGTCTTACTACACTCGGAATTGTGTCAATGAATGTTGGAACAGTCTCCGGCGGCGAGTACATCTGCTTCTCGATCGCCTCAGTCATGACGGTGTCGATTGCCTGGACTTTCGGATAGTATTCGTCGACCTTTGTGGCGAGTTCATTGACGGCGTGCTTGCCCCTATGATAGACATAGAGGCCGTCGCCGATGATGTTGTTGCCCTCCACAAGTATGTAGAGGAACAGGATGATGAGTATCTTTTTCATTGTTGTCTGATGTTTAGGGATTTCGATAGATGACGGTGCAGTCGATTACTTCACAGCCGAGGCTTCCTATCCAAGGGTAATAGGTGAAATACGGCTGCTACTCTTCTTCAACTGACGGAGGACTGACTATTGCTACTCCCAGCTCACGGAACAGGGAGTCAACTTCGTTGACCTCCTGCTCGGTGATACCGGTGGAGTCGCCATTGATAATGTAGCCAAGCAAATGGGTCGACACCTTCTCAATGCTTTTCTCCATAGCGTTTACTCTTTGATAGTGTGTTCCTCGATGCCCACAGTATAGCCGTAGCCATCCTCATTACGCCATTCGCGGCACGTTTCGACATCGACAATGGCTTCTCCCTCACCTTCAAAGTTCTCTGCGGCTTCCTCGACAGCCACCGCCATAGCGGTCTTGGCTTTGTCGAAGTCGTCATAGAGTGCATGGGTGTCGGTGATGCTTTCTGCTGAGTATTCAATCAGCGAGGTCACAAGATAGAATTTCTTCATAGCTGTTGGTGTTTGGGTGATTAAATCAAAGGAATGTATCGTCCGTTTTCTTTGAGGAAGTCGAGCATAGCCTTGGCTTCATCATGAGCGGCTTGGTTGCGAGGGTCGGTGGCATAGTCGTCTGCTCCGATTACCTCAATTATTGCCTTGTAGAGCTTGTAGACGTTCTGCTGGAGAGTGCGGTGCATCATAGGTACTTCCGCTGCCACCTTCTTGGGATTGAAGGAGAAGTTGTTGACTGCGTTTTCGATGGCCTCCGCAAGTTCTTTTTCGTTCATACGGTTCATTCGCATTTTAGGTTGAAGTTGATTCTTTTCCCTCCGCTTATGCTCCTTCCGGAGCTGTCGTGAGGGGTTTATTTGCGCATCACAAGGGCATCTGTCAAGGGAGCCAAGGACAAGGTTTTCGTTGGAATTTTACCGAGAATCCGTAAAATCGCTCCGAAACGCCAGCCTGACCTTGACCATGCTCCCGGATGCCAAACTTCGCGCCATAAACCCCGACGACCGCTCCTGAAAGCCCGCTATAAACATTTATAAAAGAAAGGGAAATAAATTTTATAAGAGGACAACGACCTCGTGCGGATAGGAAGCCCGGCGAAACCGGACTTCCCTTGCAAGCAGGTCAATCGAGGGCTTCTTCCTCCCAGTCTTCGTTTTCGAGGTCTGCGTCAATGAGTGCGTCGAGCAACTCCTTGACCATCGCTTCAACGTCCTCCATATCTTTGATAATTTCCGAAAGACGGTATGGCGCGCCATTTTTTCCGTGTCCGTCGGGGCCGGCCCAAAGAATTGCTTCCTCGTCAGGGTCATAATTTTCGTAATAGTCATCTATGCTCTTGATAAGGGAGCGCGGATCACCGTCTGTCATATAAGCCGAAAAGGAAAAGTCCTGGCCTCGGTCGGTGAATTGGGCAAACTCAAGGTCGATTGACTTTGAGTTGCCACGATGTTCCTCCACCGTCACGCTCCAGCCGTGTTCCTCGGCTATCTCGATGATGCGGTCGATAAGTGCTTGATGCTTCATACTGCTTTCTTTGACGGTTTGTTGAATCGGTTGGATTTCCATCCGTAGATGTCGGCCACGTATGGATAGAGTGAGCGTGTACGCTTGCGAAAACCGGCCTCGTCAATCTCAAGATTGTAGATTTGCTCGGCTATACGTTCCGCTTCCTCACGGTCTTTAGCCACTCGGTAGAGGATATGATGTGTGCCGTCATGGTGGCTCAACCGTCCTCTTACGTTATAGCCGTCACCGTACCACTCATTGTCATCTTCCGTCACAGAAAATATATCGTTGATGTTTTGACCGAGGATTTTGAAGCCCTGCCGTCTGCCTCGCCACAGTCCGAGGTCGGCAAAGGCTATGATGATGCCGTTGACCTGCTTGTCAAGGTTCATACGCTCGTCCGACAGATAGTTGTTGACTACGTCTGCCCATTCGCGGTCGCTCACCTTGTAGCCCTCATCCTCCAGATGGTCACGTTGGGCTTCCTCATACTGCGCTCTTGCCTCATCGTCGAGGAAATACTCGCTTGTCCAGATAATCTGTTTCATAATATTTTGGTGGTTAGATTGTTGCTTGATTGTAGATGCTTGGTTCACTGGTGACGTTGTAGATATAGGAACCACAGCGCACCAAAAGTGCGTCCATGCCGTAATACATCTTCTTCATGCCACGGATGCTTCCGCTCTTGTGGAAGTTTGGAAAGCGAGAGATGCCGCATCGCTTGCCTTGTTCTACTGTCATTTTCTTTGTCTGCATAGTCGAGAAATTTATAGATTGATTCTTTCCCTCACTTTCCAGCTCCTTTCGGAGCCGTCCGCGAGGGATTTATTTGCGCATTTCAAGGGCATCGTCAAGGGAGCCAAGGACAAGGTTCGCAGAGATGATTTTCCGGAACGGCAAAATCTCTCCGCGACACGGCTTGACCTTGTCCATGCTCCCTGATGCCTAACTTCGCGCCCATAAACCCGACCGGGCGGTCTCCGAGGAGAAAATTGCTAAAACAGTCGACGGGAACGATGTATCGCAAAAATCACCACTAAAAAACCACAAAAACACCCAGCGCTCTTGCATGATACGATATAAATATCTAATTTTTAGAAAAATAACGATATAGAATATTGTCAGCGAATAGCAGACACATATTAAAGGAATGTCTACCAGCGTTTGGCGCTGTTAATGTTCCTAATTTTGACTTGAACCGAAAATAGAGGTTCATTAGGATAAAAATGGCGACAACTCTTGTAAATCTCGGAGATAAGTCCTAAATTTGCAGAAATATCACAAATAATCGAGTTATCTTATGCTCTTGCGGTTTTCTGGAGAGAATTTCCTCTCATTCAAGAATGATTTTGAGTTCTCGATGCTGGCAACGGCATTGAAGGAACCTTCAATACCTGAAAATGAAAATATGTTTCCAGGCGGAGAAGCCTTGGGAAACGTCTTATGCTCGGCTGCTGTTTATGGCGCAAATGCCTCCGGCAAGTCCAATTTAATAAAGTCTTTGAAGGCCCTCAGGGAATTGGTTCTTCAGTCGGCCGATAGCTTCGGTAAATCGGATGAAATAGGAGCCATGATGTTCCGCTTCAATACTGAAAGCATTAAGAACCCTCTTATGCTTGAAGTCATTTTTGAAGACAACGGTAGCATATTCCGATATGGATGTGAGCTTCTTGGCAATCTAATAAATCGTGAATGGCTATACAGCCGCAACAACCGCAAAAAGGCAAAAGAGGTTGAACTTTTCTTCCGGGAGAATGGCAATATAACGGCCCATTCATCAATGACCATCACTCGCGACATTGTGAACCGGAACATGGTGCGACCCGATGCTCTTGTGCTTTCTACATCAGGAATTTTCAACGATCCCGTCTGCAGCAGGATTATCAACTGGTTCAAGGCTATGACAGTCATTCAATCCACCGATGACCATGAATTGTGGAAAAAGGTATCATCCACAATCGATGACGAGCAACTCAGGCGTCGAATAGTGGATTTTGCCCGATACGCAGACTTTGGAATAGACGATATCCAGAAACGTGGCGATGTGGTCGTCAGTTCCCACATGGTCTATGACGAGGAAGGCAAAGAAGCCGAAATCGCCAGACTGCCCTTAAAGGAGATTGAGTCAGAAGGCACAATCAAGTTCTTTCAGCTTTCAGCGCCCGTAATCAAGGCTCTTGATGAGGGTACTCTTCTGATTATTGACGAACTTGATGCTCGGATTCATCCTAATCTGACACGCCGGATTATCTCGCTTTTCAATTCCCCGGAAACCAATCGTCATGGTGCACAGCTACTTTTTACACTCCATGACGCTGTGGTTCTTAACGAGCATATCTTTCGGCGTGACCAGATATGGTTCACAGAAAAGGATAACTTCGGAGCATCAAAACTTTTTCCGCTATCCGACTTCAAGGTACGATCCAACTCACCGTTTGCAAAAGATTATCTTAACGGAAGATATGGAGCTACACCTATAATCGGCAGTCTCGAGATGATTTTTAATAATGCGGAGGAGTGAAAATGTGTGCAAGATATAATCCCAGAAAACAGCCCTCGCTAAAACGATCGACCGGGAGTCGTGAACTTAAGAAACGGTTCCTCATAATCTGTGAGGGTGCAAATACCGAACCGGCATATTTCGGTTCTTTCCGATTGACTTCGGCTGCAATCCGTGTTCTTGGCAGAGGTCGAAGTACATTAGCTTTAGTAAGGGAAGCAATGGCAATCAGAGAGGCAGAAAATAAAAAAGGGAACAATTTCGATGAGTCTTGGGTGGTTTTCGACAAGGACGATTTCCCTGCTTCTGATTTTGATTCTGCAATTGCACTTGCTGAGGTCAATGGCTTTAGGGTGGCTTTTAGTAATCAGGCTTTCGAGCTTTGGTTCCTTATGCATTTCACTCCGATTGCAGGTCATCTTCACAGAAGTGAATATGCACGTCAACTCACCAATCTTCTGGGATTCAAATATGACAAGACGGAAGCTGTGGCAAGGAAGATGTATGCCCATTTATTGAGATTGCAGCCTTATGCCGTAGAGAATTGCAAGAAACTCGAAAAATTGAAATTTTCATTGGCTCCTTCAGAATCCGAATCCTTCACCACAGTATATCGTCTAGTTGAAGAACTTAACAAGTATCTTTAATGGATATCATCGAATTTCGTGAATATTGCCTTGGATTGGGTGAAGTTGAAGAGAGAACACCATTCGGGAAATTCAATGCCAAGTATGATTCAATACTGGCATTCTATGTCTGCGGGCACATGTTCTGCTTCATCGACATTGAGGATTTCACCTATGTCGATCTAAAAGCGGCGCCGGATATCATAGAAGAACTTAGGACGACGAAGACATCGGTAGGCAACCCGATAAACCAGAGTCTCAAACATTGGATAAAAATCGATATAGGAGGTGATGTCTCCGATGCGCAAATCCACGATTTGGTTAAAGAGGGCTTTCGTATTGTAAAAGAGAAATACTCTTTCTCTGCTTCGCGACGAAAGCGCTAATGCGATTACGCCGAAGGTCCGGCGGAAATTACAAAAGTAAACCGGCGCCATCCGAGGCCGAACCTTTCGGCTCGGTCGGGATGGTCAGTGGTTTAGGCGGTCATTCGCTCTTTGATGAGGTGGATGTTGCGGTTCATTAGGCTGACAATCTTCTCGTGGTATGGTGAGGCTTGGTTCTGCATTCCTCGACATTGGACGATTTCCATTCTGTCAAGGTTGATTTCGATGGTTTCGGCCTTTACTCCGTTGACTACTGCGGTCAATATCAGAGAGTTTTCACGCATCGCATAGCCACAATGTCCAACGCAGTGACATAAGGCTTTCCCCTCAAGAATATGCTCTCTGACGCTCTCCAAAACACTGATGGTGATGTCGTTCTCGCTGACCGACACTCCGAAGAATTTGCCTTTCATCTCCTTAAATTTAGCTTCGTTCTCCTTGGCTTCCCGAAGTTCGCGCTCGACTCTTTCCTTGTTATGACGGTCATGGAGTTTCTTCAGCCAATGGTCGTGAGCGGTCTTGATGTAGGTCGGCATTATGTATTTGGGTGAGCGAATGTCCTTGCCGAGTCTCTCCAATAGGCTCATCATATCTACCCAATTGCGTCCGTCCTTGATTGTGTAGCCGTGGCGTTGACATATCAAGATTGACGGCCAATATTTCAGACATGTGCCGGAAATAATAGCTTCTTTGAATATCTCAATCTGACCCATCTTCAACAGACTCTCTGCGCGGTTGTCTTTAAGGATTGCAGAGAAGAAACGATTGGGGGCGATGCCGTGGAAATTGCCGGTGAAGCCATTGCGCTTGATGTCGCTGATTACGCTCTTGTATGGATAGACTACAGGGTTGGGGTCGTATGCTCCATAGGGGTTGCGCTCACGAATTTCAAGTTGTGAAAATTTCAGCCATTGGTCGACATAGTACGAACACATATTACGGCGCTTGGTCATATAGGTGATGCCTCCTTTAGAGTCAATCCATTGCTGAATTACCTCGCAGAATTCATAGTCGGCTCTGTTGCCTACGCTGATTTTGACATAGACCATAAAGATGCGCACTACTTGAAATTCAGCGCACTTGGTGACGATGGCATAATATGCGTTGCCTTTCATCTTGCGGTTGCGGGTCTCAAGCGGTGTGAGTTCATATCCGCAATGAGGGCATTTTTTATTGATGGTCTTTGATTTATTTCCGCAATGGGTGCAAATGTAGCCGTTACTACGCTTTACGGTCTTGTGGTCGAAGCAATGTCGGGTGGCGTATGCCATCTGACGGTCGGTCATCGGTGGCAACGCGGCCGATAATTCAACCACGCGCCTCTGCTTTTTCGTTTTCGGTCGCATAATGTTTCAATCGTCAAAGAGTGATAGTGTTGCTTGTGGTTGCGTCTCGACTTTCGGCTTCGCTTTGGGTTTGTTGGCATTGGCTTTCATCTTGGATAGTTCTTCCTCTTGGTACTGATGGAGAGCCTCTCGATAGGCTGCCCTCTTGTCCTCCTCTGTCAGTTCTGCTCTTGTAGCGCATACCACATGGGCGTTAATTTTCTCCCCTGGGTCGAGGTTCTCTTGGTAGAAATGAATGACTTGGCCATAGATTTCCTCCTTGGCTACTATCTGTGAGCCACTTGCCTTGACCCAATTGAGCAAATAGTTGATGCAGTCATCGAGAGTGCGCCCCGACTTGTTGTACACCTCGGCAAACATGGGGTCTGCCTCTATCTGTCCTTGGATATAGTTTTCGATGTGTCTTTTGAATGCGTCCATATTCATTGGAGTTTTTAATGTCTGATTTGTGGAAAGATTATTTCCCTTACCTTTGAAAACCCTTGGTTCTTCGGGAGGTCTGTCTTTCCGATTTCAGGCATCCCAAAGGAGGCGCAATGGGGCAATACGACAAGACCACACCCCGGTGTGCCATCGGTCTGTCTTGACATTTGCCCCGGCCTCCAACTTTGCCGACGAAAACGGATGATAGGCCTCCCCAATGAGCCACGGCTCTGAATTAGCTATAATAGAAATATATTTTTTGCAGACAAGTCAAACCAAAATAGTTGACATGATTCTAAAAACATGGTCAAAAGATTTGTTCAATATAAATTTTCAGGCTAACTTTGCACTGACAATTTTTGTGACTAGACACAGTAATTGTCAGTAAGATGATTATTCAAAGAGACAATTACCTCAATAAACTGATTGCCCGACGGCATAATGGCATGATTAAAATTGTGACCGGTATTCGCCGTTGCGGTAAATCATTCCTTCTTTCCACCTTGTATGCCAATTGGTTAAAGAAACAAGGTGTCACTGATGATCATATCATCAACATCAACCTTGAAGACCGACGCAACGCCACCCTTCGAAATCCGGACGCACTGCTGGCTCATATAGACTCCCACCTCAAGGACGACAAGATGCACTATATAATGGTAGACGAAATTCAGCTTGTGCCGGAATTTGAGGACGTACTTAACAGTTATCTGAACATGCCTAACGCCGATGTATATGTCACCGGCAGTAATGCCCGCTTTCTTTCAAGTCAGGTCCGAACAGAATTTGCGGGCCGAGGTGATGAGATTCGACTTTATCCTTTGTCTTTTAGTGAGTTTTATTCGGCTAGAGAAGGCGATAAGGCCGAAGCATTGCGCGACTATATGATTTATGGAGGAATGCCACAGGTTGTACTGAAAAATTCGGAAGAAGACAAGGTTACATTCCTAAAAACTCTCTTTGAAAAGACGTACATCACCGACATCGTGATTCGATACAGGCTCCGCAATAAGGAGGTGTTGGAAGAATTACTCGACATTCTGGCATCCTCTATCGGAGGCTTGACTAATGCGACTAAACTCGCCAATACATTCAAAAGCGTCAAGCATGAAAATGTAAGTCGCAATACTATAGTAAATTATCTTGAGTACATCTGTGAATCATTTCTCGCTGAAAAGGCCGATCGATATGACATTAAAGGGAAAAGATATATCGAAAGCCCTTCAAAATACTATTTTGCCGACTGCGGTCTACGGAATGCGCGATTGAATTTTCGTCAAGTAGAATACACCCATCTTCTAGAGAATGTCATCTACAACGAGCTCATTGCTCGTGGCTTCAATGTTGATGTTGGTGTGGTACCGAAACAAGTCCGAGTAGAAAATGGTGAACGTGAACGCCAGTATTATGAAGTAGACTTTGTCTGCAACCAAGGCAGTCGCAGATACTATATACAATCGGCCTATCGGATGATCGACGATGAGAAAGTAAAACAGGAGGAAAACTCGCTGCGCAACATAGACGATTCCTTCAAGAAAATCATTATACTGGGTGAATATACCCCCGTACTTCGCAACGAAGCCGGTATTACTACTATCAGCATCTATGACTTCCTGTTAAATCCCAACTCATTAGAATTATAAAATCGTTGTAACTATAACTCAAAATGACTAAAGCAGAAATAGCGAACGAAATCGCAAAATCCACCGGCATCGAGAAAGCTGCCGTTATCTCAGTGATCGAACAGTTCATGACTGTCGTCAAGGACAGCATGGCCCATGGCGAGAACGTGTATCTCCGTGGCTTCGGCTCGTTCATCGTAAAGGAACGTGCAGAAAAGACTGCCCGTAATATCTCCAAGAACACTACAATAGTAATCCCGGCTCATAAGATCCCGGCGTTCAAACCGGCCAAGACCTTCATGGAAGAGGTTGCGAAATGATGGATACTAAGGAAAGAGAAGAATATATAGAAGAGAACTGCTCCTGCCAGGAAGATGAGTGTCATTACGGATGTCATTGCAATGGCGAGGATTGCCACTGCAACGACCATCGCGACCCTCATCTGTTAGTGGACGAACAGTATGTTGACCGATTCATCGCCAATCTCAACGACTGGGACTAAAAGAGGAAAACATGACACCGAAAGTAAAAAAGTCGATAAAGACATTTATGGCATTCCTTATAGGAGTTGCAATCTTTGGTGCTCTTGTCGCCCTCGCTAACCAATGGTTTAGGAGTCAAGGTTACAATAGCAAATATATGACAACCATTCTGATAGGTTGCACGTGCTATGTATATTATCGAGCATGGCTTTGGCTATGCCGTAAACTTGACATTTTAGAAAAGGACTCCCAATAATTATAACAGGACTCTCCATCTCGAATATATAATTCGGCAAGTCAACATTCAATGCTGGCTTGCCGAAATTTTTTCAGTCGTATATCATAACCTCGTCACGGCTGACGGTGAGTTCTTTTCCTGATGATAGCCTTACTACGAATTGCAAGCCGTAATCGGCGACAATTTCTCCGTCACTGTAACCTAAATAATCTTCTATAAGAGTGCAAAAACTGCCTGTGAGGCGGTCTTCGATGTCGTTTTCTTCCATGGCTATTGAGAAAAATTTAGTCCGAGGCTCGGAGATAAGCCCCGGACTTGGTTTATGATTGCGGTTTATGATGCCACTGCTTCGGCTTGGGATTCAACCATTGAGGCCGGTTTTGCTATCGGCTTCACGCTTCTCGCCCCGAGGATGATGCGGCTGCGGCTTTCGCCCTCTGCCGTTTTCCACTCGTTTGGTTTGAGCTGTCCCTTTACCTCCACGAGGATACCCTTGCGGATTGCCTCGATGCTTGCGAGATTGGTATTCTTGCTCCACTTCTCGACTGTGATGAGTGATGACTGGCTGGTGACCTCTCCAGTAGCCTTGTTGGTAGAGCGGTTGCGGACGGCCAGTGCGAAGCGTACCACGGTAGTCTCGGCGAATGTGCTGACCTTGGGTTCTGTGGCCACGAAACCACGGACGGTGGTGGCGTTGAAGTTGTTCGACTTGGAGTTGTTGCCCTTGTTGGCGCGGTTGGTGTTGTTAGCTTCCATTTTCGTTGATGCTAAAAGTTAATATTTGATTGATGTTCACTTGATTGATTCTTTCCCTTTCTTTATAGTCCCTTTCGGGAGGGTGGCCGAATCAATTTTTTCGGCAAATCTCAAAGACCGTGAAACCGGCGGATTTAGACAAGGCTGTCAGAGCAGCACGAGTGATGCCCTGGCACGCGCCGTCGGGCCTTGACATATCCGCGAGCGGTCTTAACTTCGCCGACACAAAAATCGACGGCAACCCTTCTGAACGGTACTGTAAAATAGCCATAGGCCATACAACAGCCGTCGATCGTAGATTAGAGAATGTCGATTTCATTATAAAAGATGAAGGGTCGGGAGGATGCTTGAGTGCGGATTACCCGTGAGCCAACAGAGGCAATTTCTCGGCGGCGTGGCGTAAGGAAGTCATAAGTGCCGAAGAAACCTATGACTTCATGGAGCAAAGGCGCAGAGTATTTGCCCGGCTCACCTTTTGAGCAGAGTGGGTCGAGAGACATAGCGCAGCCATGGCTGTTGAGCCTCTCTGCCAAAATAATCCGCGTGGGCATCCGGGGCTGGGAGGTTCGCTGTTCACACTTCAATCTGTGTTCACGATACGTGAACACCTCAATTTTTGTGAACGATTATTTGGAAATTCGGTGAGTGTTCACTAATTTTGCAGTGTTCACGATGCGTGAACATCATCAAAACTCTGAACATGACATATGACTGAACAAGAAATTGCAAACGAGGCTATTTTCAAGCTCAAGCAAATCGATGGCTTGGATATTCACAGCCCCTTCCGCATAGGAGCGGGAGGTGATGAGTTGCTGTCTCTCGACGTAGTTATAAACGGGATTCGTTTCAATTATGAAATCAAACCCTTAATCAATAAGTCTAATTACAATAGCATAATTCAAGAACTACAGCTCACAAAAAGGCAGCAGGCGCAGAAGCCGGTGCTAATAATCGCAGGGAAGATCGAGGGTCCGATTTTCGATAAGCTTAAAGATGATAAGGTCAATTATGTCGATGCTGCCGGGAATTGCAGGATAGTGGAAAATCCTCTTTTTATCTTTATTTCCGGACAAAAAGGCCCGAAAGTAAAAGAGACTGCTTGCCGGGCATTTGGCGAGATCGGCATCAAGCTGATTTATTACTTTCTGCTTGATGATAAGAATGTAGCCAAATCTTATCGAGAGATAAATAAAGAAAGCGGAATATCCTTAGGGAGCATCACGAAGGTGGTAGAAGAGCTTACGAAGCTTAAATATATAATCAACACACCAAATGGAAGAATCCTCAAGAATCGCAAACAACTTCTCAGCGATTGGCAGATGGCTTACAACAAGATTTTAAAGCCCAAATTGCTTATAAAGGAGTTCGATTTTATTGATGAAGCTGCATTGGCCGGTTGGAATAACATACAGCTCCCAGTCGACATGTATTGGGGTGGCGAGCCCGCTGCTTACCAGCTCAATGGATTTATGTATCCCGAAGAATTCGACATATATTCTGGAGTTCCCAGCATATATCTCCTTGAGACAAAAAAAGTCAAAGCAAAGTCAGGTGGTCCAATAAAGGTCTACCAGCGTTTTTGGAATAATTCAGAAGTTGACAACATCCCTAAGTTCTTAATTTATGCCGATTTAATGGGAAGCGGAAACAGCAGATGCATTGAAGCGGCTGAGAAATTATTTGAAAATGGAATATAAGCTAAGGCGGGCTGATGTCCAGAATAATCCGCTCGTAGATACACTCAAAGCCCTGTCGGGATGTATGAGTAAATTCGGGTTGCCCCTATATGTAGTTGGCGCAACAGCACGCGATTTGTCGATGAGACTGCTTAAAATCAATGATTCGCGGCGACGAACAAGAGATCTGGACGTTGCCATCGCGGTTAAAGATTGGAGCATGTTCACGGATATATGTGGCGTTTTGGAGAGAAACAATTTCAGAAGAATTGGCAACACACAAAAATTTATCTATACCGGCGACAACGGAGACAATGATTATGAAGTCGATGTCGTTCCGTTTGGAGGTGTGGAAGAAAATGAAATGATATGTTGGCCTCCTGATGGAAATCCAGTGATGTCCGTAAGATGCTTTCAAGATATAATGGAGGCCTCTGACGAAATTGAAATAGAGAATGAATGTCGCGTGCGTATCGCACCTTTATGCGGACAATTCCTAATCAAATTTGACGCTTGGTGTGATCGGCATCAAGCTACAGACAAAGATGCCTCTGATATGCTTTTCATTTTGGAGAATTATTTCTACTCCCAGATGGTAGGAGCTGACCGGGTGCCACTGCTTGGAAACGACGACATGGATGAGACTACAAATGGGGCGTTATGGCTTGCCTCAGACGTGAGCCAATTGCTGAGTTCGGAACACCTGCAACTATATATAGATGTCATACAAAAGGAGTTGTCAAAAGAATGGGAAAGTGATTTGCTCTATCACTTTATGAAACTGCATGGCGGTGAAGATGCTGAGGCAATGGAGTACTCCTTACAACTATGGGATACAATCCTTGAAGTTTTCAAAAACGAACTATCAAAACGCCACAAATCATGACCATTAGACAACTGATAGTTCCCAATCGTTTTTCTCAATGCGAGGATGCTATCGCAGTCCGGATTGTTGACGATTCAACAGTTATCGCAGTCGTCGCCGACGGCATGGGCGGTCTTGATTGCGGTCATGTCGCTTCAACTGTCGCTTCGGATTCAATCGCAGAGTATTTGAAAAACAATCTTGACGATAAAAATCCAACACAATCGATAATTGAAGCATTCGAATTCGCTGATAACAGCATTAAGAATAAAAGCATGTCGATAAAATCCAGGATGGGCGCTGCCGTAGCTGCTGTGTTGATAATTGCAAATCACGCCTACATATGTCATCAGGACAACGTTCGAGTATATTTGAGAAGTGCCGAAAAGAATTTTTTGTTGACAGAAGATCATGTAAAAGAAATCGGATATGGGCACAGAAGACTTACACGTTGCTTGAAAGGAGATGGTTTACGCGAAGACTTAAAAGTATCAGAATATATCTTACCCGATGGTTGTATCATCAGTTTATGTACGGACGGCTTTTATGATACAATGTCAGAAGATTGGACTATCCTTGCGACCGAACAGATATCATTGAAGCTTCAATCTCCGGAAGATGATTGTTCTCTCATAGAGATAAGGATGTAAAATGAAGATGCAATGTATGGTACTCTTCAAAATACATGACAAAATACAATACGGAGTGCAATACGAATTGCGCCACGAATGGACATAGAAAATCCCCGACAGATTGCATGGAATAATGCACTGCCGGGGATGACTGTATCTGGGGGGAATCAGTCGAGGATACTGATGAGTTCTTTCTTTAGGTCGTCATCGATCTCGCGGTAGCGGGCGAAGGCTCGGCTGCCGTCCTTGTGGCCGCTAAGGGCACCGACGAGATTGGGGTCTTTGACCTTCTTATAGAGATTACCAACAAAGGTCCGTCGGGCAAGATGGCTGCTTGCCAGCTCGTTGATTGGCCGCTTCTCTTCCCGACCGGTGGCAGCGTTCAGTACCGTCACCATGCGGGTGATTTCGCACTCGGTGAAAATTTTCTTGATAGCGACATTATACTTCTGCTGACTGATGAAAGGGAACAGACGACCTTCCGGATCTTTGCCCTTGTACTTCTCAATCAAGTCAAGCCCTCGCTGATTAAGCGGCACACGAATCACCGAAGCTCTATCTTTCAGAGTCTTGGAAGCGATATACTCAATGGCTCCGTTGATGATGTCTTTCGGTGTCAACCTATAAAGGTCAGACACACGGCAACCGATGAGAGTGTGGAATATAAAGATATCGCGTTGCGTCTCCAGTGAAGGATTAGCTGAGAAGTCGTGGTTGGCGATGATGTCACGTTCCTCCAAGGTGATATAATATGGTGTGCCATATCGTTCCGTTGTATTTCCCTTGTAATCATCGAAAGGCTGATGATTCATATAGCCCAACTGAATGGAATCTCGGAAAAAATAGCGCAGACAAGCGAACATATTGATGATGGTGTTGTCGCCCTTGGGAAGCGGTTTCGCCTTCTTCCGCACCTTGCGAGTGTCGCACGGATGCTTCTCATAGATTTTTGGGTACTTCTCATAAAGCTCAGTCTCATTTCGCAGGAACTTCTCAAAATCCATAATGTCGTCAACGGAGAAGTCCTCGAATGTGAGTTTGTAGGACTTCACTCGTCGGATTTGGCGATACATCTCAAATCTCTGCAACGCACGCTTAAGCACCTCATAGCGCTTCTTTCGCCATGTCGATGCCGGTCTTGTCTCGATGAATTTCTCCAGCGCCTCGAAAAACGTGGGAGCCTCGTCCTTCTGGTGTGTCTCGGCAGTTTTCTTTGGACGACCACGTTTTGGCTTCTCTGGCTCCGCTGGTGTTTCAGGTACTGGAGTAATATAAGTGTCAACTCGTTCTTGAATATATTCTTTTGTCAGTACCTCCATAGGTTGTTCCTGACAAAGGTCACATAGAAACGACTCAAGATTCTTCAGAATCTTTTCGAGCTCATAGAGGTCGTGATATGCCGCACTACCCGGACGACCTTTCTTAATATTGCCGTCTTCATAGTTGGCAGAGTCAACGAAGAGTCCACTCTTGAGGCGCACCTGGCGGTTCTGACTGATATAGAGACGCAGTAGGATTTCCGATTTTCCGTTTGCGCCTTTCTTAGCCGATAAGGATTTTTTAATCGATGGCATAGGTAGTGCTATTATAAGGATTAAACGAATATTTCCGCAGAAGGTTCCACGGTGAAACCTTCAATTTTAACATTTAGGTTCCTAATTTCAAAGGTAATAAATATCCCCGATATGACCAAATTTTTGTCTGAAAATTGTCTGAAATACCCTTCTCATAATAGTCGATTACTAGTTTCATAACACCTCAACCAATTTGCGTATAATCAATCTATATAATTGATTGTAAGTTTATTAAGTGGTATTTATGCAAGGTTTCGCAATGGAACAAATTGGCGTAAATCAGCACATTTTCGTGTCCCTGTTCTGGGCACAAAATAGAGACTGTCTAACAACCAAAGTTAGGCAGTCTCTTTTGCTTACTTTTTTGAGGGGGGCTGCAACACCCTCATAGTTAAACCAAGTAAACCGTATGAATGTTACAGCTAGCATCATGTGTTGCAAGTCAAAAAATTCTCGCAAATGGCGAATACCCTCTAATGATTCGCGTATGCAAAGACGGCAAAAAGAAGTATAAGAGTTTAGGCGTATCCGTCAATCCTAAGCATTGGAACTTTGAGTGGACTGATATATAAAGATTGATCCCGTTTTGTTTAGCAATCATCCATATCTCTTAATAAGAGATTTTGACCATTATTAGTCATATGATAATCAAGGTCTTGTAAAGATTAATAATGAGATTTGCTAAACAATTGCTTTTTGCGTGGGATTGTAATACCAGATTTGTAACATCAATCTGAAGCAAATTCAAATAAAATTCGTAAATTTGCAGCGTCTAAGGCTCTTTTATTAAGAGATTTTGACCATTATTTATGTTTAGCAATCCACAAGGAAACCCTCATGATGCGGTTTTAACGGCAGTGCCTCAGGGCGTTGACGGCGCCGTAGGCGTGTCGGAAAGCAAGTGGTTCGTGGCAATCGTGAACTCCCGCCATGAGAAAGCGGTGGGAGAGAGACTCTCCGAAATCGGGATGGAAACCTATGTTGCCATTCAGAAAGAAATGCACGTCTGGGCCAATGGCCGTCGTAAACTCGTCGACCGCGTGGTAATCCCCTCGATGGTATTTGTGAAATGCTCGGAGAAAGAGCGCCGCCAGATTGTCAATCTCCCTTATATCAATCGCTTTCTCGTAAACCGCTCAGCAGACAGCGGCGGCCTCAACAAACCCGTAGCCGTCATTGGCGATGCCGAGATACATAAACTTAAGTTCATGCTCGGTCAGTCCGACAGTCCCGTCGAATTTGTTCCGACAGAATTCCGTGTGAACGACACTGTCAGGGTTGTCCGGGGCAACCTGCGCGGACTCGAGGGCGAGATAAGACAGAACTCCGACGGTACCCATACACTGGTAGTCAGCCTTTCGCTGTTGGGTGGCGCCACAGTACACATCCGGCCGCAGGATGTCGAGAAAATCTGAATCCCTACGAATGCAGACAGTTACCGAATACAGAAACAAGCCGAGAGTGCCCCGGGAGACACCCGACATGCTGGCGTCTCGCGCGCAGTACCTCATCATGAAATCCCAGATGGCGCGCAACATGGTGTTCGACGGCCACACACCCACTGCCGAAGAAAAGCAGAATGCGGAAGAGAGCCGCCGCCTTTGCGACAAGATAGAGCGTCAACTGCAAACATGCAGGACAAGCGAGATTCCGGTCCTGCTCAGTTGCTACAACATTCTTTATATGGTAGGCAACCGCCGTATGCCCGACCGCGTCATCCTCGACCGCCACAAACGTCGCGTCGTCGACGCCTGGAAGCGCGGAGACAGAACCATAGAAGAAAGCGACGTCTTTGGACTCATCGCCCCCGAGGCGGCATACCATCCCGAAACGGCACCCTCGGAATATGTGAAGATTTACCGGACAATGAAAGACCGCTGGCTAGATACACTCTCCAAATTCAATCGATTCCCCGACGTCACTACAGCGGAAAACTACGAGCGCCTCGCCCTCGTCATGCGCGAAAGCCTCGACGACCGATTCGGCGCCGACTCAGCGAAGATGAAACGCAAATGGTACACCGCCAACCGCATCGACGACCTCACCCCCCTGTCCACCACCATCCTGCGCGCCTACCGCCAGTTCGTCACCGCCCTCTACCCCGCCGTCCTCACCTACACGCGGATGACCCGCCTCGACCGCGCCGTCCTCCGCGAACTCACCGCCCGCCCCGACCTCCACCCCTACGACCGCCAGGCCTACCACCTCGCCCTCACCCTCCAATCCTAACTCCCACAAATTCCCTTCAGGGGCGTACAACACCGATTTCGCATAAAAGCCGTTATGCACAACCGTTCTATTAGACAAAACAAATTCAATCTCCCCTCCATGCGGAATTTATGGAAGACATTGGGCGGATATGATGCGCTTGTCGAGTATAATGAGTGTGCGATCCGTCAATTACTCGTAAAATGGGAACAGAACAAGGAGATAATCCCCGACTGGACAGAATTTATAAAAGCACAGTCGGCCGAAGTAGGCGTCCGTCTCAGGAATATTAATGTCGAACAATACCGTCAGGACATCTATCTTTGGTATCTGGTTCATCCATATGGTTGCATGGATTCCTTTGTCAAGGAATTCAAAGAAGACCTTAAGGCCTTCGGTTTTGATATCAGTAATGCGATAAATAATGATGATAAAGCCAGAGATAAAGCCCGAGATAAAAATGCTATTGAAAAACTCATAGTGGGACTGAAAGAATTAAGGATTACAGTTTCCGTTGAGCCATACAAGATGGATTTAGACAGTTACTACCGCAGATGTAGGAATCTCTTTGTCCACAAATTGGATAATGGTGAAAAAAAGAAGATTAGGACACTATATAACAACCTGGATAAAGAAAAAATCCATAATTTTTATCCCAATCAGAAATTAGCCCTCTCCGCACCCTGTGAATTTACATTTGACGACTATATCCTTTGTACCGCCAATATAAAGAACATCGCCGATACGCTCACGACAGACATATACGGAAGTATCGACTGGAATAAATATGTTTTTGAGGACTGCAAGTTCAAGGCAAAACTGAAAAATTACGATGAGAAACCTGAACGTATCACCGGGGCCCTGCACTCCTATATAAGATCCCGATACGGCATCACGTTATCCGAAGAAGAAATAGATATATTGAAGAAAAAATTGACTCAATAGAATAGCGGTTAATTCACCTCGCTCTATACAACGTTAGTGTACGTTTTACACTTCAATATCTTGGGGAAGATGTAAAATAAACGAGGAGACGGGAGTTCGAATCTCTCTTGGGTCACAATCTTAGGAGGAAAAACACAGCAATACGGCATTCAATTTATGAATAGTCAGTCAAGGACATCCAAAAGCATAAAAAACAGTAGTGTTGCATTGATAATGTATTTTATCAATTTAGTATTGCAATTCTACTCTCGCAAGATATTTTTAGACTATCTTGGAACTGAGATTTTGGGTCTGAATACTACTGCGACAAATATCCTTCAGTTCTTGAATCTGGCAGAACTTGGCATAAGCAGCGCAGTCGCGTTCAGCCTGTACAAGCCCTTGAACGATAATGACACCAAGACTATCAATGAAATCATTTCACTTCAGGGACATATTTATCGTCGTATAGCCATGCTGATAATATGTGCCGCCCTGATAGTCATGTGTTTCTTCCCTTGGATTTTCAGCGATGTTTCTTTTCCACTATGGTATGCGTACTTGTCTTTTGGTGTTTTATTGATGAGTTCTTTGTTAGGTTATTTCTTTAACTATAGACAAGTATTGTTATCTGCTTCGCAACAAGAATATAAGATTGTCTATAGTTTCAAGTCTATTAATCTAATAAAACTGTTCGCACAGATATTTGCAGTCCATTATTTTCAAGATGGCTTTATCTGGTGGGCTATACTTGAATGTGTTTTTGCAATAGTAGGAACATTTACGTTGCATCTAACAACCATGAAAAACTTCCCGTTTTTAAAAGACAGTGGTCAGACTGCAAAATATCTTAGAAAGAAATATAAAGATATCGAGATAAAAATAAAGCAACTTTTTGTCCACAAAGTTTCGGGTTTTGCGCTAAGTCAAATTAGCCCTCTTATTATATTTGCTTATGGGACATTGACAGAAGTTACCTATTATCAAAATTATATGCTTATCTATCTGGGATTTACGAGTTTAATGAATTCTGTATTTAATGGGATAAGCGCCAGTATTGGCAATGTTTCTGTCAGTGATAAGGGGCGTTTAGGAATAATTTTTAATGAATTATTTGGTGTAAGATTTTATATAAGTGTATCAATAGCGTATATATTTTATAGATTAACTCCTGATTTCATTACATTATGGATTGGTCCGGAGTTTGTTTTGCCGAAAACAAGTACACTACTCATATCTATTATGCTTTTTATAGGACTGTCAAGACAGACGGTTGAGAATTTTCTCCAGGCATTGGGCCAATATAATGATGTTTGGGCTCCAATAACCGAAACATTTTTGAATGTAGTACTTTCAATAGTACTAGGCTATCGATATGGACTTAATGGTATTCTCATAGGAGTAATAATCAGTCTGATATCAATTGTTATCCTATGGAAACCATATTTCTTATATCATTACGGTTTGAAAAAGGGTATAAAACAGTATATCCTGATGTATTTGAAGAACTCACTTGTTTCAGTAATGGCTTTAGTTGCTATTACTTTAATTTTAGACAATATCCGATTTACAATAAGTGATTGGAAATCATTTATTGTATATTCATTATTTCTAGCATTTATTGTATTAGTAATAATCTTGATTTTCATGCTAATTTTTCGATGCGAAATCGTATTGTTCATAAAGAGGATGTGTAATTATATTTTAAAACATAAAGATTAAAGTCTAATAATGAGAAGTCTAAATTAGATCAATGAAATTATTCCCGCCAAGTATTAAATAGCAAAATATAACCATTTTATGCCGACATCTGTATTTTTTTTGGCTTTTATATTGCAACCTTTTTGGTCTGCTATTTGCTATCTAATTAATTTACCTAGAAAATGCCCTAATTTAAGAGATTTTACAATATGGGCTCTTATTATTTCAATTATGGGTATATATTGGTTCCCATGGGGAGATAACCAAACACATTTTGCTATATATTATACAGATGTAATTCAAAAATATTTTACCTTTTCTCTGACAACATCTTATTTCCTCTACGATTATATAATGGCTAAAATTGGCAATTTTACAGGAAATTATGTCTGGGGATATTTCTTTTGGATTTTTACTTCCTTGTTATTGTTTTATAGAGTTATTTGGTCTGAATTCTTGTCTAATAAAATAACTAACAACTATACTATTCTTTTCTTATCTATCCTTTTGATAATCGGAATTAGAGAACTGTTGGATTTGAATAGAAATATCACGGCAATTCTCTATATGCTTTCAGGAATTGGCTTATGGAATAAAAAAAAGTTATTAGCAATATTATTAATCCTAATATCTACATTGATACATTCATCTATTACGATTGTGCTTGTCGCGGGATTAATATTTTATGAGTTCTTTAGGATTAAATCCGATAGAACGTATGTATTGATAGTCTTCATAACTATTATTCTATCCATGTTTAGTTATATTATCCTTAAGAGATATGCGCCTGAAAGAGTAATTTCTTCATATATAGATGGTCAATGGGGAACGGGAACCGGTGTTGGAAGTGGATTTGCATATCTTGTTTCAATGATTAATAATCTAATTTTTATTGTCTTAGGATATGGTATAATAAAGAATATAGGTGTTTTCAACAGAAGTTATATGCTATCTGTTTATTTCATATCGCTTTTGATAGGGATTTTCGTATGGTTTTTCTGGGTTTTAAGAGAAAGGTATGTGCTTTGCAACATAGTGTCTGCGATTGCATTAATAATTTTAAACTGGAAAAATATAAGAGATAGCAGAGCATACATATCGATTATTAGATGTCTGAGATATGTCATCGTATTATGCATATTTCGTTTTGTCTTGATTCTATGCCAGACATATTCAGCTAATTTCATACATGGAACCGGTGCTAATGATCCTGATAGAGCACTAGGTATTGTTGCAAATAGTTTTATTTTGCCTACTCCATTCTTATTGGATGTTGATGATTTTGGATTCAATGACAAAGAATATATCACAAATTATGATCGCGTGAAAGAAACTATAAGAAACGAAGAAAAATGAAAAATCCGTTAGTCTCAGTTATATTACCTGTTTACGGTGTTGAAGATTATATAGCAAAATGTATTGATTCGATATTGAACCAGTCGTATGTAAATACTGAAATAATATTTGTGAATGATTGTACTAAAGACAACAGTATAAATATTATAAAAGAAAAAATAGACAAAAACAATGCGGATAGAATAAAGGTTCTTGAACATGAAACTAATCGTGGCTTATCTGCTGCGAGAAATACAGGTGTAAAGGCTGCTAAGGGAGATTATATACTTCACGTAGATAGTGATGACTGGATCGAGCCGAGCATGATTGAAAAAATGGTTATTGAAGCCGAGAAAAGTAATGCAGATATTGTAATTTGTGGAGTTAATATAAAAACTCCTAAAGGAATCAAAATAAACTTACCGCAGCATTATGATGATAAGGACGAGTTTATCAGAAATATTCTATATAAGAATGTCCCGGGGTCAATGTGGGGAAAATTGATATCAAAAAAAATATATGATGAACATGTCGATGCATGGTCCATCGAAGGTATCAATCACGGTGAGGATTATGCTACAATGCCAAGAATACTTAGTTATGCAAACAGGCTATCTTATGTGGATGAGCCTCTTTATGACTATAATATGCTTAATGTAAATTCATACACAAACAATTTCTCTGAGAAATCAATGTCGAGCATGATTAAAGCCGATTCTATTTTAGAATCATTTTTTAAGGAGAAATATGGCGAGGCTGTTATTGGAAAGATGTTGTTGCGCTCAAAAGCAGGTATGATTAAAAGGTGTAATCATAATCTTTACCCACAGTTATCAAAGTTATATTTAGATACACAAAAAAAATATATCGGCGATTTGTCATTTTATGATGCTCTGATTTTACGCAGTGTTAATAAAGGTTTTGATCATATTCTTTCCAAATTAATAAAATGGTCAAATAAAATAAGGCAGTAAAATCATCCATCCGCCATAATTATAATAGTATATAATGTTGAGGAGTTAAATCTATTCTTATGAAAAATAACACCATAGGTATAATCACTATCCATAAGATAAATAATTACGGCTCCGTGTTACAGGCCTATGCACTGCAGGAAGTGTGTCATAAATTGGGATATACGGTTGAGATAATAGACTATTCCTTCCCGAACGATTTTCATAATTCGAAGGCTCCTGTTTTTGAAACTGACCAAAATCCTGTTCTGACGAATGAACCGAAATGGATAAAAGCATTGTTTGCAAAAGCGTTGCTAAGACAACATAAGACTATAGCAAAATTCGTATCCTCAAAGTTAAATCTCTCTGCAAAATCATTCAGTAGTCCTGTAGAACTTGAAAAATCTTGTCCGGCATATGATGTGTATATCACAGGCAGCGACCAGTTGTGGAGTCCGAGATATTGCAAAGGCGACCCTGCATTTATGCTTCATTTCGCGCCTGAAAGCGCAAAAAAGATTTCTTATGCTGCAAGCATAGGCACAAATGTTATTCCTGAGAATCTGAAAAAGCAGTATAAGACATTGTTAGGAAGATACCAAAGTTTATCTGTCCGTGAAAAATCCGGAAAAGAAATTGTTGAGAGGTTAACGGGCAAGGATGTTTCAGTGGTTTTGGATCCGACATTGTTATTGAACCGGAATGAATGGGCTGCAATTATTCCGGAAGGAACTAAAAGGGTCAAGAAAAAATATATCCTTTGTTATTTCCTCAATTACACATTCAATGCTTTCCCCTATGTGGATAATTTGGCGAGGGATATTCAGCGACAGACGGGATATGAAATTGTAAGGGTTGCCCGCCCGCCTCATCATATATCTATTGGTAAAACAGAATATCGTGTTGGAGCATCTCCGGAAGAATTCCTGGAACTTGTACGAGGCGCGGAAATCGTTCTGACTACATCATTTCATGGAACGGCATTCGCCCTCAATTTCGGACGTCCCGTGTTCTCTATTGTTCAAAGTCATGATACAAGGGATAGCCGACAAGTCAATATTTTGCGTTTGCTTGGTCTTGATCGGCAAATAATATCGATCTCAGACTCTTATCCGGATTATAGACTCGCATCATACAATGTAGAAAAGGAACAGCAGGATCTTGAATCCCTTCGGAAAAAGTCTATAGAATACCTAAATAGAGCATTGGAACAATGAATAAGATCGAACTATGCGACATAGAGACTTGTACTCAATGTCAGGCATGTAAAAATATTTGTCCCAAACAATGTATATCAATGGTCGAAGCCAGTGACGGCTTTACTTTACCGCTTATCGACAGAGAATTATGCATTGAATGCGGTGCCTGCATGAATGCTTGCCATAAAATAGCGCCAAAACTTACTTTTCAGAAGCCTTTACAGACAATGGCTTGTTGGACTAAGAATCGAACCGACCGTAAAAACAGTTCTTCGGGCGGAGCGTTTTCGGTGATAGCCCACTATGTTCTTAATCAGGGAGGAATTGTTTTTGGTGCATCTATGTGTGAGGATCTTAAGGTACGTCATATTGCTATTGATCGCCAGGAAGAACTCATAAACCTACAAGGCTCAAAATATTTGCAGTCCGAAATGGGCTCAACTTGTCTGGATGTACGACAGGCTCTAAAAACTGGTAAACTTGTGCTTTTCAGTGGTACACCTTGCCAGGTAGCGGCAGTATTGACGTTTTTGAAAACAAAGCCTGAAAATCTTATTACATGCGATGTTGTATGTCATGGCGTACCATCTCAGAAAGCATTTGACATCTACTTAGACAGAACCGGACTAAGAGATAATTGTCGTAATTTCAACTTCCGATTCACAGAGGGTTGGG